>Ga0075419_10001930_pt1 | contig 13456 bp, 15 predicted proteins | sample SoiMetdeltSBSDD3_FD_76900 | JGI IMG/M metagenome (GOLD analysis project Ga0075419, IMG submission 76900) | Bulk soil microbial communities from a Populus tree surrounding site in Tennessee, USA - Soil MetaG P. deltoides SBSDD3 | ecosystem: Environmental > Terrestrial > Soil > Tree plantation... | reverse complement strand
CGACGGCGGTGGTGTCGCTGCCTGCGGCGATCGCCGACTCGAAATCAGCGATCAGCCCCAGCGTCGCGTTCCGCGCGCTCTGGTACTCCGCGAGCGCGGGCGAGAGCAGGCTCAGCGAGTTCGCATGCGCGTTCTGCAGCGCCGGTGACTTCGCGGACGTGATGGAGTTGAGCGCGTTGCGGAGATCGCCCGTGTCTCCACCGCCGACGATCTGGCTCATCTGTGCGATGAGCGCGTCGATCTGGGTCTGGAACGCTCCGAGGCTGTCCTGGAACGCCGAGACATCGGCCGTCGCCGCCGCGGTGAGTCCTTGAAAGTTCGACTTCGCCGACGCGAAGTTGGACCTCATCTTCGCGAGGGCGGCCTGCGCGTTCGCGACGTCCGTGCTCGCGGACCTGCGTGCGTTTTCGAGGCTGCGCTGCGCGTCCGCGTACGACTGGTTCTGGCGCTGCAGGTTCGACAGCGCGCTCGCGAGGTTGTTCTGCGCGCTCGCCAGCGTGTTCTCGAGATCCGTCGCTTCGATGCGCGCGAGCTCCTGGCCTGCCGTGACCTGCTGGCCGACCGACACGAGGATCGCGCTCAGGCGACCGCTGGTGCGGAAGTTGAGGCGCGCCTGACCGGCCGCGTTGACCGAGCCCGAGATCGCCACCGTCTGTGCGAGGCTGGCTCTCGAGGCCTCGGCGGTGCGGTACGTCACAGGAGGAGTGCCGCCGTTGCCGCGCACCACCATGATCGTGCCGCCGATGAGCACCGCGGCCAGCGTTATCACGAGGATGCGACCCGGCCAGGTCGAGACCATCCCTCTCACGACGTTCACGTTCATGCTGGCGGCGGTCACGTTGTCACCCCTTCCCTGATGAGGCGCGCGGTCACGACCGCGCCGAGCGCGTAGGCGACGACCGCGGCCAGCGCGAACACGCCGAGCGCGGGGATCTGCCAGAGGATGAAGAAGATGGTCGCGCCGGCGAGCGCGACGACCGGCGCGGGGATCTGGGACTGGAAGCGAGACAGTGCGCGCGTCTGCAGCAGCGCATCGCCAAGACGCCAGGCCGTCGCGGCGAAGCCGACGAGAAGTGCGAGCAGCGCGAACACGCACACGACGGCGAAGGCGGTCAGTCCGACCTGGAGCGCCGTGCCCGGACCGAACGGCGTGTCGCGCAGCGCGCTGGTCACGAAGTTCAGGTACACGACCCACGCGAGCGCGGCGGTCGAGATGGCGAGGCCCATGACGACGAATCCCGCGGCGAGCACGCGTGCCTGCGTGCGCCAGCCGCCAAGTGATGCGCGATAGACGGCGACGACCTGGCTGTTCGCGAGCACGAGCGTCGATGCCGTGAGCAGCAGAGTCAGGAGCAGTCCGGCGGCGTCACGCGCGGTGTCGGAGATGCCACGCTGCAGCGGGACGATCGCCTGCAGCGGACCGGCGACGCGGCGCTGCGCGTCGACGACGGTACGCCCGGGCGGCAGCGCGTTCCGCTGATCGAAGAACACGCGCGGTCGTGCCGACGGCTCGGGACCGGATGCCGGCGACGTCGCGGCGGCGCCCACGAAGAGGATCGCGCTGAGTCCGATGGCGACGGCGAGCGTGCCGAGAACGACGGCGAGGTCTCGACCGGTCATGGGACCAGCCGCCGGCGGCCGTGAGCGCTCGCGACGAGCGCGTGCGCGGCGAGCACGCAGGCGACGCCAACGAGCGCGACCGCGAGGACCGTGAGGCCATCGATGAAGAAGGACGCGTTCGCCGACTCGCTCGAGGCCGCGCCGAGGACGTTGACGAGCGCGGCCGCGAAGTCCTCACCGCTCTCGGCGACCTGGCGCGCGAGGAAGGCGAGGCTCGGCAGCGCGAGCAGCGCCGCGACGAGGAGCTCCCATCCGACGCGCTGCTCGACGACGCGGCGCATGACCCGGTCGCGGAAGCCGACCGGCGGCGCCTGCGGCGGTACCGCCGACAGCACGAGATGCAGATCGCGCTCTTCAGGATCGAGGTCGGACAGGCCGAACGGCCCCGTCATGCTCGTGTCTCCCTCTTTCGCGCCGCGAGGCGTGCCTTGAGCGCCGCGCGCGCCCGGTGCAGATGGGTCTTCACGGTGCCGAGCGGGATGCCCAGCGCGTCGGCCACCTCTTGATAGGACAGCTGCTGCATGTGGCGGAGCGTGAGGGCCGCGCGGTATGCGGGCGGCAGCTCCGCCATTGCGGCGATCACCTCCGAGAGCGCCTCGCGACGCAGCGCCGACGCCTCCGGTCCCGACTCCGTCGGCTCCGCGACTTCGGGCAGCTCCTCGACCGGTGTCTGGTGCGCGTGCCAGCGCTGGACGTGATTGAGGCTGACGTTGGTGACGATCCGGAAGATCCACGGTCCGAACGGGAGGCTCGGGTCGTACTGGTGGAGGGCCTTGTGCGCGCGGATGAAGGCTTCCTGGGCGCAATCGGAGGCCGCATCGGGGTCACCCGTGATACGCAGCGCGATGTTGTACACCCGGCCTCCGTAACGTTCGACGAGGGTCGAATAGGCATCGGCATCGCCGGCGAGGCACCGCTGAACGGCTTCCTGATCGGTGCGCGTCAGCCGGCAGCCTCCGATGGCGCTGAGCCGCCCTCCTGAACCGGCTTACCCGAGGGCATCTCAGGGTGTTTCGCGTATTGTGGTGCCCCCGATGGACCTCACTTGGTTGGGACACGCTTGCTTCCGCATGCGCGGCCGCGAAGGCATCGTGCTGACCGACCCGCCGGATCCAAAGTCGGGCCACGCCATCTCCCGGACGGAGGCCGGCCTCGTCACGATCTCGCACGACCACCCGGGCCACTCCAGCCTGAAGTCGGTGGGCGGCGAGCCGGTCGTGCTGCGCGGCCCCGGCGAATACGAGGTCCACGAGGTGCTCGTGACCGGACTCGGCACATTCCACGATGAGGACAAGGGCACGACGCGCGGACGCAACACCGTGTTCGCGATCCGGCTCGACGACCTGCTCATCTGTCACCTCGGAGACCTCGGACACTCGCTGCCGGCGGCGGATCTCGAGCGACTCGGCGACGTAGACATCGTGCTCGTCCCGATCAGCGGCGCGGACACGAACCTCTCCGCCGCGAAGGCCGCCGAGATCGTCCACCAGCTCGAGCCCAAGGTCGTCGTTCCCATGTCGTACGACCCCGAGGTTCAGAAAAAGGACAGCCCCTACGAGCGCCTCTTACATGAGCTGGGCGTGAAGGAGCTGACGCCGGTGCCGAAGCTCTCGGTCACGCGCGGCTCCCTGCCTGAGAACGTGCAGGTGGTCGCGCTCGACTCCCGCGCGCGCTAGGCTCTCGCGCCAGTAGGCGGAGGGAGGCGGGTCATGCGCGCACGCGCTGAGGTCGGACAGGCATTCCAGTACGCGCTCATCATCTTCACGCTCACGGCTCTTCTCGGTCTCGCGAACGCGACACAGCTCTTCGGTGCACTCGATCGCGCCACGCTGCTCACGCATCTCCATTCAGGGACCCTCGGCTGGATCACGATGGGGGTGATCGGCATCGCGATCTGGATGTTCGCTCGCAGGAACGAAGACCTCAGTGCCGCGATCCTGCTCAGCGGTCTGGGCACGGCCGCATACGTCATGGCTTTCTGGTCCGGTGTCTTCATCCTTCGCGGCGTGTTCGGTCTCGCCGAGCTCGCGATCATCGTGTACTGGTGGTGGTTCGTGTACACGCGCGTGAAGGCCGATGGTGGTATCGCTCGGCTCGACATCCCGAAGCTGTCGGTCCTCCTTGGGCTGACGACGCTGGTCATCGGCTCGACGCTCGGTGTCATCGTTCAGGTGCTGCTGGCCACGGGCAATGCGCTCCCGACCGGTGCCGATCTCGTCGGCGCGCATGCCTCCGCGCAGACCGGCGGATACCTCGTGCTCGTCGCAGCCGGGTTCGCGGAGTGGCAGCTTATCGGCGGCACCGGTCGCCCCACGCTCGGTCTCGCCCAGGTCTACCTGCTCTTCGTGGGCGGCCTCGTTCTTTCGGCGAGCCTCCTGCTCAGCTCGTCGCTGCCACCCGCGGCCGCGCAGGCACTGCCGGGGCTTGCGACGCTTCTCACTCTGGCGGGGATCGTGATCGCGGCGTACCGCGTCGGGCGCGCGGCGCTCGCGGCGCCGTGGTTGGCACCGACAGGAGCGCGTCACATCGCGATCGTCGTTCCGTTCCTCATCCTCGCGGTCGTCCTTCAGGCGATCCTCGTGCAGCAGTTCATCGCGGCGCAGGGTGACTTCACGCAGGTCTCGATCGGCCTCCTGCACGCGCTCGACCACTCGTACTTCGTGGGCGTGATGACGAACGCGCTCTTCGGCGCGATCCTCGTCGTCAACTCGGACAGGGGGACGACCACTCTCAGCAAAGTCCCGGAGCGGGCGCGCGTGTGGCCGTGGGCCGATGACGTCATCTTCTGGGGGCTGAATGTCGGCGCCGCGGCGTTCATCGCGGTGCTGATCATCATCGGCTCGGGCGAGGGAAAGCCGGCATTCACGCATCCCGTCGCGTTCGTCGCGCCGATCATGGGTCTGGCGGCGTTGCTCGGCATCGTGACCTATCTCGTGCGCATGCTGGGCATGCCAGCGGTCCTTTCGCGCCGCGCACGGGCCTAGTCGCTCGGTACCGGACGGTCGCGGTGAGGGGGCCGTCCGGTATACTTTTCTTGACGTCGCGCAGGCGCGCGACGACTTTTTCTGTCCGGGTGGTCCGAGTTTCCGATGTACGCCATCGTCCGCAGCGGCGGTAAGCAGTACCGCGTCGAAGAGGGAGCCCTCGTCAGCGTCGACAGCCTGGTGGGCAAGGTCGGTGAGACCGTCACGCTCGGCGACATCCTCGTCATCGCGGACGGCGACGACGTGAAGGCCGGCCAGCCGGCGCTCGGCGGCGCGAAGGTGACCGCGGAGATCGTGGCGCACGGCAAGGGCCCGAAGATCCAGGTCCTCCGGTACAAGAACAAGACCCGCCAGCGCCGCGGTCGCGGCCATCGCCAATCGGAGACGACGCTCCGCATCACGAAGATCGAGGCTTAAGAGAAATGGCACACAAAAAGGGCGCAGGCTCCACACGCAACGGTCGCGACTCCGCCGGCCAGCGGCTTGGCGTGAAGGAATTCGCCGGCTCGCTTGTTGAAGCAGGGACGGTGCTCGTGCGCCAGCGCGGCACGCGGCTCCTGCCCGGCCAGAACGTGGGCGTCGGCAAGGACCACACGCTGTTCGCGCTCGTCGCCGGCGAGGTGAAGTACACCCCCGCGCGCGACGATCGGCGCAAGGTCAACGTCATCCCTGCGGCATAGAGAGAAGGACCCCATGAAGGAAAAGATCCACCCCAAATACGTCGACGCGAAGGTCATCTGCGCGTGCGGCAACTCGTTCATGACCGGATCGACGAAGCCCGAGCTTCACGTCGAGGTCTGCGCGAAGTGCCACCCGTTCTTCACGGGCAAGCAGCACATCCTCGACATCCAGGGTCGTGTCGATCGCTTCAACAAGCGATACGGGACCAAGCAGGCGGAGCAGCCGGCCGCGAAGGCGGAGGCCGCTCCGGGCCGTTAGCTGCCGCCGAGGGACGCCCGGGCCCACGCGGGTCTCGAGGTGATCGTCGGCTCGATGTTCAGCGGAAAGAGCGAGGAGCTCATCCGCCGTGTCAGGCGCGCGGTGATCGCGCGCCGCGCCGTGCAGGTCTTCAAGCCGGCCATCGACATCCGCTTCAACAGCGAGCTCGTGAGCTCGCACGACGGCGACTCGTTCGAGGCGCGACCGGTGCTCGTGGGCGAGGAGATCCTGCAGCTGATGTCACCGGACACGACGGTCGTCGGCGTCGACGAGGTGCAGTTCTTCGACCACGCGATCGTCGGTGTGGTGCGGAAGCTCGTGGCGAGCGGCCACCGCGTGATCTGCGCGGGCCTCGACCTCGACTTCCGCGGCGAGCCGTTCGGACCCGTGCCCACGCTGCTCGCGCTCGCGGAGAAGGTCGACAAGCTCGAAGCGATCTGCGTCGTCTGCGGCGAAGCCGCGACACGGACGCAGCGCATCGTCAACGGCGTGCCGGCGTTCTACGACGAGCCCATCATCGTGATCGGCGCCAAAGAGGCGTACGAGGCGCGTTGCCGCGGCTGCCACGAGGTGCCGCGACGCGCCGCGACCGCCCAGGCGCGGACCGACGCGACGTGAACCCCCCGACGGCGTACGGGGGTCAGGCGGTCATCGAAGGCGTGATGATCCGCGGCCGCCGCACGATCGGGCTCGCGTGCCGCCTACCGAACAAGGACATCTACCGCTACCGCGAACCGCTCAAATCGAAGCTGCTGCAGTCACGCATCGCTCGCGCTCCGTTCGTGCGGGGCCTCGTCGTCCTGTGGGAGTCGCTCTCCATCGGCACGCGCATGCTGATGAAGTCCGCCGACCTGCAGCTTGAGGAAGGAGAGGGCTCCGTCAGCAGCGGGGGCAACGCGGTGATCTTCGGCGGCGCGCTGCTGTTCGCGCTCGCGTTCTTCGTGGGCATCCCGTACTTCGCGACGCAGGCCGCGCAGGGGATCGTGGAGTCATCGCTGGTGCTGAACATCGCCGAGGGCGTGCTGCGCATGGTGCTGTTCCTCGGCTATCTCTTCGCGATCTCCTTCATGCCCGACATCCGCCGCGTGTTCATGTATCACGGCGCGGAGCACATGACCATCCACGCGTTCGAGCACGGCACCGAGCTCACGCCCGCGCGCATCGAGCCGTATCCGACCGCGCATCCACGCTGTGGCACGGCGTTCCTGCTTTTCGTCGTCGTCGTGTCGATCGCGCTCTTCGCGTTCCTCCCGCGGACGAACATCCTCGTCGACCTCGTCGCGCGCCTGGCTCTCATCATCCCGGTCGGTTCGATCTCGTACGAGGTCCTGCGTTTCGGCGCGGCGCACGAGACCAATCCCGTGATGCGTCTCCTCGTCGCTCCGGGTCTGCTGCTGCAGCGGATCACGACCCGGCGCCCCGAGCCGGGCATGATCGAGGTCGCGGTCGCCTCGCTGCAGGAGGCCCTCGCCGGGGACGCGGAGGCGATGGCATCCGCGCCTGCGGGCGCGGCGCCTGCGGCGCCGATCCAATCGAGCCAGCCGTGAGCGATCCGCTCACCCCCGGGCTGCGCCGGCGCCTCGCGAAGGTCGAGGCGCGCTACGACGAGCTGAACCGCCTTATGGCCGATCCCGAAGTGACCGGCAGCCACGAGCGCATCCGCGAAGTCGGCCAGGAGCTGGCGCAGCTGACGCCCGTCGTCGACACGGTCCGTGCTCTGCGCGACGCCGAGCGGCGGCTCGAGGAAGCCCGGCTGCTCGTCGACTCGGACGACAGCGATCTGCGCGACATCGCGCGCGAGGACCTCGCGACCGCGGCGCGGCAGCTCGACGAGATGCTCGTGAAGCTCCGGACCCAGCTCGTGCCTCGCGATCCCCTCGATGAGAAGAACGTCATCGTCGAGATCCGCGCCGGCGAGGGCGGGGAAGAAGCCGCGCTCTTCGCGCTCGATCTCTACCGGATGTACGCGCGCTACGCCGAGCGTCACCGCTGGAAGGTCGAGGTCCTGTCGCAGAGCGACGCGGAGAAGGGCGGCTTCAAGGAGATCATCTTCCGGATCGACGGCAAGGGCGCCTACAGCAAGCTCAAGTTCGAATCGGGCGTGCATCGCGTCCAGCGCGTGCCGCAGACCGAGGCACAGGGGCGCATCCACACCTCGACCGCGACCGTCGCCGTTCTCCCCGAGGCCGAGGAGATCGACATCCAGATCCCCGAGAGCGACCTGAAGATCGACGTCTACCGCGCCGGCGGCAAGGGCGGCCAGGGCGTGAACACGACCGACTCCGCGGTGCGGATCACGCACCTCCCGACGGGCGAGGTCGTGACCTGCCAGGACGAGCGGTCGCAGCTGAAGAACAGAGCCAAGGCGATGGCGGTGCTGCGCGCGCGCCTTCTGGTGCGCGAGCAGGAGCGTCGCGATCTCGAGACCGGTACCGCGCGCCGTGCGCAGATCGGTCGTGGCGAGCGGTCCGAGAAGATGCGGACCTACAACTTCCCGCAGGACCGCCTCACCGACAAGCGACTCGGGTACAACCTCTCGAACCTCGAGCGCCGGATGGACGGGGACATCGACGACATGATCGACGCGCTCGCGGCCCAGGATGAAGCGGAGCGGCTCTCGAGCCTCGAGGAAGAAACGGACTGACGCGTGGCGCGTTCGTCGCCGCTCGAGCGCGTGCGCATCGACCTGGCGATCCGTGGCGGCCAGGTGGTGACGCGCGGCGGCACGGTGCGCGCCGAGGTCGGCGTGCAGGACGGGCGCATCGCCGCGATCGGCGAGGTGCCGCGCGCCGAAGAAGAGCTCGACGCGACGGGAAAGCTCGTGCTCCCGGGCTGCGTCGACCTCCACACGCATCTCGCGAGCACGCCGACCTTCACGCCGCTGGATGATTTCGAGCACGGCACGCGGGCCGCGATCGCGGGCGGCGTCACGACGGTGTGCTCGATGGTCTATCAGGACGGAACGCTGCGAGCGGGGATCGAGCGCGGTCTGCGCGATGCCCAGCGCTCCCTCGCCGATTTCGCGTTCCACGTCGTCGTGACCGATCCGAACGATGCCGCCATAGGCGAGCTGCCCTCGCTCGCACGTGACGGGCACACGTCCCTGAAGGTGTTCATGGTCGCGCCACGCTTCGACGAGCGGATCACCGACTACGTTCGCCTTCTCCGCGGCGCGGCCGGCGCGGGGATGCTGGTCGCGGTCCACGCTGAGGATCACGCGGTCGTTGCGCGCAGCACCGCGGCACTCCACGCCGCAGGTCGCGAGGAGGTCCGGTACTTCCCGGAGAGCCGCCCGCCGGAAGCCGAGGACGTCGCGCTGCGCTCAGCGTCGCAGCTCGCCGCGAAGACCGGCGCCGCCATGTATTTCGTGCATCTGTCGTCACGTCTCGCGATCGCCGCGCTCGGCGAAGCGAAGGCGCGCGGTCTGCGTGTCTATGGCGAGACACGGCCGCTGTACCTCTATCTGACGCGCGCGCGCTTCGAGCGGCCGGACGCCGCGCTCTGGGTCGGTCAGCCACCGCTGCGCGAGCAGGACGACGTCGACGCGATGTGGCAGGCGCTGCGGGACGGGCTGATCGACACCGTCGGCACCGACCACTACCCGCACACGCGCGCGGCGAAGCTCGCGCCGGGCCTCGCCTTCGACCGAGTTCCGCCCGGGGTCGCGAACCTCGAGACGCTCCTGCCGATGCTGTACTCCGAGGGCGTTCGCCGCGGGCGGCTCACGCTCGAGCGAATGGTCGACGTGCTCGCCACCGCGCCGGCGCGGATCGCCGGCCTACGCGGAAAGGGGGAGATTGCCGTCGGCAATGACGCCGACGTCGTGATCTTCGATCCGGAGCGCACGCGGACGATCCGGGCGAGCGAGATGCACTCCGCGTGCGACTACGACCCCTTTGACGGATGGGAGGTCACGGGCTGGCCGACGCTCACGCTTCTGCGTGGTCAGACCGCATATGCGGAGGGCGAGATCCGCGCATTGCCCGTTCAGGGTCGCCTGGTTTTGCGTCGTTCGATGTAGTCCGCCTTCGGGAATCGTGAAATGATGGCGCGACCCCAAGCCCGGAGGTCCCCTCATTCCTGACGCCATCGTTGCCGAAGGCCTGGTCAAGGTCTATCGCTCCAAGAAGAGCGAGGTGCGCGCGCTCGACGGGCTCGACCTGACGGTCGCCGAGGGCAGCGTTCTCGGGATGCTGGGCCCCAACGGCGCCGGCAAGACGACCGCGGTGCGTGTCTTCACGACGCTGCTGCGACCCGATGCCGGCCGCGCGACGGTCGGCGGATTCGATGTCGTGCGCGAGGCACAGCAGATCCGCCACATCATGGGTCTTTCGGGTCAGTACGCGGCCGTCGACGAGAACCTCACCGGTCGCGAGAACCTTCAGCTGTTCGGTCGGCTGTATCAGCTCACCTGGACCGAGGCGGGGAGGCGCGCCGCCGAGCTGCTGGAGCAGTTCGGGCTCGCCGACGCCGCGGATCGGGTCGTCAAGACGTACTCCGGCGGGATGCGCCGACGGCTCGATCTCGCGAGCGCCCTCAGCGGCCGCCCGCAGATCCTGTTCCTCGACGAACCCACCACGGGGCTCGATCCCCGCGGTCGTCTCGGGATGTGGGACGTCATCCGCGGTCTCGTGCGCGAGGGCACGACGCTCCTCCTCACCACGCAGTACCTCGAGGAGGCGGATGAGCTCGCCAACAAGATCGTGGTCGTGGACCACGGAAAGATCATCGCCCGCGGCACGGCCGACGAGCTGAAGGCGAAGGTCGGCGGCGAGCGCATCGAGGTCGTCGTACATGATCGCGCCGTGCTCGCGCGTGCCATTGAGCTCCTCGTTCGGGCCACGGAGGGGGAACACACCGTGGACGACCACATGCGTCGGATCACGGTCCCCGCTCGCGGCGGCGCGCGCAGTCTCGTTCAGGTGGTCCGCGATCTCGATGAGGCGGGCATCGCCATCGACGACATCGCGCTTCGGCGACCGACGCTCGACGACGTGTTCCTCTCGCTGACAGGGCACGCCGCGGAGCTGGCCGCCGCCGGCGCCAACGGCGACGGAGCCGAGCCAGCGGAGAAGAAGAAGTGACGACAGCCACATCAAGGCGTGCACCGGTCCGCCTCGCGAACGAGGGCCTGCGCCAGGAGATCGCCGACGGTCTGATCATGACCTGGCGCAACCTCAAGCGCGTCCCGCGCATCCCCGAGCTTTGGATCTTCGCGATCCTGCAGTCGATCATGTTCGTGCTGCTGTTCGCGTACGTGTTCGGTGGCGCCATACCGCTCCCGGGCGGCGGCTCGTACACCGACTACCTGATGCCGGGCATCTTCGCCCAAACGATCGTGTTCGCGTCCGCGACGACGGCGATCACGCTGACCTACGACCTGAGCAAGGGGATCATCGACCGCTTCCGCTCGCTCCCGATGGCGCGCTCCGCCGTGATCAGCGGACGGACGTTCGCCGACGTCGTCTACAACGGCGGGATCCTGATCGTGCTCATGCTCACCGGTCTCGCGGTCGGCTGGCGCGTGCACACCGACATCCTCTCGTTCCTCGGGGGCGTGGGGCTGCTGATGCTGTTCGCGTTCGCGATGGCCTGGCTTGGCGTGTGGATCGGTCTCCTGGTGCAGACGCCCGAGGCCACCCAGCAGCTGTCGTTCACGGTGCTGTTCCCCATCACGTTCGTGTCGAACGTCTTCGTGCCGACGCAGTCGCTGCCCGACTGGCTGCGGCCGGTGGCCGAGTGGAACCCCACGAGCGCGCTCACCGCGGCGACCCGGCAGCTGTGGGGCAACCCGAATCCGTTCGCCGCGTCGGGTTTCCCGGCGGAGCACCCGATCGAGCTCACGCTCATCTGGGTGGTGGTGATGACCGCGATCTTCGCGCCGCTGGCCGTCCTGAAGTACCGCTCGATGAGCCGCTGAACGTGGATCGTCTCCGGTACGACGAGGACAGCGCGTTCACGCTCGCCGACGACGCCGCGACCCTTGCTCGGATCGTCCGGACGGTCAGCGCCGATCGCCTGCGGTCGGTGCGTTTCGGTGAGTGGACCGCCGTGGAGGTCATGGGCCACCTTGCCGACTCCGCCGAGATCTTCGCCGAACGCGTGCGGCGCTGTATCGAGGAGGACCGTCCGGCGCTCGCGTCGTTCGATCAGGATGCGCTCGCGAAAGAGCGGCGCAACGGCGAATGGGATCCGATGGAGCTGTCGCGCCGCGTCAGCGCGGCGAACGCGACGATCGTGCGTCTCCTCATGGACGAGGATGCCCGTTCCCGGCCGGGCATCCATTCCGAGCACGGGGAGCTCGACGCGGGACACTTCGGCGCGTATCAGGCGCGCCACGGTCACGAGCACGCGGTGGAGCTCGCCACCGCGTTTCCGCCAACGAATTAGCCCTCAGCCGGTCGCCCGCACGCCACACGCGCAGTCACGGCCGGAACCCAACTCGTAGGCATGGCGTAATACGTGGCATGACGTCATCGCGTGAGCAGGCCCTCGCGCCGCTCTCGCGCGTCGACGCCGAGCGCCTCCTCCCGGACCTCTCGACGGGCCGTCAGACGCTGGAGCGCCGAGTGCTCCGAGCGCGCTGTCTCAAGTACCTCGAGTCGTTCGATCTTGCGTGGGCGGAGCTGAGCGCGGTGCTGCCGCTCGTGAAAGACCCCTTGCTCCTCGCCCGCGTCGCCGTGGACCTGCTCCACCTGTCCTATTACCTGGTGCGCCGAGAGGATTCGGTGCGCTTCGCTGCCATGGCGGAGACGCCGGCCGCCGGCGATCCGCTGCTCCTCGCCGAGCTGCGGCTTGGATCGTCGATCGTGCGCACGGCCGCAAATGAAGTGCGCGAGGCGCTCGTCGATGCGCGCCGCGCCGCGGATGCGCTCGCGGTCGCGCCGAAGGGTCGCTCGCGCGATCTCGTCACGACGCGCGTGCAGCGTCAGCTCGCGCACCTGCTCTCGCACGCCGGAGATTACGTCGGCGCCGCCGCAGCGGCCGAGGCGACCGGCCGGAACGCCGCGCGGGTTGGAGATCCGGCCGAGATCGCCTGGGCGACGTACACCGCGGGCTTCGTCGACTGGTTCGCGGGGAAGCTCGACGCAGCCGTAGACGAGTTCACACGCGCGGAGCTTGGCCTCCGTCAGTACGGCTCCTCCGTCTGGCGCCACACGCTCCTCTGCCTCGCGCGGGCGAAGCTCGAGCGCGGTGAGCTGAGCGAAGGTGAGCGGCTCGCGCGTCAGAGCGCGACCGGCGCGACCGAGGACCACGGCCACATCGCGCTGCTCCGCGGGGAGGCCGAGGTCGCCGAGCTGATCCTGAGCCGCGTGCCCAAGGGGTTCCCGGAGGACGAGCAGTTCCGCGACTTCGTTCGCGCGATCGTCCGCGCCCAGCGCGGCGACCCCAGGACCGCGATCCGCATGCTCGACGACACCGCGCGCGAGTTCGAGGCGCGCGGCATGGACCACTGGGCCATCGGCGCGGCGGTGCACGCCGCGTATTGGCGCGAGACGGTCGTGCGTGGCGGCGGGACATCGCGCGTCGGGCCCATCGTGCGCGATATCGGCGCGCGCGGCGGCGAGGGCTTCGCCTATTACCTCCCCGACGTCGCCGCGTGGCTCGGTCGAACGGCAGAGCGCGAGGGGCAGTTTTCGGCGCTCGCGCGCACGATCCGCGCGCGCGCCGAGGCAGCGCAACGGCGCGCCAAGACCGACGCCGGCGCGGCCGTCGGCGCGTCCGCGCTCGACGAGGCGACGTTCGGTCTGCGCAGCATGGGTCTCACCTGGCGCGAGATCGGCATCCTGCGCGAGATGGAGCAGCTCTCGCGCGAAGGCAAGCGCCTCGATCGCGCCGCGCTCGCGGCCCGTCTCACGGTCTCACCGAACACGCTGCGCGTCCACCTGACGCGCATCCGCGCGAAGCTCGAT
>Ga0075419_10001926_pt1 | contig 13468 bp, 9 predicted proteins | sample SoiMetdeltSBSDD3_FD_76900 | JGI IMG/M metagenome (GOLD analysis project Ga0075419, IMG submission 76900) | Bulk soil microbial communities from a Populus tree surrounding site in Tennessee, USA - Soil MetaG P. deltoides SBSDD3 | ecosystem: Environmental > Terrestrial > Soil > Tree plantation... | reverse complement strand
GTGCCGGGCGATGCGTTCACGCGGCACGTGGACTTCATGGGGCTGCCTCGCGCGCTGTCGAAGATCCGCATCTACACGCTGGCCGGAGACCTGGTGCAGACGATCACACACGACGGCACCGGCGGCGACGGCGAGGCGGCGTGGAACCTGATCTCGCGCAATGGACAGGACATCGAGTCAGGGGTGTACCTGTTCACCGTGGAGTGGCCGGGGAACCACCAGGTGGGCCGTTTCGTCATCATCCGCTGAGGCTGGGGAGAAAAGGGCTGGCGCCACCGGAGCGGGCGGGTATACTGCCCACTTGTGCACTGGGCGCTCGACGGCGCCATTCCCGGATCCTGGCCATCTCACGCGCGGCCGGTTGAGGTGACTCCTTGCAGGTTCCTCCCACTCGATTCCTCGCGAGCGGCCCGCCCGGCGTGGGCCTCGCACAGTGGCTGCGTTCGCATGGTGAGCGCGGCGAGAACCGCGGGGCGCTCGCGCACTGGCATTCGATCCCGGCGCGGGCGGCTCGCTTCGGCGAGCTGCAGCCGCCACTGCCCGAGCCGCTCTCGGGCGCGCTTTCGGGGCAGGGGATCGCGCGGCTCTACACGCACCAGGTGTGCGCGATCGAAGCTCTGCGCGCGGGGCGCGACACCGTGGTGGTGACGGGGACGGCTTCGGGCAAGTCGCTGTGCTTCCACCTGCCGGCGCTCGAGCGACTGCTCGACGAGCCCGGAGCGACGGCGCTCTACCTGTTCCCGACCAAGGCGCTCGCGCAGGACCAGCTCAAGAGCCTGTCGCGGCTGGCGGAGGGCGACCTGGCGCTGTCGTCGATGCTGCGCGCGGGGGTCTACGACGGCGACACGGCGGCCACCACACGGCGGAAGCTGCGCGAGGAGGCCAACGTCATCCTGTCCAATCCCGACATGCTGCACGCGGGCATCCTGCCGCAGCACGCCAAGTGGGCGCGTTTCCTGCGCAACCTCCGCTACGTCGTGGTGGACGAGATGCACGCCTACCGCGGCATCTTCGGCAGCCACGTGGCACTGGTGCTGCGCCGGCTCGAACGGCTGGTCCGCCACTATGGCGGCGAGTTCCGCTACGTCCTGTGCAGCGCCACCATCCGCAATCCCGGCGAACTGGCCGCGGCGCTCACCGGCCGCGACGTCACGGTGGTGGACGACGACGGGGCTCCCCGGGGCGAGAAGCACTTCGCGTTCTGGAACCCGCCGTTCCGTGACGAGACTCGCGTGGAGCGTCGGAGCTCCAACGTGGAAGGCAGCCAGATCCTCGCGGGGCTGCTGGAGAACGGAGCACAGGCGATCGCGTTCACCAAGTCGCGCGTGAGCGCCGAACTCGTCTACCGCTACACGCGCGAGCAGCTGGAGCGCTCACGTCCGCGCCTCCCGGTGGAGAGCCGAGACGGCCTGAACGCGCCCCTGCCGCTGCACGAGCGGCTGCGACCGTATCGTGGTGGCTACCTGCCCGAGGAGCGGCGCGCGATCGAGAAGGCACTGTTCTCGGGCGAGCTGCGCGGCGTGGTGAGCACGAACGCGCTCGAGCTGGGCATCGACGTGGGCGGGCTGGACGCCGCGGTGCTGGTGGGCGCGGCACCCACGCTGGCCAGCATCTGGCAGCAGGCGGGTCGCGCAGGCCGCAGCGGTGCGCCGTCGCTGGTGGTGCTGGTGGCATACAACGACACGGTGGACCAGTACCTCATGCGCCGGCCGCAGTTCCTGTTCGGACGGCCCACAGAGGCCGCCTGCGTGGACCCGCACAACCCGTACATCCTGGCACAACAGCTGGCGTGCGCCGCCTACGAGCTGCCGATCGGCGAGGCCGACGCCGCTGCGTTCGGTGCGCAGATGCGCGACGTACTCGAAGCCCTCGAAGAAGCGGGCGAGACGCGCACCATCGACGGGCTCGCCTACTGGTCCAAGAGCGATTTCCCGGGCGCCAAGGTGTCGCTGCGCGACATGAGCGGCGATACCTACACCATCGTGGACGGCTCGCATGCGAACGCCGTGATCGGCACGGTGGATGCCATCAGCGGCCTGGAGCTGGTCTATCCCGACGCCATCTACCTGCACGAGGGCGAGACGTGGTGGGTGCGCTCGCTCGACCTCGAGCAGAAGGTGGCCACGGTCGAGCCGCGGACGGTGGACTACTACACGCAGCCCGTGCTCGACACGAACATCCGCGTGCGCAACGAACTGCGCTCGCGTGACTGGCGCGGCGAGTGCGTGCGCTTCGGCGAGCTCACGTACAGCTGGCAGACGGTGGCGTTCAAGAAGATCCGCTACCGCTCGCTGGATGCGATCGGCTACCACCCGCTGGAACTGCCGCGGCTCACACTCGAGACCGCCGGGCTGTGGCTCGCCCCCGGCGAGGACACGGTGCGCGAGCTGGCACGCCACGGGCACAACCCGTGGGAAGCGCTCTCGGGCGTGCGCAACCTGTTCGTGCAGCTGCTGCCGCTGATGGCGATGTGCGATCCGCTGGACCTGGGCGGCATGCTGGATTCGAGCAACACTGGCCGGCCGACGCTGTTCCTGTTCGACCGCTACCCGGGCGGGCTGGGCTTCGCCGAACAGGGCTGGACGCGGCTCGACGAGCTGGCCGAGGCGGCCTTGGCACACCTCGAGGGCTGCCCGTGCGGCACCGGCTGCCCGGCGTGCGTGGGGCTGCCCGTGCTGCGGCCGGCCCAGCAGCAGGATTGGGACGGCATCAAGCACACGAAGGAGATCCCGACCAAGGACGCCTCGCGAGCGCTGCTCCAGTGGTGGCTCGCGAGGTGATGCGCGGCACGGCCGCGCTGGGTAGACTCGCCGCCCCCTCATTCCCGGAGGCTTCACCCGTGACGGATCCCAAGCCCGACTGGCCGGTCGCGTTCTTCGACGACGACTACCTGCGCATCTACCGACCGCAGTTCACACCCGAACGCACCGCCATCGAGACGGGCTTCATCGCCGAGATCCTGGCACTCCCCGAGGGTGCCGAGGTGCTGGACCTGGCGTGCGGATTCGGGCGGCATGCGATCGGCATGGCGCAGCGGGGCTTCTGTGTCACCGGCCTCGATTTCAATCCCCACTACCTCGAGATCGCCGCCGCCGACGCCAAGGCCGCCGGCGCGCAGGTCACCTGGCGCGCCGGCGACATGCGCGACCTGGGGTCCGCGCCCGCGTTCGACGGCGTCTACTCGTACTTCACGTCATTCGGCTATTTCGAGGACGAGGAGAACGAGAAGGTGCTGGCCGCGGTGGCGCGCGTGCTGCGCCCGCAGCGGAGATTCCTCTTGGACGTCATGAATCGCGACTGGATCCTGACGCACGCCGACCAGCGCACCTGGACCCAGCGCGACGACGGCGCATTGCTCATGGAGGAGACCGCTCTCGACCTGATCCAGTCGCGCGTCATCGCGCGGCAGATCCTGATCGACCCCAAGGGCGGCCCGCAGGTGGCGAAGGAGTACTCGTTGCGCGCCTACACCTGTGGCGAGTTGTCGGCGCTGCTCCGGCGTCACGGCTTCAGTGTGCGCGACGTGCTGGGGGGTGCGCGCCGCGAGTCCTACACCGCCGAGAGCCGCCGTCTCATGATCGTGGCCGAGCGAAACGGATGAGCACTCGAGGCGGCGAGGGGCTGCGCGAGCGCCTGGGCGAGCTCGTGCGGCGGCGCCGCACCGGGGCGGTGAGTGCCACGGCCGCACCCGAGCCGCGGGTCGCCACAGCGGCCGACGCGAAACCCACACCCCGCCGGCGCAAGGTCTCCGCCACCGACCCCGGGGCGACCGGCGTCGAAGCGTTCCTGCCGGGCGGCGAGTGGCGGCACGCGAAGCACGGCACGGTCTACGTGCACGAGCGACTTCGCAGTGACGTGGAACGCCGCCGCTCCTCGTGGGGCCGGCTGCCTGAGCCGCCACCGGGCGAAGTGGAGCTGTCCTCGATGCGGCTGCTCGGGCTCGCGCGCGCGCTGTTCCTGGACCTCGAGACCTGCGGGCTGTCGTCGAGTCCCGTGTTCCTGGCCGGCACCATGCACTGGAACGGCGAGGACTTCGTGCTGCGGCAGTACTTCGCGCGGCACTACGGGGAAGAGGCGGCACTGCTGGCAGCGGTGGCGGAGCAGGCCGCGCAGTTCGACTCGCTCATCACGTTCAACGGCAAGTCCTACGACGCGCCGTTCCTGCACGCGCGCGCGCTCACGCACGGCGTGACCCTGCGGCTGCCGCCGCACCACCTGGACCTGCTGCACCATGCGAGGCGGCGCTGGAAGGAGGAGCTGCCGGACTGCCGGCTCACCACGGTCGAACTGCGTGTCTGCCGCCGCCGCCGCACCGGCGACGTTCCGGGCGACCAGATCCCGGGCCTCTACCACGACTATGTGAAAAACGGCGACCCCTGGCGACTGGTGCCGGTGTTCCACCACAACCTGCTCGACGTCACCACCATGGCGGATGTGCTGCACGCGCTCTGCGCACCGCCGCGGCGCAGCGCGGAGTGATGCAGGCGTTTGGTCCGTGTTGACACACGAGTTAGGGCGGTGAAGGTGGGCATTGCGATGAACGTGATGCGGGCGGTCAGGCGCAGTCGACGGGGTGGCCGCCGCACCTGAAGCCGAAGTCCGTCCCTCGTGGGATCGCCGCTGCGAGTTCGCGCGCGCGTCGAGCACCGAGTCTCCGGGAGGGCCTCGGTGAGACACTCGCCCACCGATGTGCATGTCGCACGAGCGCACCCGTACGCCCGCCCCAACCGCATCGTGATCGGAGGCCACGTCGGGGTCACCTCGCCAGATCCGGGTCGCGGCCACAGGGCGACTTGGTCCCACCGGGTGCGAGTGTTCACGCGCTCAGGCCGCCGATAGCCATTGACCTGCCTAGAGCGCCCGCCGGATACTTGGCACGCTGTTCGTCCCCCAGTGGGTCGTCCGTCGAGTGAGCTCTCCCGTGACCGCGATCGTGTTCCAGCGTTTGTCCAAGCATGCCCGTGTCACCCGCGCTTCTCGGGCCCTGAGTCGCCCTGGCAGGAGTCTCTGCCGGGGCGTTCGTGTTCCGGACGCACCTGTTGTCGCTGCATCCGCTGCACCACATCCGTACCCGGAGGTCGAAGACCGTCATGGCGAGCGCTGAGGACAAGAGCATCACCTGTGTGGATTGCGGCGAGGAATTCCTGTTCACCGCGGGTGAGCAGGCGTTCTATCGCGAGCGCGGGCTCACGAACGAACCCACGCGCTGCAAGAGCTGCCGCGAGAAGCGCAAGGCCGGCCGTCCTTCGGGAGGCGGAGGTGGCGGTGGCTACGGCGGGGGCGGTGGCTATGGCGGTGGTGGCGGTGGTGGCGGTGGCGGCGGCTACGGACGCTCGGAGAAGACCATGTACCCGGCGACGTGCTCGAACTGCGGCCGCGACACCGAGGTGCCGTTCCCGCCCACGCCCGGCCGGCCCGTGCTGTGCCGCGATTGCTTCAACGCCGCGAAGGGCACCGGTCATGGCGGCAGTGAAGGTGGCGGGCACCGGGGCGGACATGGCGGTGGCCATCGCGGCAGTCCCGGAGGCTCACGCCCGCAGCGCGCCTCGGCCCCCACGGGGCCGTCCGAGGGCCGCGTGCAGGGCTCGGTGAAGTGGTTCAACGATGCCAAGGGATTCGGGTTCATCGCCTCCGACACCGGCGAAGACGTGTTCGTGCACTTCTCGGCGATCTCCGCCGGGGGGTTCCGTTCGCTGGCCGAAGGGGAGCGTGTGGAGTTCGACCTCGTCCCGGGCCCCAAGGGCAAGCAGGCGGCGAACGTCACGAAAGTCTGAGCGCACGCGACCAAGCTGCAGCATCGACCGGCGGGGGCCCCCCCGCCGGCCTCATTCTGGCGCTCCTGACCTCGCCATGAAGCCTGAGGACGAGAAAGCCGATATATTCCCACGGTTTCCTGCCCCCCCCGCGCGCTGCCCGCGCGCCCCTTCCGCCTCCGGGATCCGGCCCGCATGATCGAAACGATCCGCACGTTCACCGCGCTCAGTGAGGAGTTCGTCGAACTCTTCATGAAGCACCATCCCGTTGCCGCGACCGAGGCCGGCATCCACGACTACGACCACCTGATGCCCGACGACACGCCGGAGGGGCTGCAGGGACGGGCGATGTGGCTGCGGGACCTCGACCAGCGGCTGGTGGCCGCCGTGCCCTGGGAGGAGCTGCCGCTCGAGCCACGCGTGGACTTCGCGCTGTTGCGTTCGCGCATCGCCGCCCTGCGCGCCGACCTCGAAGAGATCAAGGTCCCGCAGAAGAACCCGACGCTCTACCTGGAGCGCGCGTTCAATGCGGTGCACCTGCTGCTCGCGCGCAGCTTCGCGCCGCTGGACGAGCGCAAGGAAGCGGCCGTCTCGCGGCTGATGGCCGTGCCCGAGTACCTGGAGGCGGTCAAGCCCAACCTGCTCGCGGTCCCGCCGGTGATGCTGGCCGCTTCGCTCGAGATGGCCGCGGAAGGGCCCACGTTCGTGGACGACGTGGTTCGCCTGCTGCTGCGCCAGTTCCCCGGCGAGGCCGAGCGGCTGGAACACGCGGGCAACCGCGCGCGTGCCGGCTTCCTCAAGTTCCACGACTGGATGGAGAAGGAGCTCAAGCCCAAGGCGACCGGTTCGTTCGCCATCGGCGAGCGCTGGCTCAACTACAAGCTCGAGCGCGAGCACATGGTGCCCTACGGCTGCGATGAGCTCGAGCGTGTGGGCCGCGAACACGTCGCACATGCGCAGGTGCTGCTCGAGGACGAGGCCCGCCGGCACGATCTGCGCCGCGACTGGCGTGAACTGGTCGACCAGGGCCGCCAGCGCACGCCCGAGGCGAACTGGCTGCGCGAGGCCTACGTCGGCGAGTTGGACCGCGCGAAACGTTTCGTGGCCGAGCGCCGCATCGCGCCGCTGCCGCCCGGCGACCGGCTGGAGGTGCTGGACACGCCCGTGTTCGAACGGGGCATGCGCCCGTATGCGTCGTACCAGGCACCGGCACCGTTCGATGCCGATCCGGCGGGCGTGTTCTACGTCACGCCCATCGACATCCGCCGCCCGAAGGACGAACAGGCCGCACAACTCGCGGCGCACTGCATGCCCGCGCTGCCGATCCTGGCGCTGCACGAGGGCTACCCCGGCCATCATCTGCAGCTCACGCACGCCAACCGCGCCGCCACGCGGCTGCGGCGGATCGTGCACAGCGACGTGTTCGCCGAGGGCTGGGCGCTCTACTGCGAAGAGCTCATGTGGGAGCAGGGCTATTTCACGGCCGACCCGCTCTCGCGGCTGTTCCAATTGCGCGACCTGTTGTTCCGCGCCTGCCGTGTGGTGGTGGACATGGCGCTGCACTCGGGTCGCATGACCCCCGAGCAGGCGGTGGCGTACCTGGTCGAGGAGGTCATGCTCGACCCGTCCATCGCGGCAGCAGAGGTGCAGCGCTATTGCCTGAACCCCACGCAACCGTCGAGTTACCTGATCGGCAAGATCCAGATCCTCGAGCTGCGCACGGAAGCCCAGCAGCGGCTGGGCTCACGCTTCCAATTGCACGACTTCCATGCAGCCCTCCTCGCCAGCGGAACGATCCCGCTGGCGTTGGTGCGCGAGGAACTGTGGCCCCGGCTCGGACTGGCCTGAAGCGCGCGCCCGTCGCGCTGCTCATCGCCGCGCTCGCGCTGTCGGCCCTCGCGTCCCGCGCGTTGGCGGTCACGCCGCTCGACAAGTACTCGGCGATGCCGTCGTCGACGGGACTCCAGTGGTCCTCGGTGGATTTCAAGTCCTCGCGCGACCAGGCCCAACTCACCGGCTGGTGGTTCGAGGGCAAGCCCGGCCAGCCCGTGCTCGTGCTGTTCGATCGCGACACCGGCAGCATGGGCGACCTGATGCAGGTGACGAAGGGATTCGTCGAGCGCGGATTCACCGTGATGACGTTCGACTACCGAGACTTCGGTCCCGCGGGCCCCGGGCCGACGGATTCGCTGGCGCAGCTGGCCTACGCCTCGCGGTGGGTGAACGACGGCGAGGGAGCACTCCACTTCGTGCGCACGAAGGCCGGCTCGCGCGCGGTGTTCGCGTGGGGGCAGGGCCTGGGTGGGGCGGTCGCCCTGGCGGCCGTGGCGCGCCATCGCGACAACGCGGACGGCCTTGCCTGCGAGAGCCTGTTCCGCACGCTCCCCGAACTGCTGCGCGCGAGCGGACTGTCGCAGGTCCCCGCGGTCGTGGAGCGACACCGCTTCCTGGTCGAGACCAACGACGAGCCGCTCACCGCCGCCGGCGGCCTGCACGTCCCCATGCACCTCACGCTGGGCAAGAAGGACGACGTGTGGCCCAACACCTGGGCGCAGGACGTGGCGCGGCAGAGCCTGTCGCGCGTGGACCGCTGGATCGTGCCCGAGGGCGGGCATCGTGGTCTCGAACTCACGCCCGGCTACCATGACCGCCTGGCGGCGTGGTTCCAGCGCATGGGAACGATGGTGCAGGCGGCACGCGCTGCCGAAGCACAGGCGAAGGCAGCGGCGCAGGCGGACTCGGCGCGTTGATAGGACGCGAGCCCGCCGGCGATGCGGCGCGGCGGTGACGTTCGGGCCACGAGATCGGGGCGGGACCCGACGGTCCCGCCCCGTGATTCGCACCGCAAGGGTCAGCGCCGGCGGGTGAACAGCATGTCCAGGCCCTGCTCGAGGTTCTCGACGCTGATCGGGTACCAGCGGTCGGTCGCAGGGCGAGCTCTCGACGCGTTCGGAGTCGCGTACTGCGATGGGTTCACGCTCGGGATGAGGCAGCCGAACTTCGAGTTCACCGCGGCGATCATCTCGTTGGCGAGGAGTGCGTACCCCAGATCGTTCGGGTGGATCCCATCCAGGCCGAACAGCCCGCCGCGGATGAAGTCCGAGGTGTACACGTCCGCCCCGATCCGATAGCCCTCGACCGCGATGCGCTGCAGCAGCCCATGCAGGTCCACCCTGGTCACGAACGGACGCTGTGCGACCGAGTCGACCACCGCGTTCATCTCGGCCACCTCGAGCTGGGTGGCCGCGACCTCGGGTGCGCGCAGGATCACCGACTCCGGGAGCGGATTGCCGGGGACTCCGAATCCCTGGGCCAGCAGCGGGGCCGCCGACAGCAGGACGAGGTCGTTTGCGGTCAACACGCTGTCCGCCCCGACGAGGTAGAACAATCCGATGCCAGGGGCCTCGGCGTAGGGCGGGATCGTGGTGAAGAACGGGATGCTGGTGACATCCGGGACGTTCCACACGGCGACGCGCGTGCCCGGCAGGGCGGTGTGGATGGCATTCATCGCCGCCGTCATGAGCGCGGCGTGCCCCAGGTTCGTGGCCGGGTTCGGGCTGGTGCCCGCGTTCACCGTGGGCCCCAGCAATTCGTTGGCGCCGTACTCGACCGACATGACCGTCGGCTGGAGCGACAGTGCCTGCTGCAGGAGCACTCCTCGGCGCCGCTGGTTGATGTCCCAGTACGTGAAGTTCGTGCGGTTCACGGGCGGCACGGTCGCGTGGTAGTGCGTGCTGTCCACGAGGTCGAGCAGGACCGCCCCGGGGATCCCGAGGTTGTGGTAGGCCGATGGCTGCGTGAAGTTGGTCGGGGTCCCGAGCACGCGTCCCGAGTTGCCCAGCGCGGGCGGGTTGTACGACCGGATCTCGAGCAGCGGTGGGATGCCGTCTCCGTTGATGGCAGGGAACGTGAACGTGCCCTGGCCGTTGATGAGCGAGCTCTTGCCGATCTGTGTCGCGAACAGCGCCGGGAACGACTGGACCTGATGCCGGTCCACGAGGCCGCCCGACATGTATCCGGAGGTGAGGCTCGTGCCGACCGCAACGTACGTGGTGAGGTCCACACCGTTGGGCGACAACGCGGGGCCGTTGATGCGTTCGATGGAGGTGCACGGGCCCTCGCAACCCGCGAGTGCTGCGGCGAGAGCGAGCACGATCCCCAGCCGGAAGCGCAGGGAGATGTTCATGTTCGTTCCTCCTCTCACCAGTGGTACGCCAGGTTCACACCCAGCGCATTGACGTAGGACTTGTACGTGCCGTCGTAGCCGTCACGCTCGACCCCTTCGGTCGAGCGCTTCTCGACGAACACGAACAGGTTGTAGAGGTCCGCCGTCCACGAGCCGCGCGTCGTGCCGAACCCGAGCGTCACGCCGTGGCGGTTCGCATCCGGCAGCAGCGGCGTCACCGACTCGCTCGGAGCCGCGGCGGAGTCGAAGTAGTAGCCGAACCGGTAGGTCCATGTGGGCAAGTGGTGCTCGGCGCCAAAACGGATCGCGAACTGATCCTCGTAGTTCTCGATGATCGCGGTGTTGAGCGCAGGGGACTGGGCGAACGTGAGCGGCAGCTGCTCGAACGCCGACCACTGGGTCCAGACGAGATCGACCTCGCCCGTCCAACCGGACGCCCCCGTCCATGCGAGTCCCGCCGACAGTGAGGCGGGGAACACGAGTTCGGTCGCGACGCCCTGGGATGGGGGCACCTGTGCCGCGACCGTCGCGTCGAGCAGGGGATCCCCGGTCGGGATCTGCGTGAACGTCGCGTCCCCGTTGTCCACCTTCACCGTCACCTCGCTGCGGTACACCAGGCCGAACTTCCAGTCCTGCTTGGCAGCCGCCAGCAGTGCCGCGTGATAGCCGAAGCCCGGCGTGTAATCCGACTTGAGCGCCACGTCGAGGATGTTGACGGGCTGGCCGCCGCTCGTGACCAGCGTGCCGATCTGGTGCAACTCGACCTTCGCGTAACGGGCATTGACGCCAGCCGCCACGGAGAAGGCCTCGTTCGCGGCCCACGCCAGGTTGCCCGACGCGTCGATCGTCCTCAGGTCGGCCTTCGTCACCCGGTCGCGCCCGGTGAAGTTCGCGGGATCCTTCCACTCGATCCCCAATCCGAACGGGGCATTCACCCCGACGCCGTACGCGAGATCCGGGCGCAGGCGATGGGTCCAGTAGACCGTGGGCGGGAAGAAGTTCCCCGACTCCATCTCCTCCGTGACCCCGAACCCGGGGTACGGATCCTCACCGGCGAAGCTCGTCCTGGTGGTGAGCCACGTGCCACCCACGGACAGTTGCTTGCCCTCGAGCCGCACCATCGCGGCGGGGTTGTAGAACTGGGCCGTCGCGTCGTGCGCCGAGGCCACATAGGCCCCGGCCATACCGAGCGCGGCCGCGCCCTGCTCGTAGATACCGTAGCCAGCGGCGTGCGCGGCTCCCGGTACCAGGCCGGCGAGCATCGCCAGCACCCGCGCCCTGCGGATCACGTTCATCGGATTCCTCCCGTGACGGGATGGAACGACCGGCGTCCGTGCCGCCTTCGTACGTCCTTGGGTCCTTACAGCGGCCGCGTCCGGGGGCGCGCGACCCACAGCCTTCGGCCGCAGCGGTCAGCCGGCGTATTCCGCCGCGCCCGCGTACATCGCCTCGATCTGCTCCCGGAACGTCTGCGACACGATCTTGCGCCGCACCTTGAGCGTCGGCGTGAGTTCGCCCGCTTCCGCATTGAGGTCGCGATCGAGCAACTCGAACCGCTTGATGGTCTCGAACTTGGAGAGCCCCGAGTTCAGCTCGTCGATGATGCCCTGGTAGAGCGCGCGCACGGCCGGCGCCTGCAGCAGTTCTCGGCGGGAGGCCGTGGGCCAGCCCTTCTCCTTCGCCTCGGCTTCGAGGTTGGCGAAGTTGGGCACCAGCAGCGCGACGCAATAGGGACGCTTGTCGCCGAGCATCACCGCCTCGCTCACCCACTTCGAGGTCTTGAGCTTCCCCTCCAGCGGCTGCGGGGCGACCTTCTTGCCGCCGGCGGTGACGATGAGGTCCTTCAGCCGGTCGGTGATGCGCAGGTTGCCCTCGGCGTCGAGGTGCCCGATGTCGCCGGTGTGGAACCAGCCGTCCACGATCGCCGCGCGCGTGGCCTCGTCGTTCCGGAAGTAGCCCTGCATGATGCCCGGACCCTTGGCCAGGATCTCGCCCTCGGCGGTGAAGCTCACCTGCGTGCCGGGCACCGGCGGGCCCACCGCGCCGGGCCGCTCGCGACCTGGCACGTTCAGGCAGATGACGGGCGACGTCTCGGTGAGGCCGTAGCCTTCGATCACCGGGATGCCGATGGCGAAGAAGAACTCCATCACCTTGGGACCCAACGGCGCCCCGCCCGAGATGCACATCCGCAACTTGCCGCCCACGCGCTCGCGCACCTTGTGGGCCACCAGCCGGTCGGCGACCGTGGCGGTGAGGCCCAGCAGCAATCCGGCCGTTTTGCCCTGGAAGCGAAGCAGTGCCACGCGCCGCCCGACGCCCAGCCCCCAGTGGAAGATGGCACGGCGCAGCGGCGGCTGGTTGCCGGCGTTCTCCATGACGCGCGCGTAGACCTTCTCGTAAAAGCGCGGCACGCCGGTGAGGAACGTGGGGTGCACTTCCTGCGCGTCGGCTGCCACCGTCTCCACGCTGCGGGCGTACGCGATCGTGGCGCCGGCGGCGAGCATGGCGTAGAGCCCGGCCATGCGCTCGAAGATGTGGCAGAGCGGCAGGAACGACAGGCAGGTGTCGTTGCGGTTCAGGTCCACCACGTGCAGGCAGGCGTCGACATTGGAGGCGATGTTGTCGTGCGAGAGCATCGCGCCCTTGGGATCCCCGGTCGTGCCGGACGTGTAGATGATGGTGGCGAGATCCCCGGGCCGCGTCGCCTCGGCCATGGCCTGGAACGCGTTCGGCTCCGCGGCGCGGCGGCGCTCGCCGTCGGCGAGCACTTCGGCCCACGCGCGCACGCGCGAGTCGCGCGAGGGGGGCGGCGGGTCCATCGTCACGATGGCCGCGAGTCGCGGCAACTGACCGGCCACGGCCAGCACCTTCTCGAGCTGAGCGGCATTGGAGACGACCACGACGCGGGCCTCGGAGTTCTCGAGGATGTGCAGGCTCTGCGGCGCGGTCAGCGTGGGGTAGATGGGCACGGTCACCGCGCCCTGGCCGAGCGTGGCGAGGTCGGTGATGGCCCACTCGTAGCGATTCTCGGACACCAGCGCCACGCGGTCCCCTCGCCGCACTCCCAGACCGGCAAGTCCCAGCGCCAGGCCCTCGACGTCCTGCCGGGCGCGTTCGGAGGACAGGGACTCCCACCGCCCCGCTCCGGCGGTGTCGGGCAGCCGGCGCATGAACAACGCGGGCTTGCGATGCTGAGCGACCGAATCGAGGAAGATCCTGATGAGCGTTCTCGGCATGGCCCCTCCGTGCGCGGCCTGACGCGGGCCTCGTGGCCCACGGCTCGGAATCAGGGGATTGGTAGCACCGGACTTCCGGGAGGCCAAGCGAAACCGTTGTCTACCAATGGGTAGGTGGCTCGCGCCGATGGTTGACAATGCCGCGCCGCGCAGCGCAAGGTGGCCAGCGCCTGACGCGGTGGCGGCAGGCTCCCACGAGGAGGGCCATGTCCAGCAACCAGTTGCACCACCGGCCCCTGCTCATGCCCATGTCGATTTCCATGTCCGTGTCTCGTGGCGTCCTGTTCCTGGCC
>Ga0075419_10001924_pt1 | contig 13474 bp, 8 predicted proteins | sample SoiMetdeltSBSDD3_FD_76900 | JGI IMG/M metagenome (GOLD analysis project Ga0075419, IMG submission 76900) | Bulk soil microbial communities from a Populus tree surrounding site in Tennessee, USA - Soil MetaG P. deltoides SBSDD3 | ecosystem: Environmental > Terrestrial > Soil > Tree plantation... | reverse complement strand
TCGGCCCGGGACGGGCACGGCCCGGACGAGGACATACGGCTGTTCTTCGCGCTCACCGGGGCGCTGCTGGACGCCGGCATCGCCGGCTGGGACGCCAAGCGGACCTACGACTCGGTCCGGCCGATCACCGCCATCCGGTTCCTGTTCGCCGGGCGCGAGGTGCTGGCCTGGGGCGGCCCCGGGCGGGGGACGCGGCGCATCCGGGGCGAGGACTGGCAGCCCTACATCGCCACCCCGCCGTTCCCGGAGTACGTCTCGGGCCACTCCACCTTCAGCGCCGCCGCGGCCGCGGTGCTGGCCCGCTTCACCGGGTCGGACCGCTTCGGGGGGAGCGTGACCATCCCGGCGGGCAGCTCAAGGGTCGAGCCCGGTACCACCCCGGCCGCCGACGTCGTCCTCTCCTGGCCGACGTTCACCGACGCCGCCGTCCAGGCCGGCCGCTCCCGCCGCTACGGCGGCATCCACTTCCGGGACGGCGACCTGGTCGGCCGGGCCCTCGGCGCCATGGTCGGGGCCAGGGCCTGGGAGGCCGCCACCGAGCTGTTCAGCGGGGCGGCCGGCCGGCCGCCTGACGTCCCGGTCAGGGCAGGGGGTCGTCGGGCAGGTCGCGGGCGGCGGCGACCCGGCCGCGCTCCAGCCCCGAGCGGTACCTGGTCAGCATGGCCCTGACCTGCTCGGGCGAGCGGGCGGCCCGGGGGGCCGCCTGGTGGCTGGGCTGGCCGGCGGCCAGGTCGGGGGCCAGGCTGGCGTGCGGGGACCGCATGGGCAGGGGCGGGTCGACCTCGGAGGCCGGGGCCACGGAGCGGCGCCGGGGCAGGCTGGCCACGACCAGTCGCTCGGGCAGGAGCACGAGCGCGGTCACCCCGCCCTGGGGCGAGCGGCGCAGCCGCACGGTGAGGTCGTGGCGTCTGGCCAGGCGCCCGACCACCCAGGCGCCGAGCCGCTGCTCCGGGTCGTGGCCGGCCGCCGGGTCGCCGGCCAGGCGCCGGTTGACCACGGCCAGCTCCCCGTCGGTCATGCCCAGGCCGCGGTCCTGGACCTCGACGACGTAGCCGGGCCCGGCCTTGCGCCCGCCGACCCGCACCCTGGTCTCGGGCGCGGAGAAGGCGACGGCGTTGTCCACCAGTTCGGCCAGGAGGTGGGCCAGGTCGTCGGCGGCCCTCCAGGGCACCAGCGGGTCGCCGGCGACGGCCAGGTCGACCCGGGACGCGTCCGGGTTGGCGTGGACGGCGGCGGCGGCCACCTCGGCCAGCGGGACCGGCCGGCCCCCGCGGCGGGCCTCCCGGGCCCGGCGGGCCCGGCCCTGGGCCGACCCGAGCAGGACCACAGCGCCGGCGACCAGGAGGACGGCCACGCCCCTCGACCGGCGCATGGTGGTCCTGGCGAGCCGCGCCACTGCCTCCATGGTCCGCATCACAGCAAGGCTATGAAACAGGTCGGGGGTATTGTGCCTCAACTACCGGTCAAACGTCACCGCCCCGCCGAACCTTCACCAGGGTCGGCGGCGGGACCGCCGGCGGTCGCCCGGACCAGGCGGCTGGTGAACAGGGCCCGCCGGGCGGGCGGGACCCGGCTGCCGACGCGGGCCACGAACAGGTTGGCCGGGTGGTAGGCGATCTCCGGCTCGTCGGTGCGGAACGACTCGAACCCCGCGACCTCGAACACCCGCCGCAGGACCCGCCGGTAGGCGACGGCCGACAGGCCGCTCTGCTCCAGGTCCCAGTGCCAGGCCAGGCCGGAGGCGATCAGGATGAGGTCCTCGAGGGGGTCGGGCTCGATGGCGAAGCGGAGCAGGGCGCCGGCCACCCCGCCGCGCCGCCAGCCGCTGGCCACCTCGATCGCGCCCACCTCGAGCAGCCCGGGCAGGCTGGAGAAGCGGGTCCCCGGCTCGGGGTCGAGCACGGCCACGTAGGCGACCACCACCCCCTCGGGGGTGTGGGCGACGACCACCTCGCCGGTCGGCTCCTCGGCGATCCGGGCCAGCACCTCGCGCTCCTGCTCGGGGGCACGGACGAAGGCGTGGATGCCCGGGTCGACCTCGAGCCGGCGCAGCAGCGAGGCCGGGCAGCGGTCGCGCAGGACCAGCGGCCCGCCGGGGGCCAGGTGCTCGCCGGCCCGCGGCTCCCAGCCCGGCAGCCGCCCGGAGACGCCGGGCCGGCGGCGGGCCAGCGGGTAGACCACCCGCACCGACGGCGGCAGGACCAGCCGCCGCACCGCCCTGACCGTCCGCTGGTTGCGTTCCTCCAGCTCCCGCGCCCCTCCCCCGGCCCGCGGGCGTCGCCGCCGCAGCCATCCGGAGGTGACCCTGGACGGCAGGCGGCGGCCGCTCAGCTCCGACCACAGCAGGGCCCAGGCCCTCGGGACCACCCGGTCCAGGTCGTAGCCGCCGCCCCCGGTGGCCACCCAGCGGCCCTGGCAGTGGCGGTGGGCCAGCCGGTGCAGCCGCCGGGCCAGCTCCCGGAAGCCGCGCAGGCTCATGGTGAGGTCGCTGAGCGGGTCGTCGGCGTGGCCGTCGCAGCCGTTCTGGGTGACCAGCAGGTCGGGCCGGAAGGCGGCGGCCAGCGGCTCGACCACCGCGTCGAAGGCGGCCAGGACGCCGTCGTCCCCGGTCCGCGGCTCCAGGGGCACGTTCACGCTGCGTCCCGTCCCCGGCGGGCGGCCCAGCTCGTGGACCTCGCCGGACCCGGGGAACAGGTAGCGCCCGGTCTCGTGCAGGCTGACCGTGCACACCCGCGGGTCGTCGTAGAAGGCGGCCTGCACGCCGTCGCCGTGGTGGGCGTCCAGGTCGACGTACAGCACCCGCAGCGGCCAGGCCCTGGTGCAGCGGGCGACGGCGACGGCGACGTCGTTGACCAGGCAGAACCCGACGGCGCGGTCCCGCTGGGCGTGGTGCAGGCCGGCCACGGGCACGAATACGTGCGCCAGGTCGCCGGCGGCGACGGCGTCCAGCGAGGCCACGGTCGCCCCCGTGACCAGCCGGGCCGCCGCCTCCATGCCCGGGAACGGCCGGTTGTCCCCGACCAGCCCGAACCGGGCCGCCTCGGCCGGGGCCGCCGGGGTCGGGTCGGCGGAGAAGCGGGCCAGCGCCGCCAGGTAGGCGCGGTCGTGCACCAGCTCCAGGTCGGCGTCGGCGGCCGGCCCGAACCCCAGCAGGTCGGCGTCGCCCAGCACCCCGGCCGCCCGCAGCAGCGACAGGCCGGCGTCCAGCCGCCCGGCCTGGAAGGGGTGGCCGGGCCCGAAGTCGTAGGCGGCCAGCCGCTCGTCGGCGGCGACGGCGCAGGCGCCGCTCACCGGTCGTTCGGCTCGGGCCGGCCGGGGCCGGTGGCCGGGAAGCCGGCGGCCACCAGGGCGGCCACCACCGGGGCGGCGTTGATGGTGCCGGCCCGCAGGACGACCCCGCGGGTCCCCGGCTCCGGGCCGGGCTCGGTGACCACCGTAAGCAGGTTGACCCCGAGGTCGCCGACCAGGGTCATGGCCCGCCCCAGGGCGCCGGGCACGTCGGGCAGGACCAGGGTGATCCGGCTGGACGGCTCGTCGCCGCCGAGCAGCCGCAGCAGGACCGAGAACAGGTCGGACTCGGTGAGGATGCCGACCAGCCCGTCGCCGGCCACCACCGGCAGGCAGCCGATGGCGTGCTCGACCAGCAGCCGGGCCGCGACCTCGACCGGCTCGTCGGGCCAGACGGTGACCGGCTGGGTCGACATGACCTCGGACAAGGGGCGGTCGGCGAGCGCCTCGGCCGCCTCCACCGGCGCACCCGGCGGGGCCTCCAGGTCGCCGCGGGCGACCACCCCGACCAGCTCGGCCCCGGCCACCACCGGCAGGTGCCGGAACCGTCCCCGGCGCATCGCCGACAGGGCGGCGGCCACGGTGGCGTCCGGCGACACCGTCACCGGCCGCCGGGTCATGACGTCAGCGACGAGCACGAGCGGCCTTCGCGAACCGGCCGACCTTGAACGCCGACGGGCACAGGTCGGCCAGCTCGCAGCGGTCGCAGCGGGGGTCCTTGGCCGTGCACACCTCGCGCCCGAACCAGATCAGGCGGTGGGAGAAGATGGTCCACTCCTCCATCGGGAGCTGGGCCATCAGGTCGCGCTCGACCTTGACCGGGTCGTGGTTGGAGGTCAGCAGCAGCCGGCGCGAGAGCCGCCCGACGTGGGTGTCGACCACCACGCCCTCGTTGCGGGAGAAGAACGTGCCCAGGACCACGTTGGCCGTCTTGCGGCCGACCCCGGGCAGCTCGACCAGCTCGTCGATGGTCTCGGGGACCTCGCCGCCGTGGTGCTCGAGCAGGTAGGCGGCCGCGCCCTGGATCGACCTGGCCTTGTTGCGGAAGAACCCGGTGGCGTGGATGGCCGCCTCGACCTCGGCCCGGTCGGCGGCGGCCAGGTCGGCCGGGGTCGGCCAGCGCCGGAACAGCTCGGGGGTGACCTGGTTGACGACCACGTCGGTCGACTGCGCCGACAGGATGGTGGCCACCAGCAGCTCCCAGGCCGAACGGTGGTCGAGGGCGGTGGTCACCACGGGGTAGCGGGCGGCCAGCCGGGCCCGGATCTCGGCGACGCGGGCGGCCCGCGCCGCCTTGGACTCTCGCCGCCGCCGGGGCGCGGCGCTGCTCGGGGAGGCGGCCATGGCGGGATGGTAGGCGTCCACAGGTGGATCGGCCAGTCAACCGTCGGCCGCTGTCAGGGGTGCTCGGTAGCCTCTGCACATGTCTGGCGCGGCGCACTCCTACGCCTATCTCGGCCGGTCGACGGTTGACGTGGCGGCCCGCCGGGTGGGGCTGGAGACCGCCGGCGGGGTGACGACGGCCGGCCCGGCGGCCAACCCACGGTTCTTCACCGGCTTCCTGGCCGGCGCCGAGCAGGCGGCCGCCGGGCTGCTGGCGGTGGCCGACGTCGCCCAGGCCCGCTACTGGCAGCCGCAGGTCGCCGCGCTGCGCGACCCGGTGGTGACCTGCAACGGGGACCGGCTGCGGTTCGAGTCGTTCTCCGGCTGCTGCGGGGTCTACGCCCGCCTCGACGTCCTCTCGGCGGCGCTGGAGGGCCAGGTCCACGACCGCGGCACCACCAACGTCGACGTGAACGGGCCGCTGCGGGAGGCGCTGGCCCGCGTCGGTGGCGCGGACCCGCTGCACCTGGCGGTCGGCCCCGACGAGCTGGCGGTGACCACCCTGGACGGTCCGGTGGTGGAGAAGAAGGTGCCGCTGCCCGAACGCTGGCTGCGCGGCTTCGCCGAGGTGCAGGTGATCGCGGCCGCCTTCGACCTGCGGGCCGAGCTGCCGGCGGCCGAGGGGCTGCGGTTCCTGCGCTCGCTGCCCGGCGGCCGCCGGCAGGGCGGAGCGCTATGGGCGGTGCCGGCCGGCCGGTCGCTGCGGCTGGCCTCGCGGCCGGCCTCGGGCGCGGTCTGCGTGCCCGGCCCTCAGCGGCTGGAGGTGTTGGGCCGGCTGCTGCGCCACGCCCGCGCCCTGCGGGTCTACGGGCCGGTGGTCGGCCCGACCAGCCCGCCGTCGGCCAGCGCCTGGGAGCTGGTGCTGCAGGGCATGCGGCTGCTCCTGATGGTGTCGCCAGAGCCCCATCGCGGGTTCTCCGGTGAGGGAGCGGTGCTGGATGCGTTGGCCGGCGACCAGGTCGCGGCCGACGCCGACCTGATCGGGGCGCTGCTCGCCTTCGAGCCGCGGCTGGAGGTGGACCTGCTCGCCGAGCGGTCCGGGCTGTCGGCGGCCGAGGTGCTGGCCGCCCTCGGCCAGCTCGGCACCGCCGGGCGGGTGGGCTACGACCTGGCCGAGGCGGCCTACTTCCACCGCGAGCTCCCCTATGACGCCGGGCGGGTCGAGCGCATGAACCCGCGGCTGGCCAACGCCCGCGTGCTGGTGGCGTCCGGGGCCGTGCGCCTGGACGGGTGCCTGGCCAGCGTGGTCGTGGACGGCCACGAGCACCGGGTCCGGTTCGACGGGGACGGCGCCGCCGCCTGCACCTGCCCCTGGTGGGCCCGGTACCGGGGCAGCCGCGGCAAGTGCAAGCACGTTCTGGCGGCCGAGCTCGCCCGCGCCGGCCGGCCAGCGGCCGTGCAGGCGGAGACGCCGTGACGGCCGTCGACTGGCCGCGCCTGCGGGCCCTGATCAACGCCGGAGCTGTGGGTCAGGTGATCGCCGCCATGGACGGCCTGGACGACCGGCAGCGCCGCGTCCTCGCCGCTCCGGTCCGGGCCTACGCGCGGACCCTTCCCTCTGCCGTGGAGGTGGGCTGGCGGCGGCGCGGCCGCCGCGCCGCCGCGCTCCGGGTCGCCGGGGCCGGCTGCCTGTCCGGGGCCGACACCGTGGCCCGCTGGCTCACCCGCCAGGACCTCTGGACCTGGCGCGAGGACCTGACCGTGGCCGAGCTGGTGCGGGTGCTGCGGGCCCGGGAGGTGCCCTGGCTGGTTGCGCTGGCCCACCGGCTGGCGGCCCGGCTGCGGGCCGACCGCTGGGACGACCTGCTGTGGCGGCTGGTCGCCGAGCTGCTCGTCGGACTCGACCAGGTCGAGCTGCCGGCCAGCGACGGGTTCGTGCTCGGCTGGATGCGCACACCGCGTCCCGGCGGGCGACTGGCCGACCGTCTGGCCGCCGACCCTTTCCTGGCGGCCTTGGCGCCGCGGCTGTTGGAGGTGGAGGGGTCCGGCCAGATGCTGGCCTGGTCGGCCTCTGGCGGGACGGCGCCGGAGGCGAGCTGGCCGCGGGCCCTGGCCGCCCTGGCCGCCGACGGCCGGCTGCCGCGGGCGATGCTGGTGGACCGCTGCCTGGGCCGGCTGCTCCGCGGCGGCCGGCCCGGCGAGCTGCGCGGGTTCCTGCTGCTGCACGAGGCGCTGGACCCGGATCTGGACGAGGTGGCGGCCCGGGCCCGCGACTACGCCCGCCTGCTGGCCGATGGCCACGCGGCGGTGGCCGTGGCCGCCCAGCGGGCGCTGCGCCGGCTCGACGACGCCGGGCGGCTGGAGCCCGGCCTGCTGGCCGAGGCGAGCCGGGCGGTGCTGTTCCGCCCGGAGAAGGCGCTGGTCCGGGCCCAGTTGTCGTGGCTGGACGCGGTGGCCCGTCGCCGGCCGGACCGCGCCGGCGAGCTGCTGGGTGTGGCCTCGGTCGCCTTCGCCCAGGAAGCGGCCGAGCTGCAGTCGCGGGCGCTGGCGATGCTGGTGCGCCACGCCCGCCACGCCGACCAGGAGGTGCGGGCCGGTCTGCTGGAGGCCGCGGCGGCCCTCCCCGCCGACCTGCGGCAACAGGCCGCCGTGGCCCTCGGCGATCGGGTGCCGGCCGGACCATCGGCGCCGTGGCCGGTCCTGCCGGCGCCGGCGCCGCGGGAGCTGCCGCCACCGGTCGGCTCGCCGGCCGAGCTTGCCGAGGAGCTCGCCGTGTTCCTCCAGGGCGACCCGGCGATGGAGCCGGTGACGCTGGAGCGGCTGCTGGCCGCGCTGGTCGCCTTCGCCCACCGCGACCGGGCCGCGCTGGGCCACGCGCTCGCGCCGGTGCTGGCCCGCCACCGCATGCCCTCATGGATCTCGGCCGTCGACCCGGCCTCCCAGCCCGCCAACGTCAACGAGCACGGGCTGCTGGGCTGGGTCGTCCTGGCCGCGGTGACGCCCCCGGCCAGGGGGCGCATGCTGCTCGGGGCCATGGACGCCGTCTGGGCCGGCGGGCCGCAGCGCCTGCACCACTGCCGGGTCGGGCCCGGGCCGCGGCTGGCCATGCTGTACCGCCTGCGCGAGATCGCCGTCGGCCTGTGGCGGCCGCCGCCGCTCCTGCTGGCCACCCCGACCAGCGCGACCGGGCACCTCGACCCGGCCGCGCTCCTGTCCAGGCTCCAGCGGGCCGCGGCCGAGGGCTGGCGCCCCTGGGAGTACGACCTGCAACAGGCCCTGCTGCGGCTGCCCCGAGACCCGGACCCGGCGGTCGTGGCCGGCGCCCGGCGGCTCCCCACGCCCGCCGGCCGGCGGCTGGCCGCCTGGCTGGCCGTCGGCCAGCCGCCCGACCCCGAGGTGTCGAGGGTGGTCCGCGCGGCCCGGCCGGGCCCGCGGTGGCTGCTGGGCACCTACGGCCCGGTGACCGACGATCGGGTCCGCGTGCTCGCCACCGTGGCCCCCGGGGCGACACCGGGCCGACCGCGGCCGGCGTCCGTGCCGGCCGGCATAGTCCGGCGCCTCGTTCCCCGGCGCCCGCCACTGGCCGTCCTGCTCGGCGAGCTTCCCGAGCCCGAGCGCTGGAGGCCGTGGGACCTGGGCCAGTGGCTGGCCTGCTGGCCGGCCGTGGCGCCCTCCCACCGTGACCTGATCGCCGCCCACCTGCTGCCACGGCTCGCCCGCCTGCCCTGGGACACCCGCGGCGACGGACGGGTGCTGCCGCTGCTGGCCGAGGCCGACGGCCCGGTCGGGCCGGGGATCGCCCTCGCCCTCGCCTACGGGCTCGGCGCCCGCGACCCCGGCGACCGGGCGGCCGCGGTCGACGCCCTGCTGCTCCTGGCCGGCCGCCACCAGCTCGACGGGCCCGCCCTCGGCACCGAGCTCGGCGTCCTGGCCGCCCTCGAACTGGTCCGGCTGGGCCGGGTCGTGCCGGGCCTGCGGGACGCCGCCCGGTCCGGCGCGGCCACCGAGGTCTGGGCGATCCTGGCCGCGGCCATCCCGGGGATGCTGCCACCCGCACGGGAGCGCCCACCGCGAGGGCTCCCCGACCTGGTCGCCCTCGGCGCCGAGGTGGCCGGCGCCGTTGGCGGCTGCCGGGCCATCCCCGAGCTCGCCACGGTCACCGGGCGCGGCGGCTCGAGCCGGCTGGCCGCCGAGTCCCGCCGGCTCCAGCGCCTCCTGGCCGTCGCGCCAACCGGCCGCTGAGGTTGCCCGCATGCGCTGGTTACATGCTTCACAAAACGGTCAGCAGCCCGTACGCTGGAATCCGTACGAGGAGGCGCGGTTGGGCATCGCTGTCCGGCATGTCGGTCGGGCGACCCTGCTCGGTGCGGGCGCTCTTGCAACGACGCTGGCCGCTGAGGTGGTGGCGGCCCGGCGTCATCGTTTCCTTTCCGCTGCTGAGCCGCCACTGGAGATCAGCGGCACGATCGGCCCGGAGGACGGCGAACCACTTACGCTGGTCGTCCTCGGCGACAGCTCGGTCGCCGGGGTCGGCGCCGACGCCGCCGAGGACACCCTCACCTACGGGGTGGCCAAGGCCCTGAGCGACCAGTACCGGGTCAGCCTGCACGCCCTCGGCGTCTCCGGCTCCCGGCTCAGCCACGTCGTCGTCGACCAGCTCCCCCAGGTGGAGGGCCTGGACCCGGACATCGTCCTGGTCTGCGTCGGCACCAACGACGTCACCCACGGCACCACCCTCCGCGAGGCCAGGCGCCAGCTGCGGCTGCTGGTCGCCGGCCTGGCCGAGATCGCCCCCAACGCCCGGGTGATCGTCTCGGGGCTGCCCCCGGCCGAGACCGCCGCCGCCTTCCACCGGCCCCTGCGCGACCTCCTGGGGCTCCGGGCCCTGCTGTTCACCCGCTTGTACCGGGCCGAGCTGACCCCCCACGGCATCTCGGTCTTCGACATCGCCAAGCTGACCAAGTCGGCCTTCCACGGCAAGCGGGAGATGTTCAGCGCCGACCTGTTCCACCCCTCCAGCGCCGGCTACGCCTTCCTGGCCGCCATCTACGGCCGAGCCGTCCTCGAGGCCCTCGACGCCGCCACCCGCGACCTCCAGCCCGACCCCGAGGCCGAGATCGCTTAGGGCCTGCGCCAGTAGGCGGTGATGGGCGGCGGCTGGGTCCTGGTCAGCCATCACATCAACCTCGTCCGGCCGGGCCAGGCGACCTCGGCACGCCTGGCCGGCTCATCGTGGCTCCTCGGAGTCCAGCTGGAGTCGGCCGTCGGAGCGTTCGTCGAGCGCTTGGCGGAGTTCCGCGCGGGTGGTGAACCCCAGCAGCGAGGGCGCCTCGCTGGCGAACTGCCCCTGGAGGTCGTTGGTCGAGTGCAGCCGGTAGGTCACGCAGCCGCCCGGGAACTGGTCGTACCAGGTCGCGGAGAACTCGTCGGCAAGGCCTTCGACCCGCTGGTCGCGCCGCACCCCTGGCGTCGGGGACGGCGTCTCCACCGCGCCGGTGGTGTCGCAGGCGGCCGCAAGGCGTGCCACGACCGCGGCCTTGCCGGCGCGGTCGTGGTCCAGGGTGATGACCGAGCGGCCGTTGTTGACCGCGATGTCGGCGACCGTCCAGCCGGCGGGCCGGAAGCGCATGCACGGCACCAGCGAGGCCGACGGCACCGACTGGGCCATCAGCCACAGCGGCTCGAGCTGCGTGCAGTCCAGGCCGTGGATGTTGAGCGGGGTCCTGACAGCCACCCGATTGTCGAAGACGGCGGTCGGGTTCATGACAACCAGGACCAGCAGCCCCACGATCGCCGCCCACAGCCCCACCCGGCGGACGCTCCACCGCTGGATCGGCACCGACGGCGGCGGGCTTGGGAGCAGCTTGACGAACTCGGGGTACGGGTCACGGCTCTCGGCGCGGAGCAGGTTACGCAGCTGGGACGGCAGGGCCAACCCCAGGGCGATCCAGGGGGGGTGGAGGCCACCGGGCAGCGTGAGCCGCGCGAGCGCCTCGGTGATCTCCTCGACGGTGAACTGGCGCAGGGCCCGCTGGTAGACCTGCTGGGGGCTGGACCGCAGGGCCAGGCACATCATCATGTTTTGCAGGTCGACTGCCTGCCGCCAGGGGCTTGGGCGGGCCTCGGCGAAGGCCACGTCGATCAGGTACAGCTTGCCGTCGCGGACCAGCAGGTTGGCCGGCTTGATGTCGCGGTGGGCCAGGCCGGCGTCCCACATCTTGCGGACGATCGAAAGGCCGTCGTCGATCACGCCGTCGTCGACCTCGGCCTCGCCGAGCTCGACGGCGCCGGCGAAGAACTCGGTGACCAGCAGGTACTCCCGTTCGGGGGTGAGCTCGACGAACCCGTAGGGGGTGGGGCTTGGCAGCCCGGCCCGAGCCATCAGCGACAGCGCATAGTCCTCCTGCTGCACCAGCCGGCGCACGGTGTTGAAGGGTTTCTCGTCCTCCAGCCGGCCGTAGAGGAGCTCGCGGCCGAGCTTGTACCAGCGGTCGGCGCGCAGGTGGCTTTGGGCGTAGAGCTTGCCGAACAGCTGCTTTGGCTCGGCGCCGTCGACGCCTTCGACGGTGATGCGCAGCGGGGTCGAGCCGGCCGAGCCGCTCAGCCCGAACGGCTTGACCTCGAGGACGGCCAGGCCGAGCTGTTCTTCAAGGGCGCGGCGGATCGCCTGCCCGCGGGCCCCGGTGACGTCCAGGTGGGCGCTGCGGCCGCGGCGGTAGGTGACCGGGAAGACCTCGCCGGGGGTGAAGCGGCGGAACAGCAGCAGGGGGATGGCGACCCCGATGCCCGCCCCGACCAGCACGTCACTGGGGGTGTCGACGCCCAGGGCGACCCGGGCGAGCCCGACCAGTGCCACCAGCCCGGCCGCTGCCCACTTGCCGGTGTTGCGCCAGCGACCCTCCGGCACCAGCGTGTACAAGATCCCGACCAGCAAGACCGCGAGGTAGGTGACCTGCAGCGAGGGCATCGCCCAGCCACCCCAGCTGGTCCGCGGGTCTACCCCGAACGGCCGCGGCTGCCGCGCGGTCATCGCCAGACCCGCCGCGATGTTGCCCGCGAGAATCCAGGCGACCAGCCACACGATCAGGTGCCGCCAGCGTCGCAGGATCAGCAAGGCCAGCAACAGCACAGGCTGCAGCACCATCAGCGTCCACCAGGAGCCGACGTGCGCCAGGCCCTGCCACAGCGCCTCCAGTCCGGGCGCGTGCAGCCCGCCCAGCCAGCGCACCACCGCGTCGCTGACGACCGTGGCCGTGACGGCAGGGCCGCGCAGCCCGCGGCCGAACACCGCCAGCGCCAGCCCGACCAGCACCACCGCGGCGATCAGCCAGCCGACGCCGCTGGTCTGCAGCCGATAGGGCAGGGGCGGTGGCGCCCCGGTCGGCCGCCGGCGGCGCGGCTGTCGGACCGCCTCCCTGAGGGTGGGATGGACTGGCGGGGCGCTCGTTGCGGTCGACCGGTCTGCGGGCACGTCCATGAGCCCTCCCAGCCGGACCGCTCCAGCCCGGCACCGCGACCTTCCTTGCTGGGTTCTGGCTTGTCAAGCGGTCGGCAGGGCGGGCCCAAGCGGTTCTGCCGGGCGTAGCCCGCCACGAGAGCTGGCGGTGTCGCCTACCCGGCCAAGGCTTGAGCGCCTGTGCGAGTCGGTGAGCTGGAACAAGGCTGGAACCAGCCTTGACGATCACAGAGCCGGTACACCCCGTGTTCACCCGGAGGGCCCATGCCTGCCCTGCCACCGTCGATCCTGGAGCCCTTATGGGCCCAGTTCGCTGCCCTGCTGCCCACCCGCCAGGTCCACCACCCGCTCGGCTGCCACCGGCAGCGCATCCCCGACCGGGTCATCTTCGACAAGCTCATCCAGATCTTGGTGTTTGGCTGCGGCTACCGTCGCATCGCCGACCAGACCTGCTCGCCAACCACGCTGCGCCGCCGCCGCGACGAGTGGATGACCCTCGGCCTTGCCGACCGGCTTCAGTATGCGGTACTTGGCGCCTACCAGCGGCTGTTCGGCCTGGAACTAAACCACCTGGCGGTGGAAGGGTGCATCACCAAGGCGCCCTGCGGCGGCCAGACCGCCGGGCCAAGCCCGGTCGATCGTCGCAAGCAAGAGCTGAAACGCTCCACGGTCACCGAGGCACAAGGCATCCCGCTGGGCACCGTGGCAGCCCCGGCCAATCGCCGTGACGATGGGCTGCTGGCCGCGACACTGGACGCCCTGGCCATGGTCGGGGTGCTGCCCGCGCGGCCGGTGGTGCACCTGGACGCCGGCTACGACTATCAGCCCTGCCGGCGGGTGCTGGCCGAGCGGGGCATGGTCGGCGAGATCGCTACGCGGGGGCCGCCAGCTCCGATCCAGGCGAGCCGCCGCTGGCCGGTCGAGCGCACCCACGCCTGGGGCAACCAGTACGGCAAGCTGCGCTGGTGCACCGAGCGGCGCCGGCGGGTGGTGGCGTTTTGGCTGGCGCTGGTCAACGCCGTCATCGTCTGTGGCCGGCTGCTGCGGCGTGCCTGGAGCTGCTACCGCTGGCAGAGTCGACCCCGCCGCCGCCCATGACCGCCCACGGACGCAGGCCCTCATGCTGAAGAAGAGATTTCTTGTCGGCCTGAGCGAGCGTGGGCACAGTCGAGCCGTCGGGCCGGTCGGCAAGGACCGCAGCATGCCGTGTGTTGCCGGGCCATGCTTGGGCTTGGAGCCGCAACCGCGCCGCGGTAGGGTCGCTGCGCAGCAGCGGTGAGCCGGTCCGGCCCAGGCGACCCCGAGTGCCTACGCAAACCAAGGCGCTGGCTGCTGTTGGGACCGGAGTGGGCGGGAGGGTGCGCGATGAGGTCGAGGATCGTCCTAGCGGGATCAGCGCTGGTGGCC
>Ga0075419_10001922_pt1 | contig 13480 bp, 6 predicted proteins | sample SoiMetdeltSBSDD3_FD_76900 | JGI IMG/M metagenome (GOLD analysis project Ga0075419, IMG submission 76900) | Bulk soil microbial communities from a Populus tree surrounding site in Tennessee, USA - Soil MetaG P. deltoides SBSDD3 | ecosystem: Environmental > Terrestrial > Soil > Tree plantation... | reverse complement strand
GTGCCCACCCTCGGCCCGGGTGAGACGACGTCGATCTCCTGGTCGGTCAAGGCGGTCACCGGCGGGCACGCCGCCGTCTACGTCGTCGTGCTCCCCGAGGATCCCGGGCACGGCGCCCCGGTATCGAGCCCGTCCATCGACGTGCAGATCGCCGACACCAAGGACCTCAACTCGGACGGGGTGCTGCCGCTCGCGCTCGGCGTCCCGGCGCTGCTCGGGATGCTGACGCTCGCGGTGCGCCGGCGCCGGCGCACGTAACCTGGGCCGGCTGCGTCAAACGAAACCGGGTGGGTAGGGAGGAGGGTCTCGCTCGAGGCTCGCAACCGTGGTCGATCGACTACCCGTACGGTTGTGAATCGACCACGCTTGACCCGGTCGGCGTCCCCTATCTGCGGCGGATCAAACGTTCCACGCCCCGGACCCGGTCGCGGGACTGGACCCGCGCCCGGTCGCGGCCGCGACCGCCGGACACGAGGTCGCGGGTGCCGTTGCGCGAGACGTCGATGTAGTCGTTGCCGCCGTTGCCGAACACGCGGTTGCGGCCGCCGTCGCCGAACAGCCGGTCCGCGCCTCCCTGGCCGCGCAGCACGTCGTTGCCGCCGCCGCCGCGCAGCAGGTCGCGCCCGCGCCCGCCGCGCAGCACGTCCTTCCCGCGGCCGCCCTCCAGCCGGTCGCGCCCGCCTCCCCCGGCCAGCCGGTCGTTGCCGTCGCCGCCGCGCAGCAGGTCGTTGCCGCCGTTGCCCTCGAGGCGGTCGTTCCCGCCCAGGCCACACAGCACGTCACGCCCGCGCGTCCCGCGCAGCACGTCGTTGCCCGGGGTTCCCGTCGCCGTGCAAGTCGTCCTCTTGGGGCGGGGCTTCGGCTTCGGCTTGGGCTTCTTCTTCGGCTTGCGCGGAGGCGGCGGGCCGTGACAGGCGCCGGAGCCGGCGTCCGAGAAGCTCGCTCCGGCAGGAGCGATGAAGCGCCACGAATAACCGCTCGCGTGCAGTGTCAGCTCCAGCGCGCCGAACGTCGTGTTCTGACGCACCACGCTGTACTTCTTCGGCGTTCCGATCGGGCCCAGGGAATGGCCGCCCGTGCCGACGACGAACTGCCTGATCCCGAAGGCGCGATTCCGCCCGACCGAGGTCTGCGGCTCGAACCGCTCGTAATGGCGCGCATGGCCCGCCAGCGCCACGTCGACGCCTGCCTCGTACAGGGTTCTGTACAGGGCGGCCATCGACAGCGCGCCGCCCGGGCGGCCGGAGCTGAAGCGCCCGGCGTGCATGAAGGCCAGCGTGCACGCCGTAGGATGGGCTGCGAGGTCGGCGCGCAGCCAGCGCTCCTGTGCCGACCCGGCCGCGCAGGCGACCTGCGTGCAGTTCGAGTTGAGGGCGACCAGATGCCACGCACCCAGGTCGAAGCTGTAGTAGCCCTGGTCGCGGCTGCCCGCAGGCCCGGTCGCCGCCCCCACCCCGTTGAAGTAGTCGAAGTACCCGGCGGCGCCCGCCGTGGCGTAGTCGAGGTTGCCTGGCGATGGATGTGTGACGGCCCGCGATTGGCCCCACGTGGGCTCGTAGACCGCGGTGTACGCCGACAGCGCCCCCGCGCGATATTGAGCGTCCCCGAGAGTCAGCACGCCGGCAAGCCCGGCCGGCAGCAGCGCGGCGGTCTCCGCCTGGCGGCAGCGGGTGGGCGTGCCCAGCCCCGCGCCGAAGTAGGGGCTGCTCGGGTCGCAGGCGATGTTCCCGGCGGCCGCGATCACGGGATCGGCGGCGCGGGCGGTTCCCGGCGCCGTCACGACGACCGCCGCGGCCAGCGCGGTGAGCACGGTCAGGTACTTGCGAAACGGGCGGTCCATCGCCCTTGGGCTCAGCGTCATTGCCTCTCTTCTCAGTTGCTCGGCGGCGGCTCCGAAACCACTATCGCGGCGAAGGCGATGTTGTCGCCGTCGGGCGACCAGCTCGGCTTCGAGGGGAAGATGTTGTCGTCGGTCACGCGCCGCGGCTGGGCGGACCCGTCGGCGGGCATGATCGCCACGGCGGCTTCGTCGAGCTCCTGGAGGATCACGGCGAGCTCGGTCCCGTCGGGAGACCAGCTCGGCTCCTGGGCGCTGATCGTCGGCGCCGTTACCCGCTTTCGCTGGCTGCCGTTGGAGTTCATCGTGACGATCGCCCAGAGCCCGTTGTCCCGCTGCTCGGCGAACGCCAGGCGCTTGCCGTCCGGGGACCAGGCGGGATTGGTCTGCTGCTTCTTGTCGTTGGTGAGCCTCCGCTCCCGGCCGGTCGCGGCGTTCACGGCGAAGATGTCGTAGTTGCTACCGGTCACCTGGCGATGGAACAGCACCAGATCCCCCACCGGTGACCAGTCCGGGGCCTCGTCGGACGGTCCCGACGTCAGCTGCTGAGAGACCCCGCTCTGGGAATCCACGGAGAAGATCCCGCGAGCCAGCGCCACCGTCGCCACGCGTTTTCCGTCCGGCGCCCACGAAGGCTGGAAGAGGTGCTCGACGTTCGTCTCGATCGGCACCTCCACGGGCGCGCCCGGTCCCGGGTCCACCTGCACGATGGACGAGGAGCACTCGTCGCAGTCCATGGTGCTGAAGGCGAGCTCCCCGTCGGGGGAATACGACGGCTCCAGCGCCCCTTCGCCCTGATGGTTGGTCTCCTGCGTGAGGTCGCCGTTCGACACGTCGACCGTGTAGATGTACGAGTGATCGACGTGGGTGTCGACGGCGGGACCGGACTCGGGCGGCGAAGCCGAATCCGCGACGCCCAGGATCAGCGCCGTCGATACCGCCACGATCATCGCGGCGGCGGCGATCGCCTTCCTGCGCTTGCCGGACAGCAACCGCGCGCTCATCGCAGGGTCACCACGAGCTCCGGGCGGAGCGTCGCGTTCTCGCGGTTGTAGAAATCGATCCCGTCGTTCGATGTCGTGACGAGGCTGAAGCTGTACGTGCCGTTGCCGGTCACGAAAGCAGTCACGTCGTACTCGACCCACGTGTTGACCGGGATGGCACCCTTGTCGCCGGTCGCGGGACTGGTCCGCGCGGGCCGTGTGCTCCAATTGATCGCGGTCTCGCTCCACGAGGTGCTCGTCGTGTATAGCGCCGGCCCGTCATTCGTGCCGTTGTAGTTGTAGAGCCGCAGCTTTGCACTCTCCACGCTGCCGGCGGGAGCGCCGCTCACCGTGAAGCGCAGGAAGCTCTCGACGTCGGATTCCGTGCCGCCGTTGGCACGCAGGTAGCTGGTCCCGTAGTTGGTGCTCGGCGAGGCCTCGTGGGTCCGGGCGTCGGCCTCGGGCGCGAGTGTCAGGACCGGCGCCACCTGGGGCGTCGTGACCGGTGCGGAGTTGCTCGGGTCGGAGAGGTTGCCGGCGGCGTCCACGGCGCGCACCGCATATGTGTAGGAGGTATTCGCCGACACCGAAGTGTCCGAGTAGGCGGTCGTCACGCCGAGGTTCGCGATCTGAGTGTCGTTGCGGAAGACGCGATAGCCGGTCACGCCGACGTTGTCGCTCGCCGCCTGCCAGGCGAGGTCCACCCGCGACGCGTTGATGGCGGTTGCGCCGAGCGAGCCGGGCGGCGTCGGCTTCAGCGTGTCGGGCGGACCCGTCGTGACGACCAGCTCTGGCCGCAGCGTGGCAGCCTCACGCGAGTAGATGTCCGTCCCGTCGGATGACGGGCCGGTGAGGCCAAAGCTGTACGTCCCGTTCCCGGTGACGAGTGTTGTCACGTCGTATTCGATCCAGCTGTTCGTCGGAACGTTCCCCTTGTCGTCCACGTTGGCGCTCGTGCGCGGCGGCCGGTTGTTCCAGTTCACCGTCGTCTCGTTCCACGCCGGATTCGTGGTGAAGACAGCCGGCCCGTCCGCGGTTCCACTGTATGCATAGACGCGCAACTTGGCGCTTCGAATCGTTCCCGCGGGAGTGCCGCCGACGGTGAAGCGCAGCAGGCTCTCGACCGTCGTGACTCCCGAGCTGGCGTCCACGCGCAGGTAGCTCGTGGCGTAGTTGGTGGTTGCCGCCGAGGACTGCACGCGCGCGTCGGCCTCGGGCGAGAAGGTGAACGTCGCCGATGCCGCCGGGGTGGTCGCGGAGGCCGTGTTGGTGGGGTCGGAGAGGTTGCCGGCCGCGTCGCGGGCGCGGACCTCGTACGTGTAGCTGGTGCCGCCGGCCACCCCCGTGTCCGAGAAGCTGGTTACGGCACCGAGCGTCGCGACCGCTGTCGCGTCACGGTAGACCGTGTAGCCCGTCACGCCGATGTTGTCGGTGGACGCCCCCCAGGTGAGGTCGACCTGGCTCGGACCGGCTGCGGTCGCCGTCAGGGTCCCGGGCGCGGTGGGCTTCTGCCCGTCCGGCACGGTGGCCGTGGCGCGGTTACTCGGGTCCGAGACGTTGCCGGCTGCGTCCAACGCCCGCACCTCGTATTCGTAGCCCGGCGCCGTCACGTTCGTGTCGGAGTACGACGTGACGGGCCCGACCGTTTCGATCAGCGTGTCGTCCCGGTACACGCGGTAGCCGGTGACCGCCACGTCGTCACCCGCCGCGTTCCACGTCAGGTCGACCCGTGTCGCGGTCGCGGCGGCCGCGAGGTTGGTGGGCGGCGTCGGCTTCTGGGTGTCCGGAACCGTCGCGCCGGCCGTGTTGCTCGGGTCCGACCGGTTCCCCGCAGCGTCGAGCGCGCGCACCTCGTACTCGTAGGCGAGCGGTGCAGTCACCGCGGTGTCGGTCCAGGACGTCACCGCTCCCACGGTCGCGTGCAGGCTTCCGTCGCGGCGGATCTCGTATCCCGTCACCGCCCGGTTGTCGGTCGCGGCATCCCACTCGAGGTCCACCTGCCCTGCACTGCCGGTGGCTCGCAGGTTCCCGGGCACACCGGGGTTCTCCGTATCGACGGTCAGGACCTCGACGTTCGCCGTGTTGCTGTCGTCGGAGTTGTTGCCCGCGGGGTCGAGCGCACGCAGGTGGTAGGCGTACGTACCGGGACCGACGGCGTCGGTGTACGAGGTGGCCGGGTCGATCGTGGCGACCAGGGTGCCGTCCCGATAGACCTCGTATGCGGCGACGCCGATGTCGTCGGTCGAGGCTTGCCACTGCAGTTGCACCGGCCCGCCGTCCACGGCACTCGCGACGAGGTCGCCCGGAGCGGTCGGCGACTGGCTGTCGGGCACCACCACCGAGGCCGGGTTGCTCGGATCGGACAGGTTCCCGGAGCCGTCCTCTGCCCGCACGACGTATTCGTGGTCGCGGGCAGGCACGTCGACGTCCGAGTAGGACGTGCTGTTCCCGTCAAGGGACGCGAGCAGCTCGCCGTTCCGGTAGACCCGGTACGCGGTCACGAGCACGTTGTCGCTCGACGCCTCCCAGCTCAGGTCGACCTGGCTCGTGCCGTTCAAGGTCCCGGTCAGGTTGCCGGGCACGGTGGGCGGGAAGTCGTCCGGCGGCAGCACCGAGGCGCTGTCGCTGTTGCTCGGGTCGGAGAGGTTGCCCTCCCCGTCCACGGCGCGCACGTAGTACGTGTGAGTGGCCGGAGGAAGCACGTTGTCGGTGTAGGTCGTGCCGGTGACCGTGTCGATGTGGACGTCGTCGCGGTAGACCAGGTAGGCCTCGACTCCGACGTTGTCGGTGGCCGCGTCCCACGTCAGGTCGACCTGGAACGCGCCCCGGGACGTTGCGTCGAGGTTCTGCGGAGCTGTCGGGCTCTCCGTGTCGGGCACAGTCGCCGACACCGGGTTGCTCGGGTCCGAGAGGTTGCCGGCAGCGTCAAGCGCGCGCACGGTGTAGCCGTAGGTGCCCGGGCCGATGGTGTCGCTGTAGGAGGTGACCGCCGCGCCCACGTCGGCGATCGGCACGCTCCCGCGGAACACGCGATAGCCGGTCACGGCGACGTTGTCGCTGGCGGGGTTCCAGGCCAGGTCGACCTGGCTCGAGGTCACGTTGGTCGTGCGCAGGTTTCCGGGCGCGCTCGGCTTCACCGTGTCAGGCACCGTGACCGTTGCCTCGTTGCTCGGGTCCGAGAGGTTCCCGGCGGCGTCGATCGCCCGCACGATGTAGCGGTAGGTGGCGGTGGCGCTCACCGATGTGTCGGAGTACGAGGTCGCCGTCCCGGCCGGGCTGGCGATCAGGGTCCCGTCGCGGTAGACCCTGTAGCCGCTCACGCCCACGTCGTCCTGTGAGGCCTGCCAGCTGACGTTGGCTGCCGCGGACGTAGTCGCCGTGGCCGCAACGTTGCCCGGGATCGACGGCTTGGTCGTGTCGGGCACCGTCGCGCTCGCCGTGTTGCTCGGGTCCGACACGTTGCCCGCAGCGTCGACCGCCCGCACCGTGTAGCTGTAGGTGCCGGCTCCGAGGCCGGCGTCCGTGTAAGAGGTGACGGTGCCGCCGAGCGTGGCGATCTGCGTCGTCCCCCGGAACACCCGGTAGCCCGTGACCCCGACGTTGTCGCCGGCGCCCTGCCAGCCGAGGGCCACCTGCCCGGCACTCCCTGTTGCCGTGAGCGTCGGGGGAGTGGGCTTGGTGACGTCCGCGACCGTAGCGCTGGCGGTGTTGCTCGGGTCGGACACGTTGCCGGCTGCGTCGATGGCCCGCACCGTGTAGCTGTAGCTGCCAGGGTTGAGGTTGGTGTCGGTGAACGAGGTGACGCTGCCGCCGACGGTCGTCACCAGCGTCGTGCCGCGGAACACCTGGTACCCGGTGACACCCACGTTGTCGGTGGACTGGTTCCAGAGGAGCGAGACCTGGCCGGTGCCGGCGGTCGCGCGCAGGTTGCCGGGGATCGACGGCTTCGTCGTGTCGGGCGGAGGCAGCGTGCCGCCGTGGCACGTCCCCGTGCCCGAGTCGGTGAAGGTCTTGCCGGCCTCGGGGACGAACTCCCAGTCGTAGCTGGTCGGGTGCAGCGTCAGCTTGAGCACGCCGTACGTGTTGTTCTGGCGCACCTGGCTGTTCGGCTTCGGCGTGCTCACGCTGGTGAAGAACGCGCCGCCTGTCCCCACCACGAACTGGCGGATGCCCCGTGCGTTGTCGAGCGCCCCGCTCGGGTTCTGGGGCGCGAAGCGCTCGTAGTCGTGCGCGTGTCCGGCGAGCACGACGTCGGCGTTACCGTCATAGAGCGCCTGGAACAGGGGCTTCATCTCGTCGGCGTTGCTGTCGTGGCCGGAGTTGAAGCGCGGATCGTGCCAGTACGCAAGCGTGCAGTAGTTGGGATTGGCCGCAAGGTCCGCCTTCAGCCAGGTCTCCTGCGCGGAGCCTGCGGCGCACGACACGATCGTGCAGTGGTCACTCGAGTTGAGGGCGATCAGGTGCCATGTGCCCACGTTGAAGCTGTAGTAGCCCTTGCTGCGTTCGCCGGCCGGTCCGTTGGCAACTCCCACGCCGTTGAAGTAGTCGAAGTAGCCGGCCGCGCCCGAAGTCTTGTACTCGTGGTTTCCGAGCGACGGCCGCGTGATCGACTTCACCCGTCCCCACGTCGGGTGGTAGGAGTTGTTGATGCCCGAGAGGCTTGCGCTCTCGTACTGCATGTCGCCGAGGGTCAGGACCTGCGAGAGACCCGCGTTCACGAGCAGATTCGAGGTGTACTTCTGGCGGCATCGGTCCGCGGTCCCGTTGCCGCCGTTGTAGTTGGAGCTAGAGGCGCTGCAGGCGATGTCGCCGGCAGCGGCGATCACGGGATCCGCGGCGCGGGCGTTGGTCGCGGCGAGATGGGCGCACAGCGCGCCGAGCACGGCAATGCACACGATCCCTCGCAACCCGACCGCTGTCCCCTGCCTTGCCGCGCCTCCGGCCATCCTGACTCCCAGCGTTCCTGCGGCGGACGCACCGGCCCCTGCCGGCCACACCCCGTTGATGCGAAAGCTAACTCACCGCAGGGGCCTATATCAAGGTAGAGAGCATCAAAAAGTGCTCTCACGAAAGTTGCAACTGCCCCTTGTTTTTCTAACGCAAGGTGCGTTATGTTCCGCCTGCTTTACGGATGGAGGCACGGAAAGTGATTGTGGATTCGGCAAGGAAGACGGGCCGCACGGGGTGTCACGGGAGGCGCACCGGCGGGCCTGGCGACACGGCGGGATAGCGGACCTTGAACATTGCTTTCAGGTCGCGCGCCTCGCGGTCGCGTATGAACGGACTCATGTCAAAGGGCGCTGCGGACGCCGTGCAGGCGGCCGGGCGCAGCATGAACGGCGCCACGCCGGCGGTGTCGGTCATCGTCCCGACGCGCGCCGAGGCGGGGAACGTGGGCCCGCTGGTCGCGCGGCTCGACCGGGTGCTGTCGGACCTGCCGCTCGAGGTCATCTTCGTCGATGACAGCGATGACGACACGCCGGACGCGATCCGGGCGATCGAGTCCACACGCGCGGTCTACCTGATCCACCGCCCTCCGGGCGAGCGCCAGGGGGGCCTCGGAGGCGCCGTGGTCGCTGGGATGCGACACGCCCGGGCGCCATTCGTATGCGTCATGGACGCCGATTTGCAGCACCCACCCGAGGTGCTCGAAGAGATGTACTTGGAGGCGCTTGGGACGGCATCCGACATGGTCGTCGCGAGCCGTTTCTGTGCGGGAGGCGACACGGGGACGTTCGGTCGCCTCCGTGCCGCGCTCTCACGCGTCTCCACACGGGCGGCGATGCTCCTCTTCCCGAAAAGCCTCTGGCACGTGAGCGACCCGATGAGCGGGTGTTTCATCGTGCGGCGGCAGGCTGTGGACCTTGAGCGCCTGCGGCCGCGCGGATTCAAGATCCTGCTCGAGATCCTGGTGCGGACTCCGGGGCTGACCGTGTCAGAGGTGCCGTTCGGGTTCGGGGAGCGTCACGCCGGTGAGACGAAGGCGTCTGTCAGGGAGGCGCTGCGTTACGTCGGACAGCTGGCCCGGCTGGAGCTGGGCCAGCTGACGGCTCGCTTCGGCAAGTTCACCGTCGTGGGCGCCACCGGCCTGGTCGTCAACACGCTGCTGCTCGCGCTGCTCGCCGACGTCGCGGGCCTCTACTACGTCGCTGCGGCGATCCTCGCGACCCAGGGCTCGACCCTGTGGAACTTCTGCCTCACCGAAGGCTGGGTGTTCGCCGGTCGCGAGCACGGACGCAGTCGTGGGCGCCGCGCCGCCATGTTCTTCGCGATGAACAACGCCGCACTCGCACTGCGCGTGCCGCTGCTGTACGCCCTGACGACCGGGCTCGGGATGCACTATCTGGTCTCGAACATCCTCTCGCTGGCGGCGCTGACCGTGATCCGCTTCGGCGTGGCAGATGCGTGGATCTGGGCCAAGGCGCAGCGCCGCGAGGTCAGTTCCTTCAGCTACGACATCCACGGCATCGTCACCGTGACGTCGGAAGTGCGCCTACCAGAGCTTCATCGATTCATGGTGCCCGAGGTCTTGAGCCGCCCGACCATCCGCGTGCGGATCGGCCACCTGCGCGGCCAGAACAACGGCCACGTCAGCCATAACGGCAACGGGCACCGCCATAACGGCCATCACCTCAACGGCAACGGCGCCAACGGGAACGGCGCCGGCGCGGACGCAGAGGTGGAGCACGGGTTCCCCGAGCTCGGCCACGTCAAGGCGCGGACCCTCCGGTACACGGAGGGCATGGGGGGCTTCGGCTTCGGGGTCGAGATCTCGCAAGTCGGCGAACGCGTGGAGGTCCTCGCCGCTCCGCTCCTGCAGCGCTCCCCTCACGTGCTGTACACGAACGTGGTCGAGCCCATCCTGCGCTGGACCTTCGCCAGCAAGGGCTACGCGCTCGTGCACGCGGCATGCTTCGCCGACGGCGACCACGCCTTCATGGTCACTGCGCGCACCGACACCGGCAAGACGACCACGACGCTCAAGCTGCTCGACCACTTTCCGTACTCGTTCCTCTCCGACGACCTTACGATCGTCTGTCCGGACGGGCGGGTGCTGGCGTATCCCAAGCCGTTGACGATCAGCCGCCACACCGTGCACGCCGTCAAGACTCCTCTGCTGTCGAGGCGGGAGCGGATCAAGCTGGTTCCGCAGAGCCGCCTTCACTCCCGATCCGGCCGCCGGTTCGCGATGGTGCTGGCCGCGATGCGGATCCCTGCGGCGACGCTGAACGCGGTCGTCCAGCGGATGATCCCGCCGCCGAAGTACGACATCGACCGCCTGATTCCGACCGCCCGCGTTGCCCCCGAAGCCAAGATCGCCGGCCTGGTGATCATCCAGCGCGAGGGCGACTACGAGGTGCAGATGGAGACCGACGAGGCTCTCGCGATCCTGCGTGAGAACTGCGAGGACGCGTTCGGATTTCCGCCCTATTCGAAGATCGAGGAGTTCCTGCAGGGCATGAACGGGCACGACCTGAAGGTCGCGGAGCGAGACATCGTGACGAGCGCCTTCGGCAGCGTGCCGGCGACCCTGATCGCCAGCAGCACCATGGACTGGTGGCAACGCCTGCCGACAGTCATGGGCAGCCCGATCTGCTGACCGCCCGCCGGTGAAGGCGCCCTTCCGACCGGTCGCCCACCTGCTTCGGGACTCCGAAGCGGAGACCGTGTTCCATGGGGGCGCCGGCCGCACCCAGGTGCCGGTCCGCGACCGGGTGACGGACTTCCTCTGGCGCCATCGCACGAAGCTGCTGCTCGCGGCGATCATGGGCATCGCGGCGCTGCCGCGTATGTGGGCCATGACGGACGTCGGGCTGCGGGGGGACGAGGCCGTGTACGCGGGGCAGGCCGCAGTGCTCGCGGGCGACGACCAGCTCGACCGCTACTTCGTGCTGGCATCGCGCGGCAACTCCAACTTCCTCTTCTATCAGGAGGTGGTCGCGTTCATCTATCTCCTGTTCGGCGTGTCGGACATGGCCGCGCGCCTGGTCGCGATCGGCTTCAGCCTCGGGACGGTGCTCGTCTGCTTCGGCATCGGCAAGACGCTGTATGGGCGGAACGTCGGCCTCCTGGCCGCCCTGTTCGTCGCGCTCAGCGGGTACTCCGTGCTGCTGGGCAGGCTGGCGCTGCTGGACTCGACGCTCGTGTTCATGTTCTCGCTGTCGTTCCTGTGCTTCGCGAAATGGCTGACGACCACGCGGAACACATGGCTGTATGCCTTTGCGGCGTGCACGGCGTTGACGATGCAGGCAAAGGTCACCGGTGTGCTTGTCCTGGTGATCGCCCTGAACTACCTGCTGGTCTCCAAGGAACTTCACCGGCTGAGCGTGAGCCGGCTGCTGAGGGCCGCGGGGACGTTCCTCGTCTTCTTCATTCCCGCGCTGGTCCAGATCGCCCTGAAGTCGGACCAGCTGCTGGAGTTCCTCGGCGACAGTGGCCAGCGGGCCACGCAGGTGCCGTGGCACTACTACCTCGACAAGCTCGTCTTCTACGACGGCTACATCACGCCCGTGATCTGGCTGGTCGGCATCGCGATCGCGCTGCGCCGGTGGAGCGCGGGCGACCGGCTCCTCCTGTTCTGGGTGTTCGTCGTGGCGCTGTTCTTCCAGGCGTATCCGCTGAAGGCCTTCAACTACATGCTGCCGATGATCCCGGCGCTGTCGATCCTCGCCGGCCGGGCCGTGCACGACGTCGCGCTGATCGTGGCGCGGCACTGGCGGCAGGCCGAGGCGCGCCCCCAGGGCGGCTGGCTGGCACGCGCTTCGCGGCCGGTCGTCCTGCCCGTGGCGTTGCTGGGCGCGGTCTGCACTCTGGCCTTGATGGCGTCACCGGTCGTGGAGGTGGCGCGCACCGACACGTACTTCGGCCTGCGCGAAGCGGCGAAGTGGCTGAAGGCGAACACGCGGCCCGAGGACGGCGTGATGACCCTGTCGAAGGGCTCCGCGCAGTACGCGATCTCCTTCTACGCGCGACGCGACGCGTATCCCTTTGGCCGCTTCCGCCTGGCCACGGTCTTCCCGGGAGGCAAGGTCCGCAGCCCGCAGCCCGCCGCGGACGGGCCCTCGCGGGATTGGGTCAGCTACTGGCCACCGCGGCTGGTCAAGCGGCGCGAGGTGGCCTACCTCGTCTACTACACGGACGAGGGGGACGACCCGCCGGAGAACCCGCTCGTCGACTCGGCCCACCAGGAGACATTCAGGCGGTTCATCGAGGACTTCGGCGGCCGCCTGCAGCACGTCGTGTACCGCAACCACGAGGCGCGGGCGTGGATCTACAAGGTCTCGAAGCTGTACTCGCGCCCGCGGATCACCTTCCGGCGAGGCAAGGACCGAGTGGTCGTGAAGGGCCGCGGCTTCCGCTTCAACTCGCGCGTGACCCTCTACTACCACCGGCTCAGCCGGGGCACGTACAGGGCCGACAGGGACGGCTCGTTCACGGCCCGCATCGCCGCGCCGTACTACGTGCAGCGCCGGTACTGGCTGGTCGCCACCGACAACTACGGCAACTACGCCTCCGCGGTCGGCCTCGAGCCGACGCTTCGCAACCGCAGGGCACTGCGCCGCGCCAGCCGGGCGGGCGACACGGGCCGCCTGCCGCAGGCCGCGCATGCAGGCGGCTCGCAGCGTGGGCCGCTGTCGATCGAGCTCGACATGCCCAAGGCGGTGCAGGTCGGGTCGGAGCTGCCCGTGAGGGTGCGGGCGACGTTGAAGCGGTCGGGCGCGCCGGCTGCGGAGAGCCACCTCTTCTTCCAGATCTTCTCCCGCGACGGCAAGACCCCCGTGCGGTGGCGCGAGCGGCGCACGAACTCGCTCGGCACGGCGTACATGCACCTCGCGGCGCTCGAGCTGCCGGGCTACTACCGGCTCGCGGTGTACGCGTCCAAGGGCGGCGGCCGCGGCCTCGTGAAGCGCACGTTCAAGGTCCGCCGGCGCTAGCCGCCTCCGGGTGTGCGGAAAAGCGAGCGCATAGCGCCCGGTTTCCCGCACACCTTGGGCAGTCGCGCTAGCGGCGCGCGGCGCCCGGCACCAGCTCGCGGCTGATGTGCCGGCCGTAGCGGCGGGCCGCGTCCTCGATCTCGTCGAGGTCGACGAGATCGACGCCCAGCTCCTCCGCCAGGCTGCGCACGGCTTCGATCTGCCTGGTGCTCCAGCGGGAGTACAGCGCCAGCGCCTCGATGCGCGCGTGCTCGGCTCTCATGCCGTCCTCGTGCAGCTCGATCGTGCCCCACAGGCTCACGATGCCGACCACGCCCCGGTAGTCGACCGTGGGGAAGTTCGTGTCGGGCTCGTAGTACGCGTAGATGCCGCAAGTGCACCCGCGGTCGGGAGCCCGGTGCCCGGGCGGCGCCGTGCGCTCTGCATCGCCGTCGGGCGCGTCGGACTCCATGCACGTGGCGACAGCCTCGCGCTCGGCCCAGAACACCGGCAGGTATACGGACCGCAGCGCGTCGTCCACTACGCGCCAGCTGCGAAACGCCACCACCGGCTCGATCATGTCGGGCGGCTGGAGGGCTGCCGACTCCGGCAGCGGGGGTGAGACCTCCTCGATCATCTACGCGCCGGGTCGGGGGAGTCGGGCGCGGTGGGGGAGGGGTGCCGCGGCTCCGCGGGCCGGTGCGCCTCCTCGCCGGAGGGCTCCGTCTCGGCGCGCTCGCGCTCGC
>Ga0075419_10001921_pt1 | contig 13488 bp, 7 predicted proteins | sample SoiMetdeltSBSDD3_FD_76900 | JGI IMG/M metagenome (GOLD analysis project Ga0075419, IMG submission 76900) | Bulk soil microbial communities from a Populus tree surrounding site in Tennessee, USA - Soil MetaG P. deltoides SBSDD3 | ecosystem: Environmental > Terrestrial > Soil > Tree plantation... | reverse complement strand
AAAGGACAAGTGGAGAAGCGAAATTCATAAACATTGTTTCTCCATAGGCCTGTGTATCAGACTCCTCCGGCAAATTTGATGAAATTATTACTTTTTCTTTCTTGTTGCTTGTATAATCCACAATTGTGAATGGAATAATTATTTGTTCAAATCCTTCAAGTTTACTCATTATGGTTATTTTGTGCTTCATCTGAGTTTCCAACTCCATACCTATAACAAGGAACCTGGCGCTCTGAAATGGTTTGAATTGAAGAGGTCGTGATTCGGACAATGCCGATGCATTAACTATGGTATCTGATGTCGCAATTTGAATTGATTTTTTTGATATAGGTAGTTCATCAACGTAAATATCTAGAGAAACAATGTTTCCGCCTAATGGAACAGGAGGATTAATAAGAGAAAATATGAAGCCGTTTTCCTTGACGTTCTCGTTCATAACAATTGCATTTTTGAGACTTCCTTCAACATATGACAGGACGGTATGAGTTTTGTCGAGAGTTCTTGTCAATATGTTTCTCCAAAACGTCTAAGTATGGAAGTATTCAATTCTTTATCTCTCTTATTAAATGGCAATTTAACCTATATTAAAACTATTGATCGAAAAAGTGGTTTGTATAAATAAATTCATAGTTTATTAAAGATTGTTTAACAAGAATTTCATACGCTCGTCTTAGTTTGGGAGAGTAATAAATAATGAAGAAAGTGAATATATGCAATCTTGAGATTGGAAACGGGACACCAAAGATAATGGGAATTCTCAACGTTAGTCCAGAATCCTTTTATAAAGAATCCATTTCAATAGGCAAGAAAATAATTTCTGAGAGGGCGTTACAGATGGAAAAGGAAGGTGCGAATATTATCGATATAGGCGGAATGTCAACTGCACCTTACCTTGATACTGTAATTTCAGTAGAAAAAGAGGTAGAAAGAATACGAAATTCGGTCAGCGCGGTTAAGGAAGTCTGCAGGATTCCAGTTTCGGTGGATACACCTCGAGCAGACGTGGCTGGGGCCTCCGCTGAGTTGGGGGTGGATTTAATCAACGATGTTACAGGTCTAAAATATGATGATAGAATGAAGGAAATCGTTTTTTCAACAGGACTTCCAGTTCTAATTGGTGCCTATGGAAATAAATCCATTACTTACAAGTCAGGAGACATTTTTGAAACAATGGATATTCTACAGGAAAGTCTGGACTTGGCACGCGAAAAGGGTATAAGTGACAACAAAATCATAATTGATCCTCTAATTGGTTTTTTTAGACCTACTGGGAATAACCCCTTTTTTACGAAAATTGCTCATCACAGTTGGTATGAACGAGATTTGGACATTATATCAGGTCTAAAGAGGCTGTCAAAGTTTTCAAAGCCAATTTGTATCTCAGTCTCAAGAAAATCTTTTATTGGAAAACTGTTTAATTTGACCGAATCTGAGCGCCTTATCCCTTCAGTAATTGTCCAGGTTATCTGTGCTCTAAACGGCGCAAGCATCATTAGGACACACGATGTAAAAGAAACGAAAGTATCTCTAGAATTACTTCAAAGAATAACCAGAGACAGGGTGCCAGATCCTAGCACGATCTAATTAATTCAAAAAAAACCAATATGAAGAAAACGCTTATAATCCCAACGCAAATATAACAATCAAGGAAATATTGGAAGTAAAAGAAGGTTTAACTTTTGATGACGTTCTCCTTATCCCAAAACGGTCTCCTATAATTTCTAGATCACAAACGGATTTAAAGACAAAATTATCCAGAAATATCTCATTAAACATTCCACTCATCAGCGCAAATATGGACACCGTAACTGAATCAAATATGGCAATCGCAATAGCACAAGAGGGAGGAATAGGCATCATACATAGATTTATGACAATTGCAGATCAAGTCGATGAAATACTGAAGGTAAAACGATCAGAGTCGGTCATTATCGAACAACCCTATACCATTTCGCCATCAAAAACTGCAAACGAAGCATCTAAAGTGATGCAAGAGCTTGGTGTCTCTGGTTTGTTGGTAATGGATGATGAGTCAAAAAAATTGGTGGGAATTATTACCAATAGAGACATCATGTTTCAATATAATACAACTAACAAGGTAAAGGATCTTATGACGAAGGAACTTGTTACGGCAAAACAGGGTATTTCAATCGAGGAGGCAAAACAAATTCTACATAAAAATAGAATAGAGAAACTACCCGTGATTAATAAATCAAATAATGTTGTGGGACTCATTACGAGCAAGGATATTATGAAAATGGAACGATATCCATTGGCCTCAAAAGACAAGAAAGGTAGATTATTGGTTGGCGGTGCTGTTGGAGTAAAAGGTGATTATTTAGATAGAACTGAACAGTTACTCAATGCAGGAACTGATATAGTTGTCGTAGATATTGCACATGGCCATAGTGATAATGCAATAAATGCAGTTCATATGATAAAAAAGGCGTTTCCAAATTGTGAACTAATTGCCGGAAATGTTGCCACAGGTCAAGGTGTACAGGATCTCATCAAAGCTGGAATTGATGCAGTAAAGATTGGTGTCGGATCTGGTTCAATATGTATAACTAGAGTCATCACAGGTTCTGGGGTTCCACAATTAACTGCTGTTGTAGATGGAGTTAAAGTAGCGAATGAACATGATGTGCCTGTCATCTCCGATGGGGGAATAAGGAACTCCGGAGATGCCATAAAGGCCTTGGCTGCAGGAGCGTCCACAGTAATGATTGGTAGTCTATTCGGAGGAACCGACGAGAGTCCGGGCAAAACAATAGTAAGACATGGAAAGAAATTCAAAATGTATCGTGGCATGGCATCGTTTTATGCATCCCTGGGCAGAAAATATAGAGAAGAAGGGTCGCAGGTTATAGATGGAGAGGATCCTAATGACTACGTACCTGAGGGCGTTGAGGCAATGGTACCGTATAAGGGGAGTGTTACTGATCTAATTAAGCAATTTGTTGGGGGAATAAGGTCGGGACTAAGTTATTGTGGCGCAAAAAATATCGCAGAAATGCAACGTAATGCGGAATTTGTAAAGATTACACCCGCAGGAATCACTGAAAGTCAACCACATGATGTGGATGTCATGTAGGGTCGAATACTACCTTATTAGTTACTAATTTGAAAACTAAACGTATTTCGTCATAATACAATTATTCACGAAAAGAAACTGAATTATGATATAATAATTTAGGTTCTATCATTTCATAATGTAGATCTTATGTATAGGCAATCTCAAAAACTTCGTCAAGACGGATGTAAGTTTTTTTTCGAAAGGATGAAAGTCTACCTTTACAAGATGTAAATATTGCATTATGTCTAAGTTTACTCTTGCAGTATAGTAAAGTCTCTGACTCCAACTCTTTTAAGGTATGTTAAGTCTTAAACAGCATGCCTAGAATATCGTATTTGGATTTTTCTGCAGAGGACCCAGAACGTGCAGTAAATTTTTACAATAAAATTTTTGGCTGGCAGATAAATAAATGGGATGGACCTATGGAATATTGGGAGATCAAAACGGGCGAACCAAATGAGCTTGGCATAGATGGAGGTTTATCTAAGCGTGACAGGATTGGACAGTGGACGACGCCTTTCATAAATGTTTCATCGGTCGATCAATATATTGCCAAGATAGAGGCTGGTGGTGGAAGAATTATTCAGTCTAAAGCGGCGATACGTGGAATTGGTTACACTTTGCTCTTCAAGGACACTGAAAGTAATACAATAGGATTGTTCGAAGAAAATAAGAACGCCAAATGAAAAAAAGCAAAATCTAGCCACTTGATTTCATGATTTCTATGCAAATAATCGAATAGACCCTTAAACAGTCTACTTTATATTTAGATTCTCATATATCAATAATGATTCACTATTGAAATATTTGAAGTTGAGCTTGTTCGTAACAATAATTACTTTATCCTTCATTTTGGTTCCGTCGTTTGTGTTAATCTCCTCCTCTCAATCTAATAATACAGTGTTCGAAGAGACATCATCCAATGAAACTTCCTTTTCCTTCTTGAGTAGGGAACTAGCTGAAAATCAATCAGAGTCAGGCGATCAATCGGACGAAGAAGCCGATGACTAGAGGACTAAATGACCAATAACAACAGGATTGTTGGTATCATAGATGATGAGCTTGATATTACCCAGCTGTATCAAGACGCCATCTATGGCCATGTTCATGGAATCTCAGTTGTTTGTTTTAACAATCCAGTGACAGCCTTCGAGCATTTTAAAGATAATAAGGAAGATTATGCTCTTGTAATTTCTGACTTAAGAATGCCAAATCTAAATGGATTAGATCTACTAAAAAAGATCAGATTGCTCAATTCAAATGTTAGAACGATACTAGTTAGCGCTTACGAAGTTAAAGAAGACGAAGTATTTCAAAAGTATATGAAAGACGGAACGATAGATTTATTCATAGAAAAACCTATTCCCATTGATTGGTTACGTCAAAAGGTCAGGGAACAGATTAAACTATATGAACAAAGAATGAATGAATAAAACTATAATAACCCAAATTTCTTACTCCGGTCTAGAGAACTAAGCTCATCTGTTGCTTGGTTTGCAAACATGCCAATATGTGTGCATTATATTATAAATATAAGACCGGGAATTTAGTCGATTAAAGGCTTAAAAAAGGTAACGATTTAGCCGCAATAATTGATATAAAACTAGTAGTATAGGATTTACACTGAAACTAAGTTTGTCTTATGAAGGATCTCATTTTTTCATTAAACGTCGGAATAAAGTCTTGCTTATTCATCCCGTGAACATTAAATACATGCTGTTCCCCTTTTCTAAAAAGCTCATTATCATTTTCTGCTTCCAAAATGTAATCACAGTCAAATCCAGCGTCTCGACACGATAACGTTTTCATAATAAGGATCCTCCATTAAACTATAAAAGAATTAGAGTCAATCCAAAAAATACTCGATTTATATAATGCAAATGATATTGCTTTTTGAGTAAAAAATGTTGAAAAAAATAAATGCTTTTTGCTCTATTGCTGAAAGATCCAAATTTTCGATTAATTGTGGTTTTTTAGACCCTCTGATAGGATCTTATTGATCATATTGACAACTTTAAAGGATCCAATTGACTATGTATGAAATTTATACCTTCCAAAGTTACAATTATATTAATCCAAATAATCATTTTCGTATATCCTTTTAATAGATTGTGCATGACATGTGTATATTTCAATCGTTATAGTTTATTAGAACCGATGATCATTACATGCATTTTAAGATGAACTTAATACGTGATGTTCACTTAATTTTTATGAATGTCTCTTGTTTTAGTAATTCGTATGTATGTAACTGACTATTCACTTCTGCACGCAATTCGCCTAAGTGGATGGGTTTCTGAAGAAATCCATTTATTAAGTCATTTTTAGAATACTCATAAAATAAATCATCATTTATCGCAAATGCTGTCATAAGTACCGTTCTTATATAAGGATTCAGCTCTTTTATCTTCTTTATCAATTCTATTCCATTAATAGAAGGCATTCTTAAATCAGAGATTATGAGTGTATAATCTTCACTATTAAGCTCAAAATGTTCGAATGCTGCTTTGGGTTCTGTAAATGCGAAAATAGTAAACCCAGTTGTTGTTTGTAGAGCATCACGGAAAAGCTGAGCAATATCTAATTCATCGTCTACTACAGCAATTAGTCCTTTATTACTAACCAATTATGTCAAGCAACCTACTATCTCTGATGATCTTCGATAGAAACATACGATTCTAATCTATAAATTACTATAATCCACTAGGTGTATCATCCCGCGACAAAAAGTCAAAAAACGAATTACCTTGGTCGTTAAGACCAATTTTCGAATTAATATTGTCACTTTATTATTTCAAATTGGACGAGTTTAACCACCTTATCACACAAATCATTCATAAATTGCAGGACTAGCATACTTTGTGGACTTATCAACGCGAAATTCAATAAATTATAATAAAACTCTTTTTTTTTGAAGCAATAATTATATATTTTGAAGTTTATTTAATTTATAGTGTCTAAACGCGTACCTAAACAAGAATCTAGCATATCAGAGTTGGACCGGAAATTATTAAAGATTCTACTTATGCCTAATGGTGATTCAAAATCCAGCATAAATTTATCATCAAAATTAGGCATACCCATTACTACTGTTAGAAGAAGACGCAAAAGACTAGAAGATAAATTTTTGAAAATTAATTATGTATTAGATATAGCGAAATTTGGCTGGAAGCGTATTGACTTTTTTATCTCCATAAGGAATGGGATGGTAGATGCTGTTGCGAAAAAACTGCTCGATATTGATGAAGTGACATATGTCGGTAAGAGTATAGGAGAGCACACAATAGATCTCCGCATAGAAACCATTGTAAAAGATAACGCTTCAATCCTTGATCATCTTGAAACAATAAAAGCTATGGACGGAGTTAACGACGTAGTATGGAGCGAGATTGTTAGAGTTGTAGGAAAGAAAATATCAATTCCTATTTCGATTATTGATAAAATTTGACTACCTATGCAGTAAATGTGATTTATCATCTTGTTATCAGAGAATGACTGGCGGGGTGGTCGTACGCTACGGATGATGAACAAGAAGCAACGATCCCACCAGTTTTGTGCTTAGACTGTATCTTTTTACTGGATTCTCCAACTATAAATCACTATAAACCGACAAATCTATTATTCTAACACAAAAAAATCAACATATAAAACCCAATAAGGATAGGTTTAAACCTATCCTTATTGGGTTTTATATGTTGATTTTTTTGTGTTAGAATAATAGATTTGTCGGTTTATAGTGATTTATAGTTGGAGAATCCAGTAAAAAGATACAGTCTAAGCACAAAACTGGTGGGATCGTTGCTTCTTGTTCATCATCCGTAGCGTACGACCACCCCGCCAGTCATTCTCTGATAACAAGATGATAAATCACATTTACTGCATAGGTAGTCAAATTTTATCAATAATCGAAATAGGAATTGATATTTTCTTTCCTACAACTCTAACAATCTCGCTCCATACTACGTCGTTAACTCCGTCCATAGCTTTTATTGTTTCAAGATGATCAAGGATTGAAGCGTTATCTTTTACAATGGTTTCTATGCGGAGATCTATTGTGTGCTCTCCTATACTCTTACCGACATATGTCACTTCATCAATATCGAGCAGTTTTTTCGCAACAGCATCTACCATCCCATTCCTTATGGAGATAAAAAAGTCAATACGCTTCCAGCCAAATTTCGCTATATCTAATACATAATTAATTTTCAAAAATTTATCTTCTAGTCTTTTGCGTCTTCTTCTAACAGTAGTAATGGGTATGCCTAATTTTGATGATAAATTTATGCTGGATTTTGAATCACCATTAGGCATAAGTAGAATCTTTAATAATTTCCGGTCCAACTCTGATATGCTAGATTCTTGTTTAGGTACGCGTTTAGACACTATAAATTAAATAAACTTCAAAATATATAATTATTGCTTCAAAAAAAAAGAGTTTTATTATAATTTATTGAATTTCGCGTTGATAAGTCCACAAAGTATGCTAGTCCTGCAATTTATGAATGATTTGTGTGATAAGGTGGTTAAACTCGTCCAATTTGAAATAATAAAGTGACAATATTAATTCGAAAATTGGTCTTAACGACCAAGGTAATTCGTTTTTTGACTTTTTGTCGCGGGATGATACACCTAGTGGATTATAGTAATTTATAGATTAGAATCGTATGTTTCTATCGAAGATCATCAGAGATAGTAGGTTGCTTGACATAATTGGTTAGTAATAAAGGACTAATTGCTGTAGTAGACGATGAATTAGATATTGCTCAGCTTTTCCGTGATGCTCTACAAACAACAACTGGGTTTACTATTTTCGCATTTACAGAACCCAAAGCAGCATTCGAACATTTTGAGCTTAATAGTGAAGATTATACACTCATAATCTCTGATTTAAGAATGCCTTCTATTAATGGAATAGAATTGATAAAGAAGATAAAAGAGCTGAATCCTTATATAAGAACGGTACTTATGACAGCATTTGCGATAAATGATGATTTATTTTATGAGTATTCTAAAAATGACTTAATAAATGGATTTCTTCAGAAACCCATCCACTTAGGCGAATTGCGTGCAGAAGTGAATAGTCAGTTACATACATACGAATTACTAAAACAAGAGACATTCATAAAAATTAAGTGAACATCACGTATTAAGTTCATCTTAAAATGCATGTAATGATCATCGGTTCTAATAAACTATAACGATTGAAATATACACATGTCATGCACAATCTATTAAAAGGATATACGAAAATGATTATTTGGATTAATATAATTGTAACTTTGGAAGGTATAAATTTCATACATAGTCAATTGGATCCTTTAAAGTTGTCAATATGATCAATAAGATCCTATCAGAGGGTCTAAAAAACCACAATTAATCGAAAATTTGGATCTTTCAGCAATAGAGCAAAAAGCATTTATTTTTTTCAACATTTTTTACTCAAAAAGCAATATCATTTGCATTATATAAATCGAGTATTTTTTGGATTGACTCTAATTCTTTTATAGTTTAATGGAGGATCCTTATTATGAAAACGTTATCGTGTCGAGACGCTGGATTTGACTGTGATTACATTTTGGAAGCAGAAAATGATAATGAGCTTTTTAGAAAAGGGGAACAGCATGTATTTAATGTTCACGGGATGAATAAGCAAGACTTTATTCCGACGTTTAATGAAAAAATGAGATCCTTCATAAGACAAACTTAGTTTCAGTGTAAATCCTATACTACTAGTTTTATATCAATTATTGCGGCTAAATCGTTACCTTTTTTAAGCCTTTAATCGACTAAATTCCCGGTCTTATATTTATAATATAATGCACACATATTGGCATGTTTGCAAACCAAGCAACAGATGAGCTTAGTTCTCTAGACCGGAGTAAGAAATTTGGGTTATTATAGTTTTATTCATTCATTCTTTGTTCATATAGTTTAATCTGTTCCCTGACCTTTTGACGTAACCAATCAATGGGAATAGGTTTTTCTATGAATAAATCTATCGTTCCGTCTTTCATATACTTTTGAAATACTTCGTCTTCTTTAACTTCGTAAGCGCTAACTAGTATCGTTCTAACATTTGAATTGAGCAATCTGATCTTTTTTAGTAGATCTAATCCATTTAGATTTGGCATTCTTAAGTCAGAAATTACAAGAGCATAATCTTCCTTATTATCTTTAAAATGCTCGAAGGCTGTCACTGGATTGTTAAAACAAACAACTGAGATTCCATGAACATGGCCATAGATGGCGTCTTGATACAGCTGGGTAATATCAAGCTCATCATCTATGATACCAACAATCCTGTTGTTATTGGTCATTTAGTCCTCTAGTCATCGGCTTCTTCGTCCGATTGATCGCCTGACTCTGATTGATTTTCAGCTAGTTCCCTACTCAAGAAGGAAAAGGAAGTTTCATTGGATGATGTCTCTTCGAACACTGTATTATTAGATTGAGAGGAGGAGATTAACACAAACGACGGAACCAAAATGAAGGATAAAGTAATTATTGTTACGAACAAGCTCAACTTCAAATATTTCAATAGTGAATCATTATTGATATATGAGAATCTAAATATAAAGTAGACTGTTTAAGGGTCTATTCGATTATTTGCATAGAAATCATGAAATCAAGTGGCTAGATTTTGCTTTTTTTCATTTGGCGTTCTTATTTTCTTCGAACAATCCTATTGTATTACTTTCAGTGTCCTTGAAGAGCAAAGTGTAACCAATTCCACGTATCGCCGCTTTAGACTGAATAATTCTTCCACCACCAGCCTCTATCTTGGCAATATATTGATCGACCGATGAAACATTTATGAAAGGCGTCGTCCACTGTCCAATCCTGTCACGCTTAGATAAACCTCCATCTATGCCAAGCTCATTTGGTTCGCCCGTTTTGATCTCCCAATATTCCATAGGTCCATCCCATTTATTTATCTGCCAGCCAAAAATTTTATTGTAAAAATTTACTGCACGTTCTGGGTCCTCTGCAGAAAAATCCAAATACGATATTCTAGGCATGCTGTTTAAGACTTAACATACCTTAAAAGAGTTGGAGTCAGAGACTTTACTATACTGCAAGAGTAAACTTAGACATAATGCAATATTTACATCTTGTAAAGGTAGACTTTCATCCTTTCGAAAAAAAACTTACATCCGTCTTGACGAAGTTTTTGAGATTGCCTATACATAAGATCTACATTATGAAATGATAGAACCTAAATTATTATATCATAATTCAGTTTCTTTTCGTGAATAATTGTATTATGACGAAATACGTTTAGTTTTCAAATTAGTAACTAATAAGGTAGTATTCGACCCTACATGACATCCACATCATGTGGTTGACTTTCAGTGATTCCTGCGGGTGTAATCTTTACAAATTCCGCATTACGTTGCATTTCTGCGATATTTTTTGCGCCACAATAACTTAGTCCCGACCTTATTCCCCCAACAAATTGCTTAATTAGATCAGTAACACTCCCCTTATACGGTACCATTGCCTCAACGCCCTCAGGTACGTAGTCATTAGGATCCTCTCCATCTATAACCTGCGACCCTTCTTCTCTATATTTTCTGCCCAGGGATGCATAAAACGATGCCATGCCACGATACATTTTGAATTTCTTTCCATGTCTTACTATTGTTTTGCCCGGACTCTCGTCGGTTCCTCCGAATAGACTACCAATCATTACTGTGGACGCTCCTGCAGCCAAGGCCTTTATGGCATCTCCGGAGTTCCTTATTCCCCCATCGGAGATGACAGGCACATCATGTTCATTCGCTACTTTAACTCCATCTACAACAGCAGTTAATTGTGGAACCCCAGAACCTGTGATGACTCTAGTTATACATATTGAACCAGATCCGACACCAATCTTTACTGCATCAATTCCAGCTTTGATGAGATCCTGTACACCTTGACCTGTGGCAACATTTCCGGCAATTAGTTCACAATTTGGAAACGCCTTTTTTATCATATGAACTGCATTTATTGCATTATCACTATGGCCATGTGCAATATCTACGACAACTATATCAGTTCCTGCATTGAGTAACTGTTCAGTTCTATCTAAATAATCACCTTTTACTCCAACAGCACCGCCAACCAATAATCTACCTTTCTTGTCTTTTGAGGCCAATGGATATCGTTCCATTTTCATAATATCCTTGCTCGTAATGAGTCCCACAACATTATTTGATTTATTAATCACGGGTAGTTTCTCTATTCTATTTTTATGTAGAATTTGTTTTGCCTCCTCGATTGAAATACCCTGTTTTGCCGTAACAAGTTCCTTCGTCATAAGATCCTTTACCTTGTTAGTTGTATTATATTGAAACATGATGTCTCTATTGGTAATAATTCCCACCAATTTTTTTGACTCATCATCCATTACCAACAAACCAGAGACACCAAGCTCTTGCATCACTTTAGATGCTTCGTTTGCAGTTTTTGATGGCGAAATGGTATAGGGTTGTTCGATAATGACCGACTCTGATCGTTTTACCTTCAGTATTTCATCGACTTGATCTGCAATTGTCATAAATCTATGTATGATGCCTATTCCTCCCTCTTGTGCTATTGCGATTGCCATATTTGATTCAGTTACGGTGTCCATATTTGCGCTGATGAGTGGAATGTTTAATGAGATATTTCTGGATAATTTTGTCTTTAAATCCGTTTGTGATCTAGAAATTATAGGAGACCGTTTTGGGATAAGGAGAACGTCATCAAAAGTTAAACCTTCTTTTACTTCCAATATTTCCTTGATTGTTATATTTGCGTTGGGATTATAAGCGTTTTCTTCATATTGGTTTTTTTTGAATTAATTAGATCGTGCTAGGATCTGGCACCCTGTCTCTGGTTATTCTTTGAAGTAATTCTAGAGATACTTTCGTTTCTTTTACATCGTGTGTCCTAATGATGCTTGCGCCGTTTAGAGCACAGATAACCTGGACAATTACTGAAGGGATAAGGCGCTCAGATTCGGTCAAATTAAACAGTTTTCCAATAAAAGATTTTCTTGAGACTGAGATACAAATTGGCTTTGAAAACTTTGACAGCCTCTTTAGACCTGATATAATGTCCAAATCTCGTTCATACCAACTGTGATGAGCAATTTTCGTAAAAAAGGGGTTATTCCCAGTAGGTCTAAAAAAACCAATTAGAGGATCAATTATGATTTTGTTGTCACTTATACCCTTTTCGCGTGCCAAGTCCAGACTTTCCTGTAGAATATCCATTGTTTCAAAAATGTCTCCTGACTTGTAAGTAATGGATTTATTTCCATAGGCACCAATTAGAACTGGAAGTCCTGTTGAAAAAACGATTTCCTTCATTCTATCATCATATTTTAGACCTGTAACATCGTTGATTAAATCCACCCCCAACTCAGCGGAGGCCCCAGCCACGTCTGCTCGAGGTGTATCCACCGAAACTGGAATCCTGCAGACTTCCTTAACCGCGCTGACCGAATTTCGTATTCTTTCTACCTCTTTTTCTACTGAAATTACAGTATCAAGGTAAGGTGCAGTTGACATTCCGCCTATATCGATAATATTCGCACCTTCCTTTTCCATCTGTAACGCCCTCTCAGAAATTATTTTCTTGCCTATTGAAATGGATTCTTTATAAAAGGATTCTGGACTAACGTTGAGAATTCCCATTATCTTTGGTGTCCCGTTTCCAATCTCAAGATTGCATATATTCACTTTCTTCATTATTTATTACTCTCCCAAACTAAGACGAGCGTATGAAATTCTTGTTAAACAATCTTTAATAAACTATGAATTTATTTATACAAACCACTTTTTCGATCAATAGTTTTAATATAGGTTAAATTGCCATTTAATAAGAGAGATAAAGAATTGAATACTTCCATACTTAGACGTTTTGGAGAAACATATTGACAAGAACTCTCGACAAAACTCATACCGTCCTGTCATATGTTGAAGGAAGTCTCAAAAATGCAATTGTTATGAACGAGAACGTCAAGGAAAACGGCTTCATATTTTCTCTTATTAATCCTCCTGTTCCATTAGGCGGAAACATTGTTTCTCTAGATATTTACGTTGATGAACTACCTATATCAAAAAAATCAATTCAAATTGCGACATCAGATACCATAGTTAATGCATCGGCATTGTCCGAATCACGACCTCTTCAATTCAAACCATTTCAGAGCGCCAGGTTCCTTGTTATAGGTATGGAGTTGGAAACTCAGATGAAGCACAAAATAACCATAATGAGTAAACTTGAAGGATTTGAACAAATAATTATTCCATTCACAATTGTGGATTATACAAGCAACAAGAAAGAAAAAGTAATAATTTCATCAAATTTGCCGGAGGAGTCTGATACACAGGCCTATGGAGAAACAATGTTTATGAATTTCGCTTCTCCACTTGTCCTTT
>Ga0075419_10001916_pt1 | contig 13500 bp, 16 predicted proteins | sample SoiMetdeltSBSDD3_FD_76900 | JGI IMG/M metagenome (GOLD analysis project Ga0075419, IMG submission 76900) | Bulk soil microbial communities from a Populus tree surrounding site in Tennessee, USA - Soil MetaG P. deltoides SBSDD3 | ecosystem: Environmental > Terrestrial > Soil > Tree plantation... | reverse complement strand
GCCTGTCGCGCGCCTTCCGGCGGCCGGGGTCGGTCGGCCGGTGACGAGCGGGCGCGTCGATGCCGCGAATGCTTGCACGCGCGTCGCCGCACGCGCGCCTCGGGCCCGCCGACACGCGCACGTCACGAGCGGCGATGGCAGCAAGTTACAACTTGTCACTTGCAGCGCCGCTCGTGATTCTCCGGCTCCGATCAGCGACACCGCCCCCCGGAAGGCCGTTCAAGTGACAACTTGTAACTTGCGCTGACGTGCCCTCCGAGAGAGAGGCGTCCCCCCGAGAGAGGAGCCGCGCTGGAGCCGCTCGTCCCCGTTCCGCCGACCGGCAGGGTCTTCCGCACGGCCTACCGCGTGCGCCTGTCGGACACCGACGCGACGGGCAGGCTGCGCCTCGACGCCGTGGCCCGCTACCTCCAGGACGCGGCGACGGACGACGTGGAGGAGACCGACTGGGGCGCGCCCGACCACCTGTGGGTCCTGCGCTCGGTCCGCATCGACGTCCTCGCGCCGTTCCTCGACGGCCGCGAGGTCCGGATCCTCACCTGGGGGAGTGGGCTGTCGGCCCTCGCCGCATCGCGGCGGTGGTCGCTCATGGGCGACCGCGGCGGCTCGATCGAGGTCGACAGCACCTGGATCCACCTCGACGGCGATGCGCGGCCTGCGCGCATCGGGAGCGGCTTCGACGACTACGCGGAGGCCGCGCAGGGAAGGAGCGCCTCGACGCGGCTCACGCTCCCCGGCCCGCCGGAGGGCTCGCCGCGCATGCCCTGGCCACTGCGCGTCACCGACGTCGATCTGATGGGCCACGTGAACAACGCCGCGTACTGGAGCGCAGTCGAGCACTGCCTCCAGGGACGCCCGCCGGACCTGCGGAGCCCCGTGCGCGCGCGCCTCGACTACCGCCACCCGCTCGATCTCGGCGAGCAGGTCGAGCTGGCGCTGCATGCGGACGGCGACGCATGCGTCGTCGGCTTCGTCGCGGGCGGCGTCGTGAAGGCGGTCGCGCGACTCGACGCGCTCTGACTCAGGGCGTCTCGAGGTCCCGCCGCTCGATCAGCAGCGACCCGGCGACGAGCACCACCAGCGCGGCAGCGAGCACGACGAGCACGCCGACGAGGTCGACCCCTCCGCCGAGCGGCGAGGAGCCGACGAGCCAGAACGAGGAGAGGAACCGGAACGGGTCGAGCCACCCGGCAAGCCCGTGGAGGCCGTTGACGAGGTACGCGCCCGCGGCCAGACCCGCCGGCACCCCGATCGCGAGCGCCCGGCTCGGAACCGTCGCCCCGAGCCCGAGGGCGAGCCAGCCGTGGAGCAGGCCGAGCGCGACGAGCGACGCCAGCGCCTCGAGCACGCGCGAGATCGAGAGGTCGAGGCCGAGGAGCGGGTCGAACGCGAGCAGCACGAGCCCCGCCACGGCGCAGACGACGAGGACCTCGACCGCGACGGCGGCGCCCTTCGCCAGCACGGCGTCTCGTCGGCGCAGGGGATAGGAGAGGACGAGCTCGAGCCGACCCGCATCCTCCTCACCGGCGACGGCGCGCGCGCCGGAGCCGATCGCGAGCACGAGCACGAGGAGCGGGAGCATGAGGCTGAAGAGCTCGGCGTCGAGGTAGCCCGGCCCCGAGGTGAGGCTTGCCCCGCTCTCCAGGCCGAAGAGCGACTTGAGGACGTCCGGATAGCTCGAGATGAGCTCGTCGAGCTGGGGCGAGCTCTCGATGGACGGGAAGATCGCCGCGATCATCCCCACGTACGCCGCGACGCCCAGGCACCAGCCGACGAGCGCGCGCCGGTGGTCGCGCAGGCCACGGCGCGCCAGCTCAGCCGCCATCGCCGGGCTCGCGGTAGAGCTCGAGAAAGATCTCCTCGAGGTCGGCGGGCTGCGAGACGAGGTCGACGACGCGGTGCCGGGCCGCCGCCTTCACGAGCGCGTCCATCGCCGTCTCGGGGGCGGAGAGCCGAACGTGCGGGCCGTCGACGGCCGCGATGCGCACGCCGTCCAGCACGGCGAGCTCGGAGACGTCCACCGGCCCGTCGAACGTGAGCGTGACGTGCCGGAGCGAGCGCTCGCGCAGGCTCTCCACCGAGTCCACGTCCACGAGCCGGCCGGAGCGGATGATCCCGACGCGGTCGGCGACGTGCTGGACCTCGTCGAGCGAGTGCGACGAGAGGAAGACCGTGCGCCCGTCCGCCGCCGTCTGGCGCAGGAGGGCGCGCACCTCCGCCTGCAGGAGCGGATCCAGCCCGGCGGTCGGCTCGTCCAGCACGACGAGGTCAGGCCGATGCATGAACGCCTGCACGATCCCGAGCTTCTGGCGGTTGCCCCTGGACAGCTGCCGGATCGGGCGGTCGAGGACGACGCCGAGGCGCTCGCAGAGCTCCTCGCGAAGCCTCTCGTCGACCGTGTCGCGGAGGCGTGCGAGCGAGTCGAGCTGCTCGCTGCCGGTGAGCCGGTCGGCCAGGCGCAGGTCGCCCGGCAGGTACCCGGTCGACCGCCGAGAGGCGACTCCCTCGGCGACGGTGTCGAGGCCGTGCAGCGACGCCCGGCCGGAGGTGGGCCGGATGAGCCCGAGGAGCAGGCGGATCGTGGTCGACTTCCCGGCGCCGTTCGGGCCGAGGTAGCCGAAGACCTCGCCCCGCTCGACGCGGAGGTCGAGGTCGACGAGCGCACGTACCTCGCGCCCGTACGTCTTCGAGAGCCGGAACGCCTCGATCGCCGCCGAGCCCGGCATGCGGCGATCGTACTCTCAGAGGCTTCTCACACTCGACGGCTACCCTCGCCCGATGGACGACGCACGCATCAGCAGACGCGATTCCCTGCTCAGGCTCGGCGGGCTGCTCGCCGGTGCCGCGAGCGCAGGAGCCTGGAAGGTCGCCGACTCCGCGAGCGCTGGGCCCGCGGGCGTCGCCTCGGGCGCGGTGTCGTGCGTCCTCGCCCCCGAGCAGACCGAGGGCCCGTACTTCGTCGAGGATCAGAACGTCCGCCGCGACATCACCGAGGGCAAGGCGGGCGTCCCGCTCGCGCTCCGGCTGACGGTCGTCGACGCCTCGACCTGCCGCCCGCTGCGCGGGGCGATGGTCGACGTCTGGCACTGCGACGCGGCGGGCATCTACTCCGGGGTGCAGGGGAACACGAGGAGCTTCCTGCGCGGCATCCAGCGGACGAACGCGAAGGGGCTCGCCGTGTTCGAGACGATCTACCCCGGGTGGTACCCGGGCCGCACCGTGCACGTGCACGTCAAGGTCTCGCTCGGGTCGAACGTCGTCCACACGGGCCAGCTCTACTTCCCCGACTCGGTGACCGACACCGTCTACCGCCGCACGCCGTACCGCCGCCGTCCGAACCGGGACCCGAGGAACGCCGGCGACAGCATCTATCGGAACGGCGGGCGGCGCTCGACCCTGCGGCTCACGAGGCGCGGGACCGGCTACGTCGGCGCGATCACGATGGGCGTCGTGCGCGGCTAGACACGACGCGTTTCGCCAGCCGCGGCGCTTTCACCTAAAACTTAGGGTCCGCTGCTTTCGTATAGCCCTTGACACCCGAGAGAAGGGGGACGCACGTGAGCGAGCAGACGTCCGATCCGACGCCGGAGGCTGCGCGGGTCGAGGTGGAGCAGGCGCTCTTCGAGATCCGCCGCGTGATCGCGGGGCAGGACGCGATGCTCGAGCGCGTGCTCGTGTGCCTGCTGGCACAGGGCCACCTCCTGATCGAGGGCGTGCCGGGGCTCGCGAAGACGCTGACGATCAAGACGGCCGCAGGCGTCCTCGGCGGAACCTTCGCGCGCGTGCAGTTCACGCCCGACCTCGTGCCCTCGGACCTCGTGGGGACGCGGATCTACCGGGCCGGCGAAGGCACGTTCGACACCGAGCTCGGCCCCGTGTTCTGCAACTTCCTGCTCGCGGACGAGATCAACCGCGCCCCGGCGAAGGTGCAGTCGGCGCTGCTCGAGGTCATGCAGGAGCGCCAGGTCACGATCGGGCACGACACGCACCCGGTGCCGGAGCCTTTCCTCGTGATGGCGACCCAGAACCCGATCGAATCGGAGGGCACGTACCCGCTGCCCGAGGCCCAGATCGACCGCTTCATGCTCAAGGTGGTCATCGGCTACCCGCAGCACGACGAGGAGCTGACCGTCGTGCAGCGCCAGCTCGTCGAAGCGCCGGAGCTGCGGCAGGTGCTCTCGCTCGACGATTTGACGGCGCTCCAGCGCGCGGTCTTCGACATCTACGTCGATCCGGCTCTCGTCAGCTATGCGGTCGACATCGCGACCGCCACGCGGGAGCCGGCCGCCCACGGCCTGCCCGATCTCGCGAAGTACATCTCCTACGGAGCGAGCCCGCGCGGGCCGATCAGCCTCGTGCAGGGCGCGAGGGCGCTCGCGCTGATCCGGGGACGGGAGTACGCGGTCGTCGACGATCTGCAGGCGCTCGTCCGGGACGCGCTCCGACACCGGCTCGTGCTCTCCTACCAGGCACTCGCGGAAGAGGTGTCCCCGGACTCGATTCTGGACCAGGTGCTCGCCGCGGTGCCGACGCCGCAGCTCGACCTCCAGCACATGACCGCCGCGTGACCGGATGACGTCGGCGGCGACGCTCCTCTCGCGCCCGACCTCCGAGCGCCCCGGCCCCGGGGCGATGCCCGAGGGGCTGCTGCGGGCGCTCGACGTCACGATCGGGAAGCGCATGGAGGGGCTGCTCGCCGGCGACTTCCGCTCGACCTTGCTGGGCGCGGGCTCCGAGCTGGCGATGATCCGCCCGTACGCACCGGGAGACGACGTGCGCCGGATCGACTGGAACGTGACCGCCAGGACGGGCGAGCCGCACGTGCGCGTCGATCTCGCCGAGCGCGTCCTCGTCACCTGGCTCGTGCTGGACACGACCCCCTCGATGCAGTTCGGCACCGCCGACCGTCGCAAGGCGGACGTCGCGGAGGGTGTCGCGATCGCGATCGGCCATCTGGCGACGCGGCGCGGAAACCGGCTGGGAATCGTGACGTTCGGGGACGAGAGCACCTACGCGATCCCGCCGCGGCAGGGACGCGTGGCGCTGCTCGGGCTCCTGAACGCGGTGCGGGACGAGGAGAGCGGTGGGCCAGGCACCGGCGCGGCCTCGCTCGGCGAGGCGCTCGACCGCGCCGGCGGCCTCGCGCGACAGAAGTCCCTCGCCGTCGTCGTCTCCGACTTCCGCGGCCCGCGGGACTGGCGGCGCCCGCTGCTCGACCTCGCCGGACGGCACGACGTCGTCGCGGTCGAGGTTCGCGACCCACGCGAGCAGGAGCTCTCGAACGTCGGCCTCCTGTGGCTCGTCGACCCGGAGACCGGCCGTCAGCTGCGGGTCGACACGCGGAGCAGCAAGCTGCGGCAGCGGTTCGCGGCGGCGGCCGCCGCCGAGCGTGCGCAGGTCGCCGAGGCCTTCTCCTCGGCCGGCGTCCGGCACGTCGTCCTCTCCACCGCCGGCGACTGGCTGCGCCCGCTCGTCAGCTTCCTCCGCAGGAGCCGCGCGTGAGCTTCGAGTGGCCGATCGCGCTGCTGGCGCTCGCTGCCCTGCCGCTGCTCGTCGTCGTCTACCTCTGGTACGAGCGGCGGCGCGTCGCGTCGCAGGCGCGGTTCGGGAACCCGGATCTTCTCCCGAACGTGATCGACCGTGAGCCCGGGAGGCTGCGCTATCTCCCGCTCGGCGTGCTCCTCGTCGGGCTGGGAATGATGATCTTCGGCGTCGCACGGCCGCACGCGATCGTCACCGTGCCCCGCGAGGAGGCCACCGTCGTCCTGGCGATGGACGTCTCGCGCTCGATGAAGGCGAAGGACGTCCAGCCGACGCGGCTCGACGCGGCGCGCGGCGCGGCCAAGGCGTTCCTCGCGGACGTCCCCGAGGCGTACCGCGTCGGCGTCGTGTCGTTCGCGACGCGTGCGGCGGCCGGAGTTCCTCCCACGAGCGACCGCGCGCTCGTCAATGCGGCGCTCGACTCGCTCCAGCCGGGTGAGGGCACGGCGATCGGCGACGCGGTTGCGCTCGCGGCCGAGCTCGGAGAGCGCGAGGAGGAGATCGCTGAGGCGGTCCCGCGGTCGATCCTGCTCATCTCCGACGGGACGCAGGACGGTGGGCTCGTCCAGCCCGCCGCGGCGATCCAGGAGGCGAGGAAGCGGAACGTCCCCGTGTACACGGTGCTCGTCGGGACGCCGGAGGGGGTCGTCGAGGAGCAGCTTCCCGGCGGCTTCCGGCGGGTCATCCAGGTCCCGCCGAGCCCGCAGACGCTCGAGCAGATCGCGGCCGGGACCGGGGGCGAGTACTTCGCCGCCGTCGACGCGGAGCAGCTCCGCGCGGTGTACGAGCAGCTCGGGTCGCGCCTCGGAAAGATGGAGGAGCAGCGCGAGATCACGGATGTCTTCTCCGGCGCCGCCGCCGCGTTCCTGCTCGTAGGCGGCGTGCTCTCTGCGTTTCTCTTCCGGAGGGTGGCGTGAGCGCGGCCCTTCGGCTCGGCGCGGTGCTCGCGACGCTGGCGGCGGCGCTGGCGGCGGCCGCGCCGGCAGGGGCGACGAACGAGTGCCGCGGGCTCATGGTCTGCATCCCGATCGCAGGGCCGTGGGTCGTCGTCCCGACCGCGACGACGACGCCGCGGCGCGAGGTCGAGTACCAGCTCACGTGCCCGCGCGCCCACGTCGCGGGCGGGCTGGACGCGGAGCTCTCGCGACGTGCGGTCGAGGTCGGCTTCCGGGGCAAGCTGGGAAGCCCGGTCAATCCGGGGATCTCGACGTCGCGCTCCGTCGTGTTCGTCGCCTCCTTCGTCGGCGGCTCCGCATCGCACGCGACGTTCCGCCCCCGCGTCGGCTGCATCCCGGCCTCGGGCGGGGGTGGCCGGGTCCCGACGTCCGTCACTGCCTTCCCGCCCGGCGAGCCCACGGTCCGGAGAGTGAAGACCGTCCGCGTGAGACCGGGTACCGCGACCGTCGTCCAGGGCTGCCGCGGCGGCGAGCGGCTGGTCGGCGCCGAGCGCGCATTCGGCTTCTTCACCAGGCGGCCCCCGGAGGCCTCCGTCGTGGCGAGCGTCGACGGCACGCTCGCCGTGCGGAACGGGCGCGTGCAGGTGCGGGTGCGCGGCGACGCCGAGCTCGGCGGCGTCCGCGCCGTGGTCCAGGTCCAGGCCGTCTGCGCGAGGGTCTCGTGAGCGACGACCAGCTCGCAGGAGCCGTCAGATGAGCTTCCAGAGCCCGTGGCTCCTGCTCGCGCTCCCGCTGCTGGGACTGGCGATCGGCCTCTGGCTTCTCGCCGAGCGGCGCCGGATGCGGTACGCCGTGAAGTTCACGAACGTCGAGGTCCTCGCAACGGTCGTCTCGGGCCGGTCGTGGCTCCGCGTCGTCCCGCCCGCGCTCTTCGCGCTCGCGCTCGCGAGCCTCCTCGTGGCGCTCGCGCGACCCCAGGTCGAGCGCACGTTCCTGAAGGAGCGCGCGACGGTCGTCCTCGTCATGGACACGTCGCGGTCGATGCAGGCCGAGGACGTCCCGCCGACGCGGCTCGCGGCGGCGCAAGAGGCGGCACGCACGTTCCTCGACCAGGTGCCGGACAAGCTGCAGGTCGGCCTCGTCGTCTTCGCGGGCGAGGCCCAGGTCGCGACCCCGCCGACGCGGGATCACGACCTCGTGCGCACCGCGGTGGACGAGATCGACTCGTTCCTCGTCTTCGGCGGGACTGCGATCGGGGACGCGCTGCAGACCGCCGTCGAGCTCGGCAAGCAGGTCGAGGACTCGGAGCCGTCCCAGGGCAAGGAGATCGTCCACCGGCCGGCAGCAGAGCCGACTCGGACGCTCGCCCAGGCCGCGGACGAGGGCGACGAGGAGGAGCAGGGGCCCGTCTCGATCCTCTTCCTCTCCGACGGCGCGCAGACCCGTGGGATCCTGCAGCCGCTCGAGGGAGCGGCCCTCGCGAAGGACGCCCGCTACCCCGTGTACACGGTGGCGCTGGGGACGCCCGAGGGCGTCATCGACCGCGGCCCCTTCGGCTTCGGAGGCGGCAACCAGTCCATCCCGGTGCCGCCGGACCCCGAGACGCTGCGCCAGATCGCGGAGACGACGGGCGGCGAGTTCACCGAGGCACGGACGGCCGAGGCGCTGGAGAGCGCGTACGCGAACCTCGGCTCGAAGCTCGGGCGCGAGCCGGGCGAGAGCGAGGTGACGTTCCTGCTCGTCGCCGCGGCCGCGCTCCTGCTCCTCGCTGCCGGCGTCGCCTCCGCGGTTCTCTCGCCCCGGCTCCCCTGAGCTCGGTCAGACGACCACGATCGTGAAGCCCAGGTCGGCGAGGTCGTCGCGGCCCGCCGGGTGCACGCGAACCCGGAACGTGCCGGAGCCGAGCGACTCGACGTTCGCGTAGGCGTCTCCGATCCCGGTGCCGACGCCGCTGGAGGCGGCGTTGCCGACGAACCGGACCTCGAAGGTGCCGATCGCGGTCCGGCGCACCTGCACCGCCTTGCGCGCGCAGTTGAACTTCCGGGAGAAGAGATTGGCGGCGGGGGTGAACTGGTCGGGCACGTTCGCGATCCCGGCGCTCGCGTTGCCGGTGACGACGGCGACGCCGCGCACGGCGCCGTTCGCGCACCGCTGCTGCGCGACCGTCGAGGCCTGAACGCGCTCGCCGACGGCGAACGCCGAGCCGCCGAGGGCGAAGAACAGGGCCACCAGGGCGATCGCGGTGGCCGGCGTGATCGTCAGACGCCTGCGTTCCTTCATCGTGGAGCTCCTTTCGCTCGCCTCCGTCGACGTGCCGAGGCGCGGTAGGTTCCCGCGGATGCCGGACGATACCGCCGTCCCTGGACGGCGCTTCGGGAGGACGGGGAGGCGCCTGCTGGGCGGAACCGCGGCCGTCGTGATCGTGGTCGCCGTCTTCGTGTTCGTGCTCCCGCGCATCGCGACCTACCGGGACGTATGGGAGGTGATCCGCGAGCTCGGCTGGGAGGAGGGACTGCTGCTCGCGGGCGTCACCATTCTCAATCTCGCCACGTTCGCGCCGCCGTGGATGGCGGCCCTCCCGGGCCTCGGCTACCGGCAGGCGCTGGTCATGACGCAGGCATCGACCGCGCTCTCGATCGTGTCTCCGGCCGGCGCCGCGGTGGGTATCGCCGGTTCCTACTCGATGCTCCGCTCGTGGGGCTTCGGCCGCAGCGAGGTCGGACTGGCCGTCGGCGTCGCCGGTGTCTGGAACCAGCTCGCGAATCTCGCCTTCCCCATCGTCGCGCTCGCGCTCCTCACGTCCATCGACGAGGACCACCCGGCGCTGCGCACCGCGGCGGTCGTCGGCGTGGCCGTGCTCGCGGTCGTCATCCTCGGCTTCGCGCTCGCGCTCTCGGCGCCGCGGCGAGCCCGGCGGATCGGCGACCTCGCGGCCCGGCTCGTCAGCCGGGTGAAGGGGGCGTTCCGGGGGAAGCCGGTCTCCTGGGGCGGTGAGGACCTCGTGGCTTTCCGCGCGAGCGCCCTCGACCTCCTGCGTCGTCGCTGGCACGTCATCACGCTCGCCACGCTCGCCGGGCACCTGACCGTGTTCCTCGTGCTCCTCGCCTGCCTCCGGGCGGTCGACATCTCCGCGGAGGAGGTCTCGGCGATCGAGGCCTTCGCTGCGTGGTCGCTGATCCGCATCCTCGGCGTCATCCCGCTCACGCCCGCCGGCCTCGGCTTCGTCGAGCTGGGGCTGACCGGTGCGCTCGTCGCCTTCGGCGCCTCGAACGCTGACGCGGTCGCCGCGACGCTCCTGTATCGAGCGCTCACCGTGCTGCCGACGCTCGCGCTGGGAGCGCTCGCTGCCGCCACCTGGCGCACTCACCATCCCGGGGAACGTTTAGAGTCCTCCGGGTGAGCCTGACGAGGGGCAGGGTCACTGACTCGAGGGAGCCGTCTCCCCCGATCAGGGCAGAGTTCTCCGCAGCCGAGGAGCCTACGGTCAGCTACGTGACCCCTGCGCCTCCCGCAGCAACCCCTCGCCTCGCCCTCGCGGCGCTCGTGGCGACGGCGTCGGTGGCGTTTCTCGTGGCGGGAAGAGCCGACGGCGCGGCGCGCTCGTGGGCGTCGTACGTGGCGCCGGCAGCGGCGTGCCCCGGCTCGACCGACGCGTCCGCTGCTCCAGCAGTGCAGGAGCGTGCGGTCGGCTGCCTGCTGAACTGGGCTCGCGCCCAGGCACGGCTGAAGCGCCTCGGCCGTCCGGTGGTCCTCGGCCGGGCGGCGACGCTCAAGGGGCGCAAGGTCGCCGCGTGCAGGCAGTTCTCGCACACGCCGTGCGGCACGGATCCCCGGGCCGCGCTCCGCGCCGTCGGGTACCGGTACGCGACGATGGGCGAGAACCTCTTCCTCGGCACCTGGGGTCACGTCAGTCCGCGTGAGGCCGTCGCGGCGTGGCTCCAATCCCCGCCGCACCGGGCGAACATCCTGCGCCCGGGATTCCGTCACCTCGGCGCAGCGCTCGTCCGGGCTCCGGGCATGCGCACGGAGGGCGACGGCGCACTCTGGATCACCGAGTTCGCGACGCCGCGCTGACCGAGCGTGGGGGAGGACTCGCCGCGCGTGGCGGGAACCGGAGGCGCGTGAGGGAGGAAAGCCACCTCGACGACATGCGGTCCGCCATCCGCGGCGATTTCGAACGGCTCGCCGAGCGCCGCGGAGGCCAGGAGCTGATGAGCGTCGACGACCCGCCGGAGCCCCCGGAGTCGGAGTTCGTGCCTGAAGCCGAGCTGGCCGCGGAGCCGGCGCCCGGGCCCGCTCTCGAGCCGGAGCAGGTCGCGGAGCCTGCGCCCGAGCCGGAGCCCGCGGAGGACGAGCGGCCGGCATCCTGGCTCGACCGATTGCTCGGCCGCTGACCGCACGCTCGGGTACCGACGGGCGCGTTCTGCGGTTCAATGGAGGCATGGAGCAGGCCGAGCGCGACGCGATCCTCCGCCAGGGGATCGTGCTCCCGGAGACGCCGAAGGACCGGCGCGAGCGGGCGGCGCTCGAGGAGGACCTGCGCGCGAACCCGTCGCGTGGCAAGCCTCTCGGGCTCCGCCTCCGCAACTTCTCGCCCAGGGCGGACGCGTACCTCGCCGCTGCGCGCGGCCCGCTCCACTACATGCTCCGGCTCCGCACGATCGAGCAGCGGAAGGAGGCGCTCGAGGAGGCCCTGGGCGAGCGCTGGCGCTCCCTCGCGGCCGCCCATGGCCGGGACGGGGGAAGCTTTGCGAAGGAGTGGACGACCGAGGCCGGCCGCGTGGATCTCGGCGAGATCAACGACCTCATCGAGCGCCACAACCGCTGGTACCCGGTCGAGTCGCGGCTCCCGATGGACCCGCGCACGGGCGACTACGCGCTCGTCAACGGCCGCGACTTCCGACTCGCCCCGCTCGACGCGAAGTGGGTGCTCGCGCGGTTTCCCCCGTCCCTCGCCGACGCGCTCGCCGCCTGAACCGGCGCGCGCGGCCGGCCGCGCAGAGAGAATCGCCGCATGACGCTCGGCGAGCTCGCGCTCACCGTCGCGGTCCTGGCCGCCCTCGGGCTCGTCGCCCGCCGTTTCGGCCTGTCCGCGATCCCCGCGTACCTCCTGGCCGGCCTCCTGCTCGGGCCGAACGAGCCGACCGAGCTCTACCTGATCAGCCCGTCCGAGGTCACCGAGTTCGTCGCCGGGCTCGGACTCGTGTTCCTCCTCTTCTTCCTCGGCCTCGAGTTCAGCCTGGCGCGGCTGCTCCGGACCGGCCGCCACGTGGGCCTGGGGGGGACGATCGATCTCGTCGCGAACCTCGGTCTCGGCCTGCTCGTCGGGGTCGTCGCCTTCGGTATGACCTCCGCGGCGTTGATCCTCGCCGCCTGCATCTACGTCTCGTCGAGCGCGATCGCGGTCAAGGGGCTGATCGACTTTCGCCGCCTCGGCGACGACGAGACCGACCTCGTGCTCGCCATCCTCGTCTTCGAGGACCTCGTCATCGCCTTCCTGCTCGGGTTCGCGGCGGCGGGCGGCGGCGAGGTGTCCGACACGGTCGTCCTCGTCGCGAAGGCGCTCACCTTCGTCATCGCAGGCCTCGCGGCCTCGCGCTGGCTCGCAGGGCCACTCGACCGCTTCCTCGACAGGCTGCCGCTGGAGTTCTTCCTGCTCGCCGTCTTTGCATTCCTCGTCGGGACGGCGGCGATCGCGGACGAGCTCGGACTGTCGGAGGCGATCGGCGCCCTGATGGCCGGCATCGTGCTCTCGGAGACGTCGGTCCGGGAGCAGATCGAGGAGCGCTTCTTCAGCTTCCGCGATGTCTTCGCGGCCCTCTTCTTCTTCGTCTTCGGCCTGTCCATCGACCTGTCTACGGTGGGCGACGTCGGCTGGATCGTCGCGCTCGCCATCGCCGTCACGCTCGCCGGCAAGATCGCCGGCGGGCTGCTCGCGGGACGGGTGGGTGGGTTCTCACGGAGGCAGAGCCTCAACGCGGGCGTCGCGCTCGTCGCACACGGCGAGTTCACGATCATCCTCGCCGACCTCGCATCCGACAACCCCTCGGTCACTGCCTCGCAGAGCGCCGACCTCGTCGCGTTCGCAGGGCTGTACGTCCTCGTGACGGCGACCATCGGGATCGTCCTGATGAAGGAGTCGAAGCGACTCGGCCGCGCCCTGTTCCCCGTCCCTAGACTGACTGGAGAGACCTGATGCCACTCGATGTACGCGAGACACGCCTTCCAGGGGTCGGCTTCAAGTACGCCTTCGGCCTCGCGCAGGGGCGCATCTCGGTGATCTTGCACATGGACGGCCAGCGGGAGATCTACTACTACCGCCGGTCGCACGACGACGAGCCGACCGCCGTCATCGAGCTCCACGACGACGAGGCGCGGCAGCTGGGGGCGATCCTCGGGGGCGCGTACGAGCGCCCCAAGATCGTGGAGGAGCTCGAGCTGGCCCTCGGCGAGCTCCAGATCGAGTGGATCCCCGTCCCCGAGACGAGCCCCGCGATCGGCCGCACGCTGGCTGAGGTCGGCCTGCGGGCGAAGACCGGGGTCACCGTGATCGCCATCCTGCGCGAGCCCGAGTCGGTCAGCGGGGCACAGCCCGACGACTACATCCAGGAGGGCGACACGCTCGTCGCCGTCGGCAAGGCCGGCCAGTTCCCCCTCTTTCGCAAGCTCCTCGCCGAAGGCCCCTACGACTGACCTGCCAGCGTCCGGCTCCCGCTCGCGCAGGATCCGCACGCGGCGATACTCCTGAAGGCGTCCGCTACCGCGGCCGCGGCGTCGTGCGCCCCCTCGACGGGCTCAGGTCGGCCTGCGGGCGCGTACGAGCGCGTCGATCGCCGGTCGGTCGTGGCCGTCGACGTCGCGCAGCAGGCGTTCGGCCTTCTCGATCTCGAGGCCCGGCAGCCTGGCTACGACCTCGTCGGGCGTGAAGAGGAGGTCACGGTCGCTCGGGCCGCCCACGCCCTCGGTCAGGTTCAGCAGATCGTGGCCGACGAGGACGAGCGTACCGCCCGGTGCGAGGGCCCCGGTCGCCCGCTCGAGCACGAGCCGCAGGCCGTCGGACGAG
>Ga0075419_10001915_pt1 | contig 13502 bp, 10 predicted proteins | sample SoiMetdeltSBSDD3_FD_76900 | JGI IMG/M metagenome (GOLD analysis project Ga0075419, IMG submission 76900) | Bulk soil microbial communities from a Populus tree surrounding site in Tennessee, USA - Soil MetaG P. deltoides SBSDD3 | ecosystem: Environmental > Terrestrial > Soil > Tree plantation... | reverse complement strand
GGCAACACGATCACCTTGACGAAGGGATTGAAAAATGATCACCCGGCGAACGACATCGTGACGGTGGAATTCGTCCGGCAGCGGTTCTGGGTGGATGCGGACGTCGGGACGGTCTTCTGGCACGACCATGCCTTCGGGGCCACGACATGGCCGCACGGCGGGTTCGGCACGTTCATCGCCGAGCCGGTCGGGTCGACCTATCATGATCCCAAAACCGGCAAACTCGTCTGGAGCGGACCGATTGCGGATATCCATACCAATGAGCCGGTCGGCCATGGCGTGAATAACAGCTTCCGCGAGATGATGGTGCAGGTGCACGACACCGTGCCGCATACCGTCAACATCGTGACCGCTGGCAATCCTCCCGGGCAGCCGGTTGAAGTGGCACTGGAAGCCGGCAAGACCGTCTCCTTCATGATGCCGGAAAAGTTGTATATGACTCCGATGCCGTTCCTGAATGGAGGGACGCACACGACGGGCAGCGGTCTGAATTTTAGAGCCGGCCCAATCGCCCAGCGGTTGGCGACCAATCCTGATGTCTCCCAGGCATTCAACAGTCAGATTCACGGAGACCCGTATACGCCGCTTCTGCGTGCATACACGGGCGATACGATGGTGTTCCGGCTCTTGCACACGCTCATGAACGAGACGATGACCTGGACACTCGCCGGGCATACGTTCTGGTCCGAGCGGTATGCATCCGATGCGAACCGTAAGAATTCGATCCATATCGGCATTGCCGAGCGGTACGACCTGGTCGTCCCCGAAGCGGGCGGACCGCGCCATCTGGCCGGGGACTACATTCACTTCAACGGACGCTCCTCGAAATTCTCGGAGGGCGGCTGGGGCATTATTCGGGTGTACGACAAGGAGCAGGCCGATCTGAAGAAGCTTCCGGCCGGTTTCTCGGCCAAGGGCGAGATCCCAAAAGCTTTACCGGTCTGTCCGTCGGAGGCTCCGGTGAAAACGTTCAACGTCGTGGCGATGGACTATCCTGCCATGACCTTCAATGCGAAGGCGCCGGAAGCAATCGAAGTGGACTTTGAGCGCAAGATCCAGATCACGAATCCAGACGCCAAGATCTATGCGCTGGAGGAAGATGCCGCGAAGGTCTCGGGCGGATCGCATCCCATGCCGCTCACGCTCCGGGTCAACGTCGGCGATTGCGTGAAAGTGAAGTTAAAAAACAAGATGAAAGAGGGCAAGGCCTCGTTCTCGGCCATCGGGTTAGTCTTTGATCCGAAGGAGTCGATGGGCGCCAACATCGGCAACAATTCCGGCGATCAGACGATCGCGCCGGGCGCTGAACGGACCTATACGTATTATGCGGATCCGTTCAACGGCGAGACGACTTCACTGGTGTGGGATTGGGGCAACGTCATGACCAACCCGCGCAACGGCTTGTTTGGAGCGGTTGTGGTCGGCCCGAAGGGTTCGAAATATCGCGATCCGAAGACCGGTGCCGACCTCTCAAACAAGAATGCGTGGGCCGCAGATGTCATTATCGACCGGACAATCCCGGGCAACGAAAGCAGGGCAAATTACCGTGACGTGGCCTTGTTCTTCCAGGACGAGGACAACATCATTGGAACCAGCTTCATGCCCTATGTGCAAAACGTCGCCGGCCTAACCGGCGTCAACTACCGGTCCGAACCGTACAAGTATCGCGAAGAGCAGGGGTGTTCGTTGGGCAAGGTGTTCCAGCCCTGTAAGGCTGATAAGCCCGAAGATCCTGCCACGCCGATCATTGAAACGCATGCGGGCGATCCCGTCCGCATTCACGTGATTGGTGCGAACAACGAGCAGAACGGCATGTTCAGCGTTGAGAAGCACGAGTGGCCGATCGAGCCATTTATGCGCGGGGCCGATCACATCAGCGTGGTTGAGTTCTCGGGCTCAGAGGTGCTTGACGCGTTCGTGCCGTCCGCAGGCGGACCTTACCGTTTACCAGGTGACTACGTGTACAGTAATCAACGGTTGCCGTACTCGCAGTCCGGACAATGGGGCTACCTCCGCGTACTGCCGGGAGGCGACCAACGGTTGCTGCCTCTCGCAGGCGCCGGTGCGGGGATGAAAAGCGCCTCACTGGAAGATGGGGCGCACGTGATTCCAGTCACGGGGAAGTAGTGTCGAATCGCTCCCGGTAAGGGAAGGCGAAGCGAGGAAGGGGGAGGTCGAAAGGCTTCCCCCTTTTTCTTTGCAGGGTTCATTTGGTACCATAACCAAATTACACTCTTTCGGACTCATCCTTGGAGGCATGATGAAGGGGCTGTTGTTCGCATTCGGTTGGGTGCTGCTAGGTAGCGCCACCACTTGGGCCTACGACCAAATTCAGGTGACCGATGGGGGCACCATCACCGGAAAGGTCACGATCACGGCTGGCAAGCCGATTCCCAAAGGCTTCAATCTGGTGACATTCCCCGATCCAGTTTACTGCGGAAGAATTTCCACGGGAACGGGGTGGCGCATCTTGAAGGAATTTGACGTGGCTGCGGACGGGGGACTCAAGGACACGGTCGTCTGGCTGGCCGATGCAACGAAAGGCAAGCCATTCACATTCGAAACGCCGACTATTGAGGCACGGGATTGCCAATTCCTTCCCTTTGTCACGATTGTGCGCGACCAGGCCGACGTGGTGATCATGAATATGGATCCGGTTATGCACGACATTCAAGCCTATGAAACGTCCCAGCTTGGTCCGAGGGTTCTGTTTAATACTCCGTTGCCGATGAATCCCCACCACAAACGAAACGTGGGAGCGGACAGTCATGAGCATTTGGCGGGTCAACCGATTACAGAACAGATCCGCATGACGAAGGGCCGTAAGTTTTTTGTCATGCAATGCGGTTTCCACGCCTATATGGAAAGTTGGGGACTTGCCGTGGATCATCCCTATTATCAATTGACGGGGCAAGACGGCCGATTTTCGCTGACGGACGTGCCGCCAGGGGACTATACGCTCATGGCCTGGCATCCCGGAGTGGGCACTATTCTTGAGAAAAAGGTCACCGTGCCGGCCAAGGGAACGGCTCAAGTTGAGTACGTGTTTGATTCCCCTAAGGGACGCCGTAGCGCCCATGAAATCGAAGAGAACCCGCATTTTGGACCGGATTCACTCGGCAGGACATTAGATATTCGTCCAACGCTGGAACTGCAGAAGCCGTAAGGCGGGTACCCGCTTATCTTCTCCTGATACTGCGCATTCATCCATTGATAAGGAGCCCATCGTGACCTTAGGCAAACACATCCTGCGAATGAGTCTCCTCACTGCAATGAGTGTCAGCACGGGTGCGGCATTAGGGTACGATGTCATCGATGTCGAACATGGAGGAACGATCGAAGGAACGGTCTCTCTCGAGGGCGCCGTTCCTGACCCAAAAGGCTTTAACCTTATTACCTTTCCCGATCCTCAGTATTGCGGACGAATTTCGAATGGCAGAGGTTGGCGGCTGTTGCATGATTTCGTGGTCGGCCAGAACGGCGGCTTGAAAGATGCGATTGTTCTGCTCGAAGGGGTGGAAGCAGGGAAACCCTTTGAAGTGTCGGTTCCCTTGATCGAAGCGCGAGACTGTATGTTCCAGCCCTTTATGACAATCGTGCGCAATGGGCATGCCGTCGAAGTGATCAACATGGACCCCGTCATGCATGATATCCAGGGATACGAAACCTCCATCGAGGCGGGGGCGAGGGTCCTGTTCAATACGCCGCTGGTCATGAACCACCAACATAACCGGGGCGACATCCATGCGATTCACAACCATGCACCCGGCAAATCCCTCGTCGGCCCGATCTACCTGAATAAAGGTAGACGAACGTTTTATATGCAGTGCGGATTTCATGCATTCATGGAAAGCTGGGCGATGGCCGTGAACAATCCGTACTATGCGTTGACGGACGACAACGGAAAATTTTCTCTCGAGCACGTACCGCCTGGCCCCTATCAACTGGTCGTCTGGCATCCGCAGACCGGCCCCGGCCTGACCAAGACAGTCGTCGTCAAACCCGACGGGAAATTGGACGAGCAGTTGTCCTTGCCTGCCCCGAAGGGTAACCGTTCTGCCTATAAGGTCTTGGACAATCCGCGCTTCGGTCCAGAATCGCTCGGGCATTCCATAGAGATCGACCCGTTCGTCGAGCATCAGCATTGACGCATGTGCATGACCGGCCAGCCGGCTTCGAAGCGGCCGGTAACCCGCCGTAGTCCTCCGAATAGTCACATTCTTATGTGGACTAGCCGTACGTGGAAGTTTCAAGCGCTCTGGCTGGTCTTTATCGTGAATGCGCTCGCTGAGGCACCCATCGTTCCGGCCTCGGCCGGAACTAAGACGTCCTCTCCTCACGAGTTTTCAGGAAGCCTCACCAAACAGGTCAATGGAAAGAAATATCAGGCGCAGGTGTTTGCCAAGACCGACCGATTGAGGCTGGAGTATAAGTATGCGCTCCGTACGGACTATGGTTACGCGAGCATCGAAATTATCCGGCTCGATCTCGCAGAAGTCTGGTATCTATTGGCGCAACAGAAGGAATTACTGGTCACACCGCTTGATCCGTACGATGTGTTGCCGGTGCAGCCCGCGCTTCCGGGAGAACGCAGTCGGACATTGGTTGGGGACGCCACTGCCGTGGAGCGTGCTGCACAATTGTACGAAGTCCAAACTGATCGGCACGGTCGAACGGAACGGTGGTACGAATGGGTCGATGTGGAAACTGGGGTGGTGCTCAAACTCGTCAGTCGCGATCGCGACTGGTCGTTCGCCTATGAACGGATCAGATGGTCTCCGCAACCCACTCAGTATTTCAATGAACCGCTGGGATATCAGAAGAGGGAAGTTCCAGCGGCTCAAGGGCAACGGGGATAGGCGATGACTCGGGCTGCGATGACCTGGACTGCTCTCGGCGTTCTCCTCTTCTTCACCATGGGCGCTGGATCGTCACTCATCCCCCCTGATCTCAAAGCATGGTACGACCAGAAAGATTATCAGAAGGTCCTCGATGGCCTCTCGAAGTTGAGTCAGGACACGCAGGCATTACCGGACGTTCGCCGGTTGAAGGTGCGGACGCTGGTCAAACTTGGAAATCCTCAAGAGGCGTTAGCTGAGTACGAGAAGGTAGAAGCCGGACTGGGACAGGACGATGTCCCGCTGCTGCGCCAGGTGGCGCTTGGCTTTATTCTGGTGCTGCTCAAGGACATGCGGGAGCAAATGCGCGGAGCTGCCTATACGGCGCTGAAGGAAATCGATTCAGACGAGGTCGTGCCCTATTTCGAAGACGGACTGAGTGATGGCTCCGGCCCCGTCCGCGTATTGGCTGTCGAAGGATTGGCACGCTCGGAGACAGGCCGAAAATCCAAGAAGTTGCGAAATGCCTTGGAGGACCAAGCTGGAGTAGTTAAAGCGCGCGCCGTGAAGGCACTCGGTAAGAGCGGCGATCGGTCGGTACTTCCGCTCATTGAAGCTGCCGCAAAGGATGAATTGGCGACTGTCCGCATTGCCGCCTGGGGCGCTTTGATCAGACTCGGGCGCACGGAGGCCTGGGAGCACTTGCGCAAGGCGGGCGAGGCGGCCAACCCGGAGGAACGAGCGGAAGCCCTTCGCACGATGGCGGACCTGATGGATATGCGGGCCGTCCCGTTACTGCACAGTCTCTTGAACTACAATCAGCCGTCCGTTCGTGCGGCTGCCGCAAGAGGCCTTGGGCATCTTCACAAACATGAGGCGCGAGAAGACATTGAAAAGCTGCTCGAGGATCCAGTCGGACCGGTTCGGGAATCCGCCGCTGCCGCACTTGCCGATCTCGGAGCAAAAGAATCAGTCGCAGCACTGACGCGCAAACTCTCGGACAGCGCCTTCAGTGTACGAGCTGCAGCGGGCGCGGCGTTGCTGCAACTCAGCCAGCCGTTTGATTCGGTCGCACCCACCATGCTGGCGCTTGCTCAACAGAACGACCCTGCGGCACGATCCTCAGCGGCTCTTGCTCTCAGTAAGGCCACGAAGACCAACCGCGCTGGTGCGGTCGCCGTACTAACGGGTCTTGCGACGGATCCGCTCCCAGGTCCCAGAATTGTGGCGCTTCGCTCGTTGGGGCGCATCGGGGACCAGTCCGTGGTGCCGGACCTGAAGGCCGGCCTGCATGATCAGAACGAGGCGGCTAAAGCCACCGCCGCCGGCGCATTATTGCATATATTGCCGGCCGCCCACCTCGGTGCCAACAGGCGCCCATAGCGACCTTGCAACTGGTTGACATCGCACAGTAACATTCAGTATATGTACTCGGTCTACGACCAGCCTCGCCAGCCAAGTCGTCAATCGAGTACCCAGGGAGAGGGTAGCGTTCTAACGTTCCTCTCGTAACCGGAATGAAGACGGGGGACAGCGAGCTAGGAATTATTATTGTCGGGTTTTCGTCAATCACAAGGAGGCAGTAACATGAAGAGTGCGTTATCCATCCTATTTGGCGTGACAGCCGTCGCCTTCGTCGCGGCACCTGTCACCTCCTTTGCGGGCGGTACGATTGCCGGCAAAGTCACCTATGCGGGGAAGCCTGAGAAGAAGGAGTTTTCCTTCGCGAAGTTCCCGAACCCGAAATTCTGTCCGAAGAATCCCAACAAGGCGCTGATCGACGGAGACAAGCGGTTCATGCCGACCATCGAAGTCGGTAAGGATGGCGGTTTGAAGAACGCTGTTGTCGCTGTCGTCGATGTGGAAGACAAGGCCTTCATGGACGGCTATAAGGGCACGGAAGTCGTGGCTGAATTCTGCGAGTTTTTGCCGTACTCAGGTGTGGTCGTCAACAACAAGTCGTTCAAGGTCGAAAACCATGATGCGGATCCCGACGATCCGAAGTCGACCCAGGGCGTGCTGCACAATCCTCACAGCTTCACGGTGAAGGGTTCCACGTCGGCGACCGGCTTCAACATTGGTCTTGCCAAGAAGGGCGATAAGCTCGACAAGCCGGTGGTGTTCCGTGGCGGCGCCGAAAAGGACGGTTTCTATCGTCTGCAGTGCGACCAGCACGAGTTCATGCAGTCGTTCTTCCTCCCGGTCTCCAGCCCGCATTTTGCCGTCGTGAAGGAAGATGGTTCCTTCGAGATCAAGGACGTACCTCCGGGCAAGCACAAGGTAGTTGCCTGGCATCCGTTTGTCGGCAAGGGGAAGAAGACCGAATTTGAAGTCGAAGTGGCGGATGGTGGAACGGCCAATTTGAAGGCCGAACTCAAGTAATCCACGTCTGGTTTTAGCGAGCCACGCAATCTAAAGGCAGCGGAGTGATCCGCTGCCTTTTGTTTTTTCTCTTCCGACAACAAGGCATTCGCGCGCCTTGCGTTTGCGTTTTCAAACTAGGTAAGATGCCGTCTTTCAAGGAGTATTTTGGCTGCACGGTGTTCATCATGATGGGCGACGGCTTCCACCCTCCCGCTCAAATGGGTCGAGATGCGTCCTGCCCGTGAGGGCGGCGGCAGCGAGGTCGCGACGCGAGAATAATGAGCGTCACGTTTGCGGACGAGCGCGAGCTGGTGAGCGCCCAGTGTCTAGGCGAGGCGTAAACCTTCTCACCCCCGATCTGCCGGAGCATCTCCGCGGTTCCGTTGTGGCCCTGAAGCGAGAACACTGCCGGACGACCTTTTCAACATCTGCTGAAGGGGGATGGGTGTGCCACGGGAACTGAGTCTCGCTGAAATCTTCCAACTTGGCTACTACTGGGAGACCAAGATTCTCCTGACGGCTGTCCGGCTCGACCTCTTTTCTGCACTTGATGGCAAGCCAAAAACCCCGCAAGAGGTAGCCTCCCGAATCGGCGCCCACGAACCGACGCTTACCCTTCTCTTAAACGCGCTCGTGGCGATGTTGTTATTGATGAAGACAGAGGACGGCTACCGCAACACCACTGTGTCAGGAAAGCACCTGGTTCGACACTCGGCTCACTACATCGGACACCTGCTGTTGCTGCACGATGCCGAATGGAATAATTGGGGAAAATTGGAGGAGACAATCCGTTCGGGAAAGCGATCGGTCGACCGGCATGTCTTCGAAACGGATCCGGAATTGGGCAGCCACGTGTTGGCGGTGCTTGATCGCATCGGTCGCCAGAGCGGTCCGGAATTTGCGAAACGGTTGCAGCTCAAGGGGCCCGTTCATCTGCTCGATCTCGGAGGCGGAGCAGGGACCAACGCCATCGCCTTTTGTCAGGTGTATCCCGACCTCACCGCCACCGTGTTCGATCTTCCCGCGACGCTCAGGCTCACTGAGAAGACCATCAAGGAGGCCGGTCTTGAATCTCGAATGACGTTGCGAGCAGGGGATTTCAACCGCGATAGGCTCGGAGGACCTTACGATGTCGTACTGATGTCCGACATCCTGCATTACCAGACGTTTGACATCAACCAGGCCTTAGTCAAAAAAGTCTATGACCATCTGTTGCCCAATGGTCGATTGATCATCAAAGACCGGTTTCTGGACGAAACAGGAACAGGCCCCGCCTGGACCACAGCATTCGCGGTGCACATCCTTGTGAATACTCAAGAAGGGGCCTGTTACACCACAGCGGAGGCGATGCAGTGGATGATCGAAGCGGGATTCGTTTCAGTCAGTGAAGTAGAACGGACGGCGGTGGTCCACGGATTTAGACCTGCGAGGTAACCGCTCAATGGATTGGTTAAAGCATCCGGGATTTTTCGGGACACACGCCACGATCGGCGCCGATGTCAGTCAGCTCATGGCGACGTTTTTTACCGGGCTCTTTGTGATCGGCTGGATTCAGGCACGGAAGCGCCAATCGGATGCTCACCACTGGCTGATGCTGGGGGGCATGGTGGCGATGCTGGGCTTCTTTGTGAGTTATTATCTTTTCAGGCAACTCGGTGTGTTGGCTTTTGAAGGAAAAGAAGGATTTGGTGGATCCGAAGCCCTCTACCACAATGTGTTTATCCCGCTCCTCACCTTCCATATCATTCTCGTGATTATTGGATTGGTCATGGCGGTGTACATGATCGTGCTGGGGTTCCGTGCCCAGGCGATCGAGCAAGGAAGAAGGATTCTGAGCGGCCGCATACTTCAAACGACCTGGGGGAAGGTCGGTACGATCTTCGGGATACTCTGTGCTCTAGTCGCAATTTATTTGGTATACCTGGTGGCCGCAGATCGTTTCCGAATGGGGCGACTTGCCGTATGGGTGGGACTTCTGGCTTTGATTGCGATCGTCTTTGCAGTGGAAATGGCGATCCAGCGTATTTGGCCGGACGGCGGACAGCGCCATCGGACTCTCGGCCGCTTCACGATGATCATCTATTGCATCCTATTCGTCACTGGAACGACCACGTACACCATGTTGTATATATTGTACCCGGGCAAGATCGGTTAACAGAATGAAAGTGCTCGTCACCCCCGCCCATCCCGCGCCGCTCGTTGGAGGACCCCGACGCGCCGATCGCTTCGCGATCGATTTCCCGAATCGGAATAGGTAAACCCATGTTGACGTGCGGATGCGGTCGCTGGATGCACACGGAGGGGATCGAAGAGCGAGCTTATGAGGATGGCGCGGCACAATGGTTCATCCGCTCGGAATGCAGGGGGTGTGGCTTTAAGGTGGGAATGGACGTGCCTGCCGGCCAGCACATGTTCATCGATCGGCTCATGTGGACCGATGAGGCACTGCATCGGCTGGAGCGAATGCCCCCCTATCTGGCGCCGGTTGTTCGAGACGACGTCGAGCGCGACGTCAGTGCGCGCGGCGAACGGGTCGTGACCTACGACTCGGTGCTGCGCGTTCGGACCGGCGAGCGAATCGAGTGGGAAGCTGAGGCGGAGCGTCGGTTAGAGAACGTGCCGGCTCCAGTGAGGGCCATGGCCAGGATCGAACTGGAACGCACCGCAGTAGATCGGGGGATGGCTCGGATCACTGTCGCACTGATGGAAGAAGTAAAGGCCAAGTACTTCGGGATGGGAAAGGCAAGCTGAGCAAGGACAGTCGTTGCTCGGGAGAGCAGGGAAGATATGCTCCATCGAATGGCGCTGCGAGTGTTACCAAGCCTGACTCTGGCGGTCACGGAACCAGCCGTGCGCAAACAAAAGCGGCTGGTCATGTTGGTGCCAGGTCTGGTGGCGTTTGCGCTCTATCGCGTGGCAAAGCACCTCCTGCCGCTTGCGGAACCGGTCGTGCTCCTTACGGTCAGCGGGATGGTGGGGCTCATGACCGCCGTGCTGGCCTACCGAGCCGGTCGTGCAACGGCATGGGCCGAGATCATACGAGCGGATGGTCGTTGGCTCCTCCTGTGGATGGCCGGGTGGATCGGGTTTGTCTACGCTGTTCAGTTGTCGCTTCTTGTGCTCGCCCTGCTCTGGCTGGTGGGCTATGACTATCTCCACCACCCCGACGGTCCCGCCATGATGGCAATGATCATTTCCTGCACTGCGGTGGCGCGGGATGCCTTCGAAATAGGCCACATACGTTATCTGATGTTATTAGGACGTCCCTGCCCCACCTTTCCGAACGGTGTGGCATTGCGCAGTCTGCTTCAGTCCCATGCGTCAGCCCTACGTCCGTGGGTTGGCATCGGACTACTGGCCGGTGCGCTCGGAGCCTCGTTGGGTGCGTTGATTGAGAATGAACAGGCAGCCGCCTTGCTGCAAGTAGCGGCGATCACGATCTTGGGAGGTGCCATTACGCTGTGCGCCTATTTCGCCGGGCTGAGACCGTCTGGCAGATGGATGGAGGCATTGATGGACACCAAGGCGGCTGAATTGCTGAAGTACTGGTGGTGGCCTGGATTAGCATTTTCTTCAACCTACTATGTGGTTGTTGCCGGTGTTGTGATTTTTCTCCTGAAGCAGCCCGGCGTCCCCACCTCCTATGCCGTTTGCGGTGGCAGCGTCGTGGCCGGCCTGATGGCGCTCTATGGGTATTATCTGGGCTATCGCCGGCAGGTGGAAGAGCAGCAAGGGCTCAGCCTGAGTCCCGCTTTGCTTCGCTGTCCTTTCGTGATGGGCATACTCACCAAGGCATCAGGGTCACCTGTTGGCGGTGCGTCAAAAGGTTAAGACAATATGATGTCGATTATCAGATCATGTCATGTAGTTGTAGCCACTCTTACGCTTGCGTGTAGTCTCGGATTCTTGGGGGCATCCGCACCTCCTGTCCTGGCGGAAGAGGCCGCCGACCTCTACTACAAAATACCGGGTACACCCTCAGGGCCTGCGGCTCCCTCGCCGACCGAAACGGTCTATTCCCGCGTCGGATCGTATGACAGCCGTCTGGTGGTGTGGTTTGTCACGCAGCAGCACACGTACTTCGGCGGCTTCGTGCTCGCCCTCCCGTTGTTTTGTGCATTGCTCGAATTTTTGGGACTGCTGACAAAGAAACCGGCGCTGTCGCTTCGCTACGACGGTTTGGCGAGAGATCTCGCGAAAGTCGCTCTACTTGCGCTCTCGGTGACGGCAGTCGTGGGCAGCCTCATGCTCGGCATGTTCCTCTACCTCTATCCGAGCTTCATGCGCTACATGGGCGGGACGTTCAAGGCGTTCATGCCGGCGTATGCCGTAGTCTTTCTCGGGGAGTCCCTGCTGCTGATCCTCTACTATTACAGCTGGAACCGCATGGCCGAACCCGGTTTGAAGTGGATTCATGCGGCGGTCGGGATCCTGACCAACATTTTTGGTACTGCGCTGCTCCTTTTGGCAAATTCCTGGGCGGCCTTCATGATGTCGCCTGCCGGCGTGGACGCGCAGGGACGGTTTCTCGGCAATGGCTGGCATTTGCTGCATTCCGCTCTTTGGAATCCGTTGAACGTCCATCGTTTCCTTGCCGACATCATGTCCGGCGGCGCAGTCGTGCTGGCCTACGCGTGCTATCGGTTTTTTACGAGCAAGACCGACGGGGAGCGCGCTTACTTTGACTGGGTGGGCTACATCTTTCTCTTTGTGACCGTGTGTGCGCTTCTCCCGATGCCGATCGCCGGGTATTGGTTGATGCGCTCGGTGTATGCATTTCGTCAAAGCATGGGCGTCACGATGATGGGCGGTTTGTTGACATGGCTCTTCGTCGTCCAGGCCCTACTGATCGGCGCGCTGCTCCTCGGCGTCAATTACTACATCTGGCAGAGCATGGCACGGATCAAGGGAGGGGACCGTTATCAAACGTATTACCAGTTCCTGGTTGGGGCATTGACCCTTGCGCTGTTCATCTGGTTGACGCCGCATACGGTGCTGATGTCCGGGGGGGAAGTGAAAGCGATGGGCGGCGCGCAACATCCGGTGGTCGGAAACTATGGGGTGATGTCGGCAAAGAACGGCGCGGTCAACGTCATGATTCTCATCACAGCGCTCAGTTATCTTTATTATCGGCGGGCGAATCGAACGATGACCATCTCTTGGGTCACGACGGGAAATCTCGTGATCGGGACGCTCTTTGCAGTCGGGCTTTTAAATGTGGCATGGCTCTCGGTGTACGGCTTTTACTTGCCCGCAAAAGTGCGCGTGGGCCTTTCGACGCCGCAGGCTGTTACGACGCTCACTGTCATTGTCGTCAGCCTGCTCATCAACCGTGCCATGCTCAGAGGATCGATCGTGCACGGGCCGGTGCAATGGGGAAAGATCCCGATTCGCGGCATGGTGGTATTGTTCGGCTTGGCGGCCGCCTTTACGTGGGTCATGGGTCTGATGGGGTACATTCGCTCCTCGGGGCGGTTGTCCTGGCACGTGAATGAGTTGATGGCCGATGTCTCACCGTGGGCCTTTACGCCCGAACTCGGTTTCGCCGCGAAGATGGTCACACTCAATATGGTCGTGTTTTGGAGTGCAGTCCTCGCATTGTTCTGGATGTGTCAGCGGGGACAGCAGCAGGAGTTGAAAGAAGAATGGTTCGACGAGTCGTCGCAAACATTGGCATCGGTTCCTCCAGCCGAAACCTGAGGTATAAGAAAGGTCGTGTCAGGCATGAAGAGGATCAGCAACATCAGCGCAATTTTGGTGGCGATTGCCCTGTTCGTTCCGGCATCAGGATCGGGTCAAGGACAGCGCCTCGTGCTGGAGGATTTCCAGATCAAGGAGGCGGACGGGTTTCCGGCGAGCTGGGATCATGAAAGCCAGCGCAGTCATTCCAAGGGTCGTGAAGCTTATAAAATTCAAGCCGAGAACGGTTCCAATTATTTGTCGGCGAAAGATGCAGGGCAACGAATCAAGAAAAAAAAGATCGATTGGGATCCCAAGGCCTATCCGGTGCTCACCTGGCGCTGGCGGTTGAACAAGGCGGCGGAGGGAACCGAACCACTCGCGGCCATCTATGCGTCGCTCGATACGGACTTGATGTTCATCCCGGTCTTCACCAAATATATTTGGAGCGCGACGAAACCGGAGGGGACCTTGATCGAAGGCGGGATGTTCAGCGGCTCTGAAATTGTGGTCCAGAGCGGGACCACTCCGGTGGGGCAATGGGTTGAAGAAAAAGTAAACGTGTACGAAGATTTCAAGAGGATCCATCAGCATGAGCCTGCCGCAAAAGCCTGGGGGATC
>Ga0075419_10001906_pt1 | contig 13545 bp, 17 predicted proteins | sample SoiMetdeltSBSDD3_FD_76900 | JGI IMG/M metagenome (GOLD analysis project Ga0075419, IMG submission 76900) | Bulk soil microbial communities from a Populus tree surrounding site in Tennessee, USA - Soil MetaG P. deltoides SBSDD3 | ecosystem: Environmental > Terrestrial > Soil > Tree plantation... | reverse complement strand
TCGGCCTGCGGTTACCGACCGCCGGCCGAGTACGAGGCCATCCACTATGATCAGCACAACGCCTCGGTCGCCCCGGCCGGAGCGCAGTGATCCGAGCCTCCAAGATCACCGGGGCGGTTCACGTCGCGCAGGAACGGGATGCCCCGGTTGCGGCAGAGGGTGGCCAGGTGGCGTTCGGTGGCTTGTTTGGTGCGGTGCCAGAGTTTGCCGGCGTGGTGGTTCCAGACGACCTGGTGGTCGTGGTCGTAGCAGTCCAGACACAACGGCCGGCCCAGGACCGGGTCGCCGCCGGGGTGGCGGGTCCAGCAGACCGCCGGCCGGCCGTGTTCGCAGGTGGGGTTGTCGCGGCGGGGGTGGCAGGGGTCGGGCCGGCAGTTGCAGCGGCGCCGGTCGGCGCAGGTGTGCCGGGTGATGGTGCGGGTGTGGACAGTGCCGAAGGAGGGTGCGGTGAGGGTGACGAACACCGCCGGATGTCCGGCCACCGTGGCGGGGATGCCTTTGCCGCCGGTCAGGCCGGCGCGTAGGAGTTGGTAGGCGTCGTGTTGGTAGGTGCGGGCGCAGGACGGGCACACCGTGTTACGGCGGTTGCCGCACGCTTTGTAGATGATCCCGTCGGGCAGGTCGGTTGTGGACTGTCGCGCGATGCGGGTACCGGTGTCCGGGTTGATGGTGTCCAGGTGCCCGGTCAGGCGGATGGGTCGGGTGCAGCCGGCGGCGGCGCGCACATGCTCCAACCACGCCTGGTAGCCGGGTTGGTTGGTGCGACGGAACGCGAGGGCGGCGGCGCCGTCACCGGTGCTGTAGCCGAGGCCGGGCGGCGGTACCGAGGACAGGACGGTGGCGGTGCTCATGCGACCCGTCCGGGGGTGGGGTCGAACAAGGTCGGCTGGGCGGGTGTGCTGGCCAGTTGGTGGAGGAGTTGGGTTCGCCATTGGTAGGCGTAGCGGGGGCAGTTGGCGCAGTTGATGTGGCCGGTGCAGCCGGGTAGCGGGGGTTGGCGGCGGGCGACCGCGGACCAGGCCATGGAGTCGGCGGAGGCGAGCAGGTGGGGGTAGCGGCGCAGGCCGAGGGTTTTGATGCCGAAGCCGTGCAGCCGGGCAATGCCGTGCTGGTGCAGGGCGGTGAGGATGGCGCCGGCGTCGGTGGTGGCCTGGCGGCGGCAGATGGAGCCGACCCCGACCAGGGCTGCGGTGCTCAGGTCGATGCCGGCGGCGGTGTACCGGTCGACACAGCGCAGGTAGTCATCGACGGTGTAGCCCTGCACGACGGGCACAATCGGCAGGTCCGGGGCGAGGTGGCGCAGCTGCAGGTAGTTGGCCACGGTGCGGCGCTGGTGCTCGGTGACGGTCAGGCCGGTCTTGGCGGTGATCCACGGTTCGCACATCCAGTCCTGGGGTGCGGCCCAGGCCAGGTGGCCGATCTGGTCGCGGTAGCGGCGTATCCGGGCGGCGTACTGGGCCGGGGTCGGGCCGTGCTGCCAGTTGCCGTGGGCGGAGAGTTCGGTGAACCCGCCGGAGTCCAACGCCCACATGGTGCGGGCCCGGGGCAGGTGCCGGTAGCCGCGTAGCCGCCGGTCGGAGATGAACAGCGGCACCGGGGCGGTGTTGAGCCAGCCGGGCTGGTGGGTGCCCAGGTAGAACACCACCCGGGCAGGTTCGGCGTTCGACACCACACCCCGCGCGAGGCGGGGTGTGATGTCCAGCGTCGAGCCGGTCATGCCTGACCCCTGACGGGTCGGGGGTGGCAGAGGATGTGCCGGCCGAGGTCGGCCAGGACGGCGGCGAGCGGCCGCCGGCACACGGTGCAGGGCTGTGGGGCATAGCCGGTCGGGGCCGGGGTGTGGTGGCCGGTGGTGTGGCCGGCGTGTTCGGCGGTCACCGTCTGGGTGGTGACGGTGATCCGGCAGGCCGGGCATTGCCGGTAATGCGGATAGCGACGCCCGCACGCAATCGTGACTGTGGTGTCGGCGAGCCGGACGGCGGCCGGTGTGCGGCAGGGGCCGCCGGGCGTGATGTGCACGACCTGTTGGATGGTGTCGACCGGGTGCGAGTCGGTGTCGGACAGGCAGGTGTGGGTGCGGTGGTGCACGGAGACGGCGTAGATGGTCATCGCACCGCCTCAACCACGGTGGTGCCGTTGACCGCGGCCGGCATGGCGGGCGGGGTGTCTTCGGTGTCGAGGGTGAGCAGGAGCCGGCGGGCGACCTCGGCGCCGATGTTGAGCCGGGTGGCCAGTTCGTCGGCGGTGATGGCCTGCCCGGTGGCCTGTTGGTGGGTGACGGTGGCGAACCGGGCGGCCGGCAGCAGGTGCGCCGGAATCGGCTCGACAGCCAACGTGCCGGCTGACGGCGGGCTGTCTACTGTGGCCGACGTACGCGGCCGGGCGGTCTTGGCCGGGGTCGTCTTCTTCGCCGCAGCCGTCGTCTTCGCCGGGACGGCCTTCTTGGCCGGTGTCGCCTTGCGCGGCGTGGTCGTCGGGGTCGGCGGGGCCGGGTCGGTCGTGGGTGTGGTGGTGTCCACAGTGGCCGGTGTTGGCGTCACCGGGACGGCGGCGGCCGGTGGTGTGGTGGGGGTTTCGAGGTGGCGGATGCGGCCGGCGAGTTCGACCAGGCTGATCGAGGCGACCACGATGAGGCCGTCGACGGATAGGGGGAGCAGGTAGGGGGATGGTCCGGTTTCGCCGTAGCGGGCGGTGACGCCGGCCATGTGCCAGTAGGACACCCAGGCGGCGATGCCGGCGATGGCGGCGGTGGCGATCAGCCGGGCTACGGCCAAGTTTCGGCGGTGGACCGGGACCCGGGAGATGAGTTCGACGGTGAGCAGCAAAGCGAGGGGTGGCCAGGCGGCGATGGTTTGGGAGATGGGGTTGGGGTTGGCGTGCAGGATGTTCGCCGCCACCGAGGCGGCCACACCCAGGGTCAACGTGAGGCGCACGGCCCAGCGGACCCGGCGTAGCGCGGTCAGGGTGGTCATGGGGTTCCTCCAGGTGCGCAGATCAGGCATTCGCCGGTGCGGCGGGGGATGTAGTAGGGCCGCTCTTGCCGGCATGTGGGGCAGGTGCGGCGGGCCTGCAACGCCCGGTGAATGGCGGCGAGTTGGGCGGGGGTGGCCAGTCGGGCGGGTTTGGCCAGGTCGAGGCGGTACAGGTAGGCGATGCGCTTGCCGCGTCGCCACAGGATTTGGGCGGCGACGGGTTGCCCGCCGGGGCGCAGGCACCGGTCGCGGAGTTGGCGTAGGGTGGCCAGCCCGTCGGGGGCGTACCGGTAGGGGTAGGTGGGGATGCCGTAGCGGGCGCCGGTGGGGTCGTAGAAGTCGATGAAGGTGCCCCGGGCGGCCTGCTGGTCGAGGTAGGGGTTGCGGATGGTCATGGCCGGTCCCCGTTTCCCCAGCGTTGTTGGGCGGCCTGGCGGGTGATGCCGAGTCGGGCGGCGATCTCGGTCCAGGAGTAGCGCTGTTCGCGTAGGCCGATCACAGCGGTGCGGATGGCGTCTTCGACCCGGTCGGCGAGGTCGACCAGGTCGGTGAGGGCTTCGATGTCGCCGGCGGCGACCCGCCGGGCGTAGGCGCGTAGGACGCGGCGGGTGAAGGCGGCGTAGGCGTCGTTTTCGACGACGTCGCGTCGCCGGTTTGCTGTCAACGGCTTCTTGACGGTGTTCTTGCTCATCGGGCACCGCCGGGGTGTAGCCGGGTCCAGTCGTCGGCGGCGTCGTCCAGGGCGGCGATGACCTCGGTGACGGTGCGGTCGGTTTCGTCGTTCCAGTCGCCGACAATCTCGGTGTCGCTGGCGGCCAGGGCGCCGTAGTAGTCGTCGGTGTCGACGTAGCCGGTGTCGTGCAGGTGGCCGGCGAGAACGGCGATGGCCTGATTGACCAGGTGGCCGGTGTCGTCGGTGTAGGCGGTGGTGGGGCTGCCGCACACGGCCATGCGGATGGCGCCCTGGGCGCAGGCGGCCGGGGTCAGCTGGTCGGGGTTGTCGAACATGTCGCCCTGGTGCCAGCCGTGCCGGTAGAGGTAGAGCGCGGCGCAGTGCAGGACCTCGGCGACGGTGATCGGAGTGTCGAGGTCGTCCCGGTGCACGGCGGTGCCGTCGGGCTGGGGCAGGTAGATGCCGTCGGGGCAGCAGTAGCCGTGATCCTCGCCGGAGCAGGTCCGGCGGGACGGGGTGCGGGTAGGGTGCATGGATGCCACGTCCTTTCGCGGGTTGTGGTGATGGGTCGGCAGCACCGGACTGGCTTGGTAGGCGTGGTGCCGGTGCTGTCGGCCGGTCTATGGGATGGGGTCCAGAAGCAGCCGGATGCGGATGCGGGGGTCGGTGCCGCCCATCGGCTTGGGTGTGCTGGTGTGCACCAGGCGGCCGCTGCGGGCGGCGATGTCGGCTAGCAAAGCGACCTCGGCGGGGGTGCCGGTCAGAACGAGTTCGGTCAACGCCACTGCACGGGTCCGGTTCATGCGGCGGTCCTCCACTCCGGTGACACATCCCCGGTACCGGCGCCGGTGTCGGTGGCCAGGTGGTGGGGTCGGCGGGTCCAGGCGGCGTAGTCGGCCACGGCCTGGATGTGCTCATCGGACAGATAGGCGCCCTTGACCAGGCGGGGAATGCCACCCTCGGCAAGCAGCAGGTAGGCGCCCTGGTTGGTTGGCGGGATGTCCATGGCGTTGTAGCCACGTTCGGTCCACCCGTGGCCGAGCACGATGTTCGAGCTGTTGGGTGTGGTGCAGCGAAACGCGGCCCGGTAGCCGAACAGGTCCCGCAACGAGGTGGGGATAATGTCGAACGAGGGCCGCTGGGTAGCGGCAATCACCGGCATGGCGGCGGCCCGGCCACGGGCGACCAGATCGCGCAGCAGCGCGACGAACAGGTCTTGGTCTTTCTTGTCGCCGATGGTGGCGGAGTAGAAGGCGATCTCGTCGACGATGACGACGATGACCGACAGCCGATCGGTGGCGGTGATTTTGCGCCGGTTGTGGGCGCGTAGCCAGGCGTAGCGGTTGTTCATCACCTGCTGTAGCCGGCGCAGGGTGGTGATGGCGTGGTCGAGGTCGGGGCCGACGAACTCGTCGGCGACATCGGACCAGTTGCCCAGCTCGACGAGTTTGCCGTCGAACAAAACCAGGCGGGTGTCGGCGGACAACGCGGCGTGGGCGGCGATCACATTCAGCAGGCCGGATTTGCCGCCGCCGGGTTCGCCGCTGGCGAGGAGGTTGCGGTAGACGAGTTCGACGTAGACGGGGACGCCGTATTCGTCGATGCCCAGGTAGACCGGGTCGTACATGGACAGGGTCGGGCCGACCGGAACGGGGTCCGGGTCGGCGACGCAGGCGTTCATGACAGGTGTCCTTCCAGAAGTGTTGGGGACGCGAAGAGCCAGCGCGACAGGCCGGAGAAGGCCCTTCGCGTCCGATGTCGACAGGCAGGTGCGGGTTAGATCCAGTCGGTGACGTCGTCGACCGGGCCAGCGACAGCCGCAACAGCGGCCGGGGTGGTGGCCGACGCAGGTGCGGCCGGGGCCGGTGGCCGGGTGGGGTGCCCGTTGGGCCGGGTCTTGCCGGCAGGCACGTCGGGGCCGATGTCGGGTAGGTCCAGCGCGACAGGTAGGTCCGGGACGGGCCGGATCGGGGTCGGGGTGTCCGGGTCGACCAGGTCCACGAGGGGGGAGTCGATGGTGGTGTCGAGGACCTGCCGACGTTTGACGTCGATGCGCAGGTACGCAGCGGTGGTCTGCGAGGCCCGGTCGATGGTCACGGCGGACGCGTGACACGCCACAGCGATCTTGTCCAGCCGGGACTCAAGGTCGGGCAGGGACAGTCCGGGGCGTAGGTAGATCCAGACCCGTTCCCCCACCGGGGTCGGGCGAGCCAGCAGGATCAGCGGAAGGGTGCCGGACTGGTTGGCGATGATGAACTCGGCGAAGCACACCCGTAGCCGGTGCCGCACGATCACACACCAGGCCCAGGCGACGATGCGGCGGCGGATAGGCGCCACGACCAGCGGGACGCCGACCACGAGGACCAGGACCAGCAGCCGCACGACCAGGTGGGTGTGCCGGGCCAGAAACATCCAGCCGTACACGACGGTCAGGGCGAGCAGGATCTCCGGGGTCCACCACCACAGCAGCCGGATCACCGGCCAACAACGCACCAGCATCCACGCGGTGGCGCCGCAGACAATGCCGACAACGATGCCGGCGAACAGGGCCAGGATCGGGTGCAGCTGCTCGGCGGTGACGGTGGCGGTCAGCAGGCCGACCACGACGGTGGTCAGGTAGAACGCCAACCTGGCGTTACGGGCGAAGGAACGGTGCACCCGGGCCTCGATCACGGTGACGGTGCCGGTGGTGCGCCGCAGCGGGCTACGGAAGGTAGACTTGGGCATCAGTTGTCCCGCCTCTCTCTGGGGGTTGGGATGGGTGAGGTGGGGTCGGCAGGTGTAGGAGCCAGTACCGGCCCCACGCTCACGTCTAGGGATGCTGACCCAGCCGCGTACGGGCGGCGGTCAGCACAGTGATCAGCCGGTCGAGCTGGTCGGCGTTGACGAACAGGTCGGTCTGGGCGCTGTTGGCGCCGAACCGCACCACGGCCCGGTGCTCGTCGGTGTGGACACGGACCACGATCGGGGTCGCTGCCCGCAGATGCAGGCTGACCGACAGACCCCACGGCAGGTAAAAGCCGTCCAGGTCCGGGTAGGTACCTTCGTCGTCGACGATGTGGTCATGCTCGGTGAGCGGCGCGTCGGCGCGGATGTCGATGACGGTCACAACAGGTTGTCCCTTCATTCGATGGGAAAGAGAGGCAGGGCAGCGAGGCCGGCAGGTACGAGCGCCGGTACCGGCCTCACGCCACATTCGGATCGCGGGCCAGGCCGCGAGTGCTCCGGGAACGTAGGAGCCAGGACCGCTCCCGGAACCAGCACACACATCAGGTAGCAGCAGCAGCCGCTACAGAGGCGGTCAACCCCGCCGGACACCGGTCTGGGCCGACACAGCCGAGGTGCTACAGCAGGGATCACTTGCCGTTCGGACTGGCCGGCTTCAGCTCGGTCGCGCGAAACGCCACGCCGTTACGCCCGTTGGTCGCCCACGGGATGGCCTCCAGACCAGACAGGTGCACGAGCTGTCCCACCTTCACGTTCGGCTTCTCACCCGCCGTGGTGATGGTGATGACCTCGCCACCGGTCTCGTCCAGTACGAAGACCTGGGTCGCCCACATGAGCCGGCCCGTTCCCTTCTCCGACCGCTGATTGCCGTTCTGATCCGCCTTCGGCTCCGGATCCCTCGACACCTGCACCTGCTTGCCCGCGGTGTCCACGTACAACTTCACAACCAACCTCCTGACTAAAGAGCACGTCCCCTGTGGACGATCGCTCGTGATCTGAAGCCACCGTACGACCGCTCAAGCAGATGAACCCGGAAAATCCTTCCGGGGTTGTTTCGGCCGCGCTGTGAGAGACTTGTGTCATGCGAGGAATCGGCCAATCTCTCACGATCGGCGACCGCATCGCGTGGTACCGCCGGCGACGCGGCATGTCTCAGGAGGTGTTGGCTGGACTTGTTGGCCGTACAGTCGATTGGCTGAGCAAAGTCGAGAATGGGCGCATCGATCTCGACCGGCTCTCGGTGATCCGTTCGGTCGCAGCTGAGCTTGACGTGACGATCGGTGATCTGCTCGGAGAACCGTCCATCCTGGACTGGTCTACGGAGAGCGGAACTCGAACCGTCCCAGCTCTCCGGGAAACACTGCTCAACTACCGACAGCTATCTCCGTTGCTCACCACCGTGGTTGACGACGCCCCAAGCGTTCAGCAACTTGAGACCGACGTTGGTCAGGTTTGGGACGCTTATCAAGCCTCGCGCTACGGCTTCGTCGCCGCAGGACTGCCGGTGCTTGTGAAGTCAGCTCAGGCTGCTTCCTCGCTTCACCACGGTGAGAGCCAGTCTCAGACGTTTGGCTGGCTGGCGCTCACGTACCAGTGCGCCGCAGTCTTGCTGACCAAGCTCGGCGAAGCGGACCTCGCGTGGATTGCTTCTGAACGCGGATTCAACGCCGCGCAGCGTAGCGGTGACACAGTCGTCATCGGCTCACTGTTCCGGTCGCTGACACACACGCTCTTGTCAACTGGCCGCTACCGTGAAGCGAAGCAACTGACGACGGACGCCGCCGCGTTCCTTCAGCCCGGCCTTGCGAGCGCCAGTCCGGCGTACCTGTCGGTCTACGGAACTCTGTTCCTCGCCGGTGCTGTCGCCGCGGCTCGTGACGACGACCGAACGACGGCAACGGCGTTCCTCAACGAGGCAGACGAGGCCGCCCGCAGGCTTGGCCGCGATGCCAACTACATCTGGACGGCATTCGGTCCAACCAACGTGACGATCCACCGTGCTGCCACTGCGATGGATCTCGGTGACGTTCAGGTCGCCATCGACCTCGGCCCGACCCTCGACACATCCGGCTTGCCAGCAGAGCGGCGGGTACGTCACGCGATGGAGACGGCCCGAGCGCTCAGCGCGTGGAATCGTACCGACCAAGCCTTGGCCACCCTGCTCGACGCCGAACAGGTCGCGCCTGAGCAGGTCCGTCACCACGCACTGAGCAGACAGCTCGTCCAGACGTGGATGCGACGGGGACGCGGTAAGCCCAGTTATCAGCTTGCTGCGCTGGCCCGCCGGGTGCGCGTCGCCGACTGATCACCGTAGAGTCCAAGCGTGACCAGTACGACAGAGTCATCCGTGTTCTCTACCCCGCGTGTAGCCGCCGGTGCGCTCTTCCTCGATGACGGTGGTCGGATCCTGCTCCTGCGCCCGAGCTACAAGCCCCACTGGGATATCCCCGGTGGGTACTCTGGGGTTGGAGAGAGTCCGAGAGCCGCGTGCGGGCGCGAGATCTACGAGGAACTTGGCCTTCGCGTTCGCATCGGACAACTACTGTCCGTCGACTGGGCTCCCAGTCCGGACGAAGGTGACAAGATCTTGTTCATCTTCGACGCCCATCCCCTCACCGACGAGCAGCTGCGCAGCATCGAGTTTCGCGACGGCGAGATTGCCGAATACAGGTTCGTCTCGCCCGCTGACCTCGACCAGTTCACCATCCCCCGGTTGTCACGCCGGCTACATTCCACGCTTGCCGCCCATGCTCATCACCGAGCGACCTATCTTGAGGACGGGGAGTTCGCGGTAAGCGGATAGCTCACTGCCCCGAACATGGGGATACGTAGCTCTGCTGGCCGGCCGGCTGCCGGCCGTGCTGTGCAAACTTTCTGTACACCTTCAAGGCGGCCCCTCACGGGGCCGCTCGCGCCGCCGACTGGACGCGTACCCGTCGCTCCCGCTGACGCTCGAGCAGCGGGCACGCCAACGCCCGTCGGCTGGCGCGTATAGCTGAAGCCCGGGGACTCGCTAAAGGTCGAAGGCACCGAGGGGTGCGCCTTGGTGGCGGGCCGGCCGCCGGCCAGACACGCGGCGTAAGTCGCTACGCGAGCATCGTCGGAAGAGGTCGCGCACCGTCGCGGTCATGCTTGTTGAGCCTCCGGCGGGGGCGCTCCGGCTCCGGGATGGTTGAGATCGGTACGCGCGTCGCGCTCCGTAGGTGGTGGCTTAGCTATCCCGTCCGCCGCCCACCCGGGCAAGCCGAGCAGACCACCGTCCGGGGCGCCAGCCGCCGTCCGAGTGTCGAAGTCCGCCTGATGTGGCGCCCCGGACGGCGGCCCGCTATATCGCAGGTACGGGTGGACGGCGGACGGGATAGCGGGATATGTATGTTGGCCTGCTATCTTCGTTTGTGCCAGGTTGTCTCCTACACAAGAATGAGCTAATCCATAATGCCGTGCACGTCAACCTCAGTGATGCACCCCTTAGCGCCTGGTCTGAACGCATCGGTCTGGCGTCTACGAATTTCACTGAACTCAGTGCTGATATGCCGAATCCTGCGGGGACTAAATGCGAACGATCCGACAAGTTGTCGCGCAAGATTCTCAGCTCTTGTTTGAGTTGAACCTATTCTCACGACGACGTGCCCGCGAGGAAGCAACAACTGGCTCACTACGCGCCAAAAGTCTCCAATAAATGACCAGTACATTACGGGATCACTACGTTGATCGTCCTTCGTTATGAATCCCTTTCTTGGTCTTTGTGGGCCGCCCAAAAACCAAAGGCGCAGCCACTGGTCCTCCTCGTAGCTTGTTACATGTCCGTAGGGTGGCGAGGTCACTATTAGGGAAGGTTTTGTGCCACGCCACCGTCTGGGAAGCTCTCGCATGTCTCCGTAATATGCCCATCCCTTGAGACGCGGAAGTGGAGAGACATACCGAAACTTGGCGGCCGACCGAAGCACCTCAAATACGTCGCGCTCAGGTGGCATGAGACCTCTGTCGGTCCAGAATCGCACTGAGTAGTCTGGTTTAGTACTGATAGTTCTTGGCATTTGATTACTCAGATAGCGCGGCGAGCTCGTTTCACCATGGAGCGCCCCTAAGACGAGGGCACTGATAAACGAGTCAGATCGTCGTTCCTTCCACTGCAGTGTAGCTCTTAGGTACAGGAGCGCTGCAAGAACCTCAGTATGATAAGCCATCCGAAAGAAATCGTTAAGCTGCCTAACGCGTGGATGCCAAACACGGGGCTTATAGCCACTCTCTAATTCCAGAAGGCGTCTATGGACAGTCTCAAAAGTGGGAGCCTTCAACTTCGCTATGTTTAAGCAAGCTGCAACCGGATTAATGTCCGCTCCCACGCCAACACGATCCATAAGTAGTGCCTGGAATGGCGCGGTGCCACGTCCAGAAAACGGGTCCAGGACTATGTCGTTCGGCTTCGTTAGTTTCGTAATCCAGTCTGCGGCGAAGCTCTCGGGGAACATTGCAAAGTACGGGCAAATAGAGTGAAAGCGGTGTCTCATTGATCTTGCCTCAGTCGCGATTCCAGTACGAACGTGCACCATTCCTTGGTGCGAGCCTGTAAGTCGGCACTGAGGGGCGGGCCGCCAAGTAGCGCCGTAATACGACAACGATCGAATAGGATGGCCTGATTCGCCACGACCTTTAGCCACCAGTCATCATCAACGCACAGCGGAACAAAAAAGAACAAGACTGGATTAGGTAGAATTTGGTCTAGAAGGTAAAGCGACGAGAAGCCACTCGGTAAGAGTTCTGTTAGCTTGGTTTGATAGTTGGCACCGGCGGCGCACTGTCCAAAGACTACTAGCTTCCCCCGACGCCGATCCGGGAAGTGGCGCCAGGCGACTAGGTCCAGCTTCCCGTCTTTCTGATTCCGTATGAGCCTCGCGCGCGCATTGTTCGGCCCGCCACCTTCACCCACAAGACGGCATAGCTCCTCTAGGGCCTCCTTGAAGCTTCCCGGCCCTGAGCTTCGCGGAAATCCGAAGTGGTACGCCTCAGCTCCGCAATCATCACCACCGAGGTAGCGTCGCGCGGCCTCCGTGGCCAGACACTCGAAGTGTGACGCCGTCTTGAATCCTCGGGGGCCAGTGTCTAATCCAAACGTTTTCAGCAGCAGCATGAAGATGTATGGACCTATCTCATGCTCCGAACTGCTCAGTTGGATAAACTGATTGTGAAGCTCAAACGGATACAGCCCCCCGCACGAGCGTGCGCGCAGGTCAAGTTCCGCGAATGCGTCATCTGCTACCTGCTGAGAGCCCTCACTACCTTGATCGGTTTCATCACCGAACTCCAACGCATCCATAGAACCAGTCCGGCGGATGACGGCTACCAGGTCCTGATATGAGCTGTTTCGGTCAGCCGACACCAACGCCAATAGTTCAAGCCAGTCGGCATGATCCTGCGGGCTATCGCTGGCCGCTAGCTCCGGCAGCATAAGGGCTAACCTTCGTTCTCTGTGTCAGCTCTTTTCCGGGCACGGAGACGTTTCTGCGCTGCTCGCATATCATCGACGATCGCCTCTGCAAGTAGCAGCACTTCGTCAGCCAAGTCCAGCAGCTCCGGGTCGCCTTGAAAGCCTGTTAGAACCTTCCCTCGACAGTCTTGCAGCAATCGTCGAGCACCCACTAGATCTTCACGCAGCTTTGCTGTGTCGCCTTTCGCCACATCCAGGGCCACGGTAAGAGGCATTCCGCTGCGAATAGCAGCGGTGGCGTTTCGATTCGCCAGTACACGATCAAGTTGGCGGAGATGCGGGTTCTGTGACTGAACTACAGGTAAAGCACCGAGAGACTTGCTCCCGAAGAGCCACACCATCAGCTCGCCGAGTTGAGGAAAAAATCGCTTTGAAATTGGATCAGGACGATCAGCAGGAGGACCATTAAGACCCAGATGCTTCTGTATCCCAGCGTAACTACTCAATCCTATATACAGATGAGAGAACGGGAACCGCCCCTTCGCGCGATCGCTCCTATCCCAGAGCCCTTCCTTCTCGGCCTGTTCTAAGACCATAAGTCCTCGATACAGTCGTTGCACCGTAGAATGCTGGTCGCCAATAGTCTGGGCAATCTTGTCTAAGGGCACGCCGACATTGTTATGTACCCATGCTACGTACTGCGCCTTACTATATGCCTGCCAAGATTGCGGCCCATTTACATGTTTGAAGCCAACAAACTGCCAAGCATCCACCCGTGTAGTTATGATAATAGGAAGTTCCTGAAGCTCCTGGCGGCGAGCTTCGCTGATCACTGGAAGATCGGTGGCGCCAGCTGCCGCTCGGGCCTCACTATCCAATAGTAGTTTCACTGCGGCAAGCCGACGGTTTCCCTCAATTACGACGTATCGTTCGTCTTCTCGGCAAGCAAGGAGCGGCTCATACGGCCAAAACCCGTTTGCCGCAATCGATATTGCGACTTCATTGACGACGAACTCGCGCCACATAACGTTAAGAAGCTCGGTCTCATCGTCAATGTGTTCAAGTAATCTAGGGTTATGGCGATCGAAGTGCAGGTCTGCCACGGGGACGCGCACAGGCAGAACGTCCACCGGTCGAGTCTCCGGGCGCTTCATGCAGTGAAGACTAGTCCGACGGAGGCTCCATGGTCACGACCTTTGCCCGCGACACACGGACTCATGATCAAATCCAGCAGCAGCCTCACCAGCTTGGCGCGCGATCATGACCCAGGGTGATCACGAAGGTGCCATGCGCAGGGGGTTGGCCAACGAGCTCCGTCCCGGGCTCGGTCACAGAGATCGGAAGTCGGGCATCCTGGCGGCGACCGGGCGTCAATGCACACACGTGAGTTGCCGTCCGCCTGCGATCGGCACCTTTAGGCACGCGTAGTAGGTCGGCCTCGAGGTCTGTCGACCACCCGGACAAGTGGGAAGGGAACAACTAGTCGCTCCTACGGTCGAAAACCGGGCGTAGCCGGTACAGCAAGAAAGTACTGCAGCCCGGACGGCCCAACCGGGCGCCTTGGAACTGGGTAACGGCCTCCGATGTCCTAGGGAACCCGCCCGGTTCCAATGCGCCGCCAGTGCGTAGGTTGCGGGTTCGAGTCCCGCCGTCGGCTCGGTCACACACCCGCCGACGAACCGGGCAAACGGTCGCTATTCATACAGTGGTGCGGATACGTGTGCACGGCGTCGTTACGATCCAGC
>Ga0075419_10001903_pt1 | contig 13563 bp, 13 predicted proteins | sample SoiMetdeltSBSDD3_FD_76900 | JGI IMG/M metagenome (GOLD analysis project Ga0075419, IMG submission 76900) | Bulk soil microbial communities from a Populus tree surrounding site in Tennessee, USA - Soil MetaG P. deltoides SBSDD3 | ecosystem: Environmental > Terrestrial > Soil > Tree plantation... | reverse complement strand
TCGAGCGCCGGAGGTTCACGAAGCCGCGAACGCTGTCACCGGATCGGTACAGCACGAAAGTCTCCATCGTGCGCATGCTGACCGCGGACAGTCGTTGCACGCCGCTGCCCGTGCGGGTGGCCGGTAGGCAGGACAGCACCCACGAATGCCCACCGCCATTCGGCGCGTCCGGCACCGCGGCACGCAGGTACGCGCGGTTCGCGGCGACGACCGCATCCAGGTACGGGCCTTCTGCCAGATGCTGGTACGCACGTTCCTTGGTCAGGTTGAGTGCCACGGACTTACGGTACGGGCGCTAGGTTGCCGGGTCTATCCCTCTTTTCGTGATATCGTCGGATATCGTGTAGGAAGTGGTGTGAGCCAGGCATCCGGTTGCGAGGAACCCGACGACGTCGTGGAGGTCGACACTGATGCCGTTGGCATTGACCACTGTCTAACGCCGTGATCTTTCGGACCTGGGACGTACCAGCTGATGTGGCATGGCCGCCTGTGACCATAGTGGACGGACATCTGGTCGTCTCCAGTCACGCGCTGGTCCGCCAGGTACTCGCCGACCCGGACACGTACCGGCCGGACAACGCGCTCGACGCGATGACCCCGATCCCTGTGGCTGCCCTGCGGATCCTCGCCCGCCATCGGTTTCGGCTACCGCCGACGCTGGCGAACAACGGTACGCTGAGCCATCCACGGATCCGGGCGATCGTCGCCGAGGCGCTGCACCCGTACCGCGTCGAGGAGCAACGAGCCTGGCTGACGGGTCTCGTCCGGCGCCGGATAACAGCGCTGCTCCACCGACTCCGCGAGGGCGGGTCGGTCGACCTGCACGCCGAACTGATCGCCGACCTGCCGCTGCTCGTGCTCGCTCGGCTCGTGGCTCTGCCGAATGCGGAGATCGGAGCGGTCAAGGAGTTCTCCCGGTCGGCTCTGGAACTGTTCTGGGCGCCACTCTGCGCACGGCGGCAGCACGAGCTGTCCGAGATCGTCGGCCCGTTCCACGCCAGGCTGCGCCGGTTCGTCGCCACCGCGCCGGGGATGGTCGCCCGGCTGCGGCGGGAAACATCCAACGACGAGGCGGTGGCCGCACTCTTCTTCCTGCTCGTAGCCGGGCAGGAGACCACATCCCAGTTCCTCACTCTGCTGCTGCACCGCCTTGCTGGGGAGCCCGCCATCAACAACGACCTGAACACAGGAATGATCAGCGTCGACGACGTCGTCGAGGAGGGACTCCGGCTCGAGCCGCCGATCGTGACCTGGCGCCGGATCGCGGCGCGATCCACGCAACTCGGCGGCCTGGACGTGGCGCCGGGCACTCATATAGTTCTGTGGCTCGCCAGGGCCGGACGGGACCGCGCCATCGTCGACCAGCCGGACGCGTTCGCGCCGGGGCAGCGCGGCTCGCGGCGACACCTGGCGTTCGGGGCGGGCGCGCACCGCTGCGTTGGCGCTCAACTGTCCAGAATGGAGGCTGCGGTAGTGGTGGAGGAGGCCGCGCCACTGTTGCGTGGGGTACGGGTCGAGCGCGCGCCGTGGTACCCGGACAACCTGTCGTTCCGCATGCCCGATGGGCTAATAGTCAGCGCGGTCCGCTCGCCAGCAACAGCGAGTGGTCGAGGTGGCCGTACAGCAACGGGGTCAGCCAGCCCGGTGCCGCCGCCCGGAACGCCTCGGGCGGGGCACCACCGGCGCCCTCCGGTACCGCACCGACCAGACCGTAGCCGCTCAGATCGGTGAGGTTCGACCAGTGCACGAGCTCGGGCTTGGCCGGCCAGGAACCGATGACCGTGCAGACCGGTACCGCCCGGCGCTCCAGCGCCTCGAGCGTCAACGCCGTGTGGTTCAGCGTGCCCAGCCCGGCCCGGGTGACCACGACCGTCGGCGCGGCGAGGTTCATCGCGAGGTCCGCGAGCGTCCAGCCCTCCCCCAGCGGTACCAGCAACCCGCCCGCCCCCTCGACCAGGACGAGGTCGTGCGCCGCCAGATCGTGGCGGACTGCGGCGAGCGTCTCGTCCAGCGACAGCGGCGGCAGATCCGCGTGCACCGCGGCGGCCAGCGGTGCCAGCGCATCGGGGTACGAGGCGAGGCACCGGGCACTGGCCGGAGCTGCCAACCGCAGCACGGTGTCCACATCGGAGTCGGAGCCCGTCTGCGCCGGCTTGATGACCGCCACCCGCAGACCGGCAGCGGTAGCCGAGGCCGAGATCGCCGCCGTCACGACAGTCTTGCCCACACCGGTGTCGGTGCCCGTCACGAGCACCGGCCCGCGCCATGAATCTTCGCCGGTCGTGGTGACGCCACGCTGCGCGCGGCGCCACCACGACCCTGCATCATCAGACGAGTGAGAGCTCACGGCGCACAGTCCACGATGACGGCGACGGCCTTCTCGAACTCCCCTCGCGGTACGCCGACGTTGACCGTCAACCGCAGCCGCGACGAACCGTCCGGTGTGGACGGTGGACGGAAGCAACCCACCGCCACGCCCCGCTCGCGGCAGGCGGTGGCCCAGGCGACGGCCGACTCGGCATCCGGGGCGAGCACGGACAGCACACCACCCGCCGGGACCGCCACCGGGAAGCCGGCCGCGGTCAACGACTCACGTGCGTAGGCAGCCCGGCGGACCAGCTCGGCCCGGGCATCGTCACCGGAACGGATGAGGTCGAGCGCGGCCAGCGCCCCGGCCACGGCCGCGGGGGCCAGGGCCGTGTCGTAGATGAACGTGCGCCCGGTGTCCACCAGATGGGTACGCAGGACGGCCGGTCCCGCTATCACCCCGCCGGCCGCGCCGAACGCCTTGGACAGCGTGGCGGTCACGACCACATCCGGTTCGCCGGCCAGCCCCGCGGCGGCCACGCCACCGGCACCGGCCGGGCCCAGCACGCCGACCCCGTGCGCGTCGTCGACGAGCAGCAAGGCGCCGTGCGCCCGCGCGACGGCGTGCAGCTCGCGTAGTGGCGCGAGGTCGCCGTCGACCGAGAACACCGACTCGGTGACCACCACCGCGGGGCCTGGGTGCGCCGACAGAGCCGAACGCATGGCAAAGGAGTCCGAGTGCGGGACCACGACGACCGATGCGCCGTCCGCCTTCGCGAGCCGGCAACCGTCCACAAGGGACGCATGGTTGTGCGCGTCGGAGACGAACAGGGTACCCGGGCCGGACAGGGCTCGGACGGCGCCGAGGTTGGCCAGGTAGCCGGAGGAGTAGACGAGCGCCGTGGGCCAGCCGAGCCAGCCGGCGAGCGCCTCCTCCAGCGCCGCGTGCAGCTCGGTCGAACCGCGCACCAGCCGCGAGGCGGTGGCGCCGACTCCGTACGCCCGCAGTGCCTCGACAGCAGCCCCGACCACTGCGGGGTGGCCGGACAGGCCGAGGTAGTCGTTGCCGGCCAGGTCTATGGTCGTCTCGCCGGGGGGGCGCGGCCGCAGCGACCGGCGCAGCCCGGCTCGTTCCCGCAAGAGTGCTTTGCGCTCGAGGCGTCCGAGGTAGTCAGCCATCGCCTTGTAGGGTACGACCATGGCTGAGATCCTCGAGCGCGCCGGTCGCGAGGTGCTTGACACTGGTGTGGGCCTCGACGAGGCGGGCGTGCTCGCCGTGCTCTCGCTGCCGGACGAGGACCTGCCGGCCGCGCTGCAGCTCGCGCACGAGGTGCGGCTGCGCTGGTGCGGCCCGGAGGTCGAGGTCGAGGGCATCGTCTCGGTCAAGACCGGCGGCTGCCCGGAGGACTGTCACTTCTGTTCCCAGTCGGGCCTGTTCACGTCGCCCGTGCGTGCGGTGTGGCTGGACATCCCGGCGCTCGTCGAGGCGGCCCGGCAGACCGCGGCGACCGGCGCGACCGAGTTCTGCATCGTGGCCGCCGTCCGCGGTCCGGACGAGCGGCTGATGGCCCAGCTCCGCGTCGGCGTGGCCGCCATTCGGGCCGAGGTCGACATCAACATCGCGGCATCGCTCGGCATTCTGACCCAGAGTCAGGTGGACGAGCTGGCCGCGCTGGGCATCCACCGGTACAACCACAATCTGGAGACCGCCCGCTCCTACTTCCCGCAGGTCGTCACCACCCACTCGTGGGAGGAGCGGTTCGAGACCCTGCAACTCGTCCGCAAGGCGGGTATGGAGGTGTGCTGCGGCGGCATCCTCGGCCTCGGCGAGACCGTGGCGCAACGGGCCGAGTTCGCCGTTCAGCTCGCGTCGCTGGAACCGGACGAGGTCCCGCTCAACTTCCTCAACCCGCGCCCCGGCACGCCGCTGGCGGACCGCCCGGTCGTCGACGCCCGCGACGCATTGCGCGCCATCGCCGCCTTCCGGCTCGCGCTGCCCAGAACCATTCTCCGGTACGCCGGCGGCCGCGAGATCACGCTCGGCGACCTGGGTACCCGGGACGGCCTGCTCGGCGGCATCAACGCGGTGATCGTCGGCAACTACCTGACCACGCTCGGCCGCCCGGCCGACGCCGACCTGGGGCTGCTGAACGAACTGAGCATGCCGGTCAAGGCACTGTCCGATGTGGTGTGACCGCTGTGGCGAGTCACTGACCGAAGGGTCGCACGCGACCTGCGCGGCCGCCCGGAGCCTGGAACCGCCCCGGTTCTGCGCGCTGTGCCGGCGGCGGATGAAGGTACAGGTGCTGCCCGCCGGGTGGCGTGCCGTGTGCGTCGAGCACGGCGAGACCACCAGCTGAGCAACCATCCCAGATTCCGGAATGCGCTTTCCAGCATGATCCCGACACGGGAGGGTACGAAGCATGGCTATGCGTATCGCGGAAGGCACCAGTTGGCAGCAGACCATGGCCCACGCGCGGTCCACGGCACCGGAGGCGTTCGACGGCTCGGCAGTACGCAACCTCGTCGCCGGTGAGTGGCGAACCGTGGGCACGCCGGTCGCCGTACGGTCGCCGGTCGACGGCACCGTCCTCGCCGACCTGCCCCGGCTGGCCGCGGAGGAGGCGCTGCACGCGGTCCGGCACGCGGCCGCGGAGCACCGCGCGTGGGCGGCCACGCCGCTGTCCGAACGCACGGATCGCGTGGTAGCCGGACTCGACGCGCTGACGGCGCACCGCGATCTGCTCGCGCTGCTGCTCGTCTGGGAGATCGGCAAGCCGTGGCGGCTGGCCTGCGCCGACGTCGACCGGTGCCTCGACGGCGTGCGCTGGTACGTCGACCAGATCGAACGCCAGGTCGCCGACCGTGAGCCGCTGCCCGGGCCGGTCAGCAACATCGCCTCGTGGAACTACCCGATGAGCGTGCTCGTCCACGCCGAACTCGTCCAACTGCTCGCCGGCAACGCGGTCATCGCGAAGACGCCGTCGCAGGGCGGTGCGGTCTGCCTGACCGTGGCGCACGCGGTGCTGCGCCGGGCCGGCCTGCCGGTCACGCTGCTGTCCGGCAGCGGGGAGGAGCTGTCCGAGGTACTCGTTCGCGCCCCCGAGATCGGCGCGGTCGCGTTCGTGGGCGGGCGGTCCAACGGAGGCAAGGTCGCCGCCGCGCTGCTCGACACCGACAAGCGGCACATGATCGAGCAGGAGGGCCTCAACGCCTGGGGCGTCTGGGAGTTCTCCGCGTGGGACTCGCTCGCCGTCCATCTGAAGAAGGGCTTCGAGTACGCGAAGCAGCGGTGCACGGCATACCCGAGGTTCGTGGTGCAGCGGGAGTTGGTCGACTCGTTCCTCGACATGTACCTGCCGGTCGTCCGGTCCGTCCACTTCGGACACCCACTCGCGGTCGACGGTGAGGGCCCTCTCCCGGAGCTGGACTTCGGCCCGCTGATCAGCGCGGCCAAGGCGGACGAGCTGCGCCGCAAGGTGGACGAGGCGGTACGCGGCGGAGCCGTGCCGCTGTACCGGGGCAAGCTCGCCTCCGGCACGTTCCTGCCGGACCAGGACACGTCGGCGTACGTCGCCCCGGCCGTGCTGCTCGCCCCACCGGGGCGCTCGCGGCTCATGCACGCCGAGCCGTTCGGTCCCGTCGACACGATCGTCGTCGTCGACACCGAGGAGGAGCTGCTCGCTCAGATGAACGCCTCCAACGGCGCGCTCGTGGCGAGCCTCGCCTGCGACGACGAGGAGCTGGCGACCAAGCTGGCCAAGGATCTGCAGGCCTTCAAGGTGGGCATCAACCGGCCGCGTTCGCGCGGCGACCGCGACGAGCCGTTCGGCGGTCGGGGTGCCTCGTGGAAGGGTGCCTTCGTCGGCGGCGACCTGCTGGTGCAGGCCGTGACGGTGGGCGACACGGGCGAGCGACTCTTCGGTAACTTCCCGGACTACAACCGCTATCCGGTCACCTGATCCCAATTGCCCCCGGGCCGAGGTAGCGTCGCGCCTCATGGCGATGGTCCGGCGCAATTCAGTGGCGGCAGCGGTACCGCGGCAGATGCGATCGACCGACGACGACCCGACCCAGGCGCTGTCGTCGGACGAAATCACGGTCGTCGGCTCGCTCGAGATGGCGGCCAGCGCACCCAGCAAACCGGCTCACCCGTGGGCGGTGGTGCTGGGCCTCGGGTTCGCGGCGGTCGGTGGCGTCGGGGCGTTCCTGGTACAGGACATGATGCGGCAGCCGACCCTCGAGATGAGCAGCCAGATGTCGGTCTGGGCCAGCCTGGTCGTCTTCACCGCCGTTGTCGAGCGGGTGCTGGAGCCGTTCACCCGCTGGCTGCCCGGACGCGCCGCACAGCGGCGGTACGAGCTGGCCGTCGCGGCGATGGAAAACGGCGCGCGGGGCGGAATGATGGCCGCCGCCCGGGCAAAGGCGGACGTCGCCCAGGCGCGCGCCGACCGCGGCGTGATGGCGTGGGGACTGGCCAGCGGCGGAGCCACGATCCTGGCCGCGTTCGCCGGGTTCTTCCTGCTGCGGATGGTCGTTGCCGACCCGGCCTTCAACTCGATCCCCACCTGGGTCGACGCGCTCGTCAGCGGTCTGGTCGTCGGCACCGGCACCAAGCCGCTGCACGACGTCATCAGCCGCATGCAGCGGTCGAACGACCAGTCCGCGGACCCTCTCGGCTGAGGCCGGTCGGGGCGCGCCGACGCGGTCTCTGCCAGACATACCACGCGGGCCCGAGGGATTCGGCTCAGTTACTGCCTCGCGGGCCGTAGCCAGCGTCGCCAGGCTCCGGTCGACTGCTCGGCCTCGGGCGTCGACGGACCTGCCGTCAACGCCAGCGTGATGGCCACCGGTCGAGCGGCGGCACCGTTGCGGCCGTACCGGGCGATCGTGCGGGCATCGTCGTCGAGGTAGAAGTTCGGCCGCAGGTCGACCTCGTCGTAGTACCGGTGGAAGACAGCCGTGGCCGAACTCGACAGCGGCGGCACGATCCACGTCCAGTCGGCCGGGGTCGGTCGACCGGCCCGCTCCTCGCGGGCCACGTGGGTAAGAAACCGATGGGACTCCGTGTGGTGGTCGGCGATCCGCACGCCGGACTGCTCGAATGACCACAGCACCGCGCGGTTGAGCTCCACGAGAGCCCGGTCCCGCCACAGCGTTCGTTCGTCCGTCGTGTCCAGTCCGAGCCGGCTGGCGACCAGCGGCAGCATGTTGTACCGGGTCACGTCGCCGAGGTTGCGGGAGCCGATCTCGGTGCCGAGGTACCACCCGCTGAACGGGGCGAGCGGGTAGTGCACCCCGCCGATCGAGAGTCGCATGTTCGAGATGGCCGGTACCGCGTACCAGCGCAGGCCCAACTCGGCGAACCAGCGGTACTCGGGATGGGCCAACGCCACCTCGACCACGGCACCCTCCGGCAGGTCGTAGACCCGCGGCCCGTAACCGGGCACGTCCAGCACCAGTGGCAGGATGTCGAACGCCTCGCGCTTGCCCTGCCAGCCCAGCGCCGACACGGCCGCCGTGAAGTCGACGAACCTGGGGTCCCCGATGGTCCCGCCGTCCGGCATGCGGTAGCCGGCGTACCGGATCAGCTGGTCGTTCCAGATCCGGCTGACCGGCCGACCCGGAACCGCCTGCCCGAATATCGAGATGACCGGACGGAGCCGGCCGACCGGCTGGCGGTACCGTCCACTCGCGACGATCAGGTGAGCCACGAGCTGTTCGAATATCTCTTCGGGGGCGCGTACCGTGCGCCGGTCGAGCACGACCAGGCTGCGCCAGTACAGCCGGCCGATGCACTTGCTGCTGTTGCGCCACGCCATCCGGGCACCCTGCACCAGTTCGGCGTGGGTGTGCACGTACGTGCCGACGGCGTCGACCTGCTCGCGTACCGCGGCCAGGCGCGGCTCGACCGGCCCGAGCGACGGCAGCTCCGCATAGCACCGCCGGAGAAACTCCTCAGCCTCTGCCAGGTCCACCGCCGCGTCCGGGTTCCATTGCTCGATGGGGGCGTCACGGTAACCCGGTACGGCGCTCATGCCCCGCGATTCTGGCGTGATCTCGACAACGGATGACGCACAGCGTGTCCGCCCCGTTGGCGGGTTATCTGAGTATCCGCATCCCAATCGGGATCGCCACGGTGGTAACCGTTCCCCCGTTCGAGTGACGGCCTCCCGGCGCGACATCCCGGAGCAACCGCAACATCGAGGTGTTGCCGGCGAACACGTGGGCGTGCAGTATGCCGTACCCGGCCTGCTCGGCCGCTTCGACGGCCCGCCGCAGCAGCACGCGGCCCAGCCCACGACGCTGCCAGGCGTCCTCCACCAGCAGCCCCAGCTCGGCGTCCGGACCGTCACCGACGACGTGCGCCGCGCCGACGACCTGCCGCGGCGGCGCCATGACCTCCGCGACCAGCGTGTGTCCCCGGGCGCCGAGCAGGGCGGCCAGGCGGCGAGCGCTCGGCCTATCGTTCGACAGATATCGATGTCGCAGGCTCTCCGCGGAGCACCGGCCGTGCATGGCCACGATCTCGGGCAGGTCGGCCAGCCCGCCCGGTCTGAGCACGACCTCCGCGCCACCGGCCAAGGCCACGAGCAGCCGCGGCGCCGTCGCGCGCCCGAGCCCGACGGCCAGGCTCGCCATGGAGTACGCCCGCGCGTACTCCGCCGGCGTGAACACCGGATCGGCGCGTTCCACCACCAGTACGCCGCCGGCGGGGTCGGGCAGGCAGAGCTTGGTCGGCGCGAACCCCTCCGCCTCCCCCGCACCCCGCGGCCGCCAGTGGACCTCGCACTCGCCGAGCATCTCGCGCACGACATCGCCGAGCGCGTCGGGATCGCCGACCAACCGGTGCGCGAGCGCGAGGATCTGGGTCGGCGGGTCCACGAGCCCGTACGCGTCCGCCGGGCCGACCCAGGCGTCCCGGCCCCGACCGCGCTCCACCGCGGCGAGCAGTTCCTCGGCCGTCATCTCGTCCGGCGCGTCGACCACGAACTCGTCGACCGCCGCTCCCGGTGTCGCGTGGACCTGCACCGACAGGATGTTGACCGACCGCAGCGCGAGGCTGGCCGCCAGTACCGCGAGGAAGCCGGGCCGGTCGTCGATGGTCGCCCGCAGGCGCCAGAGGCTCATGTCGCACCCACGAGATCCAGGCGGTCGCCGAGCATCAGCGCGGCGGTACGCACGAGCTGGGCGGCCCGCTCCATCTCGCTGGCATGGAAGTCGGGTGCTCCGTACTCCACAGTGGAGTCCGCGTCCCTGGCCATCAGCAGGACGAGTCCGGCGCGGCCGAAGGGCACGGCGGCGTACCGGGTCCCGTCCGGCCCTCGGAACGCGCGCGGCCGCAGCGGCGCGACGTCGGGCAGCGCGAGCACGTCGGGCGCCTGCCAGCTCGCGTACACCACGGTCGGCGGCGCACCGGCGAGGCCCGAGGCCCAGTCGGCCGGTACCGCGACCGCCGCGGCCCAGTCGGCGGCCAGCAGTCCCGGCAGCGCGTCGACGAGCGTGGCGATCCCGTCGGCCGGATTCGCGGCCACCTGGCCGAGCAGCTCCGCGTCGCAGCCGCCGGTCACCGGCGCGCCGATAGCCTGCCACATGCCCAGCACGTGCACGCCCGGTACGGCCGCCAGCCCGGCCAGGAGCCCGTCGACCCGCGCGGCGGTGGGCCAGACGACGGTGAAGTCATCGATCGCCCGCCCGCCGAGCCGCTCCAGTACCACGACCTGGACGACGTCCGCACCGGACACCCCGAGCGTGCGCGCGACCTGGCCGAGCGAGCCGGGACGATCCGGCAACGACACCCGCACTCGCAACAGCATGAACGTCCTCCTCGCCGGTGACCCTGTGCACAGAGTCGGTCACTGTCGTTTCGGCGCTGTTGCCGAGCGATGTCCACGCCGAAACGGGTCCTCCTTGACGGGGGGTCTCCGCTCGAGAAAGGTGTTCGGGGTGGAATCCTCACCACCCGGGCTCGATCTGGCCCGACTGGGCGCATACCTACGCGAGCAGCGGCCCGACCTGGCCGCCGGTGAGCTGTCGGCCACGTTGATCCCCGGCGGCCGGTCGAACCTGACCTATGAGGTCCACAGTGGAGATCGGCAGTACGTGCTGCGCCGGCCGCCGCTCGGTCACGTCCTCGCCACGGCGCACGACATGGGCCGCGAGTTCCGGGTCATCTCCGCACTGGCGGCTACCTCTGTTCCGGTCCCAGCCACTTACCTGCTGTGCGAGGACCCGGACGTGCTCGGCGCGCCGTTCTACCTGATGCAGTTCGTCCCTGGCGTGGTGTACCGCAGCCGTACGCAGACCGACCCCTTGACTCCGGACCAGCGGCAGCAGCTGGCCGACACGATGATGGACACGCTCGCCGCCCTGCACACCGTCGACCCGGCGGAGGTCGGACTGACCGATTTCGGCCACCCGGACGGCTTCCTCGCCCGCCAGGTCCGCCGCTGGGCGCAGCAGCTCGACCGCTCCCGCAGCCGCGACCTGCCCGGCGCCGACGAGCTGCGCGATAGGCTGGCGGCGACCGTACCGGCCAGCGGCCCAGGTCGGATCGTGCACGGCGACTACCGGCTGGACAACATGTTGGTCGATGCCGACACCATGCGCGTCACCGCGGTGCTCGACTGGGAGATGGCCACGCTCGGCGATCCGCTGGCCGATCTCGGTCTGCTGATGACGTACTGGGACGCGCTCGGAGGGCCGCGCCCGGGTGCCTTCGCCGACAACCCGGTGGCCGACGGCCTCGGCCCGCAGGCCGGTTTCCCGCCCGCGTCCGCACTGCTCGACCGGTACGCCCGGCGGACCGGTACCGACCCCGCCCGGTTGGACTGGTATATCGCATTGGGGTGCTACAAGCTCGCGGTGATCTGCGAGGGCATCCACTACCGGTACACCCTCGGGCAGACCGTCGGCATCGGCTTCGATCGCATGGGGGACATGGTTCGCCCACTCATCGACCACGGCCTCGCGGCAATTGGAGATACCTGATGGATTTCGGCTTCGACGACCGGACGCAGGAACTGCACGACGCCCTGACCGACTTCATGACCGAGTGCGTGTACCCGGCCGAGCCGGTGTACGCCGCCCAGGTCGCCGCCCCGGAGGACCCATGGTCCCGGCCGCCGGTCATGGCGGAACTCAAGGCGCAGGCCCGGTCCAGAGGACTGTGGAACCTGTTCCTGCCGGATGCCCGGTACGGCGCCGGCCTCACGAACCTGCAGTACGCGCCGCTTGCCGAGCTGACCGGACGCAGCCCGCAGTTGGCACCGGAGGCGCTCAACTGTGCCGCCCCGGACACCGGCAACATGGAGCTGCTGGCCGAGTTCGGTAGCGACGCGCAGCGCAAAACGTGGCTCGAGCCGCTGCTCGAGGGTGAGCTGCGATCGGCGTTCTGCATGACCGAGCCGGAGGTGGCATCCTCCGATGCGACGAACATCGCAACGCGGTTCGTGCGGGACGGCGACGACTACGTCATCAACGGCCGCAAGTGGTGGTCGTCCGGGGCGATGGATCCGGTGTGTGGGCTCTTCATCGTGATGGGCAAGAGCGATCCTGCCGCGGAGCGGCACCGCCAACAGAGCATGATCCTGGTACCGCGGGACACCCCCGGCGTGACCGTCCACAGAGGAGTGACGGTGTTCGGGTACACCGACGGGCCGCACGGCGGGCACGCGGAGATCTCGTTCGCCGACGTCCGGGTACCGGCCACCAATCTCGTCGGCGGCGAGGGCGACGGCTTCGCGATCGCGCAGGCGCGGCTGGGCCCCGGCCGGATCCACCACTGCATGCGCCTCGTGGGCATGGCGGAACGGGCGCTGGAGCTACTCTGCCAGCGGGCTTCCTCGCGGGTCGCCTTTGGTCGGCCGCTCGCCGAGCAGGGCGTGGTCCAGCACTGGATCGCCGAGTCGCGGGTACGCATCGAGCAGGCGCGGTTGCTCGTGCTCAAGACCGCCTGGCTGATGGACACCGTGGGCAACAAGGGCGCGCACACCGAGATCCAGGCCATCAAGATAGCGACGCCATCCATGGCGGAATGGGTCATCGACAAGGCGATCCAGACGTACGGCGGTGCGGGCGTCTCGCAGGACACTCCGCTGGCGTCGCTCTGGGCGCACACCCGTACCTTGCGCCTGGCCGACGGCCCCGACGAGGTACACCGCGCGTCCCTCGCCCGCCGCGAACTCCGCCGCTGGACCGCTTGACGCGGCTAGATCAGTGCGGCGACCGCTTCCTCGAGCTTCGGGTAGGTGAACTCGAAGCCCATCCGCCGCAGTCTGGCGGGTACACAGCGGCGGCCGGTGAGCCCGAGCGCGGGATCGGTACGCAGCAGCACCGCCCCGACATGCACCAGCGGCGCCGGCGTCGGCAGGCCGATGGGCCGGTGCAGGGCACGACGCAGGGTTGCCATCAGCTCGGCATTGCGGACCGGGTTCGGGCTCGTCGCGTGCACCACGCCGGCGACGTCCGAGTCGGAGAGGCAGCGCCGCACGATGCCCAGCATGTCGTCGATGTGCAGCCAGCTCACCCACATCCGACCGCTGCCCACCCGACCGCCGAGTCCCCAGCGGACGAGCCCGGCCAACCGCGCGAACGCCGGAGTGTCGCGGTCCAGCACGATCCCGGTACGCAGAATCACCTGCCGCGCGGCGGCCACACCCGCGGCCGCTTCCTCCCAAGCGCGGGCGACGCCGGCCATCTGGGGTGGACCGTCGGCCGGTGGCGTGGTCTCGTCGAGCTCCGCCTCCCCCGCGTCACCGTAGATCGCCAGCGTGCTCATCTGCAGCCACACAGGTACCGGATTGTCCAATGTAGACGCTGCCTCGGCGAGCGCGCGCGTCGGCTCCACGCGGGAACTCGTCAGCAGCGCGATGTTCGCCGGCGTCGGGCGCCGGTCGACCAGCTCACCGCACAGGTTGACCAGCGCGGCGCCACTCAGTTCGGCCGCCCAGGGCCCGACCGTCCGGCCGTCCCATTCGACGTGGCGAACCGGCCCACCGGCAGCGCGCCGGCGGGTCAGCACGACGACCTCGTGGCCGCGTTCCACCAGGTCCGACGTGATCCGCCGGCCGAGCGCACCCGACCCGCCCGCGACGACGATCTTCATGTCCCTACCAGGCCCGGTCGATCATGAAGTTGGTGTCTCGACACGCCGTCGAACCCGAAAGCAAGTTCATGATCAACCGAAGGAGGGTCGGGGGAGGTCATGCGGAGGCGCGGCGGACGAGGTGGGTGTCCAGGAGGACGTACGGCGGG
>Ga0075419_10001896_pt1 | contig 13590 bp, 11 predicted proteins | sample SoiMetdeltSBSDD3_FD_76900 | JGI IMG/M metagenome (GOLD analysis project Ga0075419, IMG submission 76900) | Bulk soil microbial communities from a Populus tree surrounding site in Tennessee, USA - Soil MetaG P. deltoides SBSDD3 | ecosystem: Environmental > Terrestrial > Soil > Tree plantation... | reverse complement strand
GATCCAGATGCCCAGCATGACGATGCCGCCGACGGCGGTGACCAGCCAGGTGATCAGTGCCGCGATTTCCATCGTTCAACCCTTCCGCTCGTAGCCTTCGGACTGCGTCTGCTCGTCGGCCACCCGTACGCCGTACCGGAACGCCAGCTTGCCGCCGAGGTACCCGGAGTAGCTCAGCGTCAGGAAGCTCGCCGCCGACAGCACGATCGGCCCGATAGGGACTGCGCCGGACTCGTCCCGCCAGAGGAAGTTCACAACGTACGCCGCGGTGACCGCGAGGTTCAGGCTCATGTGCGACAGCCCGGTCCGGAAGGCCGGGGTGCCCGGCGGGATCGCGAACAGGTCGAGGAACCCGACCGCCGCCGCGGCGGCCGCGCCGAGTACCCCGAGCGCGATCAGCCAGCGGGCACCGCGGGCCAGCCCGGCCGGGTCGTCGACGATCCGGGAGGCGATGTCGAAGACCAGTGCGCAGGCCCACGCGCCGATCGGGATCGTGACCAGGATCGGGTGGTACGGGTGCCCGTACGGACCTGCCAGTACGGCACTGACCGGCCGCTTCGCCTCCAGTGGCACTCCGGCCACAAGCCACCTCCGAGATCCTCAAATTTGACCAACTGATCTTGGTCATATTCGCGGCCTGCGGTCAAGGGCTGGACTCGTTCTGGATATTCGGACATCGCTGTTGGCGATTTGAGCGCGGTACGGTAGGGTCCGTGACCCCGCACTCGCCGATCTCGGCCATCGCGACGCTGGACGACGACCTGCGCCGTGGCATGTACCAGTTCATCCGGCGCGCGGGCCGTGCGGTGACCCGGGACGAGGCGGCCGAGGCGGTCGGGATCTCGCGCAAGCTGGCCGCGTTCCACCTGGACAAGCTGGTCGACGCCGGGCTGCTGGTCGCGGACCTCGGGACGCCGCCGGCGGTACGCCGGGCCGGCCGCCGCCCGAAGACGTACCTGCCGGCGCCCGGTACCGACCTGCAGGTGAGCATCCCGCCGCGGCGGCACAGCCTGCTCGCCGAGCTGCTGCTCGAGGCGGTGGCCACCGAGCAGCAGGGCGAGTCTCCGCGCGCCGCGGCCGTCCGTGCCGCCCGCGAGCACGGCGAACGACTCGGCGCCGACGGCCGCCGTCGTACCCGCGGGCGCATCGGCGCCGAGCGGGCACTGACCCTGGCGAGCACGGTCTTGGAGGAGAACGACTTCGAGCCGGTACGACGCGACGCGGGCCGGGTCCGGCTGCGCAGCTGCCCGTTCCACCCGCTGGCCGCGAAGGACACCGAGCTGGTCTGCGGGATGAACCACGCGCTGCTCGAGGGCCTCGTCAGCGGGCTCGGCACGTCAGCGGTCGAGGCGGTGCTCGACCCGGCCGGCGGCGAGTGCTGCGTCGAGCTCCGGGCACGGACCAGGCCGGCACGATGAACCCGCTGCTGCGGATGGTCGACGCCGTCCGGCACCGTCACCGGCATACGTTCTGGTACTTCTCGCTGACGTAGTCGCGCCAGGCGATGCTGCCCGTCGGCGTCGCGTCCGTGGTCAGCGCGCCGCTGCGGAACGCCTTGCCGAGCCGGCCCGGCACCCGCAGCGGGAGCACCGGCCGGCGCATCCCGCGGGCCCGCAGCCACGGCCCGATCACGTCGCGGGCGGACAGCACCTCGGGCCCGCCGAAGTACTCCACCGCGCCGCTCGGACCGGCCTCGAGCCGCGCCCGCAGGAACGCGGCGACGTCACGAACGTCGACCGGCTGGGCCGTGATCGCGTTGTCGGTCAGCACGACACCGGCCCGCGCCATCGCTCGCAGCGCCCGGTCGACGAACGCGTGGAACTGCGCCGCGCGCACGATCGACCACGGCACCCCGCCGGTGCTGAGGAGCTGTTCGGCGCGGATCTTGGTGCCGAAGTACCCCCACGGCACCTGGTCGGCGCCGAGGATGGAGGTGTAGAGCACGTGCCCGACACCGGCCTCCCGCGCCGCCGCAAGCAACCGTCGGGTGCCGTCGATCTCCACCCGGTCGGTGTAGCCGCGCCGGTACGGCGCCGCTGCCAGGTGCACGATCGCACCGACGTCCGCGACCGCGTCCGCCAGTCCCGCACCCGTGGTCAGGTCCAGCACCACCCAGTCGTCACCGTCGCGGGGGCGGCGGCTGGCCGCCCGCACCATGAACCCGCGACCGCGCAGCTCCGCGACCATCGCCGTACCCAGCATCCCGGTCGCACCAGTGACCAGTACCCGTTGGTCCATGCCCTTGCGGACACCGGGTGGCGGCCGGATGTGACATCAGCCGATCCGGGCCAGCTTGCGCCGGTCGCCCACGACGCAGACCTCCGCGACCCGGTCCTGCTCCAGCGTCAGCCCCACCACGGTGCACAGCTCGCCGTCGCGGAACATCAGCAGCCCCGGCCAGTCGTTCGCGACCGACACCCGCAGCTCCGTCGTACCGACCAGGCCGACCAGCAGCCGCGCCACCGCGTCCCGGCGGAGCAGCCGGCGAGCACCTCCACCGCGGTCGTCGCTGCGCACTACCACGTCCGGATGCATACGCTCCAGCACCGCGTCGACGTCCCGCGCCGCTGCGGCTACGGCGACCGCGTCGACTGTACGGCGCTCCGCCGCGGCCACCGGGCTGAACCGTGGCGCCCGCGCGACGGCCTGGAGCTTGGCCCGGTCCGCGAGCCGCCGGCAGGCGGCCGGGGTCCGGTACAGCAGCCCGGCCACCTCGCCGACGCTGAGCCCGAAGACCTCGCGCAGCACGAACACCGTCCGCGCGTCCGGGTCCAGCGACTCCAGCGCCACCAGCAGAGCGAGACCCACCGACTCGTCCAGCGTCACTCGCTCCGCCGGATCCCCACTCATCGCAGCAGCACGGTCCATGCTCCTAGGACGAACCGGACACCCCCGGATGTGACATGCAGCACCTACAGGCGCATGTGGAGGATCTGCCCGGGCCACTCGGCGTCGCCGACGGTGAACGTCTCCGCCCGGGTGAAGCCCTGCTTCTCGTAGTAACGCACCAGCGCGCCGTCGCCGCCCGCGAAGCAGTCGACCCGCAGCAGCCTGACGCCCTGGGCCCGGGCGAGCGACTGGGCATGCTCGAGCAGGTCTGCGCCGACGCCGCGCCCCGCCTTTGCCCGATCAGTGACGAGCAGCCTGACGTACAGCTCCGGCTCGTCGACGGCTGGCACGTACGGCATGTGCTCGCCGACGGAGAGCACACCGGCCGTACGGCCGTCGAGCTCACCGATCCACAGGCCGCCGCTTTCGGCGAAGCCGGTGATCTGCTCGACGCGGAGTGGGTTCGTGGAGTGGGGCTCGGTCCCCCACTGGTCGGTGCGGCCCCGGGCCACCAGCCAGGCAGTGGCCCCGTCGAGCAGTTCGAGCACGGCCGGTACGTCGGCGCGGTCGCCGGGGCGGATAGCGAGTGTCATGCCGCCATCCTGCCAATCACCGTCAGCGGCCTATCCCGATCACTGGACGAGGCAGCGTGGCAGGGTGTGACATCGGGGCTCGTCGTAGCGTTGGCTGGGTGGAAACCGCCGGCGTGCTGCGCAGCAAGCTGCGGCCACCGCACCCGTTCCGCCCGCTGGTCCGGCGGACCGCACTGCGGCGGCGGCTGGACGACGCGGTCGCCGGCGCCGGCGTCGTGCTGCTGCTGGGTCCGGCCGGCATCGGGAAGACGTCGCTGCTCGCGGAGTGGTCCGCGGAGCGTGACGTGTCGTGGGTCACGATCGATGCCGCGGACAACGACCCGGTCCGGTTCTGGTCGCACGTCGCGGCCGCCCTGGACACAACCCCGGCGCGGGAGGTGCCGGCCGGTAGCGACCTGTACGTCGAGCGCCTCGCGGACGGTGTCTCCGGTACGGCGGTGCTGGTGCTGGACGAGTACGAGCACCTCACCGAGCCGCGGGTCCACCAGCAGCTGGACCAGCTCGTCCGCGGCGGCGCCGGTCGGCTGACCGTGCTGGTCGCGAGCCGGGTCCGGCCGCCGTTGCCGCTGCGCTCGCTGGTGCTGGCCGGCGGGGTGGCCGAGCTCGGCTGGCCGGAGCTGCGGGTGACGTCCGAGGAGGCACCGCTGTTCGGCGTACCTGCGGAGATGGTCCGGCTCACCGACGGCTGGGCCGGCGGGCTGGCGCTGCTCGCGTCGCGGGATCCCGCGGACCTGCCGGCCGGGCGGGAGGCGCTGGCTGACTACCTGACCGACACGGTCCTTTCGGGGCTGGAGCCGGAGATCCGCGAGTTCCTGCTGGACACCGCGGTGCTGGAGCGGTTCTCGGTCCCGCTGGCCGCAGCCGTCCATCCGGCCGCGGACGCCGCCGTGGTACTCGACCGGCTGCGCCTGGACGGGACGTTCCTGCTGCGCGAGGCGGACGGCTGGTTCCGGTACCAGCGGCTGTTCCGGTGGGCGCTCATCCGGCGACTGCACGCGCTGGACCCGGCCCGGGAGCGGGCCGCGCACCGGGCCGCCGCCGAGTGGTACGACGCGCAGGGCAGTACCGAGGACGCCGTCGGTCATGCGCTCTCCGCCGGCGACACCGCGCTCGCGGTCCGGCTGGTCACCGAGTCGTTCGACGATCTCACCCGGTCGGGCCGTCTGGTCACACTGGAACGCTGGCTGGGGCTGCTGCCGGACGCGGATGTCGCCGCGATCGACGGCGCGCTGGCCGACCGGGTCCTGGACCTATGGTGCAGCCTCGGCCGCTCCGACCAGCGCGACCGCTGGCAGCGCCTCACCGGCCGCCGGCCGCGGCCGGACGGCCCCGCCCGCGCGGCCGACGTGTGGCAGCTCTGCCTGCCGCGCGAGCGCGGCGACCTGGCAGCCGCGATCCGGCAGAGCCGCACCGTACTGGCCCGGACCGGCGCGGACTGGACGTCGCCGCTGACCGCGACCCAGGCCCGGATCAGCGCGGCCCGTTCGCTGCTGCTCGCCGGCCGACCCGACGAGTGCCGCCAGGTGCTGGCGGGGCTGGAGTCCCGGTGGACCGCCGGCCGGCTTCCGGCGGCGCTGGCGATGGCCGTGCACGCGCTGCGCGGCCTGGCGGCGTACCGCGACGGCGACCCGGAGACAGCACGGACGGAGCTCGGTCGTGCGGACCGGGCGCACGACCTGGCCACCGGTCCGGTCCGGCCGGCGGCCGCGCCCGAGCACCTGATCCTGCGTGCCGCACTCGCCGGCCGGCCCGACGACGTACGGCGCCTGCAGACGCTGGTCGACGACGAGCTGGACTCCGACCACACCATGGCCACGCTCGGCAACCTGGTGCTGGCCGCGGTGTCGCCGGACACCGAGAACCGGCTGGCGCGGGCCGACGCGCTGCTGGCCGGGTTCCCGAGCGCGCTCGGGCTGGTCGACCTGCGCGAGGAGATCGCCGGATCGGGTGGCCCTGACCAGCTCCCAGACCAGCTCAGCGAGCGGGAGCGGATGGTGCTGCAGTACCTGCGCAGCGATCTCACACTGGCGGACATCGCGGCACACCTGTACGTCTCGGTGAACACCGTGAAGACGCACGCCCGGCACATCTACCGCAAGCTCGGCGTCACCGGCCGCCGCGACTTCACCCGCTGATCACCCCTTCTCCGGCGAGAATCACCCCTCCGGCCGGAAAGACCCGGCCGCCGCCGTGCGCTGCACCGGTACGACAGCGTTGGCTGACCTGAAGGGATCGACATGTACGTCACGACCGACCGCGCACTGTCCGCCGGCACCGCCGCCGGGCACGCGGACCGCACCGAGGTGATCGACGCGCTCTACCGGTTCGGCCTCGGCCAGGACCTGCGCGATGCCGAGCTGTTCGGCTCCGCGTTCGCCGCCGACGCCGAGCTCGACTTCCGCCCGGCCGCGAAACAGATCGGCATCGACAGCGCGGTGATGACCGGCCGGGACACCATCGTGAGCACGATCCTCGGGCTGTTCGCCGGCCGGGTCGACACCACCCACGTGGTCACCAACCCGCGGGTCGAGCTGACCGGCGACACCGCTCGGCTGACCGCGATCGTCGAGGCGCAGCACATGCTCAGCGCCGACCACGGCACGCACGCGCTGCTGACGAACCTGTACGACGTCGACCTCGTCCGCGACGGCGACCGCTGGGTGGTCCGGCGGATGGTGATCGACAACGTCTGGTTCACCGGCCAGCCGGACAAGATCTTCGTGCCGTGAAGCCGGTGAGATCCCGGTGAGATCCCGGTGAGATCCCTGTGAGGCTTGCGCTGGAGTGAACTCCAGCTCCTAGGGTGCGGGGCACACGACCACGGACAAAGGAGCAGGACCGTGCGCTACCGCACCCTGGGCGGCACCGGCATCGAGGTGAGCGTCCACTGCCTCGGAACGATGATGTTCGGTACCGTCGGGAACAAAGATCACGACGACTCGATCCGGATCATCCACGCCGCCCTGGACCAGGGCATCAACTTCGTCGACACCGCCGACATGTACTCCGCCGGCGAGTCCGAGGAGATCGTCGGCAAGGCGCTGCAGGGCCGGCGCGACGACGTCGTCCTGGCCACCAAGGTGCACTTCCCGATGGGCGAGGGCCCGAACCGCGGCGGCAACTCGCGACGCTGGATCCTGACCGAGGTCGAGAACAGCCTGCGCCGGCTCCGGACCGACTGGATCGACCTCTATCAGATCCACCGGCCGGACCCGACGACGAACATCGAGGAGACCCTGTCGGTGCTGACCGACCTGGTCCAGCAGGGCAAGATCCGCGCCTTCGGCTGCTCCAGCTTCCCGGCCGAGGAGATCGTCGAGGCGCACGTTGTCTCCGAACGCCGCGGCCTCGGCCGGTTCCGCACCGAGCAGCCGCCGTACTCCATCCTGGCCCGGGGCATCGAGACCTCGGTCCTGCCGGTCTGCCGCCGCTACAGCATGGGCGTGCTGACCTGGAGCCCGCTCGCGTTCGGGTTCCTGACCGGCAAGTACCGCAAGAACCAGCCCGCCGACCTCTCCAGCGGCCGCCCGACGATCCGTCCGGAACGGTTCGACCCGGACAGCGCCGAGTACGCCGCCAAGCTCGACATCGTCGAGCAGCTGGTCGACCTGGCCGACGACATCGGCTGCACCCTCCCCCAGCTCGCCGTCGCCTTCACCGTGACCCACCCTGCCGTTACCTCGGTCATCCTGGGCCCGCGCACGATGGAACAGCTCGACAGCCTGCTGAAAGGCGCCCCGGTCCTGCTGGACGACACGGTCCTGGACCGGATCGACGAGATCGTCCCGCCCGGCACCGACGTCTACCATGCCGACGCCGCCTGGACCCCGCGCAGCCTCACCGACCCCGCCCAACGCCGCCGCTCCCACCAGGACCGCCCCGCCGCCTAACGACCCCGCGGGGGTAAACAAGTCCCCGCTCCACCCCCTCCATTTGCCGATCATCGGTCACTTTTTCCTCTTCTGTGGACAACGGAACCGCCGGTAAGCCCGAAACGCGATAAGCAAGTACGCCGCCCAGCCACACCGCCGCATATCGCATCTCACCCGACACCCCCGCTGCGCTATCCACAGAAGCGGAAAAAGTGACCGATGACGCCCAAGAAAGAGGTGGAGGGCGATCTAGCTGTCCTGCAGGGGCTGGCCTGAAACCCGGTTGCGCCGGTCGCCTATTCTGGAGGCATGCAGGTCAGTCGTCTCAGCGCAGCAGCCGTGCGAGCCTTCGCTTCGCCGGCCACCTCAGCCTGACCTGAACTCTCACCTCCACCGGCGAATCGGAAACGGTTCGCCGGTGCGTCGCGTGTCGTGCGTGCCTGCGGTGCCGGTTCCGGTCGCCCGCACCGAAAGGCGATCGACATGAACACCGACAAGGTCATCAGTATCTTCGAGAACTTCTATCTCGACCGCGGTCACCAGCGCGTGACCGGGACCTCGCTCCTGCCCGAACCGCACGACCCGGTGCTGTTCACCACCTCGGGCATGCACCCGCTCACGCCGTACCTCGACGGCGAGAAACCGCACCCGCAGGGGCAGCGACTGGTCAACGTGCAGCGCTGCCTGCGCACCACCGACCTGGACGACGTCGGCGACCCGTCGCACCTGACGGTGTTCGAGATGCTCGGCTCCTGGTCGCTCGGCGACTACGGGCACTCGGACAGCATCCGCTGGGGGTACGAGCTGCTCACCGACGGGTTCGGGCTGCGGCCGGACAAGCTGCACGTCACGGTCTTCGGCGGCGACGACCGGCTCGGCCCGGACACACGCTCGCTGGAGCTGTGGGACGAGCTCGGGCTGCCGGTCGAGCTGCTCGGCGATGACAACTGGTGGTCGAACGGGCCGACCGGGCCGTGCGGGCCGGACACCGAGATCTTCTTCTGGACCGGTACCCAGCCGCCGCAGGGCACCCCGAGCACCGACGACCGCTGGGTCGAGGTGTGGAACCACGTGGACATGAGCCATCGCCGGTACGACGACGGCAGCCTGCGTCCGCTGGAGTCGCCGAACGTCGACACCGGGATGGGCCTGGAGCGGCTCCTGATGCTGCTGCAGGACCAGGACTCGATCTACGGCACCGACCTGTTCGAGCCGTGGATCCGGCTGCTGGGCGGGCTGTGGCGGCCGGACCGGACGGACCTGCGGGTGCTCACCGACCACCTGCGGTCGAGCATCGTGGTGATCGGCGACGGGGTGCGCCCGTCGAACACCGGCCGCGGGTACGTGCTGCGCCGGCTGCTGCGCCGAACCCTGACCACGCTCTGGCGGCTGGACCCGTCGTACACGCTGTCCGACCTGCCGGACGAGCTGGTCCGGCACACGCTCGACCACTTCCGCCAGCAGGAGCGGGACATCCGGCCGGTGCTGCTGGACGAGGAGGAGCGGTTCCGGCGGATGCTGGAGCGCGGCCGGGACCGGGTACGACGGGTGATTCGGCACGGTCCGCTGGGCGAGCCCGAGTACCGGTTCCTGCGCGACACCCACGGCCTGCCCCGCGACGTCGTGGACAGCATCCTGGAGGAACAACACTAGGCTGCGCGGGTGGCCAGGTACTTCGACGTGCATCCGGACAACCCGCAGCCGCGCGCGATCGGGCAGGCGGTCGACCTGGTCAGGTCCGGCGGGCTGATCGCCTACCCGACCGACTCGTGCTTCGCGCTGGGCTGCGCGCTGGGGAACCAGGAGGGCAAGGACAGGATCACCCGGATCCGGAAGCTCGACGACAAGCACCACTTCACCCTGGTGTGCTCGGACTTCGCCCAGCTCGGCCAGTTCGTGCACGTGGACAACTCGATCTTCCGTGCGGTGAAGGCGGCGACGCCGGGCAGCTACACGTTCATCCTGCCGGCCACCAAGGAGGTGCCACGCCGGCTGCTGCACCCGAGGAAGAAGACGGTCGGGGTCCGGATCCCCGACCACCGGGTCGCGCAGGCGTTGCTGGCCGAGCTGGGCGAGCCGCTGCTGTCCAGCACGCTGCTGCTGCCGGACACCGCCGAGCCGCTGACCGACGGCTGGACGATCAAGGATCTGCTCGATCACGAGCTGGACGCGGTGATCGACTCCGGCGAGTGCGGGCTGGAGCCGACCACGGTGATCGACTTGTCCGACGGCTACGCCGAGATCCTCCGGGTCGGCGCCGGGGACCCTGCTCCGTTCGAGTGAGACGACCGGCTGAGCGCCACCACGCCCAGCCGGCCGTTCTCCCCGGCAGCGGTCGCCCCATCAACGACCGCTTCCCATCGGCGGCCGGCCCAAATCAGCCGCCGACGCGCCATCCACGATCGATGCGCTGCGTCAGGCTGTTGCCCGCGGCATCGGTTGCCACGACCCGCACCGTCGCGAAACCGTCTCCCGGTGCGGCCGGCACGGCGGCCTCGTACCCACTTCCGGCGGTTCGCACCGGCGCCGCGGACCAGGTCGCGCCGTCGTCGTACGAGACCTCGGCGGTGACCGTGAACCGGCCCGGCCCGCTCGCACCGGCCTGGTAGCCGGGGGTGATCCGGAGCGGGTACGACCGCCCGGCCGCGACCTGGTTACGGGCGCCGGTCTCGATGCCGTAGTCGACCTGGACCAGCGGCAGCACGGTGCGCTCCTCCGAGCGCCGCTCGGAGCGGAACCGCCAGGACGACTCGGTGTGCACCGAGGTGTCGGAGAAGTTGGCCGCCCCGTTCGTCACCTCGAGCGACAGCTCGTACGACGCGTCGCCCGGCGGGACCGTGAACTGCGCCTCCGGCCAGGTCGCCGAGCCGACATCGGTGCCGTTGCGCCGCAGCGTGAGCCGTGACCGGTCGCCCATCTGCTCGAAGATCGTGCCGCGCAACGTGCCGCCGTACACGTAGTGCGGCATCGATACCCGGATCGCGTCGGTGAACCGTGCGACCGGCGAGCCGAGCTCCTCCTGGCCCTCGATCGCGACCACGCCCGGCCGGACCAGCGGGCCCCACCACACCTGGCTGTAGCGCTGGCCCGCGGCATAGCTGCGAGCCACGGTCGAGGTCCAGTAGTAGCCGAGGAACTCGTGCGGCTGCCCGAACCGCTGCCACTCCACGTCCTCGGTGCTGATGTAGTCGGTGCGCACCAGCGGGCCGTTGCGGATCAGCGCGAGGCTGTTGCCGAAGTGGCCGGTCCCGGCGTACGGGATCCACGACTCGAACCGCAGCATCCGGTCCGAGTTCGCCCGGTAGTCCGACACCATCGTGGCCAGCTTGGTCCGGCCCGCGTCGTACGTCCGGCCGCTCGGCACCCCGCCGCGCTCCAGGTAGGTCAGCTCGTAGGAGTACGTCGAGTCCTGCACCCCGGTGACGTCCAGGGTCAGCCCGGGCGTGCGCTCGAGCGCCTGCCGCAGCAGCATCCCGGTGGGCTGGTCGATCGTGTAGGCCGGCAGCTCCGCGTTGTACGCGGTCTCCCGCCAGTCCTCCTCGCGGTCGTTGTGCGCGAGCAGCAACGCCGCGCCCGCCGCCTTCGCCGCGTCCACCTGCGGCAGCAGGCCGTCCCAGTCCGCGGCCCGGGTGACCAGCGCGATCTTGCCGCGTACGTCGAGCCCGGCGTAGTCCTCCGGGCGGCCGAGCCCGGCGTACACCACCGGCAGCGACCCGGTTCCGACGTACGCGCGCGGCGGTGTGGCGAGCTCCGGGTTCGGCAACCTGGTCCCGCCGACCGTTGCCGTCAGCAACGGCTGGGCAAGCTGCCACTGGGTGGTCAGCTCGAAGGTGCCCTGCGTGGCCTTCGGGCCGGGCAGCAGGTACACCTCGCCGCTGCGACCCTGTGCCGCGTGCGAGGTCAGCGACCGGTCGCCTACCTTGCGGTGCCACATCACATCGAAGATGTGCAGCTCGGCGTCCTTGGGCGTCGTGACCCGGACCGGCTTGGCGGCGCGCGCGTCGTACCGGATCGTGACGTCCCGGCTGACGCTGAGCTCGGGGTCGCCGGTGACGACCTGGTACGCCTGCGGCCAGCGGCCGTCCGACGGCTCCAGCGTGGCCATCAGGGTGTACAACCCGTCGCGTGCGGTGAAGGTCGACCGGCCGTCGCGCATGAACACCCGGGTGTACTCACCGGTGTCCGCGCTCCACAGGTCCACCGGTCCGGTCGCCGGCAGTCCGGCGCGGTCCACGCCCTCGACCGTGACGGTGCGCAGCGGGCCGTCGACGGCGAAGCTCACCGGAGTCACCGAGGTCCCGCTCACCGACCGCGCCAGCATGACACCGGCGTACTCCGCGGTGGGGGTCCGCTGCGGGGTGAGCCGCACCTGGACACTCGCCTGGCCGCGCGGCGGCACGATCAGCACCGGCCGGCTCAGCGACAGCGACGGCCGCAGCCTCTGGGCCCCGGTGCCGGCCACCTCGGCGGACAGGTGGAGTACGGCGGGCAGGCCGGTCGGGTTGCGGTAGGTGAGGGTCCGGGTGACGACGGCGCTGTCCGCGGCGATCCGGCCGAGCGACAGGTCCGCGGTCTCTGCGGTGACCGAGCCGCTCACGGCGGCCGCCACGTCCAGCCGGCCCCCGCCCTGGAAGCTGACCGGCTGGTCCAGCCGGTGCGCGGTCGAGACCAGCCGGGCCTTCAGGCTCTCGGCCGGCCAGTCCGGGTGCTGCTGGGCCAGGATCGCGGCCGCGCCGGCGACGTGCGGGGTGGCCATCGAGGTGCCGTTCAGCGAGGTGTAGTGCGGGTCGAGCACGCTGCCGATCGTGGTCCCGGCGGCGCGGGCCGCGACGATCCCGGCGCCCGGCGCGACGATCTCCGGCTTCACCGCGAGGTCGCCGACCCGCGGGCCGCGGGAGGAGAACCAGGCGGCCTCGTCGCGCTTGTCGACCGCACCGACGGTCAGCGCCGACGTGGCCGCTCCCGGCGACCCGACGGTCTGCTGGTCCGGTCCTGTGTTGCCGGCCGCGATCACGAACAGCGCGTCCGACGAGGCGGTGAGCCGGTCGACGGCCTGGCTGAGCGGGTCGGTGCCGTCACTGGGGTACGGCGTGCCGAGGCTCATGCTGACGACCTTCGCGTCCTGCTCGACCGCCCACTCCATCCCGGCGATGATCTCGTCGAACGAGCCGGAGCCCTCGTCGTCCAGCACCTTTCCGACCAGCAGTCGCGCACCCGGCGCGACGCCCTTGCGCTTCCCGCCGGCCGCGGCACCGCTGCCCGCGATCGTGGACGCGACGTGCGTGCCATGACCGTTCCGGTCCACCGCGGTCTGCCCGGGCTGGTCCGGGGACGCGGAGAAGTTCTTCGCGGCCTCGACCCGGCCGGCCAGGTCCGGGTGCGTCGGGTCGCTGCCGGTGTCGAGTACGGCGACCCGGACACCGCGGCCGTCGTACCCGGCCCGCCACGCCGCCGGCGCACCGATCTGCGGCACACTGCGATCGAGGGTGGCGCGGACCCGCTGGTTCAGCCAGATCTTGGTGCTGCCGGCCGAGCGGTTGCCCCGTAGCGCGGACCAGACCGCGGCCATCGACGACTTGTCCGCGGTGACCGACACCGCGTCGATCGCGGGCAGCTCGCGCTGCTGCCGCAGGCCGGGCGCCCGCAGCGTGGTCAGCGAGCCGGACGGGGACTGGACCAGCAGCGGCAGGTCGCCGCGGGCCGCGTCGTGGAAGCCCTGCTCGACCAGCAGACTGACGTTGAACAGGGCGTCGTCGAGTACGCCGGACGCGACCAGCGGCTCGGCCTGCTCCGGGACGACGTGCACCTTGCCGTCCTGCTGGTAGACGCGCGCCGGCCGGCCATTCGGCTCGCCCTCCAGCCAGGCGGCCTGCTTGCCGCCGCCCGCGACGTGCAGCACAGCCACGTCCCCGGTCAGTAGCGTCACCTTGTACGTCGAGCCGGCCGCCGCGGGCGGCGCCTGAGCCGGTGCCGCGGTGGTGCCCGGAGCGGCCGTGGACGGCTGCTGGACCAGCAGCGCCAGCACGGCCGCGAGCGCGACCAGTACGGCGAGCGGGCGTGACTGTACGAGCGGGCGCATCGGGTCCTCGATTCACCGGGGGCGGGCGAACTCCGGCCGGCCCGTGCGGCGGGGGGTGGCGCCGATCGTTGCCCGGGGCAAGGCTGGGTCCTTGTTCACAGCCTATGGGTGTATCGCTGTGATGAACTGGCGAGACTACGACACCGTCGCCAACTCGCCACCGGCCCGGGCGGACGATCTCAGCGCACGTCGCCGCGGGCGGCGGCAGCCGAGCGTT
>Ga0075419_10001892_pt1 | contig 13601 bp, 10 predicted proteins | sample SoiMetdeltSBSDD3_FD_76900 | JGI IMG/M metagenome (GOLD analysis project Ga0075419, IMG submission 76900) | Bulk soil microbial communities from a Populus tree surrounding site in Tennessee, USA - Soil MetaG P. deltoides SBSDD3 | ecosystem: Environmental > Terrestrial > Soil > Tree plantation... | reverse complement strand
TGGCATCGCACATTCACGCCGTGGAACTGGTAAAGGCCGTTCGCGAACAAGGAAGGCGTCATGGCATTTCTGAACTTCAGCGTCACCTCTCCGGCCTCGAACGCGGTCGTCGGACGCAGCTTCACCGCCACCGGCCGGGCCCGCGGAGTCGGCTTGGGGCTGCCCGTCTATGTCGTGGAAGAGGTGCGCGTCTCGGTGGCCGGCGGCGCGGAACAGGTAGCTCAGCTCGCGGCCGGAAACTGGACCACACTGCTCTCGGTGCCACCCCAGATCCCGGGAGGGTCGCCGCTACGCATCACCGCCACGGCCCGCGGGATGTTCACGCCGGACGTCGGTGAGCCGGGAGACCCGGTGCCCGGTGACCCGGAACCGTTCGAGACGTCGACCACTGTGGACATCGTCCTCGACGGGTCGGTGCCGGACATCCTGACCATCGACAGCTTCGCCACACCCGTGACCACCGAGCCCGGTCAGCCGTACGTGCTCGACGTGACCGGCACTGCCGGTGACGCACAGACCGGGATCAGTTCCGTACGGCTGAAGGTCGACAATGGACAGTTCGTCGACGTCGTGGACATCATCGACAACGGGGCAGGCCTGAAACTGTGGCGGCAGAAGGCGGTCGAGCTGTCGCCGGGCGTACACCACTTCACAGTCCAGGCCGTCGACGGTGCCGGCAACTCCGCCACCGCGCAGGCGCGCATCGTCGTGCGCCTGCCGTTCGAGCCGGGTGCGGCCGAGCAGGTGTTCGAGCCGACTCGGTACCTGCTCGACCTGCGCGAGTTCGCCCGGCGGTACGTGGAGGTCGCCGGAGCAACCGGTGTGCTCACGCCCGCCATGCTCGCGTCCCGGTTCCACCAGCCGTACGACCGGCTCGTCGAGCCGACGCATTTCGAGCAGGCCACCAGGCCGGTCCCGCAGGCCCGGATCTCGGTGGAGGTCCTCCGTGGACGGTTGGGTACCGCCGCACCGCACGAAGTCGACCAGCGCTTTCGCGGCCTGGCGTACCAGACGTTCCTGCGTTCGTTGGGCACGTCGTACGACGAGCTGCGGCTCGCCCGCACCGCCGCCGCACCCGCCCGCGAAGCACTGGCCACTCGCCTCGGTATCGGGCTCGTCGCTGCCCGACCGGACCGCCTGGACGAGCTGACCGTATCCCCGGATGCGATCACCGACGAGAGTCTGGAGATGCTGACCGGATACCGGTCCACCGCGGCGGGCGACCCGCTGCGGCCGACGGTCGACGGCGCCAAGGTCCTGCTGTGGCGGCGGGACGCGCTGCGGGTCCAGTGGCAGAAGGAGGACGAGACGCAGCGCGACTCGGCCGCCGGACCGCTGCCCCTCATCGATCCCGACCTGATCGGCGAGGGTCACCTTCGCCGCCGAGAGCCGAGTGACCCGGCATTCGCGCTGTGGACCGCGCGCCGGGTGTGGGTCAACGGCATGCTCGCGGAGATCGAGCAGGCGACCGGTCCCGGGCCGAACCCGTTGGCCCGGTTCGACAACGCGGTCACCACGTTCGTCGGCGAGATCGACCTCGTGGCTCTCGCCGCTCAGGATGCGGATGGCGTGGACATCCGGCCGGACCTCGTGCCGTGGGAGTTGAGCCTGGAGGCCTTCCGCTTCCTGGCTCGCAGCCGGACGCTGCTCGCCGACGACATCTTGCTCGACAGCGAGTGGGACGACGTCGTGGCGATCCTGCTGCAGGTGCAGAAGCGCAAGGAGTACCGGGCCTGGCGACTGGACGAACGGCGAAACAGCCTCGTGCTGGAGCCCGCGACCTTTGTCGACGGCGGTATCGATCAGCTCGTGGGGGTACCGAGGTGGCGCGCCCAGCGGTCGGAGTACCTTGGCTGGCGCCGCACTCTGGCGGCGCGGGTAGCCGCGGCGGCCGGTCTGGAGTCCAGTTATCAGCGGGTCGTCGAGGCGACCGAGGCGACCGTGCTGCCCGATCTGCGGGACGCGCTCGTCACGCTGCTCGCCTTGCCACAGGAGCCGTCGGATGCCGTGGCGGACCGGCTCACCCGCGAGCTGATGATCGACCTACGGGCCGGCGCTGGGCAGCGCACCACCCGGGTGGAGCAGGCCCTGCAGACCTTGCAGGGCGTCCTGTTCTCCGCGCGGTCGGGGCGACTCGGTCCGGACGGTTCCGGCGAGTCGTGGACGATCGACGACGAGGTGTCGGCCGGGCACGACTTCGACCGTGAGTGGGACTGGATGGGCGGGTTGCGCACGTGGCGGTCCGCGACGCGGGTGTTCGCGTACCCGGAGAACCAGCTCCTGCCGGCCGTCTACGTCGCCGATCCGGGACTGACGCCAGCCCCGACGGAGGCCTACGGCACTCTGATCCAGACACTGCGCAGCGAAGGCCGCCTCACCCCGAGTCGCGCGCGTCGGATCGCCGAGATCTACCTCGAAGACCTCGGCGCGACCCTGCCCACCGGCTTCGTCATCACCGACGAGCTCTCCGACGCGGACCTGGTACAGCGGCAGGCGGCCAGCATCGCCATGCACGTACCGACCATCCCGCACCGGGAGATCTTCTGGCTGATCCCGATGGCGCTGGCGGCGAAACTGCAGGAGTCCGGCCAGTACCAGGCCGCTCTCGACTGGTACCGGACCGTGTACGCGTACCACCTGCCGGCCGAGCACCGCCGGATCTATCACGGCCTGACTCTCGAGGCGTTCATCGAGTCCGACTACGACCGCGTACCCGAGTGGCTGATCGCCGAGCTGAACCCCCATCTGTTCGCCCTGACCCGAAGGAACTGCTACACCCGCGCGACGCTCATGGCGATCGCCGGCTGCTTCCACGCCTTTGCCGACGCCGAGTTCGCCCGCGGTACCGCCGACGCGAACGCCCGGGCGAGGACCCTGTACGAGACCGCCGTCGAACTCCTCGAGCTGCCCGAGGCGCAGCCCGAGACCGGCGAGGACGTACCGTTCCCGGTGAACCCGGTGTTCGAGGCGCTGCGCCGGTACGGTCGGGCGGGCCTGGCAAAGATTCACGAGGGCCTGAACATTGCCGGCGTTCCGATGTCGAGCTACGAGTCTTTCCTGCCGAGCCAGTACCGGTACAACGTGCTCGTCGAACGGGCCAAGAGCCTCGTCGCGATCGCGCAACAGGTCGAGGCGGCGTACCTGGCGGCGCTCGAACTGCGCGACGCCAAGACGTACGACGCGCTGCAGGCCGGGAACCACCTCGCGGTGGCCGGCGCCAGCGTGGCCATCCAGGAACTCAAGGTCACCCACGCCGATACCGGCATCCGCCTGGCCGAGCTGCAACGCGAGCGTGCCGTGCTGCAGGAGGATCACTACGACCGGCAGATCGAGCTGGGCATCAGCGGCTGGGAGTGGACGTCACTGGGGTTGATGGGAGCGGCGGCGGCGTTCCATACCGCTTCCGTGGTCGCGTTCGGCGCCGGCGGGATCGGCAACACCATCAAGAGCGTGTTCACGTTCGGGCTGTTGGGCGACCCGGGGGACAGCTTCGGGAACATGCTGGCCGCGGCGGCCGCGGCGGCCTCGACCGGTGGCCAGATCGCGTCGACGCTCGCGTCCTTCGAGCGCCGGGAACGGGAGTGGTACTTCCAACGCGGCCTCGCCGCCAAGGACCGCGAGATCGGCGACCAGCAGATCCAGAATGCCTACAACCAGCAGCAGCTCGCGATGCACGAACGAGACCTGTCCCGGATGCAGATGCAGCACGCCGAGGCCGTCGTGGTGTTCCTGGCCACCCGGTTCACCAACGCGGAGCTGTTCGAGTGGATGAGCGGCGTCCTCGGTCGGGTGTACGCGTTCTTCCTGCAGCAGGCCACCGCGCTGGCCCAGCTCGCCGAGGCGCAGCTGGCCTTCGAGCGCCAGGAGATGCCGGCCGGGTTCGTCGCCGGCGACTACTGGCGCGACGAGACGGCCGGCGCCGCCGCGCCGGACCGCCGCGGGCTGACCGGTTCCGCTCGGCTGCTGGAGGACATCCAGCGGCTGGACCAGTACGCCTTCGACACCGACCGGCGCAAGCTGCACCTGGCCCAGACCTTCTCACTGTCTTCGGTCGCGGCGCTCGAACTGCAGCAGTTCCGCGAGACGGGGGTACTGACCTTCGCCACGCCCGCGGAGCTGTTCGACCGCGAGTTCCCGGGCCACTACCTGCGGCTGGTCAGCAAGATCGGGGTCACTATGGTGGCGCTCGTCGACCCCGTCCGAGGTATCCGCGCGACGCTGTCGGCTTCGGGCGTGTCGCGTACGGTGGTCGCCCGCGGTCCGTTCGACACGGTGACACTTCGCCGTCAGCCCGAGTCCATCGCCTTCACGTCGCCGAACCACGCCACCGGACTCTTCGACCTCGAGCCGGAGAGCCGGCTGTTGCGCCCGTTCGAGGGAATGGGCGTCGACACGGTGTGGCGGCTGGAGCTGCCGAAGGCCGCGAACCCGTTCGACTTCCGGATGATCGCCGACATTCTGTTGACCGTCGAGTACACCGCCATCGACAGCGCGGAGTACCGGCAACAGGTCGTGCGCGGGCTCGACCGCCGGTTCAGCGGGGACCGCATGTTCAGCGTCCGTAACCAGTTCCCGGATGCGTGGTACGAGCTGAACAACCCGGAGACCGTCGCAGCCGACCGCCGCATGCGGGTGACCCTTCCGCTGACGGCGGACGACCTGCCGCCGCACATCGACGATCTGCGCGTCGAGGAGGTATCGCTGTTCGCGTTGCGGGCCGACGCCTTGGCCGAGGAGCTGACCGTCACCTCGCTAAGCCATGTAATCGGCGGGCAACGGGTCACCACTACCGAGGTGACAACGACCGGTGGCATCGTCGGTACCCGCCGACCCGCCGGCGCCGCGTGGCGCATCCTGCTCGGCCGGGGTCCGGCCGGTGACTGGGAGCTGCAACTGCCCGACGACGAGTTGGTGCGGTCGTGGTTCCGCGACGGTCTGATCGACGACCTCGTCCTGGTACTCACCCTGGCCGGGACAACCCCGGCCTGGCCGTGACGTCAAGACGCGCACTTGTTCGCGATACCCCGCAGGGGTCACGCGCTGACCAAGGCCGGCGCGTCCAGTAGCGCCGCAAGTTGACGCAGGTTGGCTTCGACGGGTCGGTAGTAGACCCAGGTGCCGCGGCGTTCGCCCGCGATGAGCCCCGCTTCGCGCAGCACCTTGAGGTGGTGGGAGATGGTCGGACCGGATACGTCGAACGCGTCGCCAGTGATGTCGCAGACGCAGATCTCGCCATCGGGGGCTGAAGTGATCCGGGACAGCAGCCGTAGCCGGATGGGATCGCCGAGGGCCTTGAACATGCGGGCCAGGTCGACCGCCTGCCCGGCGTCGAGGGACGCCTCGGTGATCGGCGTGCAGCAGGCTGCCTGATCGGCCGTGTCCAGCACCACGAGCTGTTTCGACATTCCTCTAGGTTGACAGATCTCGAAACAGAAGGCAAGCTAGCGAGCGTCACATTGATTTGACAACCATCAACACAGGCCTAGGAGCGGGAGATGACGACCGAGACGACACAGGTTCCGGACGGTAGCGCGGCGAGCACAGCGGCCGAGCCGGTGGCGAGGCCATGTTGCGGGACGGCGGCCGAAGCGCAGGCGTCGGGCGCGTGCTGCGGTGCCGAGGCGAAGGAGCAGGCGATAGCAGCCGGTACCGGGTGTTGCGGATGAGAGCGGAGATCGCCGGTCCTCTGCCGGTCGCGGTGATCGGCGCCGGACCGGTCGGCCTGGCCGCTGCCGCCCACCTCGCCACCCGTGGCCAGGACTTCGTGATCCTCGAGGCGGGCAGCGGCATCGCGTCGTCGGTGGCCGACTGGGCGCATGTGCGGCTGTTCAGCCCGTGGCGGTTCGATACCGACCCGGCCGCCCGGACACTGCTGGAAGCCACCGGCTGGCGCGCACCGGACCCGGACGTCCTGCCCACCGGCGGCGAGCTGATCGCGGAGTATCTGGCCCCTCTCGCGGCACACCCGGCCATCGCGCCGAACCTGCGCATGGGCGTGTCGGTCACGGCGATCGCCCGGTTGGGCGTGGATCGGGTTCGCACCGTCGGGCGGGAGCATGCCCCGTTCCTGCTGCGGCTATCGGACGGCAGCGAGGTCCTCGCCGCGTCGGTGATCGACGCTTCCGGGACGTGGCGTACGCCGAATCCCCTTGGTGGCTACGGCATTGCGGCACAGGGCGAGGCCGAGGCGCGACAGGCCGGGCGGGTGTTCGACGGCATGCCCGACGTCACCGGCGCCCTGCACGACGCCTTCGCGGGCAAGGCGGTCGCCGTGGTCGGCGCCGGCCACTCGGCCACTGGCACCCTGCTCGCGCTGGCCGAACTCGCCGATACCACCGTTCACTGGCTGGTACGCGCGGCGAACCCGGACCGTGCCTACGGCGGCGGGGACGCCGATGCACTGCCGGCCCGCGGCGCGATCGGCACCCGGGTCCGAGCGCTCGTCGCCGCCGGCCGGGTGACTGTCCACACTGGATTCTTCGTGCACGAAGTGACCGACCAGGGTCTGGTGTCGGCGGATGGGCGCAAGGTCGACGCCGACGTGATCGTCAACGCCACCGGCGCCCGACCCGACTACATCCTCGCCAGCGAGCTACGACTGGACCTGGACCCGATCCTCGGCTCCACCCGGGCGCTGGCCCCGTTGATCGACCCGAACCTGCACTCTTGCGGCACCGTACCGCCGCACGGGGTCGACGAGTTGGCTCATCCGGAACCGGGCTTCTACGTGGTGGGCGCGAAGTCATACGGCCGTGCTCCGACGTTCCTGCTCGCCACCGGGTACGAGCAGGTCCGCTCCATCGTGGCCGCCCTGGCCGGCGACTGGGACTCCGCCCGCGATGTCCGGCTGGAGCTGCCCGAGACCGGCGTGTGCTCGACCAATCTTGCCCTCGACGACAGCACCGAGGACGGCTGTTGCGGCTGACCCGCATGGCCGGCGGGCGCTCGCGTCGGCTCATCACCACTCTTGCCGTTACGCAAACCGTTGGGTACGGCGTGCTGTTCTACGCCTTCTCCGTGCTGCTGACGCCGATCGCCGTGGACCTGCGTGCGTCGATAGCCGCGGTCACCGGTGCGGCAACGGTGTCCATCCTGGTCGCCGCCGTCGCCGCGATTCCGGTCGGGCGATGGCTGGACCGCCACGGCGGTCGGGCAGCGATGACCGCCGGCTCGGTCATCGGCGTAGCCGCGGTGCTGGCCTGGTCGCAGGTGCGCACGATCGGCCAGCTGTACCTGGTGTTCGTGCTCATCGGCCTGGCCAGCGCGGGATCGTTGTACGAGGCGGCATTCGCTGTCGTGATCGCCGCCACCGAACCAGCTCGACGCGACCGTGCCGTGCTCGCGATCACTATCGTGGCCGGGTTCGCCTCCAGCATCTTCCTTCCGCTCACCGGATGGCTGCTCGCCTCGTACGGCTGGCGTTCCACCCTGATCGTCCTCGCCGGCATCCTTGCCGCAGCGGCGATCCCGGGACACCTGTGGGCGGTGCCGGCCCGCCACACCCATCACGCTGGCGCACACCACCGCGCCGGTTTGCGGGTGCGGCAGGCGTTGCGCGAGACCAGGTTCTGGGTACTCACCGTCGCATTCGTCGCCCACTCCGCGGCCCTGTCCGCGGTCGGTGTGCTGCTGGTGGCATACCTGCGCCACGCCGGACACTCCGCCACCGTCGCCGCCACCATCTCCGGACTCCTCGGCGTGCTGTCGGTGACCGGCCGCCTCGCGACCACCGGCCTGGCCCGCCGGTACGGGATGACCACGGTCGCCGCCGTCGTGTTCGCGGTACAGGCCGCCGGCGCCGGCGTGCTGCCCCACGTGTCCGGGTCGATTGCCTGGGCGGCCGTCTGTATCACCGCGTTCGGGCTGGGGTTCGGCGTGGCCACCATCGCCCGCCCCGCCATCCTCGCCGACCGCTACGGCACCCACCGATACGCCACCATCGCCGCCACCATGACCGTCCCCATCACCCTGGCCAAGGCGGGCGCGCCGCTCGCCGCGGCCGGTTTGGGCATCGGTCGGTTTCTGCCCTGGGCCGCCGCGGCGTGCCTGCTCGCCGCCGCTCTGCTGTGGACCACTCGCGTTGACACCGAGAAGATTGCTCAGTAGTTTTTGACTCAATGAGCATTGAGCCTTTGTCTGTGGCGGCGCGAGCGCGGATCCACGCGGCGCTCGGAGACCCTGCCCGGCTGGCCATCGCCGACACGCTCGCCGTGGGTGACGCCTCACCCGGGGAGATCGCCGCTCGGCTGGGGATGGCCACCAACCTGGTAGCCCATCACCTCAATGTGCTGGCCGAGGCCGGGCTGGTCGAACGGTCCCGGTCGGAGGCGGACCGGCGGCGCACCTACGTTCGGCTGCGACCGCAGGCCCTCGCCGCGTTGGCCGCGCCGGTGCTCGCGGTACCGAGACGGGTCGTGTTCGTCTGCACCCGCAACTCGGCTCGCTCCCAGCTGGCCGCGGCGCTGTGGGCACGGCACAGCACCATTCCGGCGGCGTCGGCCGGCACCGAGCCCGCGTCGCGGGTGCACCCCCGCGCGTTGCGGACCGCCAAACGCCACGGGCTGTGGCTCGACCCCGCCCGCACCGCCCACGTCGACGCGATCGTCAACCGCGGGGATCTGGTCGTCGCGGTCTGCGACCACGCGCACGAGACCCTGCCCGCCGACTCGGGCCGGCTGCACTGGTCGGTGCCCGACCCGGTCCCGGCCGATACCGACGACGCGTTCGAGACCGCGTACCGCGACATCGCCGTTCGCGTCGATCGGCTCACCCCGGCTCTCTCCGCCGAACGGCATCGCCGATGAGTCCTCCGTTGGCGCGGCGGTTGGTCGCCGAACTGCTCGGCACCATGCTGCTCGTGACCGCGGTTGTCGGCTCCGGCATCATGGCCACCCGCCTGTCGCCCAACGACGTCGGGCTGCAGTTGCTGCAGAACTCGATCGCCACCATGCTCGCGCTGGCCGTGCTGATCCTCGTCTTCGGCCCGGTCTCCGGCGCCCACTTCAACCCGGTCGTCACCCTCGCCGATTGGTGGCTGCACCGCCGCAGCGGCAACCATCTGCGGGTCGCCGACGTGGCCGCGTACACGATCGCGCAGATCCTCGGTGGCATCGGCGGCGCGGTCCTGGCCAACCTGATGTTCTCCCTCGCGCCGGTCACGCCGTCCCACACCGAGCGTTCCGCGGCGAACCTGTGGCTCGGTGAGGTCGTCGCCACCGCCGGCCTGGTCCTGCTCATCCTCGCCCTCGTCCGCACCGGACGGGCCGCGCTGGCCGCGCCCGCGGTCGGCGCGTACATCGGCGCCGCCTACTGGTTCACCAGTTCCACGAGCTTCGCCAACCCGGCCGTCACCATCGGTCGGGCGTTCACCGACAGCTTCGCCGGTATCGCGCCCGCATCCGTGCCCGGATTCGTCGCCGCCCAACTGGCCGGTGCCCTCCTGGCCCTCCTTGCCGTGACCGCGCTCTACCCGCGGCCGGTCGACCTTCGACACCCGTACCCCCGCCAGGAGCCCTCGATGAGCGACCCCTGCGGCCCCGCCATGCCGACGCTGCTCAGCCCCGAAGCCACGCCCGCCCGCGAGATTGTGAACCCATGACTACCAACGGCCGAAAGCCCAGCGTCCTGTTCGTCTGCGTACACAACGCGGGCCGTTCCCAGATGGCCGCGGGCTTCCTACGCCACCTCGCCGGCGACACCATCGAAGTTCGCTCGGCCGGCTCCGCACCCGCCGACCAGATCAATCCTGTGGCTGTCGAGGCCATGAATGAGATCGGCATCGACATCACCGACCAGAAACCCACAGTGCTGACCCCGGAGGACTCGCAAGCCTCGTCAGTGGTCATCACGATGGGCTGCGGCGACGTCTGCCCCTATTACCCCGGACAGCGCCACGAAGACTGGGACATTCCAGACCCCGCCGGCCAGGACCTCGACACCGTACGCACCATCCGCGACGACATCGGACGCCTCGTCAGGGCTCTCGTGGACGACCTCACCGGAGGCTGATGTGGCCGAGACGACGCTGGCCGAGGTGATGGCCGAGCTGGCCGCGCTCGAGGACCCGAAGACACGCGAGGTGAACGAGAAACACGGTGACGATCACGGTGTGAACCCGACTCCCCCGAACTGCACGTCTCCGTTCGCCCCCATCTGGATCACCGAGATGGTGCGCCGGAGCAATCGAGGTCGAGGTCACGACGGCGGAGGTGGCGGTACGTCGTCCTCGATCTGAATGTTGTCGAACGACGCGGTGGCGTTGCGGGTGGCGAAGCCGACGCGGTTGCCGAATCCGAACGGCGGTTGGCCGCTGACGGTCACGATCGCGCCGGGGAAGGTACCCGCGGCGACGGCGGTGATCCGCGTCGGAACCGTCAGGTCGATGGTCAGCCGGTGCCAGGTGCCGACGGCGGGGGCGTAGGGGACGCTGGCCAGAACCGTGAACACGCCGTTCTGCCGCTTGCCGATCTGCAGGGCTGTGGGTCGCAGGGCCACGAAGAAGTAGTTGTTCGCGTCGGCGGCGGTGAACAGTACCGCGACGGATCCGTTGAAGGACCAGCCGCGCGGCTTGGCCAGGGCGAAGACCAGGGTGGCCGGACCCGACCCGCGGCCCGGTACGGTCGCCACCGCCCGTGCGTCGCCGAACGTCGCCGCCTGGCGCAGCACCAGGCTGGCGCCGTCTTCCGCGACGACCGACCAGGAGCCATTGGTGAAGGTCCATCCGTCGGCGTTGCCGTCCTGGAACGTGTCGAGGTACAGCGTGGCGGCGTGCGCCGGCGCGGCGACCGCGACCGCCAGTGCGGCGGCGGTGGCAACTGCCAGGACCCATCGTGCGCGGCGTGACTGGAGCATGGCGCCTCCCGATGTCGAAGTCGCCGCGAGGGTAGACATGAAATCGTATGCGGTCAATGTCTTCTCATGTCGACCGAGGTTGACTGCGGTAGGCGTACGTAACTTTCGCGGCGCGCGGCGGGTCGGTGGCATTTTGCGCGTGCACGCGGAAGGCGCCTATTCGGCTGGACCTGGGTTATGTCGATCTCGGCCCGGCTGGTAGGCCGGCTCCGGATAGACGTCTGTCAGTTCCGGAGGTGACCGCATCATGCGTCTGATCCGACTGTCCGCGTACGGCGCCGTGCTGGCGATCCCGGCCGTCGCCATACTGCTGTTCACCAGCACGCCGGCCTATGCCAACGTGCCCGTCACCCAGGTCAGCACCGACCCGTACACCGACGCCGCCGCGCAGCACCGCACCGAGGTGGAGCCGGACACGTTCCAGTTCGGCTCCACGATCGTGTCGACCTTCCAGGTCGGTCGGGTGTTCGGCGGCGGGGCGTCGAACATCGGCTTCGCCACATCCACGAACAACGGCGCGACCTGGACCCAAGGCTTCCTGCCCGGTTTGACGCCCAACTCGACCCCGCCCGGTCCTTGGGCGCAGGTCAGCGACCCGGTGGTGGCGTTCGACGCGCAGGACAACGTCTGGCTCATCTCCGTGCTGGGCATCAACGGCCCGGGTACCAACCCGGTGCTCACGCTGCGGTCGACCAACGGTGGGCTCACCTGGAGCAACCCGATCACGACCGCGACCGGAAACCTGGACAAGAACTGGATCGTCTGCGACAACACGTCGACCAGTCCGTTCTTCGGCAACTGCTACACGCAGTACGACATCGTCAGCGGCAACCAGATCCGGATGACCACGTCGACCAACGGCGGGCTCAACTGGGGACCACCGCTCGCGTCCAGCAGCGGCGCGACCGGACTGGGTGGCCAGCCGGTGGTGCGGCCCAACGGCACCGTCATCGTGCCCTACCGCGCGACCAACGCGGCCCAGATCCGCTCGTTCCGGTCCATCGACGGCGGGGCGAGCTGGCGGGCGACGGTACTCGTCTCGAACATCACCCACCACACGGTCGCCGGTGGGCTGCGGGAATCGCCGCTGCCGTCGGCGGAAATCGACTCCTCCGGCACGGTCTACGTCGCCTGGGCAGACTGCCGGTTCCGCACCAACTGCCCCCGCAACGACATCATCGTGTCCGAGTCCACGAGCGAGACGACCTGGGCGGCGCCGTATCGGGTACCGATCGACGCGACGTCGAGCACGGTCGAGCATTTCGTACCCGGCATCGGGGTGGACCGGACCACGTCCGGCAACACGGCACGCATCGGGCTGACCTACTACTTCTACCCGAACTCGTCGTGCACGGCCGCGACCTGCCAGCTCAACGTCGGCTACATCTCCTCCACCAACGGCGGTACGTCCTGGGCGGCCGCGATCGCGATCGCCGGACCGATGACGCTGTCCTGGCTACCGAACACATCGCAGGGCCGGATGTTCGGGGACTACATCTCCACGTCGGTGATTCCCGGCGGGCGGGCATACCCCGTCATCCCGATCGCCTTCGCGCCCAGCGGTGGTCTGTTCAACTGCAACATGCACGTACCGACCGGCGGCATGCCCGTCGGCTCCGGCACGCTGCAGTCCGAGCGGTGGACCGGGCCCGAGCCGCAAGGCCCCAACGAGGCACCCGGCACCCGACGCTGACCGAAGAACGGTGGCCGCCCCGCTCGGGGCGGCCACCACCCTCTACGAGTTATGGCACGGCGGTCAGGGTCGGTGCGATGGTGGGTGTCGGGCCGGGTACGGGTATCGGGCAGGGCGGCGGGAAGCGGAAGTGGCCGATCCTGGTGTTCCAGGTGCCTCCGGTGACTGTGTAGTACTCGTTGACGTACCAGAACGTGCAGTCGTCGACCGGGTCGATAGTCATGGCGGTGTAGTCGCCCCAGCGCGGGCTGCCGGTCTGTGAGCCGGTACCGATGGCCATGGTGCCTTCGCCCTGCGGCATGGTGCCTAGCGGGTCGGCCAGCAGCCGGCCGGTGTACCGGATGCCCGGAAAGACCGTGGTGGCGTTGGAGACGCTGTAACCCAGCGCCATGTTGCCGCGGCGGTCCTGGGCGATGCTGCCCATCCAACGGTGTACGCCGTCGTTGCCGACGACCGTGCCCTGCTGGAACACCGACGGCGTCGCGGTGGACAGGCCGCGCAGCTCGTACCAGCGCACGCCGGCCAGGACCGGCTGCGCCTCTACGGACTGGTTGGTCACCAGCGACTCGTAGTTGGCGAACCGGCGGTACGCGGCGCGGTGCATCGGCCGTTGCCGGTACGACAGGATGTCGATCTTTTGAGTGGTGCCCGGCTGCGGGATGCAGTCTCGTGGTCCGGGCGAACACGGGAAGATCGAGTCGAATGGCGCGACCGGAATCGACCGGACGAACGTCAGCGCGGCCGCGGGTGGCGAGAAACTGAACCGCAAGTGGAAGACGTTGACGCCGTCGAAGGGGGCGCCGTACGGCCCGCCGTCGTCCATCGTGCCGATGAAGTAGCCGATCGTCGCAAACGGCGGCAGCACCTTGCCGTCCAGATCCGACGGGAGCAGGCCGTCACCGGTCTTCCACGGCTCGGTGCCTGGCGCCAGCAGTACCTTGACCGCCACCGCGGTGGGGTCGCCGACGAGCATCTTGGTCCGCTCGAACGCCCAGGTGCCGACGCCGACGAAGGCACCAGCCAGCCCGTTGAAGTCGCGGCTCGACCCGAGGTAGCC
>Ga0075419_10001873_pt1 | contig 13672 bp, 10 predicted proteins | sample SoiMetdeltSBSDD3_FD_76900 | JGI IMG/M metagenome (GOLD analysis project Ga0075419, IMG submission 76900) | Bulk soil microbial communities from a Populus tree surrounding site in Tennessee, USA - Soil MetaG P. deltoides SBSDD3 | ecosystem: Environmental > Terrestrial > Soil > Tree plantation... | reverse complement strand
GCGTTAAGAGCGGCCTGGTTCAAGAGATCGTCGATATAGGTCACCTCGGGACGCGTGGCGTGGTACTGCGCTTCCACCGCAGCGACATCGAGCAATGGATTCAATGCGCCATGTTCGATCCTGGGGGGCGGTTCACAGATCAGAATGCGATTAAACGATGAGGCGATGGCACTGAGCTCACTCGGCGCAATCTCGACACGGTTCCCCGGGCTCGAATCGCGTGTCACCCGTTCGTGCAGTTGGCGCAAGGCTTGTGCATACGGACGATGGTCTTCGCCCAGTTTGCCTTGTTCGAACAAGAACTGCACCTGCTCGGCATCATGCTTGATCCGCGACCTGTAGATGACGGTATCACCTGTTACTGAATGGTGATCATGCCTGGTCCGCGCGACCTCGTGCAAAAACCGGCAGGCTTGGATCTCATCACCTGCCCATGACCATGCCATACCGAGATTGTAACGGGCTAATTGATAGCCGGGGAGAATGGACAGCGCTTGCTGAAAACATCCGATCGCATCGTGGAGCGTGCCGATTTCCATGAGCGCCAAGCCCAAGTTGTTCAAAGCTTCGGCATGGGTCGGCCTCAGTTCGAGGGCGCGGCGGTAGCAGGCAACGGCATCCCCGGTGTGCCCTTGCTCTTTTTTTGCAACGCCGAGATTATTATGGCTGTCTGCATGGGAAGGATTGAGCTTCAAGGCATGCTCGTACGCGTTCACTGCTCCTGATAGATCTCCAGTCTCGCGAAGAACATTTCCCAAATTCCCATAGGCCTCGGAATAACGAGGATTGAGCGCGACAGCTTTTTCATAAGCGGATACGGCATCCGGCGAGTGGCCGGCCGTTTGCGATACCACCCCGAGATTGAACCAGTAGACAGGCGAAGAAGGTTGTCGTTCGACTGCAGCGTGGAGGTAACGGAGGGATTCAGCAAGACGGTTTAAACGGTAGGTGACCAGGCCCAGTAGGTGGCAGGTCTCGGGGTCATGCGGGGCAAGCTCGAGGGCGTGTCGATAGGCGTTTTCCGCTTCGGTGAGACGACCGGCCTGTTGATGACCCCGGCCTTGGTCGAGCCAGGCCTGGACCGTGTAGTGATGCCGCGTCTCTCGCGACGCGTCTTGACGACGTCGATCCGCTCGATTCATGATGCCTCAGCAGTCGGCTGAGAGTAGCCGAAAAACCCGCTGAGGGTCAAAGGAGGGTGCAGGCTTGTTGTCTAACAATGGGGAGGCAGCGTGAGCATGAAGGTGATTAATCTTTCGACTTATCAAGTGTTTAGTGCTGAGAAAATGAAGAAAAACAATATCTTTCAGACCCCTCGGTTCTTCTGCGATATCTATTGTTTCGAACCGGGGCAGGAACAAAGAGGGCATGTGCACGGTGAGCAAGACAAAGTCTATCTCGTCTTAGAAGGGAAAGGCACGTTTCAGGTCGGCACCGAGAAGCAAGTGCTGGGGCCGGGCCAAGGCACGATGGCCCCGGCCGGTGAAGAACACGGCGTGAAAAACGACAGCGGACAGCGGCTCAAGGTGCTGGTGTTCGTGGCCCCGAACCCCTGACGGGTGTGGTTAAACAGCTACTCGTCTTTTTTGATCTTCTTTAAGCGGCGGTCGAGCGCGAATCTGGTGAGTCCCAGCCGTTTTGCGGCAAGGCTCTTATTGTAATCAGCAAGGCGCAAGGACTCCTCGATGATGCTGTCTTCGATCTCGCTGAGGGTATGGTTGCCGACCTGCATCTCGACCCTGATCACCTGACCATCCCCGTGGGAGACGGCTGTCGCTGTTTGTTTGGCCTGATCGCGCAATTCACGGGGGAGATAGTTGGCCGTGAGCGTTCGTCCCGTGCAAAAGATCGTCGCACGTTCGATGATATTCTGCAGCTCGCGGATGTTGCCTGGATAGTGATAGCCTTCTAACAACGCGCGAGCCTCGGCATCGATCTCAGCCACGTCCTTGCCAAACTCAGTTCCGTAATGCAACAACGCCTTCATGCTCAAGGGGAAAATATCCTCGATCCGCTGTCTGAGCGGCGGCAATTCGAGTGCGACGACATTCAGGCGGAAAAAAAGGTCTTCGCGAAAGGTGCCTGTCGTGATGGCCTTTTTGAGGTCACGGTTGGTCGCGGTGATCAATCGGAAGTCTGCGGCGATGTCAGTGGTGCCCCCGAGCCTCCGGAAGGTACGTTCCTGGAGCACTCGCAACAGCTTGGCTTGCATGGTCAGATCTAGGTCGCCGATTTCATCCAGGAACAGGGTCCCGCCTTCCGCTCGGTCGAGCAGGCCAAGCTTGCGCTGGTGCGCTCCTGTGAAGGCGCCTCGCTCGTAGCCGAACAACTCGCTCTCGAAGAGATCGCGGGGTATCGCCGTGCAATTCACACCGATGAAGGGACCGGAGGCCCGGCTGCCGTTATGGTGCAGGACACGGGCGACAAACTCCTTGCCCGTGCCGGTTTCGCCCAACAAGAGAACAGTGCTCTTGGGATTGTGCGCCACTTCCCGGATCTGCTCAAGAAGGCTCTTCATCGCCGCACTATCGGCGATAAGATGGTCTATCGCATATTGATTCCTCTCCTGTTCGCTTTGATACGACAGACGGCGTCGAAGCGCGGACAATTCCAGCGCCCGATCCAGAACCTGTTCTATTCCGTCGAGATCCACGGTTTTAATGACGAAATCGTAGGCCCCGAGCTTCATGGCCTCCACGGCGTCCTGCACCGTTCCGTAAGCGGTGAGCATGATGACGAGAGCAAACGGCGCTTTAGCGCGGCAGGCTTTCAGCGCTTCAAGACCGGAGAGACCTGGCATCTTGATATCCAGGAGCACGAGGTCAGGCACTTCGTGATCCAAGGCCTGCAGCAAAGTCTCGCCTGATTCAAACGCCGTCACGCGATGCTGCCGCCGCGACAGCCGCTTCACGAGGGCTGAACGGATCGCCGGCTCATCGTCGGTGACGAAGATGGTGGCACTCATGTCAGCGTCCCCACGAAGTCCGACATGGGCCGCAACGGCAGCCAAAGCCTTGCCGTTGTGCCGTGGCCCGGCTCGCTCGTCAACGTCATGTCACCGCCGTGCGCCTCCGTAATGTTCCGGCAAATGGCCAAGCCCAAGCCGGTGCCGTGCCGTTTGCCTGATGTGAAAAATGGCTGAAACACCTGAGCGAGATCTTTCTGAGTGATGCCTGACCCCGTGTCGGTCACCTCGATGAAGATGCCTGCATGGCCACCGCGTGTCGATGGTCCGGCTCCTATGCGCAGTTCACCACCGCCCAACATGGCATCCAGCGAGTTGTGGCACAGATTCAACATCACCTGTTTGATCTGGTCCCGGTCCCCATAGGCAGTCAGTGTCGTGGGACAGGACCGCATAACTCTGACCTGCTGGGTCTCGAGCCGCGTGTCCAACAACTTGAGTACCTCCTCGATGAGACCGTCTACTGGCCACGTAGTCGGCACGAGCTCTCGCGGACGAGCATAATCGATGATCTGATTGACGATGCGGTCGAGCCGGCGGGTTTCATTCAAAATGATGTCGAGGTCCGACCGCTTGTCGTCGGACGCATCGAATTCGTCCCGCAACAGCGCCGCAGTGGAGCCGATCCCGACCAGCGGATTGCGTATCTCATGCGCGATGCCGGCCGCAACCTGTCCCAGTGTGGCCAGGCGCTCGGCGCGGCTCAACTGCTGCTGCATATCGTCAAGGGCGGTGATGTCGATGTTGAAGCCTTGATAGATGACCGTCTCGTTCGAGTCCTGCTCGATCGGCGTGCGGCGGCTCAGCACCTTCCGTACCGTACCGTCGGCATGGAGAAACCTGAAAACAGTCTCGCACGTTTTTCGCTCTTCGACCGCACGAGCGAATTCTCCGAGGACCCGTTCGCGATCTTCGGGATGTATCCGCTGCCTGAAGGCCTCCGGATTGTCGGCCCCATCCGGATCCAGGCCGGCCAGGATCCGGTTGTAACGGTTACTGAAAGTAATGTCGAATCCTTTGGTAGAGAAAATGCCGAAAGGAGCAAGATCGACCAGACTGCGATATTTCGCCTCGGATGCAGTAAGGTGTTGGTTGACGCTGCGCAGTTCGGCCTCCGATTTCTCTACCATGGCAAGATGAGCGCGGATCTGGGTGCTCATCGTGTGAATGACCTGAGTCAGATTGCCGATTTCATCCTTACGATCGATGACAGGCACGGTCGGAGCAATGCCAGCCGGGGACGAACTCACCACCTTTGCCAGTGAAACCAGCGGTCCGGTAATCGAGCGGGCTATGAGATGAAGGGCCAGGAGCATGAGACACAGTGCGAGCGTGCCGCCGCCAAGTATGACGGATAGCATCGTGCTCCGGTCCTGCGATAAGCGCGACAGCAGGGTGTCCAAGGTTTGTTGCCGTGCGCGATCAAAGTGGGCCATTTCGTCCCGGATCTGGACCATGATCATCCGGCCGCGGCCTTCTTCAATGTAACGTTTGGCTTCTTCCCGCCGGCCGGCTTTCATGGCGTCGATCAACGCCTCTTTTTCGTTAATGAACTGAGCCACCAGGGTGCGGACTTTGGAGAGGAGCGCCCGCTGCTCTTCGTACCTTCGCACTTGTTCGTCAAGCGAGATTCCAACCGCCTGAATGTGATCCTGTGCGGTCCGGTATGGGTACAGATATTTTTCATGTTTGGTGATGACGAAGCCGCGGAACCCGGTCTCAAGGTCGACGACCAAGCGCAGATATTCCGCCGCAAGACGTTGTGAGAGGTACAGGGTATTGAGTTCGCTCTCGTCCTCTGAAAACGTTTCGACACTTCGATAAGTGACGATGCTGAGGGAGATGACCGTGAGGACAGGAATCACCGAGGCAAGCAACAGTTTGCGTGCAATTGGAAGGTCGCTGAACAGTTTCAGAAGGCGGTGCATGGAAGCCTCCTGAGGTCATCGTAGTTGCAGGACTGACGTCGAGTCAAACCGGTCATGAACGGTTCGTTCACGGAAGGACGGGCTTGGTCAGATCATTGTGGATCGCGTTATTGTCGGCATTGACATCGATTCCCTTGAGGGGCGCGGGTTTGCTGAGATTGACATACTGGAACGTCCCAAACGGCTGGATCTGTTCGTCCGCGGGCAATTGGTTCCGGTTCCAACCTCCGCCGAGGGCACGAATCAGTCCCACCGAGCTCTGCAGCAACTCAGCCTTGATCTGCACAGACTCGATGCGGGCGGTCAACGTGGCGACTTGCGCATAAATCAGCTCAAGGCTGGATGCCAGACCGCCCTGATAGAGCTCCGTCGTCAGGTGTTGTGCTTTGAAGGTGGCGCCGACCGCGGCATCCTGCCGATTCGCGGCGAGGGTCAACTGGCTCGTCAAACTCAGGTTGTTTTCCACTTCGCGAAAGGCGTTGAGCACGGTCGACCGGTATCGATCTTCCGTCTCGCGGTACGCCGACCAGGACTGTTGCAATTGCGCGCGACGAAATCCGCCCTGGAAGAGCGGCATCGAGACAGCGGCACCGTAGGACCAAAAACTGTTGGCCAGGGACAGCAGGTTAAAGCCGGCGTCTTCAAAGCCGCCGCCGGCGCGGAATCTTACGTCGGGGAAAAAAGCCGCCCGGGCGATGCCGATGGCCCGGCTCGCCTGGGCCATCTGACGCTCCATCCTGGCGATGTCCGGACGCCGTTCAAGCAACGTCGACGGGAGCGTCTGCGGAAGGGTGAAACTCGCTACACGGAGGTCCTCGGCTGCTTTGGGTTTGATGGTGAAGCTGGCCGGCGCCATATTGACAAGGATGGCAATCGCTTGTTCGGTGACTTGCCGTTGGCCTTGTACCCGTGCCAGCTGCGTCTCGGTGGTAAACAACAAAGACTCGACCCGGGCCACGTCGAGCGCGGAGGCGATCGCGCCGACGAATTGGGCTTTGACGATGTCCAAAGAGCGTCGATAGAGTTCGATCGATTGGGTATAAATCGCGATCTGCGCGTCATAGCCTCGCAGCAGGAAATAATTTGCCCCGATTTCGGCTTGGAGGCTAAGACGTGCCAGTCCATAGTCGGCGGCGCGTTCTTCGGCGCGATAGGTCTCAACGCGGGTAGCATTGCGAAGGGCCGACCAGAAGTCGGGCTCCCAAGAGGCAAGCCCACCTAGGGAAACCGACGAGGCCTGTTGCGGAATATCACGTGGGAAAAACAACGCATTGACCGAAGCTCGATTGTCTGAAGCGCCGAACCCCAGGCCCAGCCGCGGGAGGTACTGGGACCGGGCCTTCATCATCATGTCCCGGGCCTGCACAAACCGTTCGGCGGCAGCTTCCAGATCTGGATTAGCCGCCATGGCCTGATCAATGAGGGTGTTTAGACCCGGATCGTCGTACAGCGTCCACCAGTCAGGGCGCAGGTCGCCGTCCGATGGCTTGGCCTCGACGAATGGGCTCGACCCATGCCATGAGGCAGGGACCACATACTCCGGCGGCTGATAAGGGGGCGAGAGATCGAGAGTCGGGAATAGATCGCTGCACGCAGTGAGGCTGAGCAGAGCTAGGAGCCAGCTCCCCACCCAGGCGATATGCTTCATATGCAGGATCCTGGTCATTGTGACGTCGACATGGCCGATTGTTTTTCCTGCTGATGCTGCTTGTCCTCTGGCGAGGAAGGCTCCGTCGGGTCAAGGTCATAGCCCGGCGCCGGCGTCACGATACGCACTATGTCGCCTTCCAACAACGCAGCACTGGGGTTGTTCACGATGCGGTCGTTTGGACCAAGGCCTTCCGACACTTCGACTGAACTGTCGAGGAGTCTGCTCACCGTGATGGTTTGTAGGTGAACCCGGTCCTCATCTGTGACCACCGCCACCTGGGTGCCGTGCTCTTGGAAGACCAGAGCGGTAGATGGAATCAAGAACACCTTTCTGTCGACTGGTGCCGTGATGACGACTTTACCGTATGACCCAGGCCACAGCGCTCTGTCATCATTGTCGATCGTGAAGACCGTCACGGCGGTGCGGGTGCTCACGTCGAACCCCTTGGCCACCGTCAAAAATTTGCCGGTGAAATGGCGGTCGGGCAATTGCGGAACGGTCACATCGGCGGTCAGGCCCGGATGGAGAAACGGACCAAACGACTCGGGGACACTGACAAAGAGGCGCATCATGCTGACGTCGGCGACGGTAAACAGATTGCTGATCGAGCCGGGAGTACTGATCGTGCCTTCCTTGTTGACATAGTCGCCGACGTTGATATTGCGCACCGTCACAACGCCGTCATAGGGCGCAACGATCGTCTTGAACCGAATCAGCGCCTCGTAGTTTCTGACGTTCTGTTCCGAGGCTTTAACCTTCGCGGCCTCTGCTTTCGCCTCGGCGACTTTCACCGAGATCGATTGCTCGGAGACCGCTTGATTGGGGCGTAGCGCGAGCCAGCGTTTGGCCGTGATATCCGCGAGCGCGTACTTGGCGCGCTCGGATTCGAGATCTGCCTTGGCTTGAGCATATTGTGCATCAAGCGCCGGTGCATTGATTTCGGCGAGGATGTCTCCCTTTTTTACCTGGGCGCCGTAGTCCTTGTACCACATCTTTACGTAACCGGAGACCTGAGCATAAATCGGCGCTTCGAACCAGGCGGTGATGTTGCCGGGGAGAGTAATGGTCTCGGTGGCGTCCGCCGGTTTAGGATGAACAATAGCCACGGTAGGGACGGCGTCTTCGTGCGTCTTGACTTGCAACGCGGCAGCGTCGCTTTTGGTTTCATAGATGCGATAGCCGACGTAGAAGAGGAACACGATCAGCATTGTCAGTGCCACGAATTTTCCCCGGAGACGGCGCATCATGAGGCACGCTCCTTCTGGCGGGTCATCCGCCCGTTGTAAAACGTGGCATAGACACAAGGGACGAACAGTAATGTGAAGACGGTGGCGACGAGCAAGCCGCCAATGACGGCCCGGCCGAGTGGCGCATTCTGGGAATAGCCCGTTGCCATCGGGACCATCCCGATGATCATGGCAGAGGCGGTCATGATGACCGGACGGAAGCGGGTCTTGCCGGCTTCAATCGCGGCTCGCAGTGCGTCTGCGTGCTCCTGAAGTCGCTCGCGGGCATACGACACGACAAGAATCGAATTCGCCGTTGCCGTGCCCATGGTCAAGATGGCGCCAGTCAGCGCCGGCTCTGAAAGACGCGTATGAGTGAGGAATAACGCCCACGCGATGCCCGCCAGCGCGCCCGGCAACGCGGTAATAATGATGAACGGATCGAGCCACGATTGAAAGTTGACCACGATCAAGAGATACACCAAGACGATGGCGGCCAGCAGACCGAAGATTAACTCGGAATAGGCCTCGTGCATGAGGGAAGCCTGACCATGGATTTCGAGCTCGGCGCTGCGGGGTTTCTCCGATTCCATGCTTTTCGCGATTTCTTGAACGTCCGTCAGCACACCCCCCAGGTCGCGTCCTTCGGCGGAAATATAAACATCAAACAGGGGCATGATGTTCCCATGCGTGATCACACCCGGCGTGCCCTCGGCTGACAGGTCGGCCAAATTGCCCAGCAGCTGGATATCATTGTCTTTAGAATTGGCCGAGGAATCGACCGGAATGGTCTTCAGGCTATTCAAGCTATTGATCTGCGGCTGCGGCGTATACACATTGATCAGATATGACATGCCGGTCGCAGGATCGAGCCAATAGATTTGGTCGACCTGTTGGCTTCCGGCAGTGGTCATAAGCAAATTGTCGGCAATGTCCTTCAAGGTTCTATTCACCCCGAGTCCGAAGGTTCGGTTGCCTTCGACCATGAGAGTCGGCGTACGCATGGTTTGCTGGATCACCACGTCCACGGCGCCGGGGACCTCGCGGAATTTGCCCACCAATTTACGGACGAACTCGTAGTTGGCATGAATATCGGGGCCGTTCACCTGCACGTCGATCGGCGCTGGTGCGCCGAAGTTGAGTATCTTTGCGGTTAAATCGGATGGCTGGAACGTAAACTCCGTCCCGGGATAGCGCTCCCTTAAGCCCTTCCGCAAGATGCGCCGGTAATCCCACACAGGAGATTTCTCATTTTCCAGCAGGATCGTGAGGTCACAATCTTGAGAGCCTATCGTTGGCGTCGGAATGAAGGCGAGATTGTGCGGGCCGACCGGGAGGCCACAATTACTGACGATGTTTTCGACCTGGCCGGGCAGCAATTCCTCGATGCTGTTAGAGACAAGCGTGGCCAGGCGTCCGGATACCTCGATGCGCGTTCCGAGCGGGGCCCGCATATGCATTTGAATGACTCCAGATCTGATCTCGGGGAAGTAATCGCGTCCGAGAAAGTAAAACAGGACCGTCGATCCCACCGCGAATGCCAGCGAGATTTTGATAAAGGCGCTGCGACGCGCGATCACGCGTTCGAGCAGCGCACCATAGCCCTCGCGAAACCGATCGAAACGGCGCTCGAACCCTTTCTGAAAGCGGACGAAGACGTTCCGGGAGGGCTGCAGGTGCTGGTTAGGCTGCTGCGACATGGTGACTCTTCATGAGATATTTGGCCATTGTCGGCACCAGGGTGCGCGACAAGATAAAGGAAGCCAGCATGGCGATGATGACCGCCTCGGCCATAGGTTTGAATAAGTAGCCGGCGACGCCTCCGAGTTCGAAGAGTGGGATCCAGACGATCGCGATGCACAGGGTCGCGACGAGGGTTGGGACAACGATTTGATTCGCGGCGTCGATAATCGCCTGCTCCAGCGGCTTGCCCATGTCAATATGGCGATCGATATTCTCAATCATTACGGTTGCATCATCGACCAAAATGCCGACCGCGAGCGCTAATCCGCCAAGCGTCATGACATTGATTGTCTCGTTAAGCCAATGGAGGCCGATGATGGCGGTGAGGATCGACAGCGGAATCGACGTCCATACGATCACCGTCGCCCTCCACGAGCCGAGCAGCAGCAGTACGATGAGGCCGACGAGCGCTCCGGCGGTTGCCATTTCATGCACGACGTCCGAGATCGAATCCTTGACGAAGGTTGACGCGTCGTCGAGGAGCTTGATCTTTACGCCGGGAGGAGAGACTTGCTCAGCCCTCGGGATCATTTTCTTGATCCCATCGACCACATCCAAAGTCGAGGCCTCGGTGCTCTTCATCGCGACGATGATGACGGTCTGTTTGCCTTTGACCAGCACCGCGTTCTGTTGCACCCGGCCCATGAGTTGCACCGTGGCGACGTCGCGCAGATAGATGAAGGCGTTGCCTTCCCTCTTGATCGGGATATCGCCGAAATCCTCTACCTTCAACGGTGAGGCGTTCGTCAAGACGATCCAATCGGTGGATTTGATTTTGATGTCGCCAGCGGGCAGCACGAGGTATTGCTGCATGAGAACATTGTGAATATCCGTGGGGGTAAGATGGCGCGCGAGCAGTTTCTGCTGATCGAGGTTGACCATCACCTGCATGTCCTGACCTCCGTACGGGTGCGGCAACACGATTCCGGGTACCGTGACGAGCAGAGGTCGGATCCGCATGTAGGCCAGATTGTACAGGTCCGCCGGTGTCATGTTGTCGGAGCTGATTTGGATCATGGCCACCGGTATCGAGGAGGGTGCAAGCCGCATCACCATCGGAGGGGAAATATCCGGGGGGAGCGCCTTCACGACGTTTTGCGCAATGCCGACGATATCCGCTTCGGCCCTGCCCACGTCGACTCCATCCTGGAGAAAAATATTGGTGATACTGCTGCCGTAGTATGAGTGACTGTGGATATACTTGATGCCTTCGACTGTCGAAGTCAAAAAGCGTTCAAATAAATAGGTGATGCGCCCTTCGACCTGCTGCGGCAACAGGCCCGAGTAGATCCAGACTACGGAGGTGACAGGAATGGTGATGTTCGGGAAGACGTCAGTCGGCATCTTGAGCACCGTTTTGGTACCCAGCACCAGGATCAAGATGGACATGACGACGAAGGTGTAGGGCCTGCGCAGGGCGATGAGGACGATCTCATTCATGATGGAGCGAACTCCGTCAGCAGAAGTTAGTGTAGAGCAACGTGCTTCAAGGTAGCAAACGGCTTACCCGACACGGATGTCGAGATACTTGTCCCGTGATAAACGTCAGAATAGATCTCTTTTATCGGTAGGATACGTCCGAGCACGCCCGCACAATCGGTTTCAACTATTCAATCTTCTTATGAGGGAGATCGCGCTTTCGCACTGTGCATAATGTGCGGAATCTCACAAATTCGCTTCAGGATAGCCGGGTCCTTTCTTTAGAAGTCTTCGAAATGTATCAATTGACGCAAGGTCTCAGAGTTATTGAGTCTCTGCGTCATTTGGTATCGAACTTGCGTTAACCCTTCCAGTATGCCGTCTCCGGCAATGCTTCATGAAGGGAGTTGATGGTGCGAATACCGAAACTGGTCATAGCAATGGTGCTCGTCGGTGGACTCACCGGTCTTGGAAACGCTGCCGCTGCACCGGGTGAGACGTTGACGGTGGCAGCTCCCCTCACCTTGAGAGCGCCATTTCAAGAGATTCTGAGAATCTTTGAGCAGGAATACGGCGTGCCAGTGGAAGTTCAATACGGCCCTTCGCACACGCTTCGCCGGCAAATTGAACAGGGAGCTCCAATCGATGTGTTTCTTTCGGAATCCTTGCAGGAGGTAGAGACGCTCCACCATAAGCGACTGACGCTGTTCGGAGGCCCTCGCCAATATGCGCAGACATCAATGGTCGTCGTGATGTCCTCCGCTTCAGCTGCCACGGTGGTCTCGGTGAGTGAGGCATCATCGAATGGAGCCTTGCGCGTGGCTCTTGTCGATCCCAAGACGTCCAGCCTCGGAGCGATTGCGGTGAAGGCGCTGAAACAGATGGATCCATTAGGACATCATCGTGCGCGGCTTATTCCCGCTCCCAACACCGATGAAGTCGTCCGTCTGGTCAGTGGAGGAGAAGCCGATGTCGGCGTGGTGTATCGGGCCGACGCGATCAACAGCGGACTGGTGCGCATCATTGATGAAGCCCCGGCCGGACGCTCGATTCCAATCCTGTTTGGACAAGCGGTGGTATCGACCTGTCGGGAAGCCTCGCGGCAGGCCGCACAACAGTTCGTAAATTTCATGATGACCGCCCGCATTCAAAAACTGCTGCTTAAATACGGCTTTGATGCGATGCCGACAAAGGAAGCCGTGGGGTAACGCACCAAAAGGACACCTTGAGCATGGCGCCTGGCCGGATGTCATGCGCCGGACCGAGATTCGATCTGCTCTCCTTTCTCCTCGATTGATCATCGCCGCATCGCCCTACTTACCCGGAAGAAGCAGCCCGTTACCGACAGGGCCGACGAATTGGAGTCCGAATCGGTACCTATCTCATCGACTGCGATTGCATGTTGGCTGTGCGTTCCAAGGATCGCCACGGCTTCCCCTAGTGAAAGCACAAGGGATCTTGCCCTCCATCCCAGGGTATGGCCGGTCAAGCCTATGGATCGTACTATGTGACCGAATGACACTTTTACCGTTATCGTAGTGAGAGGGTGCTGGTGAAAGCGATTTCAACAAAGTCATCGGCCTTGCCTTGCAGCCATCCCGGGTTGTTCTAAAAAGAATGGAGGAATGCCATGGGGTTTCTGCCGTTTCGTGACCGGGCCAGAATCGTGCTCTTTCATTGGCCCGCAATCGTCGCAGGCCTTTCTATCGCGCTGGGTATTCACATCGTCCTTACGGCGTTCGGGCTAGGCGTCGTATTCCTTCAGATGCAGTCGGCTGAAGGGGGAAGCAGCATGGCAGTGGCCGGGTTGTTGTTGTGGAGTGGTTGCGCGTGGATCACAGCCTCGTTTATCGGCGGCTATGTCACTGCCTGGGTGGCCGATGCAACCAGGTATATGGAAAGTCTCTTTCATGGACTGGTGCTGTGGGGCGCCTTAACGTTCATCTTGATGTTCTTGCCGCCCAGTACCATGGGCATCGGCACGGATGGGGAGTCTCTTACGACCCCGAGCATGGTCTCATCGGTCGCTTGGTTTATTGCGATCGGTGGTCTGCTCTCCCTTGGTACTACCGTGTGGGGAGCAATCATTGGCTCCAAGGTTGTAGCCGAGGTTGAAACGAAAGAGTCGGGCGCTTACCGTGCCGCATAGGGAGAATGCAATATGCGTCGACGAGGAGATAGCAACGAGCAAAAGGCGGTAACCATTAGAAAATGGATCGATCCAGATGAGCGGATTACCGTACAGTTCGATGATCAAGGCGATCTTAACGCTGAAGTGACCGCGTGCACAGATCAGATCGTGTCTCTCTCTATCGACACGACGGTGCCTCATATGCGCCAGGAGATTTCTTTGCCGTTGAGCTCCGTCGAAATCTCTGAGGATCATTCCCACTACACACGAGATCCCGCACGTCCGCTTCAGCGTAAGCGCCTGATGCTGATTGCTCGCGGGAAACGTCCGGCGGTCGTGTATTGATTCGCCCTAAGGCTTGGGCGGCGGAGCCAAGGGTGGGGCTGTAATGCAGGACCGCATGACCGCGGCGTGACAACGGCCATGCGTGGTGCTGATCACGAAGGTGGCCAATTCCTCTTCCGTGCGCCGTTTGCCGTCGTGGTCGATCAGGAGATGATCCGGAATTTCGTCGTTGACTTGGGCGATCCCCTCGAGTCGCTCCAGAGCGTGGATGATCACATCGTGCGACTGACGGCACGCGGAACCCGACACCACAAGAGCAGACCG
>Ga0075419_10001872_pt1 | contig 13673 bp, 16 predicted proteins | sample SoiMetdeltSBSDD3_FD_76900 | JGI IMG/M metagenome (GOLD analysis project Ga0075419, IMG submission 76900) | Bulk soil microbial communities from a Populus tree surrounding site in Tennessee, USA - Soil MetaG P. deltoides SBSDD3 | ecosystem: Environmental > Terrestrial > Soil > Tree plantation... | reverse complement strand
GAGCGACAGCACGCGGCAGTATCAAAAGCAGCTCCGCTCGGACAAGCCCGCGGGCAGCAAGCCTGCGTACGTCGCCGTGCAAGACGATCAAGCGCAGGCGCTCTACGTCGTCGAGCATGTTCTCGCTGCGCGCGAACAGGGGACGCTGTTGCGGCGTCAGGCTGTACTGGCGCGCAATGCGCATCACACGGACATGCTCGAGCTCGAACTGCTCCGCCGCAACATTCCGTACGTGAAGTACGGTGGCCTGAAGTTTCTCGAAGCCGCTCACGTGAAGGATGTGCTCGCGCTGCTGCGCTGGGCGGACAACCCGCGCAACCGCATCGCCGCCTTCCGCGTCCTGCAACTGCTGCCCGGCGTCGGGCCGGCTACCGCGGACCGCTGCCTGAAAGTCTTCGAGGCGAGTGGCTACGCGTGGCCGATCCTGGCCGAGTACCGCATGCCGGCGGCGGCGGAAGTCGAGTGGTCGTCGCTGATGGAGCTGATGGCGGACCTGATGAATGCGCGCGAGTGGCCCGGTCAGCTCGGCCGCCTGCGCAAGTGGTACGAGCCGCAGCTCGAGCGCATCTACGATGCGGCCAAGGTGCGTTCGGGCGACATCGAACAGCTGGAACGTCTGTCCGGGCAATACGGGACCCGCGAGCAGTTCGTGACGGAGCTGACGCTCGATCCGCCGCAAGTGACCGGCGACCTGGCCGGCGATCCGCTGCTCGACGAGGACTACCTGATCCTGTCGACGGTGCATTCCGCGAAGGGTCAGGAGTGGGATTCGGTTTACGTGCTCAACGTTTCGGACGGCAACTTCCCGAACGAGCACGCCGCCGGTCGACCGGAGCTCATCGAGGAAGAGCGGCGGTTGCTGTACGTCGCGATGACTCGCGCCAAGCGGGATTTGCACCTGATCGCGCCGCTCAAGTACTACATCACGCAGCAGAGCCGCACCGGCGACGCGCACGTGTACGGCGCGCGCAGTCGTTTCATGACTGATCAATTGTTGGCGCAGTTCGAACAGAAGGCGTGGCCGCCCGCGCGCGAAGCGGCACTACGTGCCTTCGATGCGAGAACGAACGTGCGTGTTGATGCGGCCGCGGCGCTGCGCGCGATGTGGGAGTGAAGAGACCGGAAGGACTCTCGCCAAGACGCCAAGAACGCCAAGAAAGAGCAAGAATATTTCGGATTCTGAAACCTTGGCGATCTTGGCGTCTGGGCGAGAGAATTCTTAGCGGTGCTGCGCGATCCACTCGTCGACTGTCGTGCGCGCATCTGCGTCGGCCGCTGATTCCTTGCGGGCCGTCGTGATCTCCCAGGTCAGACCGCTGCGATCCTCGAAGTAGATCGACTGCTGATCGCCGTGATCCTCGTGCCTGATCGCGAAGCCCGCGGCCTGCAGCTTGCGCTCCCACGCAGCGAGCTGGGCCTTGCTCGCCGTCGCCAGCGCGAAGTGCGGCAGGTCGCTCGCCGGTTGCCGCGCCTTCTTCGCGCCGTGGCGCGCGCACAGCGCCACCTGCCCGTCGTCAGCGAGGCCGAAGATCATCATCAGCCACGGCGCACCATCCCAATCGTCGCCGCTATGAGCTGCAAGCAGCGGCAACCCCAATGTTTCAGCGAAGAGCTGGTATGCACTCTTCGCGTCGTGCACCGGGACCGCGACGTGATCGAAACGCAACGACGGCGGGTTCTTCATGGCATTCAGCTTAGCCGACGCAAGCCCTCAGCTCTTGGACGAATGTGATCGGCTCTCGCGCGCGAAGCCGTAGTCCGTGCCGAACTGGCGGCCGCGGCGATAGTCGGTGATCGTCGTGCCGGCGATCGTGCGGAACTCGCGCGCCAGGTGCGCCTGATCGAAGTACCCAAGCCGTTGAGCCGCAGCGGCGAGTCCGTCGTCGGTGTGGTGCTCCAGCGTCAGCAAGGTCGCATGGAAGCGTGCGAGCTGCGCGCAAGTCTTGGGCCCGAGCCCGACCTGATTCACGAAGCGACGATGCAGATGCTCGCGGCTCCAGCCGATCTCACGCGCGAGGCTCTGCACGGACACGCAACCACGAGTCGCAGCGATGCGCTCCAGCGCCCATTCGACCGCGTCGTTCCACTTGCAAGGACGGGTCGCGTGCTCCGCTACATATTCGCTGAGCAGCGTGAGGCGTCGATCGGCGCTCGGAGCGTTGCGAATCGCATCGACGAGCGTTCGCGCCGCGGCGCCATGCAGCGCATCGAGATCGACGATCGTGTTGGCAAGCTCACGCGGCGCGACGCCGAACAAGCGATACGCGCCTTCGACAGTCAACCGCGCGCCACACAGCCACGCGCGACCTCCGGACGCGGTGACGAACGCGCGCTCCTGCAGACCAGTGACCCACGCGTCGTTGAATACGTGCTCGAGCCGCGGATTGATTGCGTCGACAACAGCGTGACGGCCTTCGAGATTGACGATGAGCGAGATATCGCCGCGCGGCAGCTCCCGCTCGCGTGCCGGCGCACAGCCCCCGTCCAGCTCCCACAATTTGCCGATCCAGCGATCGAGCGGCGGCCGCGGCACCTTCATCGCGAACTGCCAGGCGCCGTCTGCTGTCGTGAGGCGGCCGGCGCGCGTTTCGAAGAGCAGGACGGCAGTGTCCATGGCCTTGAGCATAGCCCTCGGCCAGTGCTAAATGAACGCCAATGGGGCGCAATCTCATCGTCTGCTTCGACGGAACGAACAACCAGTTCGGTGCCCACGACACCAACGTCGTGCGCCTGGTGCAATCGCTGGAGCGCGGCAACGGCCAGCAGATCGTCTACTACGATCCCGGCCTCGGCACACTGCCCGAGCCCGGACTGCTGACGCAGCTCGCGAAGCGGACCTCCGAGCTCTTCGGCCTGGCGTTCGGCCTGGGGCTGGCGAGGAAGATCGAGTGCGCGTACGCCTTCCTCATGCATAACTGGCAGCCGGGCGATCGCGTATTTCTGTTCGGTTTCAGTCGCGGCGCGTACGCGGCCCGCGCGCTCGCCGGGCTGCTGCACATGTTCGGGCTGCTCGCACCGAGCCACGAGAATCTCCTGCCGTACGTGATGCGCCTATTCCGCGGCGTACGTCGCGTTGATGACCAGAACGCGAAGATCTGGCGGCTCAGCGCGCAGTTCCGCAATACGTTCGCGCGCGATGCCGGCATCGAGCATCGGCGCTTCCGTGTGCACTTCGTCGGCGTGTGGGACACGGTTTCTTCGATCGGCTGGTTGTGGGACCCGGTGAAGTTCCTGCACACGGCGGCGAATCCGAGCATCGTGACGGTTCGCCACGCGGTCGCGATCGACGAGCGGCGCAGCTTCTTCCGGCAAAACCTGTTCGTCGACGACGTGCGCGGCCAGGACCTGCTCGAGCTGTGGTTCCCTGGCGCACATTCCGACGTCGGTGGCGGTTACCCGGAGAGTTACGGCGGCCTGTGGCGCGAGCCGTTCACGTGGATGCTCGATGAAGCGAAGCAGGCAGGATTACTCACCGATCCCGAAGGTGAGCGGCGTGTCCTCACGCGCGCGACGCCGCCGGAAAAACCGTGGGCCGAGCCGCAGCACGAGTCGTTGACGTGGCAGTGGTGGCCGGCGGAATTCTTTCCGAAGCTCCGCTACAACAAGCGGTTGGGCCGACGCTTACCGTCGCTCGGCCTCGGTCGGCGCCGCCGCATCGAGCCGGGCACGTTGCTCCATCGCAGCGTCACGCAACGCATGGAAAACATTGCAACGTATGCGCCGCCGAATCTGCCGCGCACGCGATTGGTCCACGGCACGGACGACGTCCTACGTGCGTGAGAACGCGAATCGTCTTGTGCCTGCTCGCGTGCGCTGCTAGCGCGCACGCCAAGGAGGACATCGAGTTCGTCGCCGAGCATCTGCCGGAAGCCGCGATGGACAATCGCTACGCGACGCTTCCGGTCTGGACCCCGACGACGAAGGCGCTGGATGACGGCTGGTCGTTCGCTGCGCAAGGCGCGTTGGGCCGAGCAAGCGCTGGAAACCTGGAGATCGGCGGCCCGATGCTGTCGATCGCAGCGTCGCGCCCGCTTTCGTCGCGGTGGACTGTCACCGCTCTCGCCTTCGCCGACCTGCAGAGCCTTTCCGGCGGCGAGCAGCGCGACTTGCAAACCTTGTTCGCACCGGCCACGCCGATCGAGCGTCCCGTCGCTGCACGCTTCGATGACCTCGACGGCAGCATGCGTCACTACGGCGCGGGGTTCGCACTCTCGATGGCATCCGACAGCGGCTGGCTCGGCACGCATCGCTGGGTCGGAGGCTTGCTCTTCGAGGAAATCCGGCTGCGCGACTACGGCTGGGACTTCACGATCCTCGCGGGCGATGCTGCTGGCACGCAAGGACACATCGACTTCGACAACGACTATCGGCACATCACGCCATTCGCTGGCTTGCAGCTCATGCACGAACACGGCGACTGGAGCTTCGCGCCGCACGCGCTGTTCGCCTTGCCGCTACCGCGGCGCGGCTGGGTCGGTCACATCGCGACAGATGAGTTCGATCTACACGGCGACACTGCCGACGTCGGTAACGGCAAGCACTTCGGGGATCCCTCGCTGACGCTCGGGCTCGACATCACCTATCGGCCGATGCATTTGAGTGTCGATCTCGGCACGCTGCTGTCGCAGGCCGTGATCGAGCCGCTGGTCCACAAGGGCATCGACAGCAACTGGGTACTCAGCGTGCGCTGGCAGCACTGAGCTCGCGCGTCACTCGGCAACGACTGCCGTCATCTTGATCGAGACCAGGATCTCGCCGAGATCGGGACCGAGCCGCGCGACGGAGCGCACCGGCGGATCGGTCGGAAAGAACTTCGCGTACGCCTCGTTCAGACCGGCGAAATCCTGCGGCCGCGCCAGCAACACCTGCACCTCGACGACATCGCTGAGCTTCGCGCCCGCAGCGTGCAGGATGTTTTCGCAGGTCACGAGCGCCTGCCGCGTCTGATCCTGGATCGTCGGTCCCGCGACTTTGTTCGTCTTCGGGTCGATGCCGGGCACGCCCGTCACGAAGATGAATCCGCCTGCCTTGACCGCCTGGCTGTACAGCGGGTTCGAGGGTGCGTCTGAAATGCGAATGATCTGTCGCTTCATCGATGGGGCCTTGGTTGCTTCGCCGCCGGCCTGCTGCACGAAGAACACTGTGCAGCACAGGATCGCGGAAGTGAATGCCAGCAGACGTTTCATCGCTATAGACTACGACTCGCGGCGTGCGCAAATCCCGGGCGAACGCCGGGATTTCTCCGGGATCCGAATACCACTGTGCAGTTCGCAATCGCGAGAGGTTTGCAATGACGACTCGAATCTTCGCTGCGCTGGTCGCGGTGTGCTGTCTCACAAGCCTGCAATCCGTGCGTGCCGACGCACCAGCGATCTCGTCGCGACTCGCGTACACCAGCTACTACGTGCTCGATCAGAGGCGCGCGCTGGATTTCTACGTCGGCCAACTCGGGATGGTGGAGCGTCAGCGCATCACGCCGAGCGCGGGCGTGACCGAGATCGTGCTCGGCTTCGACAAGGCGCCGAACACGCCGGGCATCCTGCTGATGCACAAGACGGGTCGCACGACGCCGTACCAGATCGGCGACGGCTTCAGCCGCACGATCATTCACGTCTCGGACATCAAGGCGATGGTGCAGAAGCTGACGCAGGCCGGCGTCACGATCGTGCGGCCGCCGACGGAAGTAGCGAACCTGAAGCTGACCTACGCGATGGTGCGCGATCCGGACGGCTACCTGATCGAGTTCATCCAGACGCAGTAAAGGGACCGAGCACCCGCTCGCACAACGCCGAATCGTTGTACTCGGTGATCTCGACGATCTTGCCTTCGCGCAGGCGGTAGATCAGGCAGTACTCGTTGTTGTAGGGCACGCCCGTCTTCGCGGTCATTTCGCCGCGTCCTTCGACCACGACGAGGTCCCCGTCCGCGATGAAGCGCAGTGGAATTGTCTTCCTGACGCCCGTCGTCCGCTCGCGCACGACGCCGAACAGATCGCGCAGCACCGACTCCTTGCCCTTGAACGTGCGTGACCACGAGTACTGTCCGCTCACGCGCAGCACCACGTCGTCCGCGAGATGCTCGACGAACAGCGCCCCGTCACCGACGGCGACGCGCGCGAAGATTTCTTGCATCAATTGCTTGTTTGCAGCAGCGCTCATGGTCGTATTATCCATCACATCATGACGCCTTCGGTCGAATTCTGGTTCGAGTTCGCGAGCACGTACTCGCACGTCGCTGCACAGCGGATCGAAGCAGTCGCCCGCGCTGCGGGCGTGCCGATCGTGTGGCGACCGTTTCTGCTCGGGCCGATCTTCCGGCAGCAGGGCTGGAACGATTCGCCCTTCAATCTCTATCCCGCGAAGGGCGCGTACATGTGGAAGGACCTGGAGCGGCAGTGCGCGAAGCACGGCGTGCCGTTCCGCAAGCCGAGCCAGTTTCCGCGGCCGAGCCTGCTCGCGACGCGCATCGCGCTGACGCTTGAATCCTCACCTGAGAGGATCGGCGAGTTCGTTCGCCGCGTGTACCTCGCGAACTTCCACGACGATGCCGACACGACCAGCAACGACGTCGTGCGCGGCGTGCTGCAATCGATGGCGCTTCCCGATGGCGACGCCGTGCTGGAACAGGCCACGTCGACGCAGACGAAAGAGCGGCTGCGTGCGCGCAGCGAGGAAGCATTCGCCCGCGGTGTTTTCGGCGCGCCGACATTCCTGATCGGCGACGAGCTGTACTGGGGGAACGACCGGCTCGAAGATGCCCTCGCCTACTGCGTCGGCGTGCGATCTTCATGATGCAACGGTAGTCGCAGCGAGAAGGCGATCGGCGAACGCTGGCATTCCGACTGATTCGATTCGACGACGATGAACGCGCCCGGCTTCAGGCCGGTCGCGGCGATTTGTCCGGCCGCCAATTCCAGCACTCGCCCTGTGCCGCGCGGTGCCAGCAAGACGCGCCACGGCTGGACGCACGGCACGAGACCGATCACGCGCATTTGCGCCGTGAGAAATACCACGTCGACCGCGAACCGCATTCCGAGCGTATGAACGCCGCGTGCTGGAGTCAGCAGCAGCCCCGCTCGCGTCGGCAACGATCGTTCCCGCGACAACGCGCGCAGGCGCGCGCCGAGCGAGTATGCGATCCGCACTTCGTGTGCGATGAATCGTCCTTCCGCAGTTCGCAGAGCAATCGTCTTCATCGTCGTCCCTGACATGCAATCGTTTCAAAGGCACATTAGCCCGAGCGCGAGCGCTGCGGCGGGGCGATTTCTCCGCAGATGCAGCGGTAGAATGCGAGCCATGACACTCGCCCGCGCGACCGATCGCATCGAATCCACCCGACTCGTCCTGCGCAGAGTGGCGCCGGGCGACCTGCCCTTTTTCACACGCATCCACTCCGTCGCCGATGTCGTCCGCTACATCGGTCACGGCCGTCCGCGCAGCGCCGAAGAAACGCAGGCGTGGCTGGACTCGACGATGGCGAGCTACGCGGAGCACGAGCTCGGACAGCTCGCGGTCCTGCGCAAGGCAGACGGTGTGCTGCTTGGACGCTGCGGTTTGAGCGACCTGGTCATCGAGTCAAACCCCGCATCGAATGCGACGCCGCGCGCATGGTTCGGCCGTGCGCTGGCCCCCGCCGGACTCGCGGTGGCCCAGGAGCGTGAGCTGGGCTACACGTTCGACGCGACGTTCTGGGGTCACGGCTATGCAACCGAGGCGGCGCAGTGCGTGTTCGCCTATGCGCGCGACGTGCTCAAGCTGAGTCGCGTGATATCGGTGATCGACGGCAACAACGCGCGATCACAGCGCGTCGCCGAGCGCTGCGGCCTGCGCCGGACCGGCGGACGCATCGATAACTTCGGACGCCTGCTCGACGTGTACGTCTGGCCGCTGTGAGCGGCGCCGGACGTGACGCGCGGTGACGATCCGCGTATCGTCGCGCGACTCAACAAAACGAACGCCGGAGATTCCATTCATGCGTCTGAAGTCGATGCTCGTCGCTGCCATGGCAGCGACATTCGCAATGGCTGCACAAGGTGCGCAGAGCACCGGACCGGTCGTGCTGAAAGCGGCCTACCTGTTCGACAGCAAGTCGGGCCAGCTCACGCAGGGCGGGACGGTCGTCATCGACGGCGACAAGATCGTGTCGATCGGCGGCACGGCACCGGCGGGCGCGCGGGTGATCGATCTCGGCGACGCGACGCTGCTGCCCGGCTTCATCGATGCGCACACGCACCTCGACGGTCAGTTCGAGAAGGATTACTACAAGTCTTTCTACGACCAGATGCTGCGCTTTCCCACCGAGCAGGCGCACACCGCTGCGCTGTACGCAAAGCGCACCGTCGAGGCTGGATTCACGACCGTGCGCAACGTCGGCGCCAGCGATTGGCAGGACATCGGCTTGCGCAACGCCATCAACAAGGGCGTGATCGTCGGGCCGAGCATGATCACGGCCGGGCACTCCATCGGCTCGACCGGCGGCCATTGCGATCAGAGCCCGTTCCCGCCCGATGTCGTGAAGCCGGTCGGGCCGATCGAAGGCGTATGCAACGGTCCGGATGAATGCCGCACGGCGGTGCGCGACCAGATGAAGTGGGGCGCGGACGTGATCAAGATCTGCGCATCGGGCGGCGTGCTGTCGGAGGCGGATCCGGTCGACGTGCCGCAGCTCACGCCTGCCGAGCTGAGCGCCATCATGTCGGAAGCCCACGCGTGGAAGCGCAAGGTGGCGGCACACTCGCACGGCGATCTCGCGGCGAAGCTGGCAATCGAAGCCGGCGTCGATTCGATCGAGCATGGCAGCTTCCTCACCGAAGCGACGCTGAAGCTGATGAAGCAGAAAGGCGTCTATCTGGTGCCGACACGCATGGCCGTGTACTGGATCGAGAGAGAGGCGGCGACGTATCCGCCGAAGATCCAGGAGAAAGCGCGTGCCGCGGCGGCAGCGCACGGAGCGATGTTGAAGATGGCGATCAAGCTCGGCGTGCCGATCGCGTTCGGTACGGACGCCGGTGTTTATCCGCACGGCATGAACGCGCATGAGTTCGCGCTGATGGTCGAGCAAGGCATGGCGCCCGAGGCAGCGTTGCTGAGCGGCACGCGCGAAGCAGCGAAGCTCTTGGGCGTCGATGCAGAGGTCGGAACGCTCGAGGCAGGCAAGATGGCGGACGTCGTGGCGGTCCGCGGCAACGTACTCAAGGACATCGCGGTCACCGAGCAGCCGGTGTTCGTGATGAAGCACGGCGCGGTGGTCGTGCAGAAATAGTCGCTACGCGGCGTCGTGAAAGATGATGCCCAACGTATGCCGCCGGCCACGCGTCAGCGGGCTCACTCCATGTCGCAGCGTGACGCGGGCAAACCCGCGCGCGCTGCGGCGTGGGCGGTGATTCACCGCGATCACCGCAGCGTCGCCTTGCTGTAGCGAGATCACGCTGCCTTTCGATTGCGCGCGCGGCCGCTGCTCGACGATCAGCAGCTCGCCGCCCTGGAAATCCTGCTCCGGCGCGTTCAGCAGCACGATCACTTGCAGCGGGAACCATTCGGCGCCGTACAGATCCTGGTGCAGGCAGTTGTAGTCGCCCGCTACATAGCGCAGCAGTAACGGCGTCGGCCGACGCTGATCAGCCGCGTGACACTGCTCGATGTATTCGCGATGCGAAGCAGGATAGCTGTGCTCGTATTGAAGGTCCGTCGCCCATTGGTTCGCGGCCGGCGCCAGGCGCGCATAGAGATCGCTGCGCAACTTCCCCAGCCACGACGGCAACGGATATGCGAAGTAGCGATACTCGCCCTTGCCGAAATTGTGGCGCGCCATCTGAACGTGCGAGCGAAAGCCTTCCGGTCGGTCGTAGAGCTCCGCGACACTTTCGCAACTCGCCGGCGGCAGGAGATTGCGCAGAACTGCGGCGCCGTGCTCGGTGACGTCGCTCGCGACGCTCTTCCAGTTGAACGCTGCGAGCGGCTGATGATGCAGCGTCATGTCAGGTACTGGAGCGATTGCTCGCGGCGCGTTCCGTATCGAGCAGCACACGCTTGCGCTGCACACCCCAGCGATATCCGCCGAGCTCGCCAGTCCCGCGCACGACGCGATGACACGGGATCAACAGAGCGACGCTGTTCGATGCGCACGCACGGGCTACGGCGCGTGCGGCGCTGGGCTTGCCGATCGCCTCGGCGACCTCCGAATACGAACGCACCTCGCCGTACGGCAGTTTCTGCAGATAGCGCCAGACAATGAGCTGAAACGCCGTGCCGCGCACATCCAGCGGCAGATCGAGCCGCGGCTCGATGCCACGCAGGTGACGATTGAGCGCTGCCATCCACGATTCGAACTGCTCTTCGTGCGTCGCCGGCATCGGCTGCACCGCCGCTGCTGGAAACTGTCGCCGCAGCTCCGACTGCAACGCGCGGTCGCTGTCGCCGAACTGCAGGAAGCAGATGCCGCGATCGGTCGCACCGATCATCAGCAGACCGAGCGGCGTGCGGCCGCTCGCGTACGAAATCGTCAGTCCCTTGCCGCCGCTGCGATACTCGCTCGGCGTCATGCCGAGCTGGCCGTCGGTCTTCTCGTACACGCGACTGCCGGAGCCGAAGCCGGCCTGGTAGATTGCATCGGAAACCGGCGCGTCCTTGCGCAGCTCCTGCTTCAGCGTGCGCAGGCGCGCGGCTGTCTGATATTCCTTCGGCGTGCTGCCGATGATCGCTTTGAAATTGCGCTGCAGGTGGAAGGGGCTGTAGCCGGCGCGTTGCGCGAGCTGCGCGAGCCGGAACGGGTGCTCCGGATTCGCATCGATCTGGCGCGCGAGCTCGTGCACGACTGCGTTGATCGGGCTCGCGCTGCGAATGCCAGCGACGTCATCCGGACGGCAGCGCTTGCACGCGCGATAGCCGTGCTCCCGCGCCTCGGCGGTGGTCGCGAAGAACTCCACGTTCTTGCGCAGCGGGCGTCGCGAAGAGCAGGTCGGGCGGCAGTAAACGCCCGTCGTCTTAACCGCGTAGACGAACTCGCCCGTGCCGGACGGGTCGCGGTTGACTACAGCGTTCCAGAGCTTCGTTTCGGGCTGCGTGGACATGGCAGGGCTCCTCGATGATGTGCCTGCCATTGTCGCGATCGGGCGGCGCGCCGAACTCCGAGTCTTGCGGTCCAATCGACGCATGAGAAGTCTTAGGAATTCAGGGCCTGAGGAGGTGGTCCGCCAGCGGCACGGTCAGCAGCGACAGCACGATCCCGATGCCGAGCACCGTGTTGGCGAGCTGCGGCTCCAGGTCATTCTGCTCGGCGAGGATGGCTGCGGAGATCATCGGCGCCATGGCGGATTCGAGGACAGCAATCGTCAGGATGGCGTCCGAGACGCCGATTGCAAGGCCGGCGAGCCAGACCAGGAGCGGGGCGAGCGCGAGCTTCCAGCCCAGCGCGAGGAGCACCGCCGCAGCTTGCCCGCGCTGAAACTGCAGGCGGAACTGCAAGCCGACCGAGAACAGCGCGATCGGCACGAGCGTCGCTCCAAGCCGATCGAAGATGGCGTCGACCGCCTGCGGCCAGCCGCCGAGCACGCCAACCGCAATACCGACTACGAGCGCCACGAACGGCGGAAACGTCAGGACCCTGCGCGTGACCGCCTTCGCGCTCGCGCTCCTTCCGGAATAGAGCGCGGCCACGATCGTTCCCCCGATGGCGAGAGCCAGGAAGCATCCGAGCTGGTCGGCAACGAGCGCAAGCTTCAGGCCCTCGCGACCGTGCAACGCTTCGATCATCGGGAAGCCGATGAAAGCCGTATTGCCGAGCCCGCACACGAGCGTCAGTGCACCGATGCGCGCACGCGACCAATGTAATGCGCGGCCGAGCGTCGCGAACAAGGTCCATGCGCCGAGAAACACGATCCATTGCGAGGCGCTGAGGAACCAGAACTGCCAATCGAAGCGCAACGTCGGAATCAGGTGCAGGACGAGCGCAGACAACGCGACGTTGATGACCCACCAGTTCAAGCCTTGCGGCAACGTCGCAGGCGGATGGGCGATGCGCGCGACGAGCACGCCGAGAACGAGGCAGGCGACCAGCAGCAGCAACGCAGACATCGGGTGGCGAGTTTAGCGGGGTTCCCCGCGAAATCGCCCCTCCGAGACAACAAAGCCTGCCGAGCTCAGCGCGATTTCGTGGGGTGCTTTAGCGATGGACATGTCGAAAGTCAGAGCGGCCTTCGACCTTGCGTGAGTACCTTGCCGGCAGCGCCGCGTCGATGATGCCCACCGGCTGCCGCGGTCGGAAAACATGTGGAGTTTCGATCCCCGGCTCTCCGACCCCGGCCGTTGGCAGCCCTCTCTCCCCGCGGCATCATAGGCGCGTCCCGCCTGTTCCCACGAGGCCGCCCGTGAATCTGCTCCCACGCTCTCGCATTGTGTTGATCTGCGTCGTTGCCGCCGTGCTGCCATTCGCGGCGCAGGGGATCGAGCCCAGCCAGACCGTCAGGGTCACGCCGCTCCTCAAGACCACGACGAGCTGGAACGGCGCACCGATCAAGTATCCGGAAGGCCAGGCCGAGATCAGCAGCCTGCTGGTCGAGATTGCGCCGGGCGGCGAGACCCACTGGCACGAGCACCCGGTGCCTTCGTTCGGCTACCTGCTCGAAGGCACGCTCGAAGTGAGCCTGGCGGACGGCAAGAAGAAAGTGCTCAAGGCTGGCGAAGCGCTCGCCGAAGTCATCGCGACTGCCCACAACGGTCGCAACATCGGCAAGACACCGATCAAGCTCGTCGTGTTCTACGCCGGCGCCGTCGACAAACAGCCGTTGTCCGTGCCGCGTCCGGACGCACGCCCGAAAACCAACTGAGCGAGTTCGCGCCATGACAGTCTCGCGCCGCCAGATCGACAACATCTACGTCGTGCAGATCGAGCGGCCCGAGGTGCGCAATGCTGTCGATGCAGCCACTGCACGCAGCCTCGCAGATGCTTTTCGCGAGTTCGACGCGGACGAGCGCAGCGACGTTGCGATTCTGACCGGCGCCGGCGGCCACTTCTGCGGCGGCGCGGATTTGAAAGCGTACGCGCGCGGCGATCGTCGCAAAGTGACCGAGGAAGGCGATGGCCCGATGGGCCCGACACGCCTGCGCTTGTCGAAGCCCGTGATTGCGGCGGTGGAAGGCTACGCGGTCGCCGGCGGCTGCGAGCTCGCGTTGTGGTGCGACTTGCGGGTGGCGTCGCAGACCGCGATCTTCGGCATCTTCTGCCGGCGCTTCGGCGTGCCGCTGATCGACCTCGGTACGATTCGCTTGCCGCGCCTCATCGGGCACAGTCGCGCGATGGACCTGATCCTCACCGGGCGCGAAGTGCGCGCGCAGGAAGCGCTGGACATCGGCCTCGCGAATCGGCTCGTGCCCGCCGGCGAAGCGCTGAATGCAGCGATCGAGCTCGCACGCCAGATCGCGTCGTTCCCGCGGACCTGCATGCGCAACGATCGGCTGTCGGCAATCGAGCAGTGGGGAATGGAAGAAGACGCAGCGATGCGCAACGAATTCCGGCACGGCACCGTGACGATGGCCAGCGGCGAGAGCGCGGCGGGCGCAAGCGACTTCGCGAAGGGCGCGGGCCGGCATGGGCGAGCGCGCGAATAGGTCCGTCGCACTCCCCGCGCTCGCGCGCCGCTGCGGCATCGACTTCATCGATTCCACCGATCCCGTGCG
>Ga0075419_10001868_pt1 | contig 13690 bp, 11 predicted proteins | sample SoiMetdeltSBSDD3_FD_76900 | JGI IMG/M metagenome (GOLD analysis project Ga0075419, IMG submission 76900) | Bulk soil microbial communities from a Populus tree surrounding site in Tennessee, USA - Soil MetaG P. deltoides SBSDD3 | ecosystem: Environmental > Terrestrial > Soil > Tree plantation... | reverse complement strand
GTGCGGTCGGGCGCGTCGGATGGCGTACGGGATTCCATGCGTTGGTCCTCTCTTGCAGTGCTCGATGGTCCGCGGGCCGGCGCCCGCGCGCGCAACGATGGACCTCGCCCGAGGCGCGGCAATCCCTAGGTTGTCTTCCGCCGGGGGAGCGGGAGATGGCGCCGCCGCTGACATGGCTCAGCCGCGCGAAGCGCCTTTGCAGGCCATCTGCCGGCAGGCGGTACGACGCAGCGCGCTTCGCTGCACGGCACGACGACGGAGGCACGGATGCGCGAAACGGCAGGCGCGGCAGCGCGCGCGTGCCGCCATGCCGCCATGCCGCCGTGCGCCTTGCGCCGCGCCGGCGCGCCCGTCGGACGGTCACGGCAGCGCGTACGTCCCCCAGTCGCGCCGGCAGCCTTGCGAGGTGCCGGCGTCCGCGGGCCGGCCATTGCCGAGCAAGCGGAATGCGCCCGTGCCGCGGATGCCCGTCAGGTTTCCGTTGCCGGACACCCATGTCCACGAGGGCTCGCCGCCGGCGGCGGGGTACTCCCACTCGCCCACTGCCGTGTCGCCTCCGGCGTTGGCCCACTTGCAGATCCCCTTGCCGACCGGCTTGCCCGCCGCCATGCGGATGAAGCCCATGCAGTGCGACGTGGCGTTCTCCCATTCCTTCGTCGTGCTGCTGGCCACCACGCCCCATTCCTCCGCGCCGAACGCCACCACGTCGGCGCTCGACTCGAACAGGTCGAGGCGGGCGTGGCTGCAGACCACGAAGTCATAGGCGACATCGCGGGCCAGCGCGGCCGGGCTGCCGAAGGCGATGGCCAGGGCCATGCAGGACCAGTGCATCTTCATGGTTCCTCCCAGAACGATGGATCGAGATCGGCAGGCTAGGCGGACGGCGCCGCAAAGCGTTGCGCCCGATCAACGCGAAGCGGCAGCGCCGGACGCGCCGCCGCGGGCTGCCGGGCGCGCGATTCCCCACCGTCTCCAGGCCGCTCGCGATGCAGTTACCGTACGCACCTGCTCGCGCTCCGGGATCTCCGCATGAACGATCCGTCCTCCTACACGCCTCCGACCGTCTGGACCTGGAAGAACAAGGACAACGGCGGGCGCTTCGCGAACATCAACCGGCCCACCGCGGGCGCGACGCACGACAAGGAGCTGCCGGTCGGGCGCCACCCCTTGCAGCTCTATTCGCTGGCCACGCCGAACGGCGTCAAGGCGACGGTGATGCTGGAGGAGCTCCTCGCCCTCGGCCACCGCGGCGCCGAGTACGACGCCTGGCTCGTGCGCATCGACGATGGCGAGCAGTTCGGCAGCGGCTTCGTCGCGGTCAACCCCAACTCGAAGATCCCGGCGCTGATGGACCGCAGCGGGCCCGCGCCCGTGCGCGTGTTCGAGTCGGGCGCGATCCTGCTGTACCTCGCCGAGAAGTTCGGCGAGCTGCTCCCGCACGGCGGCAGCGAGCGCGCCGAGTGCCTGTCGTGGCTGTTCTGGCAGATGGGCGCGGCGCCCTACCTCGGCGGCGGCTTCGGCCATTTCTTCGCATACGCGCCCTCCAAGATCGAGTACGCGATCGACCGCTACGCGATGGAGGCCAAGCGCCAGCTCGACGTGCTCGACCGGCGCCTCGCCGACAGCGCGTACCTCGCGGGCGAGCGCTACACCATCGCCGACATCGCGGTCTGGCCGTGGTACGGCGCGCTCGCCAAGGGGCACCTCTACGACGCGGCCGAATTCCTGCAGGTGCAGTCCTACGCGCACGTGCTGCGCTGGGCGAACCAGATCGCACAGCGTCCGCCCGTCAAGCGCGGCCGCATGGTCAACCGCACCTGGGGCGAGCCGTCGAGCCAGCTGCACGAGCGCCACGACGCCGCCGACTTCGACACCCGCACGCAGGACAAGCAGGCCGCGGCGCCGCGCTGACGCCCTGCACCTGCGCCCGCGAAAGGCACGGCATGTTCACCCTCTACGACTGCGCCACCGCGCCCAGCCCGCGCCGCGCGCGCATCCTGCTCGCCGAGAAGGGCGTCGCCCACGAGACCGTCCCGGTGGACCTGCGCCAGGGCGAGCAGATGAGCGACGCGTACCGGCGGGTGAATCCGCAATGCACCGTGCCCGCGCTGCGCACCGACGACGGCCTGCTGCTCGCCGACAACGCGGCGATCACCGCCTACCTCGAGGCCCGCTTCCCCGAGCCGCCGCTGCTGGGAAGCACGCCGCGGGAGAAGGCCGAGATCGCGAGCTGGCAGTGGCGCGTCGAGTTCGAGGGGCTGCTGGCCATCGCCGAGGCGCTGCGCAACGGCTCCCCGGCCATGGCCAACCGGGCGCTGCCCGGGCCGGTGGACTATCCGCAGATCCCGGAGCTCGCGCGGCGGGGCCTGGCGCGCGCGCAGCAGTTCTTCGCCACGCTGAACGACCGCCTGGCCGAACACGACTTCATCGCCGCGGACCGGTTCAGCATCGCCGACATCACCGCCGTGGTGGCCGTCGACTTCGCGCGCGTGATCAGGCTCAAGCCGGGGGACGCGCACTTGTACCTGTTGCGCTGGCGCGAGCGGATGGCCGGGCGCGCGTCATTCTCCCTCTAGGGAAACGCTGGGCGGCGCTGACGGCAGCGGGCGCTGGACGGGCGGCGCGAGGGCGCGGCGATAATGCGCCACCGCGAAATCACGAGGGATGGCGAGATGGGGCTGGTCGTCTTCAATCAGAAGGGCGGGGTCGGCAAGTCGACCATCACGTGCAACCTGGCCGCGGTGAGCGCGCAGCAGGGCCTCAAGACGCTCGTCGTCGACCTGGACCTGCAGGGCAACTCCACGCGCTACCTGCTCGGCGAGGGCGCGGACGAAGCCGGCGAAGGCATCGCCGGGTATTTCGCGCAGACCCTGAAGTTCGTGTTCCATCCCAAGGGCATCGCGGAGTACGTGGTCCACACGCCGTGGGAGAACCTGCACGTGCTCCCGCCGGGCGACGACCTCGAGGACCTGCACGGCAAGCTGGAGTCGCGCGGGAAGATCTACAAGTTCCGCGAAGGCCTGGCCGAGCTCGCCAAGGACTACGACCGCATCTACGTCGACACGCCCCCCGCGCTCAATTTCTACACCCGCTCGGCGCTCATCGCGGCCGACGGCTGCGTCATCCCGTTCGACTGCGACGACTTCTCCCGTCACGCGCTGTACCTCCTGCTCGACAACGTGAAGGAGATCCAGGCCGACCACAACCACGGCCTGCAGGTCAAGGGCATCGTCGTCAACCAGTTCCAGCCGCGCGCCAACCTGCCGCAGCGGCTCGTCAAGGAACTGATCGACGAGGGGCTGCCGGTGCTGGGCACTTACCTCAGCTCGTCGGTGCGCATCAAGGAATCGCACGACCTCGCCCGCCCGATGATCTACCTCGACGCGCGGCACAAGCTGACGCAGGAGTTCGTGGCGCTGCACGAGGAACTGCACGAAGCGCAGCGCGAAGCCGGCCGCGGGCGCGGGCGCAAGGCGCAGGCGTCGCGGGCGGGGTGACGGGTGGCGCGGGTGCGCGGCGGCCCTCGCAGGGCATGCCGGCACGCCTGCGGCAGCGAACCCATCCCCCGCACGGGGTGCCCATGGTGCACGCGGATCGGCGCAAAGCCGGTCCTTTCACCATCCGCGTGAGGCCTCCGGCCGGCTTTCGAAATCCCGCATTCGGAGTCGGAACTGCGCGTGCAAGCGACCGACTTCGACCTTGACTGCCGACCAGGCCGTCTGCAAGGACTGTGCCGCGAGCCTGTGCCGCGAGCAGGCAAACAAGTCGTTTTGCAGGTGCCGCCTTTGCGTCAGATCAAGGGAATGCGCCGAGTCACAGGCATCCTTGGGCGAAACGAGAACATACCCGTCGACCAGGGTTCGATGGAGACAACTTGCTTCGGCAGGAGAACAGGACATGCACATGTCAGCGAGCGACCGAGGTTTGGTCACGAAGGCCAGGCCCTGGACCCAGCCCACGGCGCTGTCGTCGGTGCAGCATCCCGGTCACGCCGGATTGATCGAGCAATCACATTTGCGCTGTGCCGCCCTCGGCCTGTCCCGCATCGAACGCCCCGACTACGAACCGCTGATGCGCAGCGACCTGGGCGTGGCTCGCGAGCGCAACCAGCGACTGTTCACGCACGCCGCGCCCGTGATGGAGATGCTGTTCGAGCAGATCGTCGATACCGACAGCATGATCGTGCTGACCGACGCGCAAGGCACGATCCTGCACTCGATGGGTGATGGCGAATTCCTGAAGTGCGCCGGCAAGGTCGCCTTGTCGCCCGGGGTCAACTGGGCCGAGTTCTCGAAGGGCACCAACGCGATCGGTACCGCCCTTTTCGAAGAGTCGCCGGCCGTCGTGCATGGCGGTGAACACTTCACGCATGCCAACGGTTTCCTCACGGGTTCGGCGGCGCCGATCTTCGATCCGCGCGGCAACATGCTCGGCGTGCTCGATGTCAGCGGCGACAAGCGCTCGTACCACCAGCACACGATGGGGCTCGTGCGCATGTCGGCGCGCATGATCGAGAACCACGGGCTGTGCGACGACAACGCCGATCGGCTGCGGCTGCACTTCCACAGCCGCGTCGAGTTCATCGGCACGCTTCTCGAAGGCATCATCGTGATCGGCCCCGACGGCCGGATCATCGGCGCCAACCGCAGCGCGCTCGACCAGTTCGACCTCAGCTGCTCGGCGCTGCGCACGCACAGCCTGGCCAGCCTGTTCGGCACCAGCGCCTCGGCGGTGTTCGACCATTTCCACGCGCCGCTGCCGGTGCCGATGCGCTTCAGCCTGCCGAACGGCCGGCAGTTCCTCATCCGCGCGCATTTCGACGGCGCCATGCGATCGGTGATCGCGGGTTTCGGAAGCGGCGAGCCGGCGGCGCAGCCGGATCTCGCCAGCGGCGCCCCGCGCTGCGTCGCGAGCCGTCCGCCGGGTCCGGTCGCGAATGATTCGTCGCCCCGTGGCCGGATGTCGGGCCTGCACGACCTGAAGTCCGGCGACGCGCAGATCGACACCGTGGTGGCCAAGGTTCAGCGGGTGCTGAACCGCGACATTCCGCTCTTGATCCTTGGCGAGACGGGGACCGGCAAGGAATTGCTCGCACGCGCCGTGCACCAGGATTCGAATCGCTCGAAGCAAGCCTTCATCGCGGTCAATTGCGCATCGATCCCGGAGTCGCTGATCGAGGCCGAGCTGTTCGGCTACGAGGAAGGTGCGTTCACCGGCGCGCGCCGCACGGGCGCGCGCGGGCGCATCCTGCAGGCCAATGGAGGCACCTTGTTCCTCGACGAGATCGGCGACATGCCGCTCACCTTGCAGGCGCGGCTGCTGCGCGTCCTGCAGGAGCGCTGCGTGACGCCGCTGGGCAGCCAGAAGGCGACCGCTGTCGACATCGCGGTGATCGGTGCGACCCACCGCAACCTGCGCGAGATGATCGACGCAGGCACCTTTCGCGAGGACCTGTACTACCGCCTGAACGGCCTCGTGGTGCGCCTGCCCGCGCTGCGTGAACGCAGCGACCTGGCTGCCGTCGCGCAACGCATCCTGATCGCCGAATGCCCCCAGGCGACGCCGCGGATCCACTCCGGCGTGATCGCGCTGTTCGACCGCTATTCGTGGCCCGGCAACATCCGCCAGCTCGCCAACGTGCTGCGCACCGCTGCCATCATGGCAGCCGGCGAAGCGCAGATCACCGAGCACCATCTTTCCGACGACTTTCTCGAAGAGACGCAGCGGGTTCGCGCGGTGACGCCGGCGGCGGTGGCGAGTGTCGTCGCACCGTCGATCGACACGCCGCTTCGCGCGGTCGTGCTGCCGCCGGCGATCGACGAGCCCGTCTGCGACGCAACGCCGAGCACGCTCCGCGAAGCCGAGATCGAGATGATCCGCGCTGCGCTCGATGCAGCGAACGGCAACATCTCCGAAGCGTCGAAGCGCCTGGGCATCAGCCGCAACACGATCTACCGCAAGCTGCGTTGGAGCAAGCCGCAGCTGCGTCAGGTCCTGCCCTCTCGCCCGGCACCCGACCCCTGCGTGAATGGCAGGGCCCCTCGTGCGACGTCACCGCCGTTGACGATGGCGTCGGATGCGAGGGCCGCGTCTTGCGCGGCCTGAGCGCGATCGCGCGCTCGATCACAGGCACCGCATGGCCAGGGCCGCGGCAGTTCTTCGGATTGCGCTCGTGCGCATCTGTGCGGTTCTGGCGCAGGTCCGAACGCCATGCTTCATGGCGTGTCGCTCGGCCGCCGGTGCCCACGCCACGCGCGTTGTCCCATCGAGCCGCCGTGCCGTCATGCGCTCGCCGGTGCCTCGCCGTTCGTGTACCGGTTTGAAGCAACGACCCGTGGCATGGGCATTGCAATAGAGCTCGCATCGCTCACGGAGAACACGAGGAGACCCGACAAATGTTGCATGCTCGATCCAGGTCGCGACGCCAGGCCAACCCCCGCAGCGTTCGCCTCGCGGCACGCGTGCGCAACGCGTTCCTCGCCGTCGCCGTGGGCGCTGCCTGCGCGAGCGCATGGTCCCACGGCGATGTCACGCCACAGGCGGTGGACACCACGGGCCTGCCGGCGCTCGGCGACGCGTGGCGCACGGAAAACCCCTATCGTTCCAACGAGACGGCCATCAAGATCGGCACGTCCGCCTACAACCAGAACTGCGCGCGTTGCCACGGACTGGAAGCCATCTCGGGCGGCATCGCTCCCGATCTGCGCAAGCTCGACAGCGAGTGCGCCAGCCTGAAGGATGCGGCCAAGCGCGCGGCATGCGTGAAGGATGTCGACGACTACTTCGTCTCCACCGTGCGCCGCGGCCGCACGCGCAACGGTGCGGTGTACATGCCGCCTTTCGAGGGCGTCATGAACCAGGAGGCGATCTGGACCATCAAGGCCTACCTCGAGACCCGTCGCGAGAAGCCCTTCTGACGAAGGCCGATGAGCAACCCGTTGCGCAGTCGATGCGACGGGCCCGCACCTGTACCCCATCAATGACTGGAGAACCATGATGAAACCTGGCTTGGTCGCCTTGGCCGTGATCGCTTTGGGTCTGCCTATCGCGTCGGGCGCTGCCGACGATCCGATGCTCAAGCTTGCCATGGCGAGCGGATGCTTCACCTGCCACAGCATCGAGCCGGGCGCGAAGGGGCCGGACGGCCTCGCCCCGATCGGTCCAGCCTGGCGCGAAGTCGCCTCGCGCTACGCCGGCGTCAAAGGCGCCACGGAATCGCTCACTCGCACGGTGATGACCGGGTCCAATCCATACGCGAGCCACTGGAAGGGCAAGGTCAGCGGCCTCGCCATGCCGCCCAACGAGGTCGTCATCAGCGAGGCCGATGCGCGCAAGCTGGTCGAGTGGATCCTCTCGATGAACAAGAAGTAGCGCCCCTGGCTGGCCGGGGCAGCCCGACGAGCGAGCGCGCGACCACCGTCGATGTCGGCCGGACGATCGGCCGGGCCGCGATTCGCTCGCCGCGGGCCACCTCACGCCGTGCGCGATCGCTGCGTGGTCTGCGACAGGGCCGCCCCCCCGTAGAGCACCACCGCCGCGACGATCAGCGCCGTGAATCCGGCATGGATCGCCAGCAGCGTGGCCAGCACCGCGCCCGTGACGGACGCGCAGCCATTGATTCCCCACGCCAACGCAACGAGCCGGGCGTCGCGCGCTTGCACCGTGGCCAGCCCCAACGGGAACGGCATGCCCATGAAGAACGCCAGTGGCGCAATCAGGGCGGTCGCGATCACGATCCTCGCGGTGTCCGGCAGCCCCATGGCGTGCCGGAAGAGCCAGGGCAGCATCACGAGGCAAAGCGCCGCGCACAGGGCGATGGCGACCATCACGGCAGCGACGCCGACACGCAGATGGCGCGATACGGCGCTGCCCGCACCGGCGAACAGCAGGAACGCGAACAGCACGACCGCCACGGCGTAGAGCGGGTGGCTCAGGAACAGGACGAACTTCTGGATGAACGCGATCTCGATGAACATGAACGCGAATCCGATCGCCATGAAGTAGGCGAGCACGCGCTTGTTCTTCCCGGCACCCCGGCGGGCGATCCACGCCACCGGCACGGCGATCAACAGCACGCTTGCGAGCACCGCCTGGCCCAGCGTCGCCACGAGCACCGGATAGCCCCATTCCAGCAGCGGCAGGCCACCCTGCTCCTTCAGCGACAGCAATTCCGGCAACGAACGCCATTTGAAGAAGTGGAAGAAGTGCGGCTTGTCGTCGGTGGCCGGGGCGATGTTGAACTTGTAGCTGCGGACGAATACGTCGCGCCGCGGACCGAGCAGCGCCGTGGCGGCATCGAACAGGTCCGGGGGCGCGACCACGTTGTACCGGTTCGCTTCCTCGGGCGGCATGCCGGGATAGAAGGCCACGTCGAACGAGCGCGCTCGGCAAAAGGCCTTGATCGTTTCGATGTCGCGGCTCTCGAAGTCGCCGTTGCGCACGAGCAGCGTGACGGTCTGCCAGCTGCGCACCAGCGCGATGCGTGATGCCGGGTCGGCCACGCCTTCGCGCCGAAGCGCCTCCACGGCGGCGGCCAGGAGCTTGAGCGCGTCGCGCGGTGGCAGCGTGACCCATCGGGTAATGGCAAGCAGGCCTGCGGGCTCCAGGTGCCCGAGCGCCTCCTGGATGGCCTCGATGGTGTAGAGGTAGTTTTCCGAAAGCGCGTACAGGCCGGCCGACGAGGCGCTGAAGGAATCGAGCAGAGCCACCTGGATGAGGTCGTGACGCTGCGCGCTCGCGGCGACGAAGCCGCGTGCCTCGGCGACGTGCACGCGCACATCGCCGGAATAGATGCCGCCGGCATAGTCCGCGAAGCGGTGCTGCACGAGATCGACGATCTGCGGGTTGAGCTCGACCGCGTCGATCTGCGCCGCGCCGTGGTAGCGGGCCTGCAGCACGTCCGCCCCGGCTCCTGCGCCGAGCACCAGCACGCGGGGCTGCCGCAGCAGGTGGTAGGGCAATGCCGACGTCATCTGATCGAGATGCGCGAGGCTTTCGCGCCGGCCGTCGAAACGGGTCAGCGCGCTCAGTCCCTCGCCGTCGACGAAGACGCCGAGCTGGGGCGGCGGCTCCACGGCCGCGTTGAGGCTCAGCCCGGGCGCATGACGCAGCGAAATGCGCGCACTCTCCACCACGCTGACGAGGCCCAGCGGGCTGAACCGCTCCTCCACCACACGCGCGCCGGGAATGCGCAGGGTCTGGACGAGCCCCTTGTACGGGGACATGGCCGGCACCAGCCATGTGTTCGGCAGCAACCAGGGCAGGCCGGCCAGGGCCATCATCGGCAGCGCCAGCCATCGCCGCGAGCCGCCGCATTCGAGCCAGGCCACGCCGGCGGCGGTGCATCCCACGGCGCCGATCACCTTCAGCACGTCGTGCGGCGCCAATGCGAACAGCAGCGCGACGACGCCCAGGCTGCCCGTCGCCGCGCCCAGGATGTCGCAGCTGTAGATTCGCGAGGGCATGCCGCGCCACTTCGAAAACGTCATGCCCACACACGCGCCGGCACACAGGAACGGCAGCGCGAGCAGCAGGTACACGGCCAGCAGATGGAGCGACTGGCGCGGGTCCCAGAGGATCTCGAGGGGATTGAAGGGCACGCGCTGCGCCATGACGAAGCAGAAGACCGCGCTGACACCGAAGGCCGCGCAAAGCGCGCTGAAGAGCGGCGGGAAATGGCGTTGCACGGCGCCCTGCGCTGCCATCAGCAGCGCGCCGCTGGCCCCGTAGCCCAGCAGGGCGAGGCTGATGATCATGTAGGCGAAGTGATGCCACAGGACGATCGAGAACAGCCGCATCAGCAGGATCTCGTAGGCCAGCGCGGCGGCCGAGATCAGCGCCACGGCGATCAGCGGCGGGCCGGCCATCTGCGTGCACCGCCGGCCTATCGCCGGCCGGTCAGGGGAACGAAGCTCACCGGCAGGACCTGCCGCGTCGAGATCGTGCCGTCGAGCTTCTTCTCGACGAGCATCAGGTGCTGGACCATGAACGGCGCACCCACGGGAATGACCATCCGGCCGCCGGCCTTCAGCTGGCGGATGAGCGGCGGCGGAACGTGGCTGGCCGCTGCGGTGACCAGGATGGCGTCGTACGGAGCGTGCTCCTCCCAACCGTGGTAGCCGTCGCCCAGGCGCACCTCGACGTTGTCATGGCGCATCGCACGCAGGCGTTGCGCGGCCGCCAGGCCCAGCGGCTCGACGATCTCGATCGTGTAGACGGCCTTGGCCAGGTGCGCCATCACTGCCGCCTGGTAGCCCGAGCCGGTGCCCACCTCGAGTACGGTGTGGCCGGGCTCGACGCGCGCCAGGTCGGTCATCACCGCCACGATGTACGGCTGCGAGATCGTCTGGCCGTGGCCGATCGGCAAGGGTCGGTTTCGATAAGCCGACGAGACCTGGTCCGCAGGAACGAACTCGTGCCGTGGCACCTTTGCCATGACGGCCATGACGCGGTCGTCGAAGGCGGTCTTCCCCACCTCGGCGCCGGTGCTGCGCGCCAGCACGGCGATCTCGTCCACCATGCGCTGGCGCTGCGCCGCGAAGTCCTGGGCGGCCACAGGCCCCGCCGACGCGGCGAGAAGCAGCGCCGTCGCGATACCGAAGATCGTGCGGTTGGCCATCGCGGCCGCTCGCGCAAGACGGGCGCTTTGGGGAAGGGACATGCGAGTCACGGCATCCGGATCACGCGATCCGGGCGCGGTCCATGAGCTCTTCGAGGTAGCTTCGCGCAAGCCGCGCGTTCAGCGCGGCCTTGTCCAGCACGTCGACGCGCTTCGCCACGGCCTGCCCGAGCGCTGCTTCCGGCGGGTGGATCAACACCGGGACGTAGTCGTTCGGATAGTCGAGGAGGCGCAGCAGATCCACGACCGAGGCGCGCTGCAGGTCCGCGATGTGGATCGGCTGGCGCAGCATCGCGTCGCCGAACCAGCGGCGCAGGACCTCGGCGGTGAGGTCCACGCGCGCGGCCTCCTCCTTCACATGCTTGCCGGGCTCGTCGCCAAAGGATTGGCGCCACGACTCCAGCACGGCGTCGATCTCCGTGCGGACATGGCTGTAGCCGGTGCCGCGTTCCTTCAGCGATTTCGCAAACGTCTCCAGGGCCGGGACCTTCGGCCCGACAGTGCGAAGCACGACCGAGGTCGACACCTGGCCGACGAAGCGTTCTTCCTTCACGGGCGGCGAGGACGGGGCCTGTGACGGCAGCGTCGGTTCCGGACGGATCTCGACGATCAGGATGCGCCGTACCTCGGTGAGTCGCTCGGCGAGCGCGGCGAGGAGATACAGGCGTGTCGACCACCAGGTCGTCGCGATGTCGATCTTGAGTGCGCGCTGATGGTCGCCCGCCTGCACGATGGCCTTCGTGATGCCGGATTCGCCCGACGGGTTGCTGGTCGGTATCCCGGCCCAGGGGTCGAGCGCCGTCGCGGGCTGCAGGTCGAGCTGTCGGGTGAGGCCCGCCATGGTCACCGCGGCACTCACGCGCGCTTCCAGGTCGGCAGGCGTGGTGAACCAGGACACCACTCGCTCCAGCTGGAGCGCCCCACGCAGCGCCCGGATCTTCTCGGCGCTCGCCGGCGCGTCGGGACGCGTCTTGTCGAAGCCGTCGATGTACTGTGGAGGCCACGGATACGTCTCGTCGAGCAGAAAGGCCATGACGGGTATCTGTCGCTTCACCGCCCGGAGGTACTCGTGGTGTGTGATGGAGGTCTGCCCGTCCGCCTTGCCCGCCTCGGGGGGCGCGACACCGGGCGCCATGGGGGCGGGCACGGGCCGAGGGGGGACGTACCCGTAGCGCCACGCAAATATGCCCACGTACCCCTCGGCCCGGTCCACCATCTCGACGACTTTCGCAAGCGGCACGGTCGTGCCCGCGATCATGTCTTCCATCGCGATCACTTCGTGGCCCAGCTGCCGCAGCACCCGGATCGCCGCGGCTCGGTGCTCGCGCAGGTCTTCGAACGAGGACGAGACGAAGATGCGCATGCGACCTCGTTGGGATGGGGAAGAGGCGCTCGAAGCACCATGCCGCGCGGCGGCGCGGTTACGACGACTTGCGCGTCAGGTCGACGAAGGCCTCCATCACCAGCTGGGGGTTCTTCATCAACTTGTCCTTCCACTGGCCGAGCCGGCGGCGCGTCTGGATCAGCCCGCGGATCGCGCCGACGTGGCGGATCTGCCCGATCGTGATCGCGCCGATCAGCATGTCCTCGTCGAAGCACAGCCGCGTGTAGAGGGAGTGCTCCTCGTCGATGTTCTCGACCACGTCGCCTCCTTCCTTGCCCTGCCACAGCCCGAACGTGTGCGAGACGAGGCCGACGGTGTCCAGCACGTTCATGCTCAGGCTGCCGCGGTACGGTACGTCCTTGCCGCACATGTTGAGCGCGGCGATGCGTCCGTGCTCGGTGGCGGTGGGCTGAAGCGCGTGGACGACCCATTCGCCGGTAGAGAAGTCGCGCCCCTGGGCGACGTCGCCGGCCGCGTAGATGCACGGCACGGTGGTGCGCATGTGGTCGTCGATGACGATGCCCTGGTCGATCTCGGCGCCGGTACCCTCGAGGAACGACACGTTCGGGTGTACGCCGGTGGCGAGGATGATCAGGTCGGCCTCCAGCGTCTGGTTGTCCATCACGAGCCGCGGCCCGGGCTCGATCCGTTCGGTGCGGCCCTGGGTGATGACGTTGACGCCTTGCATCTCCAGCCAGCGCTGCAGGATCCGGCTGCCGACCGGCGTCATCATCGAACGCAGGATCTGCCCGGCTCGGCCGGCGATGACCGACAACTGCACGCCGCTTTCGACCAGCGACTTCATGCACACGCCGGCGACGAAGCCTGCGCCGACCATCACGACCCGATTGCCGGGCTTGAGCCGGTCGGCGATGACGCGTGCGTCCTCCAGCGTCCAGCAGGTGACGACGCCGGGCCGGTCGGTGCCGGGGATCGGCGGCAGCGACGGCGACGAGCCGGTCGCCACCAGCAGCCGGTCGTAGGGCAGCACCGTGCCGTCGTCGAGGTCCACGGTGCCGCCGTCGGCGCCGGCATGCACCTTGACCGCCTTGTTGTTGAGGTAGCGTACCCGCTGCAGGTCGAAGTGGCCGAGGCCCTTGCGCTGCTGCGCACCCGCCTCGTCGATGCGGCCGGTGAGGATGTAGGGGATCGCCATCCGCGCATAGGGCTCGCCCGGCTCGCCGCTGACGAGCGTGATGTCGCCGTTCGGGTCGGTCTGCCGCAGGGCCTCGGCGGCCCGGACGCCGGCCGGCCCGGCGCCGATGATGACGTGCTTCATCCTCGTCTCCTGGTATTTGGGTTGTCACGCTCCCGGGCCTGCCCCGCAGTTTGGCCCGGGCCCGACCTGCGCCGCCGACCGCGGCTGAGCGGCGCAGCTTACGCCTCGACGGTGCGCGACGCCACCCGCAAACGGCGACGGGGCATCGCCGGCCGCCCGGCCGCTGCAAAGCTCCTGTGCTCGACGACGCTGCCGTCCCGCCCCGGCCGGCCTCGCATCGCACGATCGCCGCCGGCGAGGAGGCGCCGGCCGGCATGGATGCCGTCGCGCCGCGGACGAGCCGCGCGGTTCAGTGCCGCTTGAAGTACTGGATCTCGCGTTCGTGCTTCTCGGCCTGCTCGCGTGACGCGAACGTGCCGAGGTTGCGGCGCTTGCCGGTCTTGGGGTCGGGTTGGCGCGAGTACAGGCG
>Ga0075419_10001862_pt1 | contig 13701 bp, 3 predicted proteins | sample SoiMetdeltSBSDD3_FD_76900 | JGI IMG/M metagenome (GOLD analysis project Ga0075419, IMG submission 76900) | Bulk soil microbial communities from a Populus tree surrounding site in Tennessee, USA - Soil MetaG P. deltoides SBSDD3 | ecosystem: Environmental > Terrestrial > Soil > Tree plantation... | reverse complement strand
TTTCTCATGCGCCTTTCTGCCAGGGGAGGAGGCAGGTCCTGGGTGGTGAACACGAACGCCGAAAAAAGCTGGCGGAAATTTGGAGTCGATGTTCGTGAAGGGGATAGGATTCCAAAATCCTTTGTAGCGCTTCCACTGTTGGCTGGCAGCGATGCAATTGGTGGGATTATCTTCGCGGATTACGAAAAGGAGAATACCTTTGCTGATATTTCAATTAGCATGCTGGAGATAATCGCCTCGAACTTGGGCACTGCCATTCAAAACACACGTCTCTTTGATGAGACCCAACGCCTGCTCAAAGAGACCGAACAACGCGCCACCGAATTGCAGATCATCAACAATATCGGTCAAACGCTGACAGAAGGTCTTGACCTGCAAAGCACGATCGAACGTGTGGGTGAGCGATTGTGTGAGGCGCTCAATGTTGAGAATATCGGCATTGCAGCATTTGATCCAAAGAACGATCTCGTCATCGCGCAATATATGGTTCGCGACGGTAAACAGATCACTAGTAATCAGTTCACAGCGGGCAAGTTCAAGTTTGCCATCCGATTCGCCTCGAGATACGCGGGCAAATCCTGGGTGGTCAATAACAAGCTTGAAAAAACCTGGTTAAGAATTGCGCAAGTCATCGAAGGCGACGAGATTCCAAAATCATGGGTTATGCTCCCATTGGTGGTGGGCAAGGAAGTTATTGGCGGCATATCCATTGCGGATTATGAAAAGGAGAATGCTTTTACCGAACTTCCCATTGGTATGCTTGAGACCATCTCATCAAATTTGGGCACTGCCATTCAAAATGTCCGCCTTTTTGATGAAACCCAGCGCCTGCTCAAAGAAACTGAACAACGCGCCACGGAATTGCAGATCATTAACAACATAGGTCAAACACTGACCGAAGGCGGAGATTTGAACAGCACGATCCAACGCGTGGGTGAACGAATCCAGGAAGCACTTAATGTCAAGGACATCGTCATTTCTGTGTTCGATGAAAAGTCTAGCCACGTGCTATCGCCGTATATGGTTCGCAACGGCAAACAGATCGAGATCACGGAAGAAAATATTGACTTGAGGAGATTCAAACTGGGGATCCGCGCCTCCGCAAGAGCAGGAGGCAGGTCGTGGGTGGTGAACAAGGTCGCTGAAAAAACCTGGCGAAAATGGTGGATATCTATGGTCGATAATGATATACCGAAATCGTTTGTGACGCTCCCGCTTCTGGCAGGTAGGGAGGTGATTGGCGGTATCACCATCGCAAATTACGAAAGGGAAAACGCCTTTTCCGATCTTTCAGTAAACCTGCTTGAGACCATCGCATCGAATATGGGAACCGCAATCCAGAATGTGCGCCTCTTCGATGAGACCCAACGCCTCCTCAAAGAGACCGAACAGCGTGCCACCGAATTACAGATCATCAACGAGATCGGACAAATCCTGACAGAGGGCGGGGAACTAAACAATATGATGGAGCGCGTGGGTGACAAACTGTGTTATGCATTCCATCTGGATGATATGCGCATTGCTGTTGTCGATGCAAAGACAGGAGACTTAATCTCGCCGTATGGATACCGTCACGGCAAACGAATCGTGTTTGAAGAATCATGGTCTGCCAAGTCAGACAGATTCAAACTTGCGCGGCGTATGTCCGCAAGAGCAGGAGGCAAGCCCTGGGTGGTACATACGAACGTAGAAAAGAGCTGGCGAATGTTTGCAGCTGTTACTGATGTGGAAGAAATCCCCAAATCTTATGTGACGGTTCCATTAATGGCAGGTAATGAAGTGATCGGCGGTATCACTATCCCTAACTATGAAAAGGAAAACGCCTTTACCGATTTCCCAGTCAGCTTCCTTCAAGCAATTGCTTCCAATATGGGCACCGCTATTCAAAATGTCCGCTTGTTTGAAGAAACCAAGCGCCTATTCAAAGAAGCAGAGGAAGCCCGCGCCACCGCGGAACATGCCAACAAAGCCAAGAGCACCTTCCTTGCCAACATGAGTCACGAACTGCGCACACCGCTCAATGCCATCATGGGCTTCACCAGCATTGTAAGAAGGAAAGCAGAAGGTGTTCTGCCTGAAAAGCAGACCGAGAACCTTGATAAAGTGATGTCCAGCTCTGAACACCTGCTCGGCCTGATCAACACCGCGCTCGATATCGCCAAGATCGAAGCAGGTCGCATGGATGTCATCCCCGCCAAATTCAATCTGAGCGGGCTCGCCGATCAATGCGCTAACCTTGCCATGCCTCTGCTCAAGCCAAACGTTACACTCGAAAAACAAGCCGACGAAACCATTGGCACCATCTACTCCGATCAGGATAAGATCAAACAAATTGTCCTCAACCTGCTCAGCAATGCTGTCAAGTTCACACATGCAGGTAGTATCCTTCTCCGTGTGGACAAATTCAATGCAGAAAACGTGAATATTTCAGTGACCGATAGCGGCATCGGCATCAGCGAAGAAGCGCTCGGTCGCGTCTTCGAAGAATTCCAGCAGGCAGATAACACCACCACCCGTCAATACGGCGGCACAGGCTTGGGGCTTGCCATCAGCCGCAACCTCGCCCGATTGCTCGGCGGGGATTTGACCGCCACCAGCGAACTGGGCAAAGGCTCGACCTTCACCCTTACCATCCCGATTCAATATGGACAAAAACCCGCCTCTTCACGCGAAGCGGACCCTGAACCTGATACCGTCCAATTGACCGAATCTCACGCCTCAGCAGGGACCACCAACCTATGAAAACCATCCTGATTGTGGAAGATATTGAACTCAACATTGACCTCCTCACACAATTATTGGAGGATGATTACAACTTGCTGGTTGCAAAGAACGGTGAACAAGGTGTGAGCGTGGCGCAGCAGGAAAACCCCGATCTGATCCTCATGGATGTTTCGCTCCCCATCATGGATGGATATGAAGCCACACGCAGGATTCGCGCAACCATGCCATCCACACCCATCATTGGTTTATCCGCCCATGCCATGAGCGGCGATGAAGAAAAGGCAAAGGAGGCTGGCTGTAACGATTACCTGACCAAGCCTGTAAATGCAGATCTCTTAATCAAAAAAGTAAAGGAATATCTGAGGTGACAAATGAGTCAAAAAATGAAAGTTCTCATCGTGGATGACGAACTCTTCAACCTGGATTATCTCGAGCAGGCATTGGAAGATTCAAACTACCAGATCATTACCGCAACCAATGGGCAGGAAGCGCTGGATAAGATCCAAAGCGGACAACCCGATCTGGTGCTATTAGATTTAGCGATGCCGATCATGGATGGTTTTGCTGTGCTGGAGCGGGTCAAGGCAGATTCAATACTGCGCGATATCCCCGTGATCATCATCTCTGCTGAGCACGACTCCAAAAGTGTTGTGAAGGGTATCAAGCAGGGTGCGGAGGATTACCTTACCAAACCGGTGAATGCGGATCTCCTGGTGAAGAAGGTAAAGGAATATTTGGGGTGATCAATGAATCAAAGACCAAGTTCCAGTCTCCTGCGAAACGTCCCACTCTTCTCGACACTTCCGGCGAATGAAATTAAATATCTGGCTTCCAGGCTGGCGCCCTATCAATGCCCGGAAGGTCACATTCTCTTCCACGAAGGCTCATGGGAGGAGGAATTCTATATCCTGCTGGAAGGCGAGGTAGAGATTCTGAAATCTGTCGGCACTCCAGATGAACGCAGTCTGGGCATTCGCAAGGCTGTGAGCCTGCTGGGCGAAATGAGTCTCTTCAACCGCGATGGGTATCGTACAGCGACCGTACGCGCGAGCTCAGACCTGGTGCTCTATAAAATGAACCGTGCTGAGTTCGATGCCTTGTTGCACCGCCAACCTCAACTTGCTTATGAGATGGTGGGACTGCTTAGCAAACGCCTGGAAAGCTCCGAAAACCAAACCGTCGCGGACCTGAAAGAAAAGAACGAAAAATTGAGGCGTGCCTACAACGACCTTAAAGCGGCTCAGGAACAGATTATCGAAAAAGAGAAATTGGAACATGAGCTTGAACTCTCCAGCCAGATCCAGCAGAGCATTCTGCCTCGGAGTCGTCCCAAACGGCCTGGCTTTGATTTCGGTGCGTTGATGATTCCTGCTCATGCAGTTGGCGGTGACTTTTATACGTTCCTGCCGCTGGATAAAAACCACCTCGGCATTGTCGTGGGTGACGTTTGTGATAAGGGCGTTCCCGCGGCGTTGTTTATGTCAGTGGTATACAGCCTGATCCGTGTGGAGGCGCAAACTTCAAATTCGCCTGTAAAAGTGCTGAGACAGGTTAACCGTCACCTATTGCAGATGATGAACAATTCAACCATGTTCGTTACGCTCGTTTATGGAATCTTAAATTGCGAAAATGGGCGCTTTCATTATGCGCGGGCTGCCCATCCAGCTCCCATCCTGTTGGATGCAAATGGCGCGCCCATGAACGTCCCCGTCAAACCCGGACAACCGCTTGGCTTGTTCGGGAATCTGCCAATCGATGAGGAAAGAATCACTATTCCAAACGGTGGTACCATGCTCCTTTTTACAGATGGTCTGAATGAGGCATCAAATTTAGATGGGATTGAATTTGGCGATAATGGTTACCTGTTTACTTCCCTCGCCTCGGGTCGTCACAAACGTGCGCAGCGCATCTGCGAACATTTATGGGATGATATTCAGGCTTTCAGTCAGGGCTCGCCCCAGGGTGATGACTTTACAACCGTGGTTATTAAGAGGCACCTGGCAAAATGAGGTGGATTCGTTAGGTAAAGTTAAGCTCAATGAGAAGACAATCCCCGTGCAAATTTATTTCGTTGGAACGGGATGGCCTTATTCGATGCAATTCATCTTGGCTTGCATGAGTCGTACTTGAATTCATCGTCACCAAATATCCGTACCAATTATGCAAGCGACCATGATTCCACGGTCTTATGAGTATCAGGGGCAATTTCTTCGATTAGCCGGAAAGTAAGGAGCAACAGGTATGACAAGAAAGTCATCGTCCATAAGCAATATTATGAAACCAAAAAGCAAGGCTGAGGTAAAGCCTAATGCATTGAAGGGGAGTGAGTTGAAGGATTCTTCACAGAAAAAATCGTCCAAACTTAATCGAGTTGAACAACAGCTTATCCAGCGTGAAGCTGAATTACAGATCATCAACTCCATCCAGCAGGGACTTGCTGCCGAGTTGGACTTCCAAGCCATTGTGAATTTAGTTGGCGAGAAACTGCGCGAAGTGTTCGAAATGGGTGATGTAGGCATCACCTGGTATGACGCAGAAAAAAATCTTGTGCATTACCTTTATACATTTGAACATGGAGAGCGAATTGATGTTTCGTCGCGTCCACCAAGCCCAGGTGGGCAATTCGAGACCATGATAAAAACGCGCCAGCCGATAGTGTTAAATGACGCCGCAGATTATGCAAAATTGAATATTCCACTTGCCCCAGGTACAGATCGTAGCAAATCGTCGATCTCGGTACCCATTATCAGCAGTGACCGTTTCCTTGGCGACGTAAGTCTGGAGAACTATGAACGCGAGCGCGCCTATGGTGAATCCGAAATTCGATTGTTGACTACTATTGCCGCCTCATTGGGAACTGCCCTCGAGAACGCACGTCTCTTCGACGAGACCCAGCGCCTCCTCAAGGAGACCGAGCAACGCGCTGCCGAACTTGCTATCATCAACAGCATTCAAGCCGGGCTGGCATCCAAGCTGGAGATGAAGGCCATCTATGATCTGGTGGGAGATAAAGTGGGCGAGATATTCCAAGCTGATACTACATATATCGGCACATATTATCCTGAGGAACAACGCGTAATTTCCAACTACTATGTGGAAAATGGTCATCATTTTAACTTCGAGCCTTTTCCAATTGGAAAAGGGTTATATACACATGTGATTCAAGCCCGACGACCGCTTTTAATCGGCACAACAGCGGAATCGAGAGCGTATGACCCATTTAATATTCCTTCACCGGAAAGTGAAGAAGACCTAAATGAAACTTATCTTGGCGTTCCCATTATGCTTGGGGAAGAAGTCAAGGGCCTAGTAAGTGTACAAAGCCATAAGCAAAACGCTTTTAATGAATCGGACGTGCGCCTTCTACAAACGCTTGCCAACGCGATGAGCGTCGCACTGGAGAATGCACGTCTCTTCGATGAGACCCAGCGCCTGCTTAAAGAGACCGAACAGCGCGCCGCGGAACTTGCTATCATCAATAGTATGCAGGAGGGACTGGCTTCCAAACTGGACATGCAAGCCATCTATGATTTGATCGGGGACAAGTTGAGCGATGTTTTGCACTCGCACGATATTGACATCCGGCTATTCGATATACCCGCCAATCAAGTCTATTACCCATATCTCAAAGATAATGGTGTACGGCTAAAAATCGAACCACAGGATTTTCTCGGCATGTCGAAGCAGGTGTACGAAACGGGACAACCTTTAGTGATCAATGAAAATTTAGCTGAGTTCATGCAGCGCGTAGGTTCTGTCCTCATTCCGGGCACGCAAATGGAGAAAAGTTTCATGGCTGTGCCAATCATGAACGGCGATGATGTCATTGGCATGGTCAGCATCAGTGATTATCAAAAAGAAAATGCTTTCACCGATTCAGATGTACGCCTTCTACAAACGGTCGTCGGAGCAATGAGTGTCGCGCTTGAAAATGCCCGGCTCTTTGATGAGACAAGTCGTCACGCGCGCGAATCTGCCGCGCTTAATGAAGTAGGCCGCGATATTTCCTCGACCCTGGATCTTTCCACCGTTATGGACAGAATCGCTTCCAATGCGCGTGAACTCCTCAAAGTCGATACCAGCGCCATCTTCCTGCCTGAATCAGATGGTTCGTCCTACAAGGCAATTGTGGCTCAAGGCCTCGATGTAGAAGAGATCAAAGCGGATACGATCACAGCAGGCGAAGGCATTATCGGCACGCTTGCCCAACAAGGCAAAGCCGAATTCATCAATGATACAAACAGAGATCCACGCAGCGTTCCAATCCCGGGCACGCCGGAGCATGAAGAGGAACGTCTGATGGTCGCGCCATTGCTTTTAGGCGAGAAAGTCAGCGGCATGATGGCAGTCTGGCGCGAAGGCGGAGAGTCATTTGGGGAGGCTGACCTAAGATTCTTGCAAGAGCTTTCCTTGCAGGCTTCGATTGCCATCAAGAACGCCAACCTTTTTGATGAAACTCAGCAACGTGCCGCCGAACTTGCGATCATCAATAGCGTGCAGGAAGGCCTGGCTTCCAAACTGGATATGCAAGCGATCTATGAACTGGTAGGGGATAAACTCAATGAGATCACAGGGTCGGAGATCGTGATGATCCAGATATGGGATATTGAAAAAGGGATTAGGCGTGATGAATATTCTCTTGAGAAAGGTAAGAGATTCCCAATTTCTGAACATTCATTCACGCTGCTGGAACAGTCAATGATCCCAAATCTCGAACGTGGCAAGCCGATTGTCTGGAATGAGGGGATGGAGGAAAGGATTAAAAAATTTGATCATAGCCATATCGTTGTTGGCGAATTACCGCTTTCAGTTGTAGTCGTGCCTTTAAAAACAAGCAAGGCTGAACAAAAAACCATCACTGCAATCTCCCTGCAGAACGGTAGCCGCGAACATGCCTTCAGTGACTCGGATGTGCGTCTCTTGGAGACCCTCGCCAACAGTATGAGCGTCGCACTTGAAAATGCACGGCTCTTCGACGAGACCCAGCATCTCCTCAAAGAGACTGAGCATCACGCCGCTGAACTCTCGATCCTCAATAATGTTGGCCAGGCGATGACCAGCACACTGGATGTAAAAACACTGACCTACAACGTCGGTGATAAATTACGCGATATCTTCAATACGGAAATTGTAGACATTCTGATGTATGACGCGAATTCCAGAACGGTGAATCTAACCTACAGTTATTTCGAGCGCTATTTTGAAGATGAGCCTCCATGGGAACTGGGAGGCGGGCTTACATCAAAAATTATTCTCTCACGGCGGCCGCTCCTGCTTAATACTGACCAAGAAATCCTTGAAAATGGTGCGGAAGCCTATGTCACGGCGCCGGATGAAAGCGAAGACGTTCAGTCCTATCTGGGCGTGCCAATCATGGTCGGAGATAATGTGCTGGGGGCGATTGATATCCAAAGTTTTAGACCGTATGCATTCAATGAAAATAACCTGCGTCTCCTTCAGACGCTATCATCCAACATGGGTGTGGCGCTCGAAAATGCACGTCTCTTTGATGAGACTCAACGCCTGCTCAAAGAGACTGAACAACGCGCTACCGAACTTGCCATTTTGAACAGCATGGGCGAAGCCATGGCGCAGACACTCGATATAAAGACCCTGACGGGCATCGTGGGCGAAAAAGTGCAAGGCGTGTTCAACGCAGATGTTGTTTATATTCGATTGCTCGACTCCAACACCAACCTGCTCCAACAATACTATAACTATGATCTCGGTGCGATGCCATTAGATGTGCCGATTCCATTAGGCAGGGGCATGTCGTCTAGAGCGATTCAAAATAAGCAACTCGTCGTATTCAATACGGATCCCGAATCGAGGGAATTGGATGCGCTTCCATCCGCCCTGCCGACCGCCCAAGGCACTATGAACGATACCCAGTCTGGCATCCTTGTGCCAATTATCGTGGGCGATAAAGCCATCGGTGTGGTCAGCGTGCAGAGTTACCGCGAATATGCCTTCGATGAAAATAATGTCAACCTGTTGCAGACCATCACCGCCAGCATGGCAATCGCCCTCGAAAACGCGCGTCTGTTCGAGGAGACTCAACGCCTGCTCAAAGAGACTGAACAGCGCAACGCCGAACTTGCCACCGTTAACAGTGTGCAGCAAGCCCTTGCGTCTCAACTCGATTTGCAAAAGCTATATGAGTTGATCGGCGAAAAAGTTCGTACTATTTTTGATGCTCAGATTTCCACGATTGTCACGTATGATCTCACCACTGGCCTGCTACTTCACCAGTATTACGCCAAGCAAGGCGAACGTCTACATATCGACCCCGTTCCATTAACGGATATTGCCCAGTATTTGATTCGCGATAAGCAGCCCCTTCTCATTAATGCCAACTGGTTGAATGAACTGGATACCCTCGGCATTAAGCCGAAAATCATCGGTGGCGACCAACTTCCGAAAGCCACCCTTTTTGCCCCTCTCATAATTGGTGATCAAGTCCGGGGCGCGATCAGCTTGCAAAATGTGGATCGTGAGAATGCCTTCAGTGAATCCGATGTTCGCCTGCTCACAACCCTGGCGAATAGTTTAAGCGTTGCCCTCGAAAACGCACGACTCTTTGACGAGACTCAACGCCTGCTCAAAGAGACCGAACAGCGCGCCGCTGAACTTGCTATTATCAATAGTGTACAGCAAGGGCTCGCAAGTGAACTTGATTTTCAAGAGATCGTTGATTTGGTCGGCGAGAAAATTGGAGAAAACTTCAACGCGGATACGATAAGTGTGGGAATGTACGATGCAGAACGCGACTGGTCTGTAAATCTGTATTATGTCGACCGCGGCCAACGAATACCGCTGGGCGATGGTCCCGCGCCGCGACCTAGCTTGACCGCGATCGTAGTTGACACCCGTCAGCCATTGTTGACAGGCACAATGGAAGAAGGCGAAAAATTGGGCGCACGCAGAATTCCAAGAATCGGAGAGGAGGAAGACAAAAACGAAAGTTATTTGGGTGTGCCCATTATGGTGGGCGAGAAAGTGATCGGAGTCAGTGCTGTACAGAGTTATAAACAGCATGCCTTCAATCAAAATGATTTACGTTTGCTCCAGACTCTTGCCAACTCGATGAGTGTCGCTCTCGAAAACGCGCGTCTCTTCGACGAGACCCAGCGCCTGCTCAAAGAGACCGAACAACGCGCCGCTGAACTTGCCATCATCAACAGCATAGGGCAAACCCTTACCGAGGAACTTGACCTGAACGCCATGATTGAACGAGTAGGTGATAAACTGCGCGCGTCTCTTAACGTAGGGAATATTGGCATCGGCATCTATGATACCAAAACCAAAATCATGGAAACACCCTACATTTATCGTTATGGTGCGAGAATCACTGCCAATCCGTTCCAGTTGAACCGTTTCAATATACGTATTTCGTCCAGGCTGGGAAGGTCCCTGGTTGTGAATACGAACGCAGAAAAATACTGGAGGAAATTTGGGTCGATTACAGTCGGCGATGATATTCCAAAATCCTTCATCATGGTGCCGATCCTCGCGGGCAAGGAAGTGGTTGGCGGCCTTACCATACAGGATTTTGAGAAAGAGGATGCTTTTACCAAGTTCCCAATTGGCTTGCTTGAGACCGTCGCCTCCAACATGGGCACAGCCGTTCAAAATGTTCGTCTCTTCAACGAGACACAGCGACTGCTCAAAGAGACCGAACAACGTGCCGCTGAACTCGCCATCATCAACAGTGTACAGGAGGGATTAGCCTCCAAGTTGGAAATGCGCGCAATTTACGAACTGGTTGGGGAGAAGGTCCGCGAGATTTTCAATGCGGACACAACTTATATTAATACGTATGATAAAAAAAGACGATCAGTTTATTCGCAATACTATGTAGACAAAGGACAACGCATTGTCAGGAACGAGCCATTGCCTTTTGGAGAGGGTCTGTACACGCGGGTAATCCAAACAGGCAAACCGGTATTGGCAAGTACCATGCAGGAGCAACTTGAATTAGGAGTAAAGCCTGCTCCTTCTCCAGATAGTGAACGGGATTTGAATCAAAGTTATCTGGGTGTTCCGATATTGCTCGGTGACGAAGTGACTGGCGTAGTGAGTATTCAAGGGTATAAGAAGAATGCCTTTGGAGAAAGCGATGTGCGTCTGTTGCAAACGCTGGCTAATTCGATGAGCATTGCTCTTGAAAATGCCCGCCTCTTTAACGAGACACAGCGACTGCTTAAAGAGACTGAACAACGCGCCGCGGAACTCGCCACGATTAATACTGTTAGCAACGAGCTGGCAGGCGAATTGGATTTGAGTGCTCTGATTGAACTTGTCGGTGAGCAAATCCGCAATGCATTTACCGCAGATATTGCTTATGTGGCCTTATTGGATGAGGAGACTGGCATCATCAACTTCCCATATGAATATGGTCAACATTTGGAACCGTTGCCACTCGGTCAGGGATTAACCAGCAAGATTATCGAAAAGAGCGAGCCGCTGCTCATAAATCAGGATATTGACAGACGCCGTGAGGAGTTAGGCGCGAGACAAATTGGTGTTCAGGCACGTTCTTATCTGGGGGTGCCAATTTTCGTAAGAGGCAAAGCGATTGGCGTAGTCAGCGTGCAGAGTACAACGCAGGAAGATCTATTCACAGAAGACGATCAACGTTTGTTGAGCACCATCGCTGCGAATGTTGGCGTTGCTTTGCAAAACGCGCGTCTCTTTGATGAAATCCAGACGCGCAATCGTGAAATTACTGAATCTCTTGAACAACAGACTGCCACAAGCGAGATCCTACGCGTCATTGCCGAGTCGCCTACTAACATTCAGCCCGTACTGGATGTGATTGTCCATAATGCAGCACGATTATCCGGTTCGGCTGATTCGATGATCGATATGGCCGATAACGGCGATTTACGCGTCGTTGCTCATTTTGGGAACGTTCCCATGTTTCCGATAGGAGAAAGCATTAAATTAAATCGTGACTCGGTAGCTGGCCGGGCAATTCTTGACGGTCAAACCATTCAGGCAATTCACAATCAACCTGGCGTGGAGTCGGAATATCCTGAAGGCGACATGTGGGCACACAAATACGGCTATCGCTTGACCTGCGCCGTGCCACTCATGCGCGAAGGTAAGGCAATTGGTTCCATCACCATTCGCCGCATCGAACCTGAATTGCTGACCGATAAACAAGTGGCGCTTTTGCAAACGTTTGCCAGCCAGGCCGTGATCGCCATCGAGAACGTGCGTCTGTTCAATGAACTCCAGCAGCGCAATCGCGAGATCAGCGAGTCGCTTGAACAACAGACCGCGACAAGCGAGATTCTACGTGCAATCGCCAGTTCACCGAATGATGTACAACCGGTGCTGGAGGCGGTCGCGCAGAATGCCGCCCGATTGTGCGAAGCAAATGATGTTCAAATCTACAAAGTGGATGGCGACCTGCTTCGTCAGGTTACCCACCATGGTCCAATCCCTGCTCTGCAAGATGGAGAAGCATTACCTCTGGTACGCGGTTTGGTCACAGGTCGTGCAGTGATAGAACATAGAACAATTCACATTGAAGATACGTTGCAATTGGACGAAACAGAATATCCAGATAGCATTGCTCTCCAAAAACGTCTTGGACACCGGACTGCGCTTGCATCGCCATTGTTGCGCGAAGGAAATGCCATCGGCGCAATTGTTATTCGCCGGAACGAGGTGCATCCATTTTCCTGGAAGCAAATTTCATTGTTAGGCACTTTTGCAGATCAAGCCGCCATCGCCATTGAGAACGTGCGCCTCTTCAACGAAGCGCAGGAAGCTCGCGCCGCCGCTGAGCGGGCGAATGAAGCCAAGAGTTCCTTCCTTGCCATCATGAGCCACGAAATACGTACTCCGATGAATGCTGTCATCGGAATGAGCGGTTTGCTTATGGATACTGAACTCGATAAGGAACAACGCGATTATGCGGAAACGATCCGCAATTCGGGCGACGCTCTCCTTGCTATCATCAACGACATTCTTGACTTCAGCAAGATCGAAGCAGGAAAAATGGATGTTGAGCATCAGCCCTTCGACCTGCGCGAATGCGTCGAATCTGCATTGGACCTTACGGCTGGTCACGCTATTGAAAAAGGATTGGATATTGCCTATATTATGGAAGACGATGTGCCAACCGGCATCAAAAGCGATGCAACTCGCCTGAGGCAAATCCTCATCAATCTGCTTAGTAATGCCATCAAGTTCACGGAGAAAGGCGAGGTTGTCCTGACTGTTAAGAAGGGCAAAGCGAAAAATGAATTGCTGTTCGCAGTGCGCGACACAGGCATCGGTATTTCAGAGAATCACATGGGGCGCCTCTTCCAATCTTTCTCGCAGGCAGATTCATCCACCACGCGCAGATTTGGCGGCACGGGTCTGGGTCTTGCCATCAGCAAACGTCTCGCGGAAATGCTTGGTGGAGAAATGCATGCCAAGAGTGAAGGCATTGGCAAAGGTTCAAAGTTTTTCTTTACGATGAAAGTCGAGCCTGTCAAAGTTCCCGCGCGCAAGACCGAACGAGACATCAAAGGTATTCAGTCGGTTCTACATGATAAGCGTGTCCTCATTGTGGATGACAACGCTACCAACCGCCGCATCCTCATGCTTCAAACCGAGAAGTGGGGTATGACCCCGCGCGAAACGGAGCTCCCACGTGAAGCTCTGGAATGGATTAAGGACGGCGAACACTTTGACATGGCCATTTTCGATTTACAAATGCCCGATATGGATGGCATTATGCTCACACGCGAAATCCGCAAACTGCACGACGAAAAATCACTGCCCATCATCCTTTTGACTTCACTGGGCAGACGCGAAATCGGTGCAGCGGATCTGGACTTCGCTGCATACCTGACCAAGCCTCTCAAACCCTCAGCTCTCTACGACGCCCTGGCCGGACTCTTCGCCACAAGTATTATCGCCCCGAAAGTGGATTCTGCTAGGCCCACTATGGATGCGGAGCTTAGCAAGCGACAT
>Ga0075419_10001860_pt1 | contig 13703 bp, 9 predicted proteins | sample SoiMetdeltSBSDD3_FD_76900 | JGI IMG/M metagenome (GOLD analysis project Ga0075419, IMG submission 76900) | Bulk soil microbial communities from a Populus tree surrounding site in Tennessee, USA - Soil MetaG P. deltoides SBSDD3 | ecosystem: Environmental > Terrestrial > Soil > Tree plantation... | reverse complement strand
TTGAGCCGAGAGATTATTTTACAATCATGGGCCCATGTCATGCTGAAGAAGTAGCTGCGGAAAAACTTTCTTACCTCACATTTTCAGGTGCCGATGAAGAAACTGCTGTTGAGATTGCGACCTATTTTAAAAATGATTACCTGAATACGGTTGTGAATGATGATGTATATGGAGTGCAGTTTGCTGCGATCCTTAAAAATATATATGCGCTTGGCGCCGGCATTGCTCATGGCTTGAAGTATGGCGATAATTTTTTAAGTGTGCTGATCGCCAATAGTGCAGATGAGATGGCAGGCTTTCTGAGAAATGTCGGTATACATAATATAGAAGTAGGAAAACATGAAGGAGAAGATCCGGTAACTCATAAACGAAGGGCAAACTATGCAGCTTCTGTCTATCTTGGCGATCTGCTGGTGACCTGTTATTCATTATATAGCCGTAATAGAACCTTCGGCAATATGATCGGCAAAGGATATTCAGTGAAAGCAGCACAGCTTGAGTTGAACATGGTAGCAGAAGGCTATAATGCTTCAAAATCCATTTACATTATTAATAAGAGTGTAAAATCAGAAATGCCGATCGCAGAAACTATTTATAAGATTTTGTGGGAACAACTATCGCCTGATGATGGATTTAAGCAGATCGAAGAAACATTGGTTTAAACCGGATCAATAAATAATTCGGCTGCAATGCCATCGGCAAAGAGCTTCCCTTTCCTTGTGAGCGATAACGTATCATCGTTTAAAATGATCTTTCCTGCTGTTATGAATTTTTCACTTGCGGCGAATAGGAGATTACGGGAAGTATAGGGAATTCTTTCTAAATGCAAGCCTTCTGCAGTTCTTAACGAAGTCATGATGTATTCATTTATCTGCTGAACAGGGGTAAGAATTTCTTTTTCAAATGGGATTTCATTTTTTGAAAGTGATTCAATGTAAACAGTATTGTTAGAAATATTCCATTGCCTGCTTACACCATCAAATGAATGAGCGGATGGTCCAAGACCAAGATATTTTTTTCCCTGCCAGTAAGAGGAGTTATGCCTGCTTCTAAAGCCCGGTTTTGAAAAATTTGAAATTTCATAATGTTCATAGCCAGCTTGCTCTAACCATTGCATCAATAATAAAAATTGTTCAGCCTGTTTTTCCTGTTGTATATTTTCTTTCTTCTTTTCATTTATCATTTTCTGCAATGGAGTTTTCGGCTCAACGGTAAGCGCATAACAGGAAATATGTGGAATATTCAATCCGATCACTTTGTCAACATTTTGCCTCCATTTTTCATCGGTAAGCAAGGGATGTCCGTAAATCAGATCAATTGTTATATTGTCAATTTGTTTAATTGCTAATTGCAAATTGTCAATTGCCTGTTTTGCGTTGTGTGCCCGGTTCATCCATTCAAGGTCTTCGCCAAAAAAACTTTGTATACCAACACTCAACCTGTTGATGCCAATTTTTTTCCAACCGATTAGTTTCTCTTCGGTTATATCATCAGGATTTGCTTCAAGAGTTATTTCGGCATCATCAGCCACCTTAAAGAGGTCCTTTATCTTTTCAATCTGAGATCGTAAATCTGAAATCTGCAATAAGGAAGGCGTTCCTCCGCCAAAATAGATGGTCTCAATCTTTTCGTCCCCTAAATAATCTTTTCGCAGTTCTGTTTCCTTCAATAAAGCTGCCAACAATTCGTTTTTATAGCGCAAAGAAGTGGAAAAGTGAAAATTGCAATAGTGACAAGCCTGCTTACAGAATGGAATATGAACGTAAATACCTGACATTAACTAAAAATTTTCATGGATGACTTTCGGCAGGTAAACCTGTTTGCAGAAAGGAATATGTATGTAAATCCCGGCCAAATAAAATATTTTTGAATATCCTTTGAATGACTAACCCGGCAAAAATACAAAGCCATCTGCCTGCAGCCTTGCTGTTTTTTGTTATTATTTTATCACAAAACATTTTGTTGGGGCAATCGGCTTATTTTCTTAACGCAAGAAGCGTTGATAAAACTCCGGAGTTTTTAAAAAATGAGATTGGCCTTCAAACAGAATTTACGACAAGAGTAACCTGTCTCGACTATGTTAATAAACTTCCATCATTGCTACAAGCAAAAGGATTTGTTACAGCTTCAATTGACAGTATTTCTTTTGATTCAACGTCGGCAAACCTGGTAATCTTTCTTGGTCAGCAATACAAGTGGGCTCATATAAATACCACAGCTGCCGATCCGCAGGTACTTGCTGTTTCCGGTTGGAATGAAAAGTTGTTTTCTGACAAGACGATCAACTTTGAACAGCTCAAATCCATCCAAGAAAATATGCTTGTCTATCTTGAAAACAATGGCTATCCTTTCGGAAAAGTGTTTCTTGATAGCATTAGCTTGATTGAAGATAGCGTTACAGCAACCCTTATGATCGACAAAGGACCACTTTATAAGATTGACAGCATTCGGGTATTTGGCAATGCAAAGATTTCAAATGACTTCTTACAGCGTTATCTTGAAATACCAAACGGTAGTATTTATAACAGGCAGAACTTACTTGGCATCTCAAAAAAAATTAAGGAACTCAGCTTTGTGGAGGAAGAACAGCCTTCGAATATGAGTTTGCTCGGTACAGGTTCAGTCTTGAATTTATATTTAAAGACAAGACGCAGCAGCCAGATAAATGCCCTTATTGGTTTTTTGCCAAATAATGACCAGCTTTCATCGAAGAAAATATTAATAACAGGTGAAGCCAACATTCATCTTCGAAATGCATTTGGTGGGGGTGAGGCGCTTGGTCTTAACTGGCAGCAGCTACAGGTAAAATCGCCGCGACTGAATATTTTTTACAGGCATCCTTATTTATTTCGTTCCCCATTAGGATTGGATTTTTCATTTGATATGCTCAGAAAGGACAGCAGTTACTTAAATATTAATTTGAATTTTGGCGCCAACTATATTCTTTCAGAATCAGGGTCAGGGAAGATTTTTATTCAACGTTTTCAAACAATCCTCAGCCAGGGAGGGGTTAATGACGTAAAAGTTATGACTACAAAAAGGCTGCCCGATATTGCAGACGTCAGTTTTACGGCTATTGGTTTAGAATATGAAAAAAATAAAACCAATTATCGTTTTAATCCAAGAAGTGGTTACGAATTCCATGTTGGTGGTTCAGCTGGAACCAAAAAAATTAAGAAGAACAATGAGATACTTGAATTAAAGGACCCAACTGATCCTTCATTTGATTTTGAGAAACTATATGACACGGTAAAGCTGAAATCATATCAAATAAGGTTTATTAGCTCGGTTGCCAAATATTTTCCAATAGGAAGGCAAGGAACGTTTAAGACTGGCATCTATGGCGGTGCACTTTTAAGCGACAATATTTTCAGAAATGAGCTTTTTCAAATTGGCGGATATAAGATGCTAAGGGGTTTTGACGAAGAAAGTCAATACGTATCACAATATGCTGTTGGCACTTTGGAATATCGATACCTGATCGGGCTAAATTCTTTTTTCTTTGGATTTCTTGATGGTGGTTGGGCAAGAAACAATAGCCGCGATTCAAAATATAGCCATACTTATATAGGTACTGGTTTAGGACTTGCTTTGGAAACCAAGAGCAGCTTGTTTACTATAGCATGGGCAATTGGTAAAAGAGATGATATTCCTTTTAACCTGAGGCAATCAAAAATTCATTTTGGTTTTGTAAATTATTTTTAGGGAGCTATGTTACTTTTTTAAACAGATAAACACTTTAATACTTTTGCGTCTCGCATGAAGCATCTCTATCCACTTTTATTTATTATTTGTTTGTTCCCGGTATTCCTTTCTGCCCAGGTGGATTCTAACGCTGTTCAGCAAGATACCTTACAGCAAGATTCTGTAAGACCCAAACCCAAACCGAGAACAATTAGAGATACAACAAAAAGAAACGATTCATCTATTGCGCTCCTCATGCCAGTTGACAGTGTGAGAATAAAGGATTCACTTCGAATAGATGATTCTTTGAAAGTGATTCAACAAACAACTGATTTACTTCAACGAGAGATAAACAAAACAAAGCCTACTGCAGCTTTAAAAGATGGAGAAAAGAAGATCTTTATTGGTAAAGAATGGCTTTTTTATTATTTGATTTTATTGCTGATCTTATTTGGGTTACTCCGCAGCGCCTTTGCAAAATATTTTTATGATCTGTTCCGAGTTTTTTTTAAGACGACGCTAAAGCAACGGCAAACTCAGGAGCAATTACTGCAATCACCTCTGCCTTCGGTGTTCATGAATACATTTTTCATTTTGTCAGCCGGCTTGTATGTCAATTTCCTGCTTGAGCATTTCCAACTTGTTATAGCCGATAATTTTTGGTTACAATATCTATATTGCGCAGCCGCCCTTGCGTCAATTTATATTGTAAAATTCATTGGTTTAAAAATTACTGGCTGGCTATTTAATGTCAGCAACGCTACCGATGCCTATATTTTCATTGTTTTTATTATTAATAAAATGCTTGGAATATTTTTGTTGCCATTCCTGCTCTTATTGGCCTTTTCTACCGAGCCTTTATACGATGCAGCGATGATAATTTCGTGGTTTGGTATCGGTTTCCTTCTTATTTACAGATTTATTTTATCGTATGCTGCAATACGTAAAGAGGTAAATCTCAACTCTTTTCATTTCGTTTTGTACATCATCGGGTTTGAAGTCGTACCACTTTTGCTGATTTACAAGCTGTTACTGGTCATTTTTTAAAAAGAACTTATTAACTTTGCGGACAATTTAGCCGAACCAGTATGGTAAAAAACGGGAAAGCTGATACTTCAGCTAAGCAAGTGAAAAAGATTTTGATTACCCAACCCAGGCCGGAAAGCGATAAATCGCCGTACTACGAGCTTTCTAGAAAGTACAGCCTTGAACTCGATTTCCATCCATTTATCAAACTTGAACCAATACCGGGGAAAGAATTCCGCAAACAAAAGATAGAAATACAAAATTATACGGGAGTGATCTTTACAAGCCGCAACGCTATCGATCATTTCTTCCGTACTTGTGAAGAACTCAAAGTCAGCGTTTCACAGGATACAAAGTATTTCTGTATCACGGAAGCGGTGGCCCTTTATCTTCAGAAATTCATTCTTTATAGAAAGAGAAAAGTGTTCTATGGCGCAGATGGTTCTAACAAGAGTTTGTTTGATGTCATCAATAAGCATAAGAGCAACGAGAAGTTTCTGTATGTATGTTCAGAGAATCAGCAGGATAATGAGATAGTGAATTGGTTAAAGAATAACAATTGCGAATTCGTCTTAGGGTTTATGTATCGTACACGCAGCAACGATGTGAAAATTCTTCTCGAGCAAAAGGAATATGATGTTATTTGCTTTTTTACACCTAGCGGAGTAAAAAGTCTTTTTGATAATCTTCCAAAATACCGGCAGAATGGGACCGTGATCGGAGCGTTTGGAAATAATACTATGAGAGCAGTCGAAGAAGCCGGTTTAATTCTTGATATAAAAGCGCCACAACCACAAACTCCAAGCATGGTCGCAGCATTAGAACAATTTATTTTGGCAAGTAAGAAAAAATAGAAAGATTGAATTTGGTAAAATAATTGAAGGCACTTAATTGTGCCTTTTTTATTTACATAAACACGAACTTCACATTCCATACAAATAATGCATCGATTCACAAATAAGCTAATTGAAGAAACAAGTCCCTACTTGCTTCAACATGCACATAATCCTGTAAACTGGTTTCCATGGGGAGACGAGGCATTGAGTTTAGCAAAAAAAGAAAATAAACCTATTCTTGTCAGCATTGGATATTCAGCTTGTCATTGGTGCCATGTTATGGAAAAAGAGAGTTTTGAAAATGAGGAAACAGCGGACATCATGAACAATCATTTCATCAATATCAAAATAGACCGTGAAGAAAGGCCGGATCTTGATCACATTTATATGGATGCGGTACAGGCAATGACGGGCAGTGGGGGCTGGCCGCTAAATGTCTTCCTTACACCTGCTGCAAAACCTTTTTATGGAGGGACATATTTTCCACCAAAACGAGCATTTAATCGTCCGTCATGGCAGGAAGTATTACTTGGAGTGAAGGAGGCATTTACTCAAAAAAGACATGAAATCGATTCACAGGCCGAGAATTTGACTGAACATTTAACGCAGGCAAATAGTTTTGGGATGTCTACTCCCTCAGAAAACGATTTTTTTACAAAAGAAAGAATTTACGAAGCGTTTGACAACATTATGAAAAATGCTGATAAAACGTGGGGAGGCTTTGGCAGAGCGCCAAAATTTCCTCAATCATTCGTCATCCAGTATTTGCTGAGATTTTATCATGTAACCGGGACTAAGCAGGCGTTCGACCAGGCATTAATTAGCATAGATAAGATGATCGATGGGGGAATTTATGACCAGATAGGCGGGGGCTTTGCAAGATATTCAACAGATACCGAATGGCTGGTGCCTCATTTCGAAAAAATGCTCTATGATAATGCATTGCTAATCTCAATTATCAGTGAAGCTTATCAATTAACCGGAAACAAAAGGTATAAAAGTGTAATTGAAGAATCTATTGAATTTACGCAAAGAGAATTAATGCATTCTGAGGGAGGATTTTATTCGGCGCTTGATGCAGATAGTGAAGGAGAGGAAGGAAAATTTTATGTTTGGAATTATGAAGAAGTACATGAGCTATTACATGATGATGCAAATATTTTCTGTAATTTTTTTGATATAAGCCCTCAGGGTAACTGGGAAGGAAAAAACATTCCACGGAGAAAAAAAACTGAAGAAGTTTTTTGCAAAGAAAAAAATATTTCATTGGAGAAATTGGAAGAAATTATTCAAACAGGGAAAAAATTATTGCTTGAAAAAAGAGCTGAGAGGATACGACCACAAACAGACGACAAAATACTTTTAGGATGGAATTCATTAATGAATACAGCGCTTAGCAGAGCATTTGCTGCAACAGGAAATGACAACTTCAGACGACTGGCAATCGACAATATGGAATTCTTGTTAGGTAAGTTTTCTACTCATAATTCGGCTGAATATTTTCATACCTGGAAAAATAATATTGCAAAACAGCCTGCATTTCTTGATGATTACGCATTTCTAATTCAGGCGCTGGTCCAGTTGCAGGAAGTAACTGGTGATACAAAGTATCTCAAAAAAGCGGAACAGCTTGCCGATCATGTGATGGATAATTTTGCCGACCCTGGTACAGACTTTTTCTTTTTTACAACGCGGAAACAAGAAGACATTGTTGTTAGGAAAAAGGAAGTTTATGATGGAGCCCAGCCCTCAGGAAATGCCGTGATGGCCGATAATCTGTATCATTTAGGTTTATACTTTGATAAACACGATTGGACGGAAAAAAGCCGTAATATGATCAATTCTCTTGGCAATGCTATCATTCATTATCCAACGTCATTCGGTGTTTGGGCCAACCTTCTGCTTGAACGAATTGTTGGTACAAACGAAATAGCGATCATAGCAACAACACAGGATATTCTGACACAGGTGCTTAAAGGTTATATTCCACATAAAATAATCATGAGCTCAAGTAACACAAGCAACGCATTTCCACTTTTATCCGGTAAGGAAAAGTTGGGGGAATTAAGCTTGTACTTGTGTAGAAATTACTCATGTGAAAAGCCTGTGTCAACAGTGGAAGCTTTAATGGATTTAATCAGGCGTAAAGAATTAAAAATTAGTTGATAGGCTATACAATATTCGAATCTGAAACCCGTTAGAACTTTTACCTCGTAAATGAGGCTTGCGATTCAAAAAAATAAATATTATCCTTGTGATTCGGTTATATTCAAAATCTTATATTTGTCCTTTACCCTTTAAGTGTATGAAAATGAGAAACCTTTATTCAATCCTCCTCTTGGCAGTGTCAACACTAGCACTCACAAGCTGCGGAATCTTCGGGAAGAAAAATAGCAAAGGTAGTACCCTACCAAATGATGGTCAGGTGCATGGCATAGCGCCAGGCAGTAAGTACACCTTGCCAAAACCTCCGGGTATGGTTTACATACCACAGGGAACTTTCCATATGGGTCCAAGTGATGAGGATCCTGCTTATGCATTCAGTGCAAGAAATCGCTCAATCTCTATCAGCGGTTTTTGGATGGATGCTACCGAGGTAACCAACAATGAATATCGTCAGTTTGTTTTTTGGGTTCGCGACTCAGTAGCTGCTGCCGAATTAAAATATGTTAAACAAGGAACAGACGGGAATGAATATGTTGATTGGCAAAAGATGAAAACTGTTAAGTGGAACGATCCCAAATTCCTTGAGCAGTTAGGTCAAACAAGCCTGATACTCCCTCCTGATGACAGAATCTTTGGGAAAATGGAGCTTGATCCAAGAAAATTGGTTTATCACTCCAAGGTATTTGACCTTAAAGAAGCTGCTAGAAGAGAAAATGCCAGTCAGCCAAGGTCAAAATTTATCATCGAAAAGAAAACGCCAATTTACCCTGACACCTTAGTTTGGGTAAGAGACTTTGCTTATTCTTATAATGAACCAATGACTAAAAGATACTTCAATCACCCGGCATTTGGAAACTATCCGGTAGTTGGGGTAAACTGGCATATGGCGACAGCATTTTGTGAATGGAGCACTCATTATCTTAACTCGTTCCTTATTTCAAAGAACAGAACGCAGGAATCAGATTTCCGCCTTCCGACAGAAGGACAGTGGGAATATGCAGCTCGTGGTGGTCGTTCACAATCGATGTTCCCCTGGGGTAACTATTACCTGAGAAATAAGAAAGGTTGCTTAATGGCAAACTTTAAACCAGGTCGCGGTAACTATCCTGAAGATGGTGGATTCTATACAGTAAGAGCCGATGCTTATTGGCCAAACGATTTTGGGCTTTATAATATGGCTGGTAACGTTGCAGAATGGACATCATCAATTTTCTATGAAGGTTCTTTCACTTTCCAGCACGATATGAACCCTGATGTTCGCTGGAATGCTAAAGAATCTGATCCTCCCCTGATGAAGAGAAAAGTGATTCGTGGCGGAGGTTGGAAAGATGTTGGCTATTACCTGCAAACAGGAACCCGCACATATGAGTACCAGGATTCAACTAAATCATATATCGGATTCCGCAGGGTAATCGACTTACCAGCTGCACCAAAGAAAGGTGGCAAAAAATAAGAAGTGAACAATAATTCACTTGGTTTTTGCGTACTTACTTCCAAACTAACTTATCAAACTGTACAATCTTTAATAACCTATAAAACGAGCCTTTTATGCTATTCTTTAAAACACATCGAGGCCAGGTAGTCCTCAACTTTATTTTTGCCTTTTTTGCAGCCGTGGTAATCCTCGGAGCATTATTTAAAATCCGTCACTGGCCTTTTGCCGACGAAATGATCACAATTGGTCTGTTGTCAGAAGTTGTAGTATTCTGTGTCATGGCATTTTTAGTGCCTCCTCCAGAAGAGCCACATTGGCAACGTTATTTCCCTGATATCAATGTTCATCCTGACATTGATCCTAACTTTAAACCAACTCCGCTTACGTTACCGGGAGCAAATGGTAATCCGGCTTTGACTAAGTTAGAAGATATGCTGTCAGCAGCTGATATCACTCCTACTAATCTTGGTCGTCTTGGCGAGAACTTTAAAAAACTCGGCACTACAGTTGATAAAATGAGCGATGTTAGTGATGCTATTTCAGCAACTAACGATTACTCTGCAAAAACCCGTGAAGCAGCAAATGCACTCGGACAAATGAAAGATGCTTATATCAGTGCGTCAAATTCGGCACAGAGCTTTAATGCGGCAGCTGAAGGCACCAAGCAATTTCATGAGCAGGTACAGGTGCTCACTAAAAATCTTTCTTCATTAAATACTATTTACGAGCTGGAACTCCAGGATACCAACAATCACCTGAAAGCAATGAACAGGTTTTATAATAACCTCGTACAGGCTTCAGATGCAATGTCAGGCAGTGTGGACGATGCTAAGAAAGCACACGACCAGATTGCAACGCTGGCAGGTAATCTTGGTAGACTTAACCAGATCTATGGTAATATGCTTAGCGCAATGCAAGGCAGAGCATAAGAAAGAAAGTAATAAGGTTTCGTTTTATAGAATACGAAATCCGTATCCGTGATTTTTTGTCACCATTTAATAACCAGTCCCGATAGGATCGGGACGAAAAAACATAAACCATGGCTTTACCTCGTGAGCCCCGGCAAAAGATGATCAACATGATGTACCTGGTGCTAACAGCCCTGCTGGCACTCAACGTATCATCCGAGATCCTTAATGCCTTCAAAACGGTTAACAATAGTCTTGAAAAGACCAATGAAGTGGTCAATGCCTCCACAGGAGAGATCATGACGTCGCTTCAGGCAAAATTAAAAGATGAGGGTACCAGAGAAAGGGCGCAAATCTGGTTGCCGCATGCACAAAAAGCGCAGCAGCTTACGACAGATCTTTATGGTTACATCCAAAAATTCAAAGATCAAATCTTAACAGAAGCCGGAGCTGATTTTGCAAAAGGAGATTCAAGTTATAAAGACGATAATCTTGATATCGCTACCCGCATCATGGTTGAGCATGGTGGTGGAAAAGAACTTTATAAAAGACTTGATCAGTATAAGAAAGATATTCTTGCGCTTGATCCTCAAATAGCTCAAAAATTTTCATCTTCACTTCCCATAAATCTTGCTAAACCCAGGACACAAAATAAGGGTAACAAGACTTGGGAAGATGCTTATTTTAGAATGGTTCCTACAGTAGCAGCTCTTACTATTTTAAGTAAATTTCAGAATGATATAAAGACTTCTGAAAATAAAGTTATTAGTTTTTGTCATGAAAAAGTTGGAGCAGTAGAAGTTATCCAGGATGCCTTTGCTGCCATAGCTATTGCAAACACAACAAACGCACTTCCCGGTCAGGAAATTGAAATTACTGCGGGTGTGGGCGGATTCAGCACCAAGATATCTCCTGTAATTACGGTCGGTGGACAAAGAATGCAAGTTGGAGAAGATGGAGCTGTGCATTATAAATTTAAAGCAGACAGACTTGGTAGCAATTCAATCCCGGTTGTTATTCAATATACTGATCAAAATGGAAAGGTTCAAAGCAAAACTATACCAGTAAATTATGTAGTTGGTCAATCCAGCGCAGCCGTTCAGCTTGATAACATGAACGTTTTATTTATTGGTGTGGATAATCCTGTTACTATTTCTGGTAGCGGTAGCGTTGATCAAATCAAAGCTTCTATAAGAGGTGGTGGCGGTGTATTGACGGGTGGCGGAGCAAAACGTTTTGTACGTGTATCACAGGAAACCGATGATTGTGTTATTTCTGTTGTTACTCCCGATGGAAAAGTCACAAATGTTCCTTTCCGTGTTCGCTCGATTCCTGATCCTTCACCAATGATCGGTACATTTAAAAGTGGCAATATTCCTGCTGCTCAGTTTAAAGGCCAGCAAGGTGTACGTGCAATAGTTGAAAATTTCTACTATAAAACACAGTTTAATGTTACCAGTTTCCGCATGACAGGTGATGGTAATGGCTTTGAAGATATCATGGAAGCTAATAACACAGGAGCTGCATGGAATGAATGCCAAAATATTGTCAATAAATGCCGGGCTGGATCATTCGTTACCATTGAGGACATTTATGCAGTAGGTCCCGACGGTAGAAGAAGAAGGCTTACGCCACTTATTTTATACTTGAAATAAATAAAAGAGCATGCGATACCATTTTTTTAAATCTTTACTTCTTTGTTCGGTATTGTTAACGGTTGTTGTTGCCGCAGATGCACAACGCAGAAGCAGGACCAGCCGGGGCAATACTAATCAAAGACCAGATACAACAACGCAGCAGCAGAATGTTCAGCAAAACACAAACCCTGCAGCCGTATCAAAATATAATCCCTATGCGAACGTGCCAATTGTTACGGCTCCGCAGGTGGGTGGTTTTGGTGACAGTACCAAACCTTCATTAAGAAGAGATGCTGCGGTGGAAAAAAGTATGTTCAAGGATCGTATTCCTTTGGATTACGAATACCTGAGAGCGGATGATGCCTTGTACACACAAAGAGTGTGGAGAGATATTGATATCCGTGAAAAGATAAATCTTCCTTTCCGTTACCAGGCACAGGATGATAATGGGGATCAGCGTTTCATTAGTATTCTTGTAAAAGCGGTAAGGGACCAATTAAAAAATGGTAATGCAATTGCGTTCAGCCCGGATGATGACAGGTTCACGACTTTCCTTGATTCAACAGGTTTTGAAAAAGCAGTGAGTGGTGGTGGTGGGCTTTGCGATACGGTCCCGGTTTATTGCATTGATGATCCGACAAAAATCTGTAAATACACTGTAATTTGTAACTCGTTAAATCCTGACGACATCGTAAAGTTCAGAATTAAGGAAGAGTGGGTTTTCGATCGCGAGGCAAGCCGCATGTTTGTAAGAATTTTGGGTATTGCACCAATGAGAACTATAATGGGTCCTGACGGCGTAACTGAACGAGGTGTTACTCCATTGTTCTGGGTTTATTATCCTGATGTACGTGGTGTATTAGCAAGATATGAAGTGTACAATCCAAAGAATATGGGTATGAGCCGTATGACCTGGGAAGAATTATTTGAGGCAAGAATGTTCAGCAGTTACATAATTAAATCTACTCTTGATAATCCATTGAATAAATATATCAGGAGCTTGATCAATGATCCGATCCTTCGTTTACTTGAAGGAGATAATATCAAGGATAAGATGTTTAATTATGAACAAAATCTTTGGCAATACTAATCAATAACTCCTAGTAAAAATACTATTGAACAGTCCCGTCTAAACGGGACTGTTTTTTTTGTTTCAACAACTAATTGTCACAATCTTGATAAAATAAAAAATACCCGATAACGGGTATAGGAAATGTCAATAAATGTTGTACTTTTATTTCGGTTTTTCATAGGATATTGGATTTTAAAAACGGGGCTGGATTTCTATCCGGGCCCCATTTTTTTTAGTTCATTAAGCAACATCGCTGCTTTTGTTTTCCCAATAATTTTAGATATCTCACTAACATCTTTCTCTTTTATATTTTTTACTGATTTAAATTCTTTCAATAATCGATTTGCTGTTTCCTTACCAATACCTTTTATTTCTTCGAGTTCATTTTTGAAAACACCTTTAGCTCTGCGTTTCCTGTGGTGTGCAATTCCGAAACGATGTACTTCATCACGTATACGACGAATAAACTTCAAGCTGGCACTATCATACGGTAATTTGAGTGATTCAATATCTCCCGTAAAAAAAATTTCTTCTTCATTTTTAGCCAGGCCAGCTAATGTGGTTTTGCCTGTTGCATTTAATTCCTCCAGGGCTTCTGCTGCGGCGCTTAATTGCCCTTTTCCACCATCGATAAGCACAAACTCGGGCCATGGAAGCGCCTCTTCAATCACTCTCTTATAACGTCTGTAAACGGCTTCTTTCATGGTTGCAAAATCATTTATACCCTCAACTGTTTTTACATTAAAATGCCTATAGTCCTTTTTGCTTGGTTCTCCATTCTTAAAACACACCATTGCAGAAACGGGATATGAGCCCTGGAAATTGGAGTTATCAAAACACTCGATATGAAAAGGAGTTTGAGGTAATTTTAGATCCGTCTGCACTTGTCTTAGCAATTCGAGTCTATCAGTATTTTGTTTACCAAGTTTAAGACGCTGC
>Ga0075419_10001858_pt1 | contig 13712 bp, 13 predicted proteins | sample SoiMetdeltSBSDD3_FD_76900 | JGI IMG/M metagenome (GOLD analysis project Ga0075419, IMG submission 76900) | Bulk soil microbial communities from a Populus tree surrounding site in Tennessee, USA - Soil MetaG P. deltoides SBSDD3 | ecosystem: Environmental > Terrestrial > Soil > Tree plantation... | reverse complement strand
CTTTACACTTTCCTGTTTGCTATCGTTGTCTTGTTTATTTTCAGGAGCTCGCCGGTATTTCCTGTTTTAAAATTCTTGTTTACTTTACTTTGTCTTGGACTTTATATCATCAATATCACTACGAACCATGAAGTGTCGTTGGCGTTATTGGAAAAAGACAAAGGCGGTCTTTTTATTGCACATTGGCTATCGGTCATACTATTGATTTGGTTACTTGTTGATCTTGTCATTTATTTTAAGAAAAATGAAAATAAGAACTGGGCCTCTTACCTTCCGGCATTTACATGGATATCGGCAATTGGAATTGTTTTAACCTTGAGTATTGAGTTATACCAGGTGAACTTGTGGCTCAATTATCGGGGAACAGCATGGCAGTGGTGGGAAAACTTATATTACAAGGCGGGTCTTAGTATTATTTGGAGTATTTGTTCATTTATTATGATGTGGCTGGGCATGCAACATAAATTCCGCCCGATAAGGATAATATCCCTGACGCTGTTTACGATTACACTTCTAAAGCTGTTTATCTATGACATCCGCAATATACCACCGGGAGGAAAGATCGCGGCATTTATTTTACTAGGTATTTTATTGCTTACTGTTTCATTCATGTACCAGCGGTTGAAAAAAATTATCATTGATGACGCCGAATTTAAAACCGGGCCTGTTTAATTTTAAGCAATGTTCATTTACAACGTAACTGTAAAAATCGACTGGTCAATACATGATCCATGGGTGCAATGGATGTTGCATGAACACATGCCTGAAATGATCGGCACAGGCTGTTTTACCGATGCCCGCTTAGTTCGCCTGCTGGAGACGGATGAAAAAGAAGGGCCTACTTATGCTACGCAGTATTTTGCCGAAAGCAAACCCGATTATAATCGCTATATTGAAATTTATTCTGCAAGAATGCGGCAAAAATCTTTTTACAAATGGGGTGATCGCTTCGTTGCTTTCCGCACCCTGATGCAGGTAATCGAAAAATGAACATCCGGCGAATTCCCGCAAACCCTTTCCCCATGCGGTTTCGGGGTAATTTTGCTGTGATGAAAAAATAAAGAAAAAAATTTTGCTGCCAAACAAAAGCGGCTAAATTTGCCGCCTCATCACTTATAAAAAAACCAACATGAATAAAGCTGATCTTATTGATGTGATCGCCGAAGAAGCAGGTATCACAAAAACCCAGGCAAATGCTGCGCTAGATTCCTTTACCAATGCCGTTACAAAAACATTGAAGAATGGTGGTAAAGTAACGCTTGTTGGCTTTGGCACGTTTTTATTATCATACAGGGAAGGAAGAAGAGGTCATAATCCTCAAACCAAAGCGCAGATAAACATCAAAGAAAAGGTTGTTGCGAGATTTAAAGGGGGTAAAGAACTCCTGGCAACACTTAAAGGCTCCATGAAAGATCTGAAACCGTTATTACAAAAGAAAAAAAGAACTAAACAATAATTTATATGGGAAGAGGTGATAAAAAAACTAAGAAAGGAAAAATCTTTAAAGGAAGTTTCGGTAAAAGCAGACCGGCGAATAAGAAGAAAAAGTAATTTGGAATTGGTAATATGTAATTAGGAAATGAAGCCAACCTAATTCCCAATGCCTAATTACAAATTCCCTTAAGGGGCCAGTCTTTCTATCTTCCAGTCTCCGCTTTCATCAAGCGTATACTGGATACGGTCATGCATACGACTCGGTCTTCCCTGCCAGAATTCTATAACCACTGGATTTACGATATAGCCACCCCAATGGGGTGGTCGCTTTATTTCTGTGCCTTCCATTTTATTCACCAGCTCATTGAATTTGTCGTCAAGCCAGTGACGGCTTTCGATCACGCGGCTTTGTGGTGATGCCCACGCACCGATACGGCTTGATTCAGGTCTTGATCTGAAATATTCATCGCTTTGTGATGCACTTATCTTTTGAATCAATCCGGTTATCCTTACCTGCCGTTCCAATTCTTTCCAGAAAAAAACAAGACAGGCTTTAGGGTTTTCAGCCAGCTGTTGTGCCTTAAAACTTTCATAGTTGGTAAAAAATACAAAGCCTTTATCATTGAATTCCTTGAGTAAAACAATTCTTGCCGAAGGCAAACCATCGGCCGATGCCGTTGCCAGCGTCATGGCATTTGCTTCATCGATCTTTGAATTGACTGCCTCATGCCACCATTTCTCAAATTGTTTAATAGCATTGGCATCCACATCCCCTTCCGATAAGCTTTTGTGAGCATAATCTCTCCTTATATCTGCAATATTGCTGTACATAAAATCGGTTTCGCTGTAAAGTTATACCACCATCAATAAAAAAAGCTCCCTGGCGGAGCTTTTTAGTTTATGATATTTATCAGTCTTTACAAGTCGGTACTTTGCTTTTCCCTGAGGCGATCCCTTTCTTCTGATACAATATTCAACCTGCTTTCCAATTCACCCAGCCGTCTTATCTGGCCCTCTAACTTTTTATTTGCTTCTGTCATCTGGTGAAGGTCATTATTCAGCTCCTCCAGATAAGCCACTTTCTTTTGCAATTGCTGACGCTGATGATTGGATTCGCTTAGTTTATCCTCCGTTTTAGCCAGTTCCATCTGCAATGCCTGGTTTTCCTGTAAATAATGATTTGTTTTATTTTTCTGTTCATCAAGCTCACGAACAATTTTATAATAGGCTTCCTTCAGATCCTCGTATTCGATATTCACCATCTTTGATGATGAAAGCTGTGATTCAAGTTTGTGAATTTTGCCTTGCAAAAGACTGAATTCGCTATATGCATTGTCCAGCATGGAGCTCATTTCCTTTGTCAGGTGTTCTTTCTGTCGTATCTGGTTTATCTCTTGTTCTTTTTCGCCAAGCATGTAGCGCAGATCTTTAATCTGCATGCTCAGCTCCTCATTGCTTTTTAAAATTTCCTGGCTTTTTTCTTCTGTTTCTTTAATGACATCTACCTGTTCAAGCAACTGGCTGATCTTTGCATTATGATCCATCAGGCTTTGTTGTGCCTGGCGAAGTTGCTCGTAATAGTCAGGTCTTGTTTGTGGTAAAGGCTTTTCCGTTTTCGTTTGTTCAAGTTCGAAATTGAGTTTTCTTACCTGGCTTTTTAGTTCTTCGATCTCAATTTCATAGATCCTCTTGTTTTCAGTGGCAACATGCACACGGCTTTTCAGATCGGTGATCTCTTTGTCTTTTATCTCCGCTTCGTTGATGTATTGCAACTTCCATTCATCAACGCCGCTGCTGGCCGACTTTGAAGTTTGTTTCAGATCGGTCTTCATCTTTCTGCGGGTATTGATGAATAACTGGATCACAAACCCAATTACCATGGCACAGAAAAAGAGGATGATGATCTCAAATAATGATAAGTTGAAACTCCCCATGATGAATTGATAATGGAAACTAATAAAAATCCTTCAGTTTTAAACCCGCAAGTTTTTCACAAACATTAATAAGCGATAGATAGACGAAGAAATACTAACCTGTAACCAATGTGCCAACCTTTTCTCCTGTCACCACCCGGCGCAGGTTACCCTGCTTGTTCATATCGAATACAACAATTGGTAAATTATTTTCCATGCAAAGAGTGAATGCGGTCATATCCATTACCCGCAGGTTTTTGCTGATGCACTCAGCAAAGGTAATTCTATTAAATTTGGTGGCAGAGGGGTCTTTTTCCGGGTCGGCTGAATAAATGCCGTCCACTCTTGTTCCTTTTAAAATGACACTCGCATTGATCTCAATGGCACGAAGCGAGCCGGCTGTATCCGTGGTGAAATAGGGGTTGCCAGTGCCGGCACCAAAGATCACTACACGGCCTTTTTCCAAATGGCGGATCGCACGCCGACGAATATAGGGTTCGGCGATCTGTTCCATCTTGATAGCACTAAGCAATCTGGTGAACACACCTATTTTTTCAAGACCGGCCTGCAAGGCCATACCATTGATGACGGTTGCCAGCATTCCCATATAATCGCCATGAGCTCTTTCGATCCCGGTCTCCGCTTCATTCATGCCGCGGTAAATATTGCCGCCGCCAATTACGATCGCTACTTCTACTCCTATCTCAGTCAATAGTTTAATATCACCAGCATACTGTGCTATCACATCATTATCAAAACCAAAATTCTTATTTCCCATTAAAGATTCACCGGAGAGTTTGAGGAGGATGCGTTTGTACTTTGGAACCATGTGCCGACTTGATTTATAGTTGCCTTGCGAAGATAGGGAAAGCCGATTTTTTTAAATGGTTTTATTTGCAAGGGAAGTACCGCTGATGCCTTAACTAGTAGTGAAAGACTTGTCATAGGAAGATTGACGTCGCAAATGACATGATCGGTCTTGCGATTTCATCCAAACAAGAACCCCCGAAAGAATTGTATCAGCAATCACTAATTACCCTGTGAAAATGCAAGTTACTCGACGAGACTTAAAAGTGGAGGCGAGACAAGTTATTTTTAATACCTTAAAGTCAGAAGAAAAATGCCTCAGGCTTAAAACTGTATCAGATATTGTTATGTCATAACCAGGCTTTAACTCTCCTTGATCATGCAAAATTTTATTTTACTTTTTTTATCTGTTGTATTTTTTGTACAAACAACAATTGCGCAGGAGAAATACAGGACCGTACGTTGGGGTATGAATGAGGGTTTGTCAGTAGAGATGAACAATATTATGCTGAAAGATGTAAATGGGTTTTTATGGATTAGCTCTTTTCATGGATTAGACCGTTTCGACGGAAGCAATTTTAAAAACTATTCCCCTGATAAAAATAAACCAGGAACTATTATTGGGGCTTCTATCACAGGTTTAGTTGAAGACAGTCTGCATAATATCTGGATCGGAACTGAAAAAGGTTTATCCCGTTATGATATTAAAGCGGATACTTTTAGAAATTTTTTACCATCCGCTAATGCTGTTAACAGTGATATCGTTCCCTTTTGGGCCACCCGCGACGAAGTATACTGTATGGAAACCGCTTCCACCATCACTGCTTATAATATACATTCCTTTACAAGAAAAATATTGGCGGACTTATCTCCCGAATTCGTCGGTCACGGTCGTCCGATACCACCCGTCTTTGATGTGAGATCAAATAGTATATGGATGCTTGAAGGTGTCTTTGCGCAGCCAGGAGGTGGCCTCTTCCAGGTTTCATTGACGGATGGAAAAAAGAATCATTATACATGGCCCTGTTATAAAAACATTTCTGGTCATAGCCATTTGTCAAATGATATGTGTTATGATCGCAAAAGAAATTCTATCTGGATCAGTAGTTACGACGGATTGATCGAATTTACATTGGATGATAAACAATTTCATCGGGCTGAGGGGTTAAACGAAATTGCTGATCTGAATGATTTCAATAGTCCCGGTGGAGTCAACGTTGACGTACAAGGTCGTGTCTGGTGGAATAGTGTACCCAAAGGGATCATTATTTATGATCCTCCGAGGGGATCATATGCGTCCCTATTCACAAATCCCCGAAGACAGCAGGCATCTGCTTTTCCCTGTTATCATATTTACTGCGACCGGGATGGAATTGTTTGGGTAAGCGGCTGGTATGTTCCCATGGGAATTTACCAGATCATTCCTGCTTCAATTCCTGTTTTCCGCTACACTGATGATATATCCCAGGCTCATTTATTAAGCAGCGATCATATTAATAATGTTATAAAGGTGGATGATGGAAAGTTATGGATAGGCCAGGGCGATAAGCTAACTATATTTGATCCGCAAACCAGTCTATTCCAACCGTTCATCAGTGGAAAAGACTTGCCCAACTTCGAAGGGATGCCAACTACTCTAAGCACTCCTGTACTGGTAGACACGATCCATCAAAAAGCGTTATTTACGATAACGAATGACCAACCGGGTATCCAATTGATTCAAATGGATGTACCTACCAAACAATGCCGTACGGTAATTTTTAGGGATAGTGCTTGTCAGGTGATGGCTGATCCTCCTAAAGATTACAATATCACTCCTTATAAAAATGACGCCATTCTTGTTTCAGATAATGGAAGTGGGATATATATGGTAAACACGGAAAGCGGGTTAGCTCATTGGATAGCACCGGGTGTTAAAAAATCATTTGGATTAACAACTGACAATGATCATTTAATATTTATACGCCAGAATGTAACCAATCTAACTTATTCCTTCGGAGATGGTAAATGGAAAAGAATCGTATCCCCTCTGGACAGCATTGCATGGATTGGTGGTGCTATTTACTACAACAAGAAAGATAAAACCTATTGGGCAGGTGATTTTAATCAACTGATCCATTACGATAAGGATTTCCGCGTAATTTACCGGTATACACAGGAAGATGGATTGAGTACGGAAGGTATTTCTAATATTTTGACCGATGACCGGGACAATATTTGGATTCAAACCATCCGATCCATCTCAAAGCTCAATATTAAAACGGGAAAAATTATCCTGTTAGCAGAAAAAGATGGATTGAGAAAACAATTATATGGACCTAATACACCTGTTGAAACTAATGGTGATCTGTATTTTTGGGGTGACAATGGTCTTGACCGGATCAGTCCGGGTAAGCTTGCTGAAAGCTATCCTCCTTCTTTTGCATATTTAAAATCAGTGGAGATAAATCAAAAAAAATTTCCTTTACCCACTGGTATTAATGACTTACGGGAATTATCACTCCGATATTTTCAGAATAAAATTACTATTGAGACCGGCATTATAGATTTCTATACAAAGGGAGGCAGTCGTATCCGGTATAAATTAGAAGAGGTAAATGAAAACTGGCAGGTTGCTCCGGCCAACTATACTATTCGTTACGACGGATTGTCGCCGGGAAAATACTGGCTGGTGATACAGGCTTCTAATGCCGCTAATGATTTTAACGGACCTGAAAAAAGATTGCTCATTCACATCTATCCACCTTTCTGGCAAACCTGGTGGTTCCGAATAGGTGGAATAATTTTAATTGGAACCATTTTCTATCTACTAATACGCTGGCGTATGAAACAAAAATTTAAACTGCAATTGGAGCGATCGGAAAAGGAAAAACAGATGGCAGAATTAAAACAAAAAGGAACAGAGCTGGAAATGCAGGCACTTCGTGCCCAAATGAATCCACATTTTATTTTTAATTCCCTGAATTCTATTAACCGTTTCATTTTGCAGAACAACAAAGGAAAAGCATCTGAATACCTTACTAAATTTTCCAGGCTTGTTCGTTTGATATTGCAAAATTCACAAGCTTCATTAATTCCACTGGAAAGCGAACTTGAGTCACTTGAATTATATCTCAACCTCGAAGCGTTGCGATTTAACTATCATTTCGATTATAAAATATCTGTTCCAAAGGACATGGATGTATCAGCATTGCAGGTGCCATCTCTTATCCTGCAACCTTATGTAGAAAATGCAATATGGCATGGCTTAATGCATAAAGAAGAAAAAGGCCGGTTAGATGTTGAAGTATCAGAAGAAAATAATCACCTGTATTTTAAAATCACGGACAATGGTATAGGCCGCGAAAAAGCAGTGGCTATGGCAAGCAAATCTGCAACCAAACATAAATCAATGGGCTTGCGTATCACCGCCCATCGGATTGCCATTTTACAAAATTCAGAAACACTTACGTCACCTGTTACGATTAACGACCTGGTGAATTCTGACGGTAGGGCAGCAGGCACTGAAGTAGTAATTAAAATGCCGGTGATTTATGATTAAAGCAATTATTATCGATGATCAAATTACTTACTTATGATCAAAGCAATTTTAATTGATGACGAAGTTCATTGTGTGGATACGCTAAACATGTTGATCCATGATTTTTGCCCGGAGGTGCAGGTCATGGAACAATGTATGTCGGCAAAACAAGGTCTTGCTGCCGTCAAAAAATATCAGCCCAATCTCGTATTTCTCGACATTGAAATGCCGGTAATGAATGGGTTTGAATTTTTAGAACAATTTACTGATATTCCTTTCTCCGTTATTTTCACAACAAGCTATGACCAATATGCCATCAAAGCAATTCGCTTCAGCGCTTTAGATTATTTGCTAAAGTCAATAGATCCAAAAGAACTTATTACAGCCGTTCAAAAAGTTCAGGAGAACAAATTGCATCCTTCTCCGGAGCAATTCCGTATGCTAATGGACCAGGTACATCATAAAGGGAACAAAATTACACGGGTCGCCGTACCTACTTCAGAAGGTTTTGAATTAATTCCTGCAGAAGAAATAATTTATTGCGAAGCAGATGACAATTACACCCATTTGTTTCTAAAAAATAAAAGAAAGATAATTGCCTGCCGCACGTTAAAAGAGGTAGAAGAACAGCTTACCGATTTTGCTTCATTCATCCGTGTGCATCATTCATACATGGTTAATCTTAATGAAGTAAACAAATATGTTCGTGGCGAAGGTGGCTATCTCATTATGAGTGATAATACTACTGTAAACGTTTCCCGCAGCCGCAAAGACGCTTTGATGAAATTATTTGAATAGTTTATTTATTTGCAGTTCCCGCTACTTCCTGGCGGCTCGTGTTTTTACTCTCTAATACTATCCCCGTTTTACTAATTACCTGCCGATTCTGCCAACCGCTCAGCGCCACTGGTGTCAGGTCCCGGGGCAAACTATTTTAGCCTTCAAACAAGTTGCTTCCATAACTTTTAAATTTTTTACAATGAAATCTTTAACCATGAATCTAACGGCTAAATGGCTGCTAGTTTTAAGTATTTCACTTTTCACAATTGTTTCCTGCCAAAAGGATGTAACACAAAAACAACTAAAAGAAGAAATTTCTGTTGCTGCCAATTCAAACAAGGAGCATGGACATTTACAGCAAACAAAAACATTTTCTGCGGATGTAGTCATTCGTTGGCTCAATTTGCAGCTCGATATGCTCCGGGTACCACTAGCACCGGGCACAGGGTCCCAGGGCGCCGACCGTGCATTGGCTTATTGTGGCATTGCAGCATATGAATCGGTTCTGCCGGGTATGCCAGCTTATCAAACATTAACCAATCAGTTGAATGGGTTTCCAGAAATGCCATCAACAGAACCGGGCAAAGCATATCATTGGGCAGCAAGTGCCAACGCCGCATTGGCAGAGATGAACAGGAGACTCTTTCCTACAACATCTGCTGCAAACAAAACCAAAATCGATAATCTTGAAAATACGTTAAAAGCGATTTATGCTGATGAAGTAGTAAATGCTGAAACTTTGCAACGTTCTATTGCATTTGGTAAAGAAGTAGCAACAAGAGTTTTTGCATGGGCCGCTGTTGATGGTTCGGCAAATGTAAATCCGCCTTATGTTCCTTCACCAAATTTCGTAGGCCCTGCCTTTTGGGTTCAATCTGTTGGACCAGGAACTACTTTGGTAACAACACCGCCAAACAATCCACAAGCCACCAATCCTTATGCCAGTCAACGACGATTGATCGTTCCTGATGTAACAAATGGCACTGCGTTGGAACCACCGCCGGCATACTCTGCAAATCCGGTATCACCTTTTTATGCAATGGTAAAAGATGTGTATGATAAATCTCAAAACCTTACATCACAGGATAGTGCTATGGCAATATATCATCGCGATGCTCCCGGCTATCCTGGTGGTGGACACTTTGTTGCCGTACTTGCACAAGTATTAACTAAGGCGGAAACAACTCTTGATATAGCAGCGTTGGTGTATGCGAAAGCAGGAATTGCCGCCCATGATGCCATTACAATTTGCTTTGTAAATAAATACACTTACAATTTGGTTCGCCCTATTAACTACATCAGAAATGTAATGGGACATGGATCATGGAACGCATTGTTCAATACACCAGGTCACCCTGAGTTTCCGTCAGCACATGCAGTATTTGGAACAGCTGTCGCAACAATGCTAACCGATGTGCTTGGAGATAATTTTCATTTTACACTAAATACATATGAATACTTAGGCTTGCCTGCACGCAACTATAATTCATTTTTTGAAATGAGTAAAGAGATGGCAGACTCAAGAGTTTTTGCTGGTATTCATTACCAGGCATCATGTGATAAAGGCAGATGGTTAGGACATAAAGTGAGTCAGAATATTTTGAGCAAAGTGAAATTTTTGAAAGAGTGAACTCTTCACAAGGTATAAAATCAGCCCGGGCGGGACAATACATAAGCTCCTGCTTCTTTCAGTATCATTACTGCTAAGTATAAATTCAAAAAACAAAAAAGCTCCGGAAAGATCCGGAGCTCTTACTTATAAAATCGTATATCCTAATTATCCGAGCGCTACCCTTTTAAATTCTGTTACTTTCACATCACCTGCTTCTTTCAGATAATCACCAACAGATTTGCCGGCATCTTTTACAAAAGCTTGTGCCGTTAAAGTTTGTTCCTTGAAGAATGCTCCCATTTTACCTTCGGCAATTTTAGCAAGCATTTCATCAGGCTTGCCGGCCATTTTCGGATCTTGTTTCATTAATTCAACAATGATGTCTTTTTCACGGGCAATAACATCGGCCGGTACTGAAGCGGCATCAACTGCAACAGGATTCAACGCAGCGATCTGCATTGCTACATCTTTGCCTGCTTCAGGAGCTACCTTATTTAAACCAACCAATACACCAATTCTGTATGCCCCGTGAATATAGGAAGCGACATACTCAGCATCGATTCTTTCAAATTTTGTAACGCCGATCTTTTCACCGATCGAAGCCAATTTATCATTAACTAACTCTGCTACTGTCGCATTACCCGCTTTAGAAGCTAATAACTCATCAAGCGTTTTTACATTATTGTTGATCGCTGCATCAGCGATGCTTTGACCAAATGCTACGAAGTCAGCATTCTTAGAAACGAAGTCAGTTTCGCAGCTTACACAAACAACGATACCAGTCTTATTATCAGCTGTTGTTTTTGCAATGACAACACCTTCTTTCGCTTCACGATCGCTACGTTTAGCAGCAACTTTCTGACCTTGTTTTCTTAGCCAGTCAATGGCCGCTTCAAAATCACCATTCGTTTCTGTTAATGCTTTACGGCAATCCATCATGCCTGCGCCGGTCATTTGGCGAAGCTTATTTATATCCTGTGCACTTATTGTTACTGTACTCATGTCAATTAATAATTAATAATTAAGAATTAATAATTCCCACCCAAGAGCTAGTGAACTCAGTAAATGAAAGTTCAATCTAAGTCTCCCCTTTAGGGGGACAGGGGGTGTCTTATCGATTACTCGTCCTCTTTGGGCTGCTTGGTGTACGGCGTCTTGGCTGGTTGCCACCACGCATTCTACCACCACCTCCACCGGCTTCCGCTTGCGCCTCGGCTTCGAGTCGTGCAGCTTTCTTTTGATTCTCATCAGTAAGTGATGCATCTTCTGCCTCTTCATCTTTTGCAGCCTGGCGCTCAGCCAAACCTTCCGCTATGGCAGCAGTGATGTATTGAGTAATGATAGCGATCGATTTTGTAGCATCATCATTTGCAGGAATTGCGTAATCAACTTTATTAGGATCGCAATTGGTATCCACTACACCAAATGTAGCAACACCCAAACGTTTTGCTTCAGCCAATGCAATATGCTCATGACCGATATCGACAATGAACAAGGCTGCGGGGATACGGCTTAGTTGTGCGATACCACCCAATACTTTTTCCATTTTGTCCTTATCACGGCTTAGTGTCAGGCGTTCTTTCTTTGTGATGCTATCGAAAGAACCATCGCCAAGCATTTTTTCAATGCTCTGTATTTTCTTTACACTTTTACGAACCGTATTAAAGTTAGTAAGCATGCCACCCAACCAACGCTCGGTTACAAAAGGCATGTTTACTTTCTGAGCGCATTCAGTCACGATATCTTTTGCCTGCTTCTTTGTGCCGACAAATAGAATTTTCTTTCCGCTGCGGGCAATTTGTTTTAACACACCGGCAGTTTCCTGCAGGCACTCAGTTGTTTTATTAAGGTCAATGATGTGAATACCTTTCTTCTCAGCAAAGATGTAAGGAAGCATCTTAGGATTCCACTTCTTACGCAGGTGACCGAAGTGTACGCCTGCTTCGAGGAGTTGCTGTTGTAAGGATGTATTATTTTCCATTATGTCTTATTGTATTATTGATTATTAATTATTGATTATTGTTTTATTGACCGCTTACTACATTGAATAATAAGTAATCAATAATAAATAATTAACGCTTGCTGAACTGGAAGCTTCTTCTTGCTTTCTTATGACCGAACTTCTTACGTTCAACCGACCTGGGATCACGTTTCAGCAAACCTGCTCCTTTTAATGCAGGGCGAAACTCTGCATTGATATCAACCAATACACGGGCAATACCGAGCATTGCTGACTCAGCCTGACCTTTTACGCCACCGCCGGAAGCGTTGATCTTTACGTCAAACTTATCAGCTGCTTCAACAGTTTTTAATGGACGAATAACCTGGTTTTGTAAATACACCAGGGGGAAATATTCTTTGTAGTCTTTATCGTTCACTGTGATCTTTCCATTTCCTTTTGAAATGAAAACTCTTGTCACAGCTTCTTTACGACGACCGACACCATTCTTTTGTTTTTCCATTTTTATTTAAGATTTAAGCGCTCAGTATTTAGTATTTAGTATTCAGACAAAACCACTGCCATCTTAATACTCAGTACTTAATACTGAATACCATTTAAAATTTTAATTCTTTTGGTTGTTGTGCTCCATGCGGATGTTCGGCACCGGCATACACAAATAGTTTTTTGTACATCTTGCGACCGAGACGGTTCTTAGGTAACATACCTTTTACGCCTCGTTCAACAATTACTTCGGGGCGGCGAGCCAACAGGTTCTTTGCTGTTTCCTGTTTTAACCCTCCGGGATAACCGGTGAAGTTGTCATAGATCTTTTCTTCCAATTTGTTACCTGTGAAAGTGACTTTCTCAGCATTGATGACAATGATAAAGTCGCCTGTATCAACGTGAGGTGTATAGGACGCTTTGTTCTTACCACGCAGCACTGCTGCGATCCTTGAACACATACGTCCTACGGTTTGATTGGTACCGTCGACAACATACCAGTTGCGTTTTACGGTAGCCGCGTTTGCATGTTTTGTTGTGAAATGTAGTTTACTCATTATTATTCTTGTTTATTGGTTATGGCCATCCCCATAACCGGTTTTTTAAATGGGCTGCGAAGATAGGTTTCAAGAGAGTTTATTTCCAAAAAAGAAGGGAAGTATTTTTTATCGCACCTTTATAAAAGGCTGATTTACAGTAAAAATTTTGTCTGATAGAATTCATCACTAGCCGGGCGGCTAAAAATTCCACCAGCTTTCAGATTGAAAACCGCTGCCCAGGGTCAGTGCCTGTCCAATTTTAGGGGTAAGCACTTTCATATTTAATTCTTTTGCTTTTTCTACAACTCTTTTTATTGGGTCATTCCATGCATGCATCGCCAATGTGAATTTGCCCCAATGAACTGGCAACAAGGCTTTGGCTTTCAGATCAACTGCGGCCTGTACTGTTTCTTCGGGCATCATATGCATAAGAGGCCACATGGTATTGTATTGTCCCGCTTCAAGAATCGCAAGATCAAAGGGTCCATACTTATTTCCTATTTCCTTGAAATGCGAATCATAACCCGAATCACCACCGAGATATAAATTATGCTCAGACGATCGTAAAATAAATGAAGACCACAAAGTTTGATTTCTTTTTAAACCTCTTCCTGAAAAATGTCGCGCCGGCGCTGCTGTCAATTCTAAATTGTCATCCATCTTT
>Ga0075419_10001848_pt1 | contig 13752 bp, 14 predicted proteins | sample SoiMetdeltSBSDD3_FD_76900 | JGI IMG/M metagenome (GOLD analysis project Ga0075419, IMG submission 76900) | Bulk soil microbial communities from a Populus tree surrounding site in Tennessee, USA - Soil MetaG P. deltoides SBSDD3 | ecosystem: Environmental > Terrestrial > Soil > Tree plantation... | reverse complement strand
TGACGATCGACGTCCGGCCGCGGTTCCACCTGCCGGAGGCCAGGGACGACCGGGCGGCGCCCGACGCGACGTTGCAAGCGATCCGGCGGTACCGCTCCGGCGTCCGGTTCGCGGCCTGCCTCACGCGCAACAGGCTCGGCGTCTCGGTGTCCACCGTCCGGCTCGGTGTGCCCGAGTACGTGGCCGATCCGGAGGCCGCGCAGAGTGGACCGCACGTCGTGGACGACTGCCGCGCCCGGTCCAGGGCTACCGACGGCGACGTCGCCGACGCCGAGGCGGTCGCCGGCTGCGGGGTCGACGTGGCGTGCCTGGAGGGCGAGTTCGTCGACCGTACCGCTGGCGTGGCCCCGGTACCGCTGTTCGTCTACATAGGAGCGACCGACGAGCCGGGGCTGGCGCTGCGGCCATGGCCCGTCGTGGCCGCCGCGGTGCTCGTGGCCATGCTGGCCGTAGCCGGTACGGCCGCGCTCAGCCGCCGTCTGCTGCGCCCGATCGACGACCTCACCACCGCGGCCGCCCGGCTCGGCGAGGGCGACCTGAGTCTGCGGGTCCCTGCCCAGGGTGACGACGAATTGGCCCGGCTGGCCCGGTCGTTCAACCGGATGGCCGACTCACTCCAACGCGGCGAGGAACGCCAGAAGCGGCTCGTGGCCGACGTCGCGCACGAGTTGCGTACGCCGCTGGCGAACCTGCGTGGCTACCTCGAAGCCCTGCAGGACGGCGTGGTCACGCCCGGCCCGGAGACGTTCGCGAGCCTGCTCGAAGAGGCGGTACTGCAGCAACGCATCGTGGACGACCTGCAGGACCTGGCGTTGGCCGAGGCGGGCGCGCTCGCGTACCACCGGTCCCGGATCGACCTCGCCGAGCTGGTGGAGACGTGCCGTACCGCGCACCAGACCGCCGCCGACACGGTAGGAGTGACGTTGCTCGTGCGGTCGGCCGGCCCGGTGGCCGTGGACGCGGATCCGGACCGGCTGCGTCAGGTGATCGGCAACCTCGTCACCAACGCGTTGCGGGCCACCCCTTCGGGCGGGTCGGTGACGCTGTCCACGGCCGGGCCGGTCGACGGTCGGGTGACCGTCGAGGTGCGCGACACGGGGGTGGGTATCGCGGCGGAGGATCTGCCGTACGTGTTCGATCGGTTCTGGCGCGTGGACACGGCCCGCGGCCGGGACACCGGCGGCGGTGGACTCGGTCTGGCCATCGCACGACAGATCGTCACCGACCACGGTGGACAGATCACTATGGACAGTCAGCCGGGTCGGGGCACCACGGTCACGATGACATTGCCTGCCGGAGTCGCTTGCCCACCGCCGTGATGAGCCGGTCGAGCTCGGAGCCGAACGGGTTGTCGTAGACCAGGTACGTCCACGTCGCGCTCGGCCGGATCAGCTTCGACTGCTCGGGCTGCCAGTCCTCGGTGACGTCGATCTCCTCGAACGTCGCGAGGGTCAGCTCCTGGATCTCCGGTACGAGCTTGTTGAACGCGGGGATCGCTGCCCGGTGGAACTCGTCGAGCGGGTCGAGCCGACCGAGCGCCCGCAGGTGCACTCCCTCGCGCACCTCGGACAGCTCGGCCAGGTGGTGCGCCCACAGCACGTCGAGGTGGTAGAGCGCGATGGTTCGGGCCACCCGCGCGACGGTGTCGTTGTCGCCGACCTCCTCGCACTTCTCCGGGAACTTCTCCCACACCAGGTCGGCCGCTACCTCGGTGGTCAGCAGCCGTTCGCGCCGCTCGGCCAGCGCCTTGCGCTGCTGCTCGATGACGACGCTGTACCGCCACGTGTTGCGGTGGATCTCGTGGTTGACGCCTTCGGCGACGCGCTGGGCATGCTCGATCGCGTAGTCGACGTCCTCGTCGTGCACGACTCCGTCCAGCGTCATGTTCGGCGACGGTGGGATCAGGTCGCCGGCGTGCCGGACGACGAGCTCGTCCTCGAGGCTGACGAAGAAGACCGAGCCGCCCGGGTCGCCCTGCCGGCCGGCCCGACCGCGCAGCTGGTCGTCGACCCGCCGGCTGTCGTGCCGCCCGGCGCCGATGACGTACAGCCCATCGAGGTCGGCGATCCGGTCCCGGTCGGCCTGGTCGCTACCGCCGAGGCGGATGTCCACGCCGCGGCCGGCCATCTGCGTGGACACGGTGACCGCACCGTGCTTGCCGGCCTCGGCGATGATCGCCGCTTCCTCCGCATCGTTCTTCGCGTTGAGCACGACGCATGGCACGCCGGCGCCGGCGAGGTCGAGCGCGAGTCGCTCGGACTGCTTGACGTCGAGGGTGCCGACGAGCACCGGCCGACCCGCGTCGTGGCACGCCTTGATCTCGGCGACGAGCGCCTCGTCCCGCTCCTCGCGGCTGGCGTAGACGCGGTCCGGTTCGTCGACGCGGATGCACGGCGTGTTCGGCGGGATGACGGCGACCTCGAGCTTGAAGAACTCCCGCAACTGGTCACCCACGAGCACCGCGGTCGCGGTCATGCCGCACAGGGTGGGGTAGAGCGCCGTGTACGCCTGCATCGTGATCGTGCCGAGCACTTCGCCCTCGGCGGTCGCGTCGAGACCCTCTTTGGCCTCCACCGCCGCGTGCAACCCGTCGGGCCACCGCCGCCGCTGCGCCACGCGCCCGCGCATCTCGTCGACCAGCTCGACGGTGCCACCGCGGACGATGTAGTCCACGTCGCGGTGCAGCAGCGCCTCCGCGTGCAGCGCCACGTTGATGGCGGACAGCTGCTCGACGTGCTGGTCGTCGTACAGGTCGATGCCACCCAGCTCGGCCTCGACGGTGGCCAGACCCTCGGTGGTGAGCGCGACGCTCCGCCCGTCGTCGGCCACCTCGTAGTGCCGCCCGGGTCGCAGCTGCTTTACCAATGCCGCGGCCGAGTGCACCGGGTCCTGCTCGCTCGGGATGGTGCCGGCGAGCACCATCGGCACGCGGGCCTCGTCGATGAGGATGGAGTCGGCCTCGTCGACGATCGCGGTTACCAGATCGCGCTGGACGCGGTCCGCCACGTCGATGACGAGCTGGTCGCGCAGGTAGTCGAAGCCGGCCTCGCTGACCGAGACGTACGTGACGTCCTTGGCGTACGCCGCGTGCCGTTCATCCTTTGTGGACGATTCAGTGATCCAGCCGACGGTGACCCCGAGCAGCTCGTACACGGGAGCCATCCACTCGGCGTCCCGGCGGGCGAGGTAGTCGTTGACGGTCAAGACGTGTACCGGCCCGTTTCCGCGCCGGACGTGGCCATAGGCGGCTATCGCGGCGGCCAGCGTCTTGCCCTCACCGGTGGCCATCTCGGCGACGGCCTTGCCGAGCATCGCCATCACGCCGAGGAGCTGGACATCGTACGGCCGCTCGGTCAGGCCACGGCGGGCGGCCTCGCGGCCGATCGCGCAGATCTCGACGACGTCCTCGGCTTCCCCCGCCAGCTCGGTGAGCTCGGCGTCGTCGAGCTCCCGCAGCTCCTCCTCCCGGGCCTCGATCGCCGGGAGGTGGTGCTCGAGCGGCCCGAGATCGACTGTGGTCCCCGGGCGCTGGAGGAAACGGCGGAACCTGGCCTTCAATCGCTGCGTGACGCTCACGGATGACTAGGCTACGTCAGCGCGCCGATCTAGGACGAATGAGCCGACTAATCGGACGTTTCACCCACCACTCAGCCGTGATCGACGGAGAGGTCGACGAGGAGGGCGGCCAGCGCGCGGAACGCGCGACCGCGGTGGCTGATCGCGTCCTTCCGTGCGGGAGGGAGTTCGGCGTTCGTCAGGGACTCGCCCTCGGCCATGAAGATCGGGTCGTAGCCGAAGCCGCCCGTGCCGCGCGGCTCGCGGATCAGTCGACCGCGCATCACGCCGTCGAGCGTCCACTCGCGACCGTCGGGCAACACCAGGGCAGCGGCGCAGACGAACTGGGCACCACGTTCGTCTACATCGGACAGTTGGGCCAGCAGCAGATCTAGGTTGGCCCGGTCGTCGCCGTGCTTGCCGGACCAGCGTGCGCTGAATACACCCGGCATGCCGTTCATGGCGTCCACCGCGATGCCGGAGTCATCGGCCACTGTGGGCAGTCCGGTCCGCCGGGTCCCTTCGCGGGCCTTGATGAGCGCGTTGTCGGCGAACGTGAGCCCGGTCTCGGGCAGCTCCTCGTACGGCGGTACGTCGTTCAGCCCGATGAGCTCGACGCCGGCGTCGGCGGCCTCCAGGATCCGCCGCAGCTCGGCCAGCTTCGCCGCGTTGCGCGTGGCCAACAACAGTTTCATGCCGCGAGGGCCGTGCGCTGGAACGCGGCCAGGTCGGCACAGCCGGCGACACCGAGATCGAGCAGCGCGTTCAACTGGTCGCGGGAGAACACGCCGGACTCGCCGGTGCCCTGGACCTCGACGAAGTCGCCGGTACCGGTACAGACCACGTTCATGTCGACCTCGGCGGCGACGTCCTCCTCGTAGCACAGGTCCAGCCGCGGCTCGCCCGCGATGATGCCGACGCTGACCGCGGCGACCGAGCCGTGTACCGCCTCCGCCGGCTTTCCGGCCAGCAGCCCCCGGCTACCCATCCAGGTGACCGCGTCCCGCAGGGCCACGTAGGCACCGGTGATCGCGGCGGTACGGGTACCGCCGTCGGCCTGCAGTACGTCACAGTCGAGGACGATGGAGTTCTCGCCGAGCGCACCGAGGTCGATGCACGCCCGCAGGCTGCGGCCGACCAGCCGGGAGATCTCGTGGGTACGCCCGCCGATCCGGCCCTTGACGCTCTCCCGGTCCGATCGGGTGGTCGTCGCGCGGGGCAGCATAGAGTACTCGCTGGTCACCCAGCCCAGGCCGGATCCCTTGCGCCAGCGCGGGACGCCCTCGGTGACACTCGCGGTACACAGCACCCGCGTCGCGCCGAACTCCACCAGTACCGAGCCTTCGGGGTGGACACTCCAGTTGCGAGTCAGCGTGATCGGTCGCAGTTGATCGGGCGTACGCCCGTCGGGTCGAGCCATGGGCCGAGCCTACTGTGCCGGCTCGACCACCATTCGGCGGCCGCCATCCACAACAGGTACGGGATCAGGTCCACGGACCGGCGGAGGAACCACTTCGTGCCCTTGGTCGCCATCCACCACGCACCGTCGCGGCGGGACGGTGGCGCGTTCTGCGGCTCCGCGGAAGGCCGTTGCCAGACCCGCTGGCTGGCCGCCGCCAGCAGATCGTAGTACGACGTGGCCAGCAGCCGGTGACCCCGCTCGCTCGGGTGCAGCCGATCAACGCTCCACATCGGACGGTCGTACGTGGTGGCGTGGTTGGCCGCGTCCCAGTGCACGGCGCCGTATCGCTGGGCCACCGACTCCGCGGCCGCGTTGACCGCGCGGATCCGCCGGCCGAGCGGTGCGGCGAGGTGTCGCGGGAGCCCGAACATGCGGCCCGGATCGGGCAGGCTGATCGTGAGCACGGTGGCGCCGACCTGCCGCAGCCCGGACACCGTCGCCGCGAGCGCCAGCTCCACCTCGGCCGGGTCGAAATCGTGCCGCAGCGTATCGTTGATCCCCACGACCACGGGCGCCACGTGCGGCTGGACCGCCATCGCGCGGGGCAGCTGTACCGCGGCTACGTCCCGAGCGCGGGCACCGCTGCTGGCCAGATTGTGAAACTCCAGCTGTCCGGGTGGCGCGAGCGACTCGGCGAGCAGGGCCGCCCAGCCGCGCCACGTACCGTCGGGCATCGGGTCACCCATGCCGACCGTGATCGAGTCACCCAGGGCGGTGAACCGTAGCGGCGTCAACGAACCTCCTGCCGGTCGCCGAGACCGTGTGCGGTGAGGAAGCCGGCGACCGCGGCCGGCCAGCCGAACTCCTCGGCTCGCCGGCGCGCCTCGGCCCGGCGCCGGGCTTCGGTCCGGCATCGCGTGGCCGATCTGTCCACAAGGGACAGTATGCCGGCGGCGAACGCGTCGCCCTCCCCGGCGACCGCCACTCCGACATCCCCGACCACCTCCGGCAAAGCGCTCTCGGCGCTCACGACGACCGGCGTACCGCAGGCGAGCGCCTCGAGCGCCGCCAGGCCGAACGTCTCTACCGGACCCGGTGCAAGGACGACGTCCGCGGTGGCGAGCAACGCGGCCACCTCGGTCGGACGGTCGACGAAGCCGAGGAAACGCACGGGTAGCCCGGCCGCCCGCTCCCGCAGCCTTTCGCGCAGCGGGCCGTCCCCGGCGACCACGAGAACGGCGGGGACGCCGTTGCCCTGCAACGCGGCGAGCGCGTCGATGGCCCGGGCCGGGCGCTTTTCCACCGACAACCGGCTACAGTGGACGATCAGCAGCTCGTCGGCGGTGGCGTACCGGGCACGCAGTTCGGGGTCGTACCGGTCCGGGTGGAACAGCTCGAGGTCCACGCCCAGGGGAACCTGGCTGACGTTGCGAGCGCCGATCCGGGCGAACTCGGTGCCCGCCCACAGAGTCGTGCACACGATCCCGTCGTACGCCGCCGCGGTACGGGCGTTGAGTGCGTCGGCGAGCCGCCGGCTCGGTCGAGACGGCACGCCCCAGATCCGCAGCAGGCCGGCCAGGCTCTCGTGCGAGACCATCACCGCGGGCACCCCGCGCCGCCGCGCCCACGCGCCGGTCCAGCGCAGCGTGAACCGGTCCGACACCTCCAGCCGGTCCGGACGCAGCTCGTCGAGCAGCGCGGCCAGGCGGCGCCGGCCCAGCAGCACCCGGTACCCGCCGGAGCCCGGTACCGGCCAGCCCGGCGTCGTCACGATCCGGCCCTGGGAGGTCGTTTCGTCGCGGTACCGGTCACCGGGGACGACCAGTACCGGCTCGTGCCCAGCGGCCAGGTAGCCCTCACCGAGGCAGCGCAACGCCGTCCGCAGCCCACCCGACGTGGCCGTGACGAAGTTGGCGAGCCGAACGATGCGCAATCAAGCCACCACCCCGGCGAGCACTCGGGCCGACCGTCCATCCAGGACAGCGGTGTAGTGGTCGATGAGCTCGTCGCCGACCGCCGCCCAGGTGCGGCCCTCGACCGACTCGCGGGCGGCCATCCCGTACTCCCGGCGCAGCTCCGGCGACGCGACCAGTTGCGCTACCGCGCTGGCGAAGGCGGCCGGGTCGCCGGGCGTGACGAGGAACCCGGTACGCCCCGGCGTGACGAGGTCGAGCGGGCCGCCGGCCGCGGGCGCCACCACGGGTACGCCGCTGGCGAGCGCCTCCTGCACCGTCTGCCCGAACGTCTCGTACGGTCCGGTGTGGACGAACACGTCGAGGCTCGCGTAGAGCCGGGCGAGCTGCTCGCCGTGCCGCTCACCGAGGAACAGCGCCCCGGGCAGCGCCTGCGCCAGCGACCGGCGCTCCGGCCCGTCCCCGACGATCACGACGCGTACGCCCGGCATCCGGCAGACCGGGGCGAGCAGATCCACCTGCTTCTCGACGGCCAGGCGACCGACGTACCCGATGATGGTTTCGCCGTTGGGCGCCAGCACCTGCCGCAACCGGCGGTGGCGCTTGGCCGGGTCGAACCGGACCGTGTCGACGCCGCGCCCCCATAGCCAGACCCGATGTATCCCGCGGCTGACGATGGCGGCGGCCGTCGCTCTCGACGGCGCCAGAGTCCGATTGGCTCCATTGTGGATGGTGCGGAGCCAGCGCCACGCGAAGTCCTCGCCGAAGCCGGCCCGGTACGCACGGGCGTACGCCGGCATGTCGGTCTGGTACACGGCGACGCTGGGCAGGCCGAGCTGGCCGGCCACGGCAACCCCACGGGCGCCGAGGACGAACGGGCTCGCCAGGTGGACGAGGTCCGTGGCGTGTGCCACGAGCGCACGGGTCAGCTTGGCGCTCGGCAGGCCGAGGCGGAAGCTGCGATAGCCCGGTACCGGTACGGACGGCACCCGGATCACCTCGTACGGCAGCGGGCCGGTGACGCCCCGGGCGGCCGAGGCGGGCTCGGGTGCGATGACGATCGGGCGGTGGCCCCTGGTTACCAGGTGCTCGGCCACGCGGACGACGGAATGCGCGACACCGTTGACGTCGGGGGGAAACGACTCCGTGATGATCGCGATGCGCATGTGGTAACGGTGCGACGACAGCCGGTGCAGCAGGCGTCGAAATGCTGACGTGTCGGCAAACTATGGGCGAAAGCCGGGTCCGTCAGAGCTGGTACCGCTGACCCGGCCGGGCGATGTCCACCGGGCCGCCGAAAGCGGCGGCCGCCGCCTCGTAGGTGAGCGCTTCACTACCCCAGGCCGGTACGAGATGCGTGAGCACGAGCCGCGTGGCACCCGCCTTCGTCGCGTGTTCGCCGGCCTCCCGGCCGGTCAGGTGCAGATCCGGCGGATTGTCCGCGCCGTCCAGGTAGCTCGCCTCGCACAGAAAGAGGTCGGCGCCTTGAGCGAGCCGCACGAGCGCGTCACAGGGTGCGGTGTCCGCCGAGTACGCGATCACCTTGCCGTCGTGTTCGAGCCGTACGCCGTACGTCTCGACCGGATGGTTCATCTGGTCGACCGTCACCTGGAACGGCCCGATCGGGAACGTGCCCGGCTGCAGGGCGTAGAACGTGTACACGTCGTCCAGCGGCCCGTCGTCCAGGCTGTACGCCGCGGCCAGCCGCCCCGGCGCGCCCGCTGGTGCGTAGACCGGCAGCGGCGAGTACGGGCCGTCGGGCGCGTACCGCCGCACGATCACGTACTGCGCCGCGTCCAGGACGTGGTCGGGGTGCAGGTGGCTGAGCAGGATGGCGTCGACCGCGTTCAGGCCGGCGTACCGCTGCAACGCCGACAGCGACCCCGTGCCGAAGTCGAGCATCAGCCGGTAGTTCTCGGCCTCGACCAGGTACGCCGAACAGGCCGCCTCCGGACCAGGAAAGCTCCCGGCGCAGCCGAGGATCGTCAGCCTCATCCACGAACCCCCGCTCCGGCGGCGACTCGGGTAGGCCCACCCGCCAGTCCGGCCGGCCCGAGGAACCTGTGCGCGAGTTTTGTGAAAGGCTCGATGTCACCGGTCGCCAGCAACCGGTGCTCCGGCGGCGGCAGCTCGGCCGGCCGCAACTGGTCCAGCTCGGTCAGCACGCGGTACACGTCCTTCGCGGTCTCGTCAGCGCTCGAAACGAGCGTTACCTGGTCCCCCATTACCAATGAGATCAAACCGGCGAGTAATGGGTAGTGGGTACAGCCCAGCACGAGCGTGTCGACCTCGGCCCGCTGCAGCGGCTCCAGGTAGGCGCTGGCCAGTCCCAGCAGCGCCCGGCCCGTGGTGATGCCGCGCTCGACGAAGTCCACGAACTGCGGGCACGCGACGCTGGTCACCGCTACATGGGGGGCGGCGGCGAACGCGTCCTCGTACGCCCTGCTGTTGATCGTCGCCACGGTGCCGATGACCCCGACCCGGCCGTTGCGGGTGACGGCGGCCGCCCGACGTACCGCGGGACGGATCACCTCGACAACCGGTACCGGGTACCGCTCGCGGGCGTCGTGCAGGCAGGCGGCGGTAGCCGCGTTACACGCGATGACGAGCAGCTTGACACCGCGGTCGGCGAGTGAGTCCAAGCCGGCGAGCGCGTACCGACGAATGTCGGCCACGGGCTTCGGGCCGTACGGCACGTGAGCCGTGTCGCCGAGATACAGCACCCGTTCGTGGGGCAGCTGATCGACGATCGCCCGAGCGACGGTCAGCCCTCCGACACCGGAGTCGAAGATCCCGATGGGCGAGTCCGTCACGCAGCGCAGCCTACGCCGGTTAACGTCGCGTGCCGAAAGATCGCGCGGAACATGTCGCCAACGTGACACCCCAGGTGAGGGCGTGTGCACACGTAACGGGACGATGGGACATCCATTGCACAGGGTAACCAGACGGGACGGTGACCTCGTGCGTACCCAAGAGTCGGTTTCGACCAAGATCCCCCACCGGAGAGCCTCCGAGCTGCCCGCTCCAGCCCAGCCCGCGCCCACCCACCGGATCGCGGCGGAGGCCGTGCCGCTGTTCCGGCTGCCGTCGGCGGGCGACCCGGCGCCACCCGTCGAGCGCGTGGGCGCACTCTGCGGCTGGGCGGCCGGGTTGGGGCTCGTCGGGACGTTCATCGCCGTACGGGCGTTCGTGGCGTTCTTCGGCGTGGTACCGGGCTGGTATCAGCCGGCCGTCGTCGGTGTCGGGGTACTCGGAATGGCGCTCACGGTCGGCGCGTTCCTCGCGGTACACCAGCAGCGCCTGCCGTGGTGGCTGCTGAGCGGGGCGACGGCGGCCCTCGCCGCGAACCTGCTCCTGGTCTTCTCCGCCCCCTGACCCCGCGATCAAGAGGCAAGATCAAGCCCAGAGCTGGCCTTCCAGCGCGGACTCGGCGTCGGCGAGGGTGCCGCCGTAGGCGCCGGTGGACAGGTACTTCCAGCCGGCATCGGCCACGAGGAAGGCGACGTCCGCCCGGCGCCCGGCCTTGACCGCCTCGTGGGCCACGGCCAGCGCCGCGTGCGCGACCGCGCCCGACGAGAAGCCCACGAACAAGCCCTCGACCTCGACGAGCTGACGGGTACGCAGCACCGCGTCCCGCGTGCCGACCGAGAACCGGCGGGTGAGCACGCTCGCGTCGTAGAGCTCCGGTACGTAGCCCTCGTCGATGTTGCGCAGCCCGTAGACCAGCTCGCCGTACCGCGGTTCGGCCGCGATGATCTCGATGCCCTCGACCTTCTCGCGCAGGTACCGTCCGGTGCCCATGAGCGTGCCGGTGGTACCCAGGCCCGCCACGAAATGCGTCACGGAAGGCAGGTCGCGGACCAGCTCGGGACCGGTGGTCTCGTAATGCGCGCGGGCGTTGGCCTCGTTGCCGTACTGGTACAGCATCACCCAGTCCGGATGCTCGAGCGCCAACTGCTTGGCGTTGGCCACCGCCTGGTTCGAGCCGCCCGCGGCCGGCGAGAAGATGATCTCGGCGCCGTACATCCGCAGCAGCTGCACCCGCTCGGTCGACACGTTCTCCGGCATCACGCACACCACGCGGTACCCGCGCAGCTTCGCGACCATCGCCAGCGAGATGCCGGTGTTGCCGCTCGTCGGTTCGAGGATCGTGTCGCCGGGGCGCAGCTTGCCGGCCTCCTCGGCGGCGCGGACCATCCACAGCGCCGCGCGGTCCTTGACACTGCCCGTGGGGTTGCGCTCCTCGAGCTTGGCCCAGAGGCGCACCGGCGGAGCCCCCTCGGGCACCGCCGGAGACAGCCGGGGCAGGCCGACCAGCGGCGTGTTGCCGCAGGCGTCGAGGAGGCTCTCGTAGCGAGCCACCGCTACCTCGTGCTGGACAGGGCGGCCATGGCCGCGAAGGCGAACGCACCGCCGGCCACCGCCGGCAGGATCGTCACCGTGTCGCCGTCGGACACCTTCGCTTCCAAGGCGCCGAGGAACCGTACGTCCTCGTCGTTGACGTACACGTTGACGAATCGGTGCAGCGTGCCCTCGGGCGTGACGAGCCGGCCGCGCAGGCCCGGGAATTTGGCGTCCAGATCGTTCAACACATCGTCGAGCGAATCTCCCGCGCCGTCGACGGCCTTCGCGCCGCCGGTGTACGAACGCAGAATCGTCGGAATGCGAACCTCGATAGCCATGAGTATCTCTCCTTAGTCAGGCAGGGTAACGGGACGACGTAGGTGTCAGCTGGAGCTGCGACACTCGTAGTCGACCGTTGCCGGGGTCTGCCCGAACAGGTAGGACTGGACGGCATTCGGGTCCACGGTGGCATCAACGATCCGGACCGGTTCCTCGGTTACGGCCCCGTCCACGATGCGGAACGAGCGGATCTCGGTCAGCTCCGGGTCCCTTGTCGAGACGAGCAGGTAATGGGCGTCCGGTTCGCTCGCGAGCGAAGTATCGGTACGCGACGGGTATGCCTCGGTCGCCGTGTGCGAATGGTAGATCACGACCGGCCCCTCGTCCCGATCGTCCATCTCGCGCCAGACCCGCAACTGTTCCATCGAGTCGAAGCGATAGAAGGTGCTGGACCGCTCGGCGTTCGTCATCTCGACGAGCCGGGTCGGCCGGTCGCTGCCGAGTGGACCGGCGACGATCCCGCACGCCTCGTCCGGATGATCGCGGCGGGCGTGGGCGACGATCGCGTCGAGGGTCGCGAGGTCGATCGACAGCACGGTCTCAGGCTACCTCGCGAGCGTCACGCTCAGCGGTGACGGACCTCACCGGCTGATCGCGTCCACCAAGGACTCCTGGAGGTAGCCGAGATAGGCGTACACCGACAGCTGGAAGACGCGCTGCGAGGTCGGGTCCCGCGCGACGGCGTCGTCCAGCTCGTCCTCGAGATCCGTCTGGTCCTCGATCTCCAGCCGGATGCCCAGCGCCAGCCGCGCATCGGTCAACGCCCGCAGCCATGCCTCGGCTGCCTCGGCGTCGAGGCGTACCTCCCCGCCGCCCGTGGAGGGCAACGCCGCCAGAATCGCGCCGGCCTGATCGATCTTGCTGCTCTTCAGGTCGCCCTCGGTGTACCGGCGAAAGTCGGCCGCATCGCCGGGATCCTGCGGGTACGCGTCGGGAAACAGCCGGTCGACGACCGGATCGGTACGGTCGAACCCGTCCGAGAGCAGCGCGATCACCTCGGTGACCACCTTGCGCAACACTCGTACCTCGTCCGGCCCGAACCTCGCGACACAGGCTCTTCCGTCGCGCCGAAACATACTCACGGTTGCTCGATCGTCGCCCACAGGCCGTAGGAGTGCAGCCGCGAGGCGTCGTACTCCATCCGCTCGCGCATGCCGGAGGAGACGACCGCCCGCCCCTTGTGGTGCACATCCAGCATCAGCTTCTCGGCCTTGTCCCGGCTGTAGCCGAACAGCTTCTGGAACACCCACGTCACATACGACATGAGGTTCACCGGATCGTTGTGTACGACCGTGATCCACGGACGATCGGCAGCCGGTGCCTCGTCGATGTCGGGCGTCTCGACGGGGACGGTCTGCGGTGCGGCCACCTCGCCATCCTACGAGGCTGATGTGCGCAGCGGCGACAAACCGAAACGGGCCGCGACTCCGGGCTAGATCAACACGATGCCGTGCTCGAAGGCGTCGTGCAGGAGCGAGATGACGCCGCGGCTCAGGTCGCGGAAGCGCAGTTCCAGCTCGCGCCGCAACTCGCTCTCGACCTCCCGGACGACGCGCTGCAGCCAGTACCGGCACTTGTCCACATCGGCGTGTGTCGGGTCCCGCCAGAACAGGTAGCAGCCGCCGGTCAGCGCGATCCCGATCGGAGGCACGACGGCCGCCAACGGTCCCGTAGGCGTGGTCTGGTAGGAGGCGAGGTTCACCTCGGCGCCGGTACCCGATACCACCGCCAGCCCGGACGTGCTCGTGACGAGCAGCACCCGGTCCCGGGTACGGCCGTCCGGTTGGTCGTCGTCCAGCGTCCGGCGCAACGTGCTACCGATCAGCCGTAGCCCGTTCTCGTCGGGCGCGACGGCCAGCACCTCCGGCAGCAGCCGGTCGACCAGGGCCGCGACCGCCGAGTCCAGCTGCCTGGTCGCGAAGATCGACAGGGCGTGCAGCTCACGGTCCAATGTGTACGGAAGTCCCGCGCAGCCGGCGCCGAAGATGAGCTCGTGGACGCCGCGCAGGTGGATGTGGGCCAGCTCGATCGCGACGCGCTGCCAGACCGCGTGGCACCGCCACTTGATCTCCCGTTCGAGCAGTTCCTCCCAGCCGGAGTCGGCGGCGTCGGACGACACCCGGATCGGGCCGGTCCGCAACGGCTTGCCCGCCGAAGCCAGCCGGCGGCCGCGCTCGTCGGCGGCCCACCGCACGATGT
>Ga0075419_10001841_pt1 | contig 13764 bp, 9 predicted proteins | sample SoiMetdeltSBSDD3_FD_76900 | JGI IMG/M metagenome (GOLD analysis project Ga0075419, IMG submission 76900) | Bulk soil microbial communities from a Populus tree surrounding site in Tennessee, USA - Soil MetaG P. deltoides SBSDD3 | ecosystem: Environmental > Terrestrial > Soil > Tree plantation... | reverse complement strand
TCTGTCGCTCGTGCTCGTCGTCATGTCGGTGGCGGGCCTGAACACCGCGCTGCCGACGATCCAGCGTGACCTGGGCGCTTCGGCGTCCGACCTCCAGTGGATCGTCGACGCCTACTCGATCGTGTTCGCCGGTTTGTTGCTGAGCGCGGGCGCGATCGGCGACCGCTTCGGCCGCCGGCGTGCCCTGCTCGGTGGACTCGCCGTGTTCGGGGTGGGCACGCTCGTGGGCGGGCTGGCTACGGGGTCGACGCAGTTGATCGCCGGCCGGGCGGTGATGGGCGTCGGCGCCGCGTTCATCATGCCGGCGACGCTTTCGATCATCACGGCGATCTTCCCGCCTGAGGAGCGCACCCGCGCGATCGCGATCTGGGCCGGCTTCGCCGGCGCGGGGTCGACGATCGGCCCGGTCGTGACGGGCGGGCTGCTGGAAAAGTTCTGGTGGGGGTCGGCGATACTCGTGAACGTTCCCATCGTCGTGGTGATCATTGCGGCGGTCGTGGTGTTTGCTCCCGACTCTCGGGACGAATCCAAGACGGCGCTCGACCCTGTGGGCGCCCTCTTGTCGCTCGTGGGTTTGAGTTCGCTGGTCTTCGGGATCATCCAGGGGCCCGACGACGGATGGACGAGTGGCCGTGTGCTCCCGGCGTTCCTGATCGCCGGCGTCACGCTCGCTGCCTTCGTCGCCTGGGAACGGCGAAGTGACCATCCGATGCTGCCGTTGACCCTGTTCCGCGACCGGCGTTTCAGCACCGGCACGGGCGTCATTTTCATCGCGTTCTTCGTGCTGTTCGGCTTCTTCTTCCTCTTCACGCAGTACTTGCAGTTCGCGCGCGGGTACTCCCCGCTCGAGGCGGGCCTCTCCACAGTGCCGGCGGCAGTCACGTTGATCGCGGTCTCGCCCCGCAGCGCCGCGCTGGCGCAGCGCTACGGCGCCGCTCGCGTGATGGCGGTCGGGCTCGGCGTCGTCGCCGGCGGGCTCGGCGTGCTCAGCACGTTGTCGCCCGACACCCCGTACGCGGTGATCGCGGCCGCGCTCGCGCTGCTCGGTGCCGGTATGGCCATCACGGCCGCGCCGGCGACCGGCCAGATCATGACCTCGGTGCCGCTCTCGAAAGCGGGCGTCGGCTCGGCCGTGAACGACACCTCACGGGAGCTCGGGGGAGCGCTCGGCATCGCCCTTCTCGGGACCATCGCCAACACCACCTACCAATCCGGGATCGACCTCAGCCGGGTCCGGCTCCCCGCCGGCGCACGTGCGGCCGCCGAGGGGTCGATCGGCGCCGCCGACTCGATCGCGGGCCGCATCCCGGGCGGCGACGCTCTGGCGGCCCAGGCGGCCTCGGCGTTCACCGACGCGTTCACGCTCGTCTGCTCGATCTCGGTCGGCGTCGCCCTTGCCGCCGCCGCCACGATCCTCGTCGTCTGGCGCCCCCGGCGGGAGCCCGTGATCGAAGACACCGAGCGGGAGGCCGCCGAGGTCGGCGCCACGCTCGCACCCGTTCCGGTACGCCCGTGCCCGTAACTGATGCCAGGTCGACGTAGGGCCACACCCGACGCGCTCGCCGAGACGGATCCCGCGTCGATGTCCAGGCCAATGGCTTCGAGAATCGAGCAGTACGCCATGATCGGCGACACGCAGACCGCCGCGCTCGTCGGCGACGACGGCTCGATCGACTGGTTGTGCGCACCTCGATTCGACAGCGGCGCGTGCTTCGCCGCGCTCCTGGGAGACGAGAACCACGGACGCTGGCAGATCGCACCGGCTGCCGGTGGCCGCGCCGCGCGTCGGCGATACCGCGATCACACGCTCGTGCTCGAGACCGAGTTCGACACGCCCGAGGGCTCGGTAAAGGTCATCGACTTCATGCCGATCCGCGACCAGACCGTCGACATCATCCGGATCGTCGAAGGGATCCGCGGCCACGTTCCGATGCGGATGCACCTCACGATCCGGTTCGACTACGGCCAGATCATTCCCTGGGTACGCAACATCGATGGTGCCCTCGCCGCTGTGGCCGGCCCGGACGCGCTCGTGCTGCGCACACCAGTCGAAACACGTGGCGTAGGCCACTCGACCGTCGCCGAGTTCACGGTCAGGCGCGGGCAACGAGTTCCCTTCAGCCTCGCTTGGTACCCGTCTCACCTGCACTTACCACGGCCCCGGAACGCGACCTGGTCCTTGAACCTGACGGAGAAGTGGTGGCACAGCTGGGCGAAGAAATGGACCTACGACGGCGAGTGGCCTGAGGCGGTTCAACGCTCGATGATCACCTTGAAGGCGCTCACGTATGCGCCGACGGGCGGGATCCTCGCCGCGCCCACATCTTCGCTGCCCGAATGGATCGGAAGCGTCCGCAACTGGGACTACCGGTTCTGCTGGCTCCGTGACGCGACGTTCACACTTCTCGCGCTGATCCACGCCGGCTACGAGGATGAAGCGAAGGCCTGGCGCCAGTGGCTCCTGCGCGCTGCCGCCGGCGAGCCATCTGACCTGCAGATCATGTACGGACCCGCGGGAGAACGGCGGCTGACGGAGTGGGAAGTGCCGTGGCTGCCCGGGTACGAGGGCTCCCGGCCCGTCCGAATGGGCAACGCGGCGTCCGAGCAGTTCCAGCTCGACGTGTACGGAGAGGTCATCGATGCCCTCTACCAGGCCCGGCGGCTCCGCGTCGACGAACCCGATGCCAGCCCTCGCAACTTGATCTTCGCACTTCTCGATTTCCTCGAGGGCGGTTGGAAGCTGCCCGACGAGGGCATCTGGGAGGTGCGCGGGCCGCGCCAGCACTTCACGCACTCGAAGGTCATGGCGTGGGTGGCGTTCGACCGCATCGTACGAGGCCTTCAGGAGTTCGGGGACGAAAACGACGCGCAGCGCATTGCCCGCTGGAGCAGCATTCGCGACGAGATACACGCCGAGGTGTGTGCCAAGGCCTACAACGAAGACCGCAAGACATTCGTCCAAGCGTACGGTTCACCCAATCTCGACGCCGCGTTGCTCATGATGCCGCTCGTCGGATTCCTGCCCGCGACCGACAAGCGGATGCGAGGAACCGTCGACGCCATCCGGCGCGAGCTGACGACCGGCGGGTTCGTCATGCGGTACGCGAGCGACAGCGCCGTCGACGGGCTTCCCCCCGGTGAAGGCGTGTTCCTGCCGTGCACCTTCTGGCTGGTGGACAACCTCGCGTTGATGGGACGCGGCGACGAAGCCCGCGCCCTCTTCGTCCGTTTAGTCGGCCTCGCCAACGACGTGGGACTACTAGCCGAGGAGTATGACCCTGAGTCGGGGCGCCAGCTCGGCAACTTCCCGCAGGCGTTCACCCACGTGGCGATGGTGAACAGCGCCTACAACCTGTCGCGAATCGAGAGCGCAGGCGGGCCGGCACACCATCGCGGTCGCGCCTAGCCGCATTTCGGTCGCGGCCCGCCTCCGAGCGGCCAGGCAGTCAGGCTTCGACCTCGAACCGGACGACGGCTCCGGGCATGGTGCCGAGACCGGATGTTGCGCCGCGATGCCGAACCGACAACCATGCTGTCGATGACTCGATGGCGCCGGCGGCGGTGAGGAGAGTCCGGCGCGAGCACTGCGAGCCGGGACACTACGGACATCAAAGCAATAGGACATCGAGATGAACAACGAACTCGGTGACCAACCAATCGCCCAACAGCGGATCATTGAAGACCTCATCTACGAGCACGCGCGCGTTGCCCGCGACATCGTCCAGATCGACGCTCGGACGTGGGCCATCCACGGATTCATCGCAGTTGACGGTGAAGTGATCATGGCCGAGTTCAACAGCAGAAGTGACGCCGAGGCCGCGATCGAGCAACTCTGGGCGGGAGAGGTCGGATAAGCGACGAAGTCCGGCCGCACTGACCGCGTTCGATGAGTGCGGGAGCTCAGCGAGGACGAAAGAATCCGGCCAGCATCTTGCCGGTCTCCATGTCGGCCGTTCCGCTTGTGACTACCGGGTCGCCTGCAACAAAGGCGCGCAGTTCGTCCTCGTCCTCGGCTTCGATGACACCGAGGCCCCACGATCCCGTGTCATCGAGCACTGGGCCGAAAACCACCATCCGCCCCGAGTCGATGTATTTCTGCCAGTAGACAGCGTGCCGACCATGATTTCGCGCTCGTCGTCGCTCATGTCGAGAGCGAAGGTCGACAGAGCGTGACGGCGGCGAGAACGGCGATGAACGGCAGGACCGGGACATGGAAGCGCGGGTCGCCGAAGAAGATCACGGGCTGCACGGCGAGCGCCGCCGACGCCAGCAGGAAGAACAGATGCCACGGTCGTCCACGTCGGACGAACGCCGGCACTGCGAGCAGGCCGAGCACGAGTGCGGCAAAGAAGTAGACGTCGGCGACGACCTCCAGCGCACGTCTCAATGCCCCGGGGACGAACGGATTGGCACCGTACGACTCCGAAGCGCGCAGGCCGTCGTGGTCGTTCTCGATCGTGTGGTACCCGCGCAGGAACCAGAGGCGGACCTCGCTCAAGGGATGATCTCGCACGAATCTCGCAGCCCGTCTGATGTTCGTGCTGTTCGCCTCGACCTCGTGGGCCGGTGTCGCTCCCCTCTCTCGACCCACGATGCAGGCGGAGCCCGCCTGGAACGCGCCGGTGGCGCCGGTGTGCCGGCTCATGCAGAGATTGTCACCGAGGTTCGTCGAGATCACGACGAAAGAGTGCGTCGCGTTGGCGTTCCTGACCGTCCACGGCACCAGGATGACGATCGCCGCCGCCGTCGCGACGCCGACACACCGCGCCGCGGCTGCCCAGCCGAAGCGCGCGACGAGAAGCACCACGAAGAGGACGGCGACGAACGTCAGGGAGATCGGCCGTACGAGCGCCGAGAGGCCGAGCACGACACCGAACGCCGCCCACCGTTTCCAGCCGATTCGCCGTGCCGAAGAGGGAAGCGCCACCACGAGCAGGACCGCCCCCATGACCAAGAAGTTGAAGAGCGTCTCGGTGAGCATGACGGCGGTGTGAAAGATCACATTCGGCCAGAAGGCCACGATCGCCGCCGAGACGAGGCCGACCCTGTTGTCGAAGAGCCGTCGTCCGACCTCGAACGTCAACACGATCGTCCCGACGCCGAGAACCAGGTTGAACAACGCCGCCGTCATCGGGATGTTGTCGGGGAATGGCAGCAGCCTGACGAGCCACACGACTGCGCCGAGCGCACCGGGATAGCCCACCGGGTAGTACGCGGTCGCGTGCCCAGTCGCATACGTATATCCGTGTCCGTCGGCGATGCGCGCCGCGAAGGCCTCGTACAGAATCGGATCGTTGAAGCCCCGCGGCTCCCTCGCGGCATAGAGGACCCACCCGAGGCGCAAGGCCGCCCCCGCCAGCACGATGCCGAGAAGCCACCGTCGCTCGTTGGTCGAAGTCGCAGAAGCAGGACCAAGGCGGCGGTACACGGAACCAACGAGGCACCGTGCCGGCGGCATGACGGCGCAGCATACGTTCGGCTCGACCGGACAATTCCGGCCAGCGGGGGAACTCTGGGGCCGGGTTCAGCGGTTACACAGCTGGCACCGAGATTCTCTCCTCAGACTGCCTGCCATGACGAGCCCGGTCCTCCCGCCCCCATCGCCAAGCCCTCCACGCCCCCACCGCTCCCGAACCGCGCGCCGTCTGGCCTCGGTCGCGGCCCTGATCGTCGCGACGGCGCTGGCCGGGTACGGCATCAGGCAGGTCGAGTCGCAGTCGAGCTCCTGGTCGGCGACGCGGGCGCGCCCCGTCGCCTCCGCCGACACCGGAGGCTCGTCGGCTTCAGGGAGCCTCGATGCCAACGCGGTCGCGGCTCAAGTCGACCCGGCCGTCGTCGACATCAACACGGTGATCTCGAACGGCCAGGGCGAAGCGGCCGGGACGGGAATGGTGCTCACCTCCTCGGGTGAGGTGGTGACCAACAACCACGTGATCGCAAACGCGACCGACATCCGCGTGCAGATCGGCGGCACCGGCCGGAGCCACCCCGCCGCCGTGCTCGGCTACAACGTCAGCGAGGACGTCGCGCTCCTGAAGGTCGACGGCGTCTCCGGGCTGAAGACGATCGCGACCGACACGAATGTGTCGGCGGGCGAGTCGGTGGTCGCGCTGGGCAACGCCCTCGGGCAGGGCGGCACGCCCGACGCGAAGACGGGCTCCGTCACCGCGACCGGCCAGACGATCACCGTGTCGGACCAGTCCGGCAGCAACCAGCAGACCCTGAGCAACCTCATCCAGACCGACGCCGCCCTGCAGCCCGGCGACTCCGGCGGCCCGCTCGTCGACGCCAACGCCCACGTCGTCGGCATGGACGCCGCCGCCAGCAGCGGCACGTTCCGGTTCCAGTCGGGCGGCGGCGAGGGATACGCGATCCCGATCAAGACCGTCCTCGCCGTCGCGCACCAGATCGAGTCCGGCAACGGCAACGGCGACACGCACGTCGGCGAGCGCGCCTTCCTCGGCGTCGGGATCAGCGACACCGGGACTCGCGGCCGTACTCCCGGCGGCGGCAGCGCCGGCACGGGCGCCGTGATCGCCAACGTGCAGTCAGGCTCGCCCGCCGCCGACGCCGGACTCCACCAGGGCGACGAGATCGTCACGTTCGGAGGCAAGAACGTCAGCTCGATCTCGGACCTCACCTCGGCCCTCGCCCCGTACCACCCGAACGACAAGGTGGACATCGGCTGGGTCGACTCGTCGGGCAGCCACCACACCGCCAACGTCACGCTGACCTCCGCCCCGCCCGCCTAGCAGCCACCCAACCCAGCTCGGGACCCTCGCACCGAGCGGGGACGCGTCGCTAGCAGGCGTAGTCGCCGTCAAAGCTCCCGGCGGGATACTGAACCAGGCTCACCGGCCCACCGGTGAACGAGTAGGCCGCATCACAGAAGCTGGGCGCCTGGGAGCGCTGTTGGGCGTACGGAACCCACACCGGCGTGGAGGACAACGCGGCTCCGCCAGTGATCTGAGCCCACTGCGAGCCACTCGAGTAGATGCCCGCAGTCACCCCGGACTGCGAGTCGAGGTAGTCGAGCATGCCTTGAATGTCGGCCATGTTGGAGTTGACGTCGGCGGACCACGTGTTGACGGTCTCGACGTCGAGCCACCAGGCCTTGCCCCCCGCTGCTCCGGTCTGGGCCCCGGCGTACTCGAACGCATGGCGGGCGGCGTTGTACCCGTAGTTGTATGCGCAGCCCAGGTCGTCGGAGGTGCCACTGCAGGAAAAGGGCCCCGGTTCGGTCCAGTGCACGCTCTGGTCCCCCGGATTGGCCGTGTTGAAGTAGTAGCCGACGTCGTACGGGGCAGCGGCGGCCCAGTGGTACTCGTCGGCCAGACAAGGATTGTCGTGGAAGGCCGATCCGTTGCTGACCCCGACGACACCGAAGACAGGGTTCGTCGGATACGCACCACCGCATTGGACCCAGGAGATGTCATAGCCACCGTCGGTGCGCGAAGGCACCGGCGGAGGAGCCGACGGGCCACCGCCGCCCGGATCTCCCCCGAAACACCCTGACGCCACGAGACCTGCAACCACGATCGCGATCAGCGCGAACCAACGCCGACGTCCGCGACGGCCGATGACCCGTGTGCGCACCGGCGTCATGAGACCACCTGCAGGCTCCGAACGCGCAGCGAGCGGCCTACCCGCAGATCTTTGCGAGCGTCGGGTACGGGTCGACGGCCGGGCCGCCCCCGGGATGAAGCTCGAAGTGCAAGTGGGGCCCGGTCGCGTCGCCGGTCGCGCCCACTCTGCCGATGACCTCGCCCGGGCTCACGTGGCGCGGGGGGCCCATGTACTGGGACAGGTGGTAGTAGACGTAGCGGTTCCCGTCGTCGCCGGCGATGTACGCGCCCATGCCGCCGCCGCCCCCGTCGCCGTAGGTGACGTTGCCACTCACCACCGCGAGCTCGGGGATGCCACTCGGCGCGTGCATGTCGACGCCCTGGTGGGTGCGCCCTCCCGGGCGGGGCTGGCCGAAGTCGTCGGTGAACGCAGCACCGGGCAACGGGCACGCCATCCCGTCGATGATCTGCACGGGACCTCCCGCGGCGGCCGCGGCGAAGCTGGCGTCGATCCCATTGAGCTGGTCGTGCGCGCCCTGCTGCTCTTTTTGCTGGGCGGCGAGCTGGTCGCGCTGCGCGCTGAGCTGCGCGTTCAGCGTCCCGAGCTCCGCCGCCAGACGATTGTCGGCTTCGTTGGCCCGGTCGAGCAGAGCGGTCGAGCGCGCGCCCTCGCTCGGGTTCTTGGCTTGAAACAGCACCCCGAGGTCGGCACCCGCGTTCTTGTAGGCGACTGCCGCTCGTCGCTGCGCCATGCCGCGCAGCTCCGCCCGGCGCGCCTCGCCGGCTTGGATCTTTTGCTCGAGGGTTGCGATCTGGTCGCCGAGCAGGAGGTAGTGAGTCTCGATGTCCGAGTACCGGGCGGCGGCGCTGTTGGCTTGCTGCCGGGGGTCGGGGGCGGGCTGACCGCCCGCCGGGCTCGGTAGCAGCGCGATCGCGGCGGCCGCGACCGCGCAGGTCGCGACAAGAACGCGCCAAACCGGCGCAAGTTGGCCCACTCGCACGAGCGGGGACGCTAGCGACCGCAGCTTGCCTGCGCAATGCGGCGCCGAGTCAGCAGCCAGTTGAGACGCTCACCTGCCCGGCGCTGTTCGTGCCGGGTGTGCCGGGCGGCGCGCTCGCCACCGGCCCGCCTCCGGCGGTGACCCCGCACGTGCCGGCATATGCGCCCGGGATCGGATACAGGTCCGGCTGGGGAGTCACCCCGGCCTCATAGGCGGGATCGAGCGGCGACGACTGCGGGTCGGGATCCTCGTACACCTGCGCTCCCGGCTCGGCGTTCACGGTTCCGGCTTCCTGCTGCCGCCAGCTGTTCATCGACTGGCCGCCGCACGACTGCGGCGCTTCCGACGTCTGGTCCCCGCTGCTGCACGTGTACGGATCCCACTGCTTCCCCGAGTAGTCGTACACGTCGCGGCTGCCCTTCCCGCCGCCCTCGTACACGCTCCGCCGCCGCGTTTGCACGCTCGTGCAGAACCCGTCGGCGCACGCGCCTTCGCCGGCGTCGGCGACCGGGACCGGGTTCCAGAAGAGCGGCGAGGTGTCGGCGTGCGCGATCAGATCCGCCCACCCGATGAGCTCCATGGGATGCCAGTTGACGACGATCGCGCCGCCGTCGGACGGGCCGTCCTGCACCTGGCTCGTGCCGTTCTTGCCGCTGGCGCCGTCGTGCTCGCCGAAGTCGAGGTTGTCGTCGGCGCCGAAGTAGACACCCGCCCACGTGGCGAGCCCGGCGGCGTTCTGTCCGGGCGCGGCCGTGCACGGAGTGCCGGTGGTCGACGACGGGTTGGTCACGTCGCCGTGCGCGGCAATGCCCGAGCCGGTCGGCGCGCACGTGTCGGTACGCGTCCCTGCCGGCGTGCCGTTGGCGTCGACGGAGGCGTCGAACGCGTGGGGCAGAGAGTCCGGGCTTCCCTGCGCGGTCCCGTTCGGGATCTGATCGACGCCGAACTGCGCGTAGCGGTTGCCCTGGCCGTCCTCGACGTTGAACTTGAGGTTGTGGCAGCCCGGGACGGCGGCGTTCGGCTGCCCCGCGCCGGGCTGGCCGGCGTTGTTGGCGTCGGCGTCGTTCGGGCAGTCCTGGGCGGCCGAGCTGTAGCCGCCGCTACTGCTGGCGTAGGCAACCCCGGCGACTGCGAACGCGGCGGCGCCGGCCGCGACAGCGGCGAGCACGCGACGAGAGACCTGCCTTCGCACGGTTTTTCCCCCTTGGTCCCGCCCGGCCGGCGGGGGCTTTACCCTATTTGCCCCGTTTGACCGTTGTCCAGGCGGCCCCGGGCCGAAGGGCGCGGTGCAAAGACGAGTCAGACGACGACGGCGACGATGCCGGGCCCGGGCTGCTCGAGGTTGGCGCTGTCGTCGGCTGCCCGACTCCGAATGGTGTAGGTGCCCGACTGGGTCGGGGTCCACGCGAACGACCACTGGCCTCTGCCGTTGGCGGGATTCCAGGTCTGACCTCCGTCCGTCGAGACCTCGACAGATCCGACTGCGCCGCCGACGTCCACGGCTGTGCCCGAGACGATCACCGGCTGGTTGACCTGGGCCGGGCCAACCGGCGACACCACAGACGTCGGTGGCGTCGCGTCGGTGGACGCGGTTGCGGCAACGAGACCGGACTGGAGTGTGGCGGGCTGGACGCCCATGTCGGCGAGCAGGTTGACGGTGGCCTGCCGCATGCGCGTGTCGGTGGGCGTGACGGGTCCGTCGTGCGTGGCGTCCAGACCCCAAGACCATTGAATGGTCCCGGAGCTGAAGACGAGCGCGCCGCTGGACGCTCGATACAGGGTCATGTGGTGCGTCACAGGGGTGACCGCCTGCGCCCGCGTGTTCGACCCTGGTGCCTGCAACTCGGGATCACTCCCGCCCGTCTGCAGCGGTCCCACGCCGGCGCTGGTCGTCGTCGAGAGCTCGACCAGTCCCGCAGGCCGGAACTTTGCTCCCGTCGGGCTCAGACCATACGTCGACTGGAAGGCGCCGCCCCCGCCGGTGTCGATGTCCTCGTCCCACTCGTAACCCAGCGTGTTGTTCGGCAGCGTCGCGGTTTGACCAGGTGCTTGCTGCGCGATCGTGGTGTTGCGCCAGAAGCGCATCTTGCCGTCCTCGGCAGGGACGTTGATCGCCAAGTTCGTTCGCTGGGCATAGAGCGTCCCCCGGACGGCGTTCTCGGGACGTCCACCATCGGAGGGCGGGCTGAACCGAGGGTCACGCCAGAGGCCGGTCCACTGCGGGCTCGGATCGACCTTGGTGACCGTTTCCTTGTAGCAGACCAACGTCCGGCCATTGTTCTCCCATCGCGTCTTCCAGTACACGCCGTTGCCACTGAAGAACGCCAGGTTCACGCCGCTCGCCAGCGCCGACTCGACGTTGGCGCGTTGGTTTCCCGACCAGTACTCGTCGTGCCCGGAGGACATGAACACCCGATGGTGCGTCAGCAGGGCGCCGTTCTGGTCGGAGTCAACGCCGGTCAAGTAGCTGAGGTCGTACCCGTTTCGTTCCAGCCATCGCACCATCGGGTACTCGGCGCTGAAGATCCAACTCTCACCGCCGAACACGTCCCGGGTCACGAACGGCCGGTTATAGCTGACCTTGACCGCGCCGCCCTGGTACAGGCTCACGCCGCCGTAGTTGTTGTACGCCTGCCAGGTCGTGTCAGAGGTCTGGTAGACGATCGAGGAAGTGCTCGCGTCGTCGCGGACGACGAAGAAGACGTGGCTGGCGCCGATCGGACCCGTGTCGCGAACGAGCTTGGCGAAATAGACCCCTGACGCCGCGTTGGCCGGCACCGCCCACGTCGCCGACTCGGCCCAGTTGCCGCAGTCCAACAGCTTCACCGAGGTATCGAACCCACATGCCGGCTGCTGTTGCTGCAAGGTGCTCGGGCGTTGAATCGCGACCTTGCGGGCCCCGGCGCCGCCGTAGAAGCCCATCCGGTAGATCTCGAGGTGATACAGCGACGCGTCGGTCTTGATCTTGAAATGCACCGTCTCACCGCGGTTGACGCTGGTCGACGTTGCAAAGCCCTGGATGCTCGCGTCGCCACTACCGGCGACATCCCATTCCGAGGACGGGTTGCCCGCCGCGGTGTTCTCGCATGCGACGCGATTCGTCGTGCCGGGGTTGTCCAGACACGCCGGGCCCGGAAACGACTGGTTCGGCGGCCACGGCCGATCAGGTGGTGGCGGAGGTGGTGGCGGGGGAAAACACGCGACAAGCCCACCTGCCATGACAACAACGGCCAACGCGCCAACCCACGTCGGCCGCCGCCGCGCGCGTCCCAATATGTAACGCGACACAACGACGAAGACGCAACCGAACCGAGCAGCCCGTGATCGGCGTCGACCCGTTGCTTGAGTCGCGGCACGAAGCCTGTTGATTCGCACTGAACACGCCGGAACGAGCGTCCCGGCTTCCTCCCGCTGCCAGTTTCTCTCGCGACTTCCCGAACACAAGAAACGTCGCGTCAATCACGCGACAAATTTCGGTGTGTCTGCGCAAGTCGTCGACAAAGAGTGGCGCGATCGGCACTGAACGTGACCGCGTGTCGCGGTCAGTAGTGGCGCAACCGCGCGTCGTGGTCACCGCTAGACATGACCGCGCGTCGCGTTCAGTACTTGTCGAGACCGGGAGACGAACGTGTCGCGGCAGAACGTCTCGCGCGTGACGACCCACGAGTCGTGCACGAGCCAACCCGCGGAGAGCAATCAGCCCGTGAAGCGCGGCTCCGCGGTGACCGCGGCCGGAGCCGGGGCGGGGCCGGGTGGAGCCGGTTTGGGCACGGTGATGCGGCCGATCTGATCGGCGAGCTCACACGTGAACCAGACGTTGCCATCGGGGCCGGCCGTGACGCCGGTCGGCGAGCACTCGACGTCAGGCGTCACGATCGGGAGCTCGTCCGTGACCGTCCCGTCGGTGGTCATGCGGCCAACGTGGTCGCCGGTTTGGTCGTTGACTTCGGTGAACCAGAGCGCTGCATCGGGCCCCGCCGCGATGTACAGCGGAGTCGAGCCGCTCGGGATCGGGTGCTCGGTGACGGACCCCGCGGTGGTGATGCGGCCGATGCTGTGGGTGTTCTGCTCGGTGAACCACAGCGCGCCGTCAGGACCGGGGGCGATCCCCAAGACATTCGTGCCCGCGGTCGGCACGTCGTGCTCCGTGATCGCGCCCGCGGTCGTGATGCGGCCGATCTTGTTGGAGGCCTGCTCCGTGAACCACATGGCGCCGTCCGAACCGACGGCGATGACCAGCGGGCTACTGGGTTGGCTCGGCGTATTGAACTCGTTGGTGACGACGCCGGCGGTCGTGATCCGCCCGACCGCGTTCAGCGCGCCGGCCTCGGTGAACCACAACGCCCCGTCGGGCCCGGCCACGATGCCCTGCGGACGGCTGTCCGCCGTCGCGAGGTCGGTCTCCGTGATCGATCCGCTCGTGGTGATCCTCCCGATCCGGTTGCCGAACTCCTCGGTGAACCACAAGGCACCGTCCGGTCCGGTCGTGATGTACCCGGGCTGGCTGCCGGGATTCGGCAGCTCGAAGCGCGTGACGTTGCCGGCGGTGTCGATGCGGCCGATGGCGTTCCCGAACTCGGTCGCGTTCGAGAAGGTGAACCACAGGGCGCCGTCGGGCCCGCGGGTGATCGAGAAGGGGCTGGCCGCGCCGGACGGGAACAGCGTCATCGGGTAGTCGGCCGGGTCTGCAGCCACCACCGGCGCGAGGCCGACGACCAGGGCGGCGACGAGAGACATCGCGACGGCGACGAAGCGCGCCTTCTTCATGCTCAACCTCCGGCTGCCCCGGACGGTCCCGTCGTGCTCGGGGTCCCGCCGAGCAGATCCTGGAAGTCGACGACCTCGTTCGCCGGCGGCGCTTCGACGTTCACTTGTGTTCCGAGGTCGAAGTACTCGAACGAGACCGAGCCCTTGGTCGTCGTCGACGAAGCCGCGACGTGCAGCCGCACCTTGCGGAGGCGTCCCTTGGCGTCGACCCATACGTCGGCGGGAATCGTCTTGGAACCGAGCGCCCCGACGGTGTTTCGGACCTCGTCACGCTGGTCCTCCGGCGCATTGTTCACCGCCTGATCAGCGTCGATCGACACGCGGTATCGCGTCGTGCGGGTGCCGCGCACCTTCTCGCTGCCGACCCGCTTCACATTGCCCTTGACGCCCCGCAACGCGTCGAGGCTGCCGTTGGGATCGCTCTGGCCGAT
>Ga0075419_10001839_pt1 | contig 13769 bp, 13 predicted proteins | sample SoiMetdeltSBSDD3_FD_76900 | JGI IMG/M metagenome (GOLD analysis project Ga0075419, IMG submission 76900) | Bulk soil microbial communities from a Populus tree surrounding site in Tennessee, USA - Soil MetaG P. deltoides SBSDD3 | ecosystem: Environmental > Terrestrial > Soil > Tree plantation... | reverse complement strand
GCGATGACAATTCAAGACCCAGATGACGACTACCGTTATCTGGGCGTTCGCGGCGAAGTTGTTGGTTACACAACAGAAGGTGCAGATGAGCACATCAATAAACTCTCGCTCAAGTACGACAACGAACCCTGGACCTATCGAGAAACCCAAAAACGGATCATCTTCAAAATCAAGCCAACTCATTTTGACGAACACAATTGATTTGCGCAGTTTTTTGCGGACTCGCCGTTCGATCCGCCGCTTCAAACCTGACCCTGTGCCTGACTCCGTTATAGAGAATATCCTCACTACTGCAACCTACGCCCCCTCCGCTCATCACCGCCAGCCCTGGCGATTCATCGTAGTGAGGGATTCATCCGCCAAGACGCGGCTTGCACAGGCAATGGCTCAGGATTTTGAACGCGACTTGACTCGTGATGGTCTCCCTTCCGAAAAAATTCAAGGGCAAATCAAACGTTCTAAAGAACGGATCACCTCCGCGCCTGTTGCCATTTTGCTCTGCCTCGACATAAGCGAAATGGACTCTTACCCAGACGATAACCGTAACAAAGCTGAATACATGATGGCAGTTCAATCTGTCGCCGCAGCAGGATTGCAGTTACTTCTTGCCGTGCACGCAGAAGGCTTAGGTGGAGTCTGGGCATGCTGGCCCCTCTTCGCGCAAGAGACTATTCAAAGGACATTGAACTTATCCGAATCGTGGGAACCACAGGGCATGTTTTTTGTCGGCTATCCTCAAGTCATTCCAGATATAAGAGAAAGAAAACCTATTCATGAAATTACAATTCATTTTGAAGAGGCATGATGAATGAACATGACTTTCAAATCAAATTCCAGAGCTGGCAAAATGATTTTCTGTCTAACAAAAAACAATATAGCAATCAAGTATGGGAGGATTTGATTGAAAATCCCCTTGACATCTTGTTTATGGAACTAGCCGAGTTATATGAGGTAGCAGATGCAGGTCAAAGATTAATCATTGAAAAATTTTTTGAAAGAAAACCCGAATGGACTTGGCAATTGGTTTTGTTCATACGGCGAACTGCAAAATTATTAGATTTGTCTAACAAGGATAGGATGATAAACGTAGGATTGGCCATTGCAGACCTTGTATCAAAAAAAGATGACTTCCGAGACATTATTGTCTCTTTGGTGATTCTAAAATACGCTGCAGAGAAGTCAGATATAGACATAAAATCATCATTGGAAACAGCCCTGATAAATGCGAATGAGGTTTTTAGAAATATCCTCACCAGCACACTAAATCATAATCATTCATCAACTGTATGGACAATAAAAAATTTTGGTCCTCCAGAATGGTCAAATGAATTCGAGTGATTTGATTAATGACTAACACCGCAGGGGACGGCGGCTGGAGCTGAAACAAATTGAAAATCGTCGCACTCGCAGGTGGAGTCGGTGGCGCGAAACTCGCGCACGGACTGGCTCAAGTTCTTCCACCAGAAGATTTGACCGTCATCGTCAACACAGGCGATGATTTCGAACATTATGGCTTGTACATTTGTCCCGATCTGGATACTGTCTGTTACACACTAGCTGGGATTGCTAACCCAGAAACAGGCTGGGGGCGAGCAAACGAAACATGGAATGCGATTGAAAACTCAGCGAAACTCGGCGGCTTGGATTGGTTCAAGCTGGGAGATAAAGATTTGGGTACGCATCTTGAAAGAACGCGGCGATTGGAAGAGGGATATTCATTAAGCCAGATCACCAGAGACTTTTGCAAGGCGTGGGGAATTCAACATACAGTTCTGCCGATGTCAGACAAACCGGTGAGAACATTTGTGGAAACAGAGGAAGGCGAATTGGCTTTTCAGGAGTATTTTGTGCATCGAAGATGTGAGCCGCGCGTAAAAGGATTTTGGTTTGACGGAGTCGAACAAGCGGAACCCGTTCGCGGGGCGCGTGAGGCGATCCAGGCCGCCGATGCCGTGATTATCTGCCCATCAAATCCATGGGTGAGCATTGACCCGATCCTACGCGTGCTCTCCCCTCTTCTTTCAGGAGAGAGGTCGGGGGTGAGGTCCGTTGCCGTCTCTCCCATCATCGGCGGGCAAGCTGTCAAAGGACCCGCCGCAAAGATGTATCGCGAACTGGGGATTGAACCCTCAGCCCTTGCTGTAGCAAAACATTATCAAGGGCTGGTGACGGATTTTGTGCTTGATCACATTGACGAGCAACTTAATGAAAGCGTTAAGGGTTTAAGTATGAGAACGTATGTAACAAACACGTTGATGAAAAGTCATGAAGATAGAAAACGATTGGCAACTGATTTGTTGAAATTCATCGGAAGTGACTTATGACACTCTGGGCAATTGTTCCTGTAAAACCATTAAGACGCGGTAAATCTCGTTTGGCTGGAATTTTGACCGAAGACGAGCGAGCAGATCTGAATCGTACACTATTACAACATACACTGGAAACACTTACGACTTTGAAGGAAATGGAAGAGGTACTGGTCATCAGCCGCGACCCTCAAGTATTGACCATTGCCCGTAATTACGGCGCGCGAACCGTCCGTGAAGATGGCCAGCCCGATTTGAATACCGCGCTAAACCGCGCTACGGTTATTGCACAGGTGTATGCAACAAGAGGGGTTTTGGTGCTACCAGCTGATCTGCCGTTGATCTCGCGTGAAGATGCTCTTGTGTTAGTAGAACGCGCTGATGATCCTCCAGTTGTTGTGATCGCCCCGGACAGACATCAGAAAGGCACCAATGCACTGTTGATGTCGCCAGCAGGTTTGATCGAATATCAATTTGGCGAAAACTCTTTTCAACGTCATTGTAATCTGGTAAAAAAGGCAGGGGCGAGGCTGGAAATTGTAAACCTGCCCTCACTTGGCCTGGACCTGGATTCACCCGAAGACCTTGAGATCGTTAGAAACCTCGAAAACACATTATCACTCTGATCCAACAAGGAGAGCGCCATGACTCAGCGTGTTGCACTTTATCTGCAAGACTCGCATGATTTACGCGATGGTCTGGAGTACGTGAGATACGCAGAAGAGAAAGGCTTTGAGGCAGTGTGGCAGGCTGAATCACGGCTCGTGCGTGATGCCATCGTCCCTATGGCAGGTTATGCGGCGGTGACGAACAGGATCAAGGTTGGGTCAGGCGTCATTAATAACTGGACGCGCAATATCGGCCTCTTGGCTGCCACGTTTCTCACCTTGGACGATCTTGCGCCGAATCGTGTGATCTGTGGAATCGGCGCCTGGTGGGACCCGTTGGCAAAGAATGTTGGCATTGACCGTAAAAAACCGATGTTGGCCATGCGCGAGACAATTGAAGTGCTGCGCCGCTTGTTAAACATGGAGCGGGTGACATTCCACGGCGAGTTTCATCATGTGGATGGGATTGAGCTTGACGTTGTGCACGGTCGCCGCGAACCACGGAACATTCCGATCATGATTGGTGCTACAGGCGACCTAATGATGGAACTGACAGGTGAAATTGCCGATGGCGCTGTGTTAAATTATTGCGTCCCTCCCGATTACAACGACAACGCGTTGGAATTTCTCCAAAAGGGATTGAAAAAATCGGGCCGCAACCTCGAAGACTTCGACCGTCCACAATTGATCGTCTGCTCAGTGGATGAAGATCATGACCAGGCAATTGAATACACTAAAGAATTACTCTGTCAGTATCTTGCACAACAACCGCACATCGCGAAAGCATCCCGCGTTTCGCAGAATGTAATTACAGAGATACAATCCATTCTAGGGTGGCCCGCCACAAAAGAACAAATCAATAAAGCCAAGCACCTTGTGCCTGATGACCTGGTCGACCGCATCACTGCCTCAGGGACGCCCAACGAGGCAAAAGCCAAAGTGGAGGAATACAAGAAGCGCGGATGCACCTGCCCGATCCTTTACCCTGTCGGTGGAAATTTCAAATTGCTGATTGATACCTTCGCGCAGGCCTAGAAGCTACTCAATCAAAAAAAACCTCCTGCAAATCCTGTCAGGAGGTTCTTTTTCTTATTCAGGGCGTTCGATATCGAGATCTTGTAGATAATCAAGCAGCACCTGTAATGCGGCCTCTGCAGCCTGATCTTTATTTTGCAATCGATCGCCTGAAAACTGAAATACCCTTGCCCATTCGCCGGCAGTCACAGCCAATCCGATCCACGTTGTGCCAACAGGTTTCTCATCGGACCCACCACCAGGACCAGCGATCCCACTTACAGAAACTGCAACATCGGCGTTTAGAACCTTGCGCGCGCCGCGTGCCATTTCAATTACGGTTTCTTTGCTTACAGCACCGGTTGAATTTAACGTGTCCCAGGAAACACCTAAAAGATTAACTTTTGCTTCATAAGCATAAGCTACAACGCTGCCCAGAAAATACTCGGACGAGCCAGGCACATCTGTGATGCGATTCGCGACTAATCCTCCGGTGCACGATTCGGCGAGTGCCAATTTCCATTTTCGACTATGTAGGAGTGATCCAATTTGCATCTCTAAGGAACTTGTCATGTTAACCTCAGCGAAATTGTTATGGAGATTATACTCGTGTCAAATTATTCTCGGTTATAATTTCCTCCATGGCAGACTGGGCAGGAAAAACGCTCGGAAAGGTTCATATTGAACACCTTGTAGCTCGGGGGGGCATGGCTGAAGTATACGTCGCTACACATGAGTCTTTTGGGCAAGTTGCTGTGAAAGTAATGAGGGGCTTACTTGAACGAGATTCAGATCAACTTGCTCGCTTTCAGCGGGAAGCGGAAGTTGTCGAAGAGTTACGTCATCCCAACATCGTGCAAATGTTCGACTACACAGTGGAGGACGAAACACCCTGTCTGGTAATGGAATATATACCGGGTCCTTCCCTCGCCAGTTATCTGAAGTACCTGCATGATAACAAACAGAGGCTGCCTATTGGAATTGTGGGGCATATTTTAACGTCCATGGCAAGCGCGCTGGATTATGCCCACGCCAAGGGTATGGTTCATCGTGATATAAAACCTGCAAATGTACTATTGCGTTCCCGTTCTGATACTGTCGATTTGAATAAGCCCCTTCCTCAGGATGTGGAACCGGTCCTCACGGACTTCGGCCTGGTTCGCCTTCTCGACTCAACCATGCATACGACTGCTGGTTCCGTCAGTGGCACACCAACGTACATGAGCCCGGAACAAGCCCGCGGCGAAAAGGTGGATAAGCGCACAGATATCTACTCATTCGCCATCATGTTGTATGAGATGCTCGCTGGCGAAGTCCCCTTCCAGTCAGATACAACATTCGGTATGTTGATGAAACATATCAATGACCCCCCCGCACCTATCAAAGGCATCTCGAAAGACCTGCAGGCATTACTTGACCGGGCCCTCGCCAAAGATCCGTCTCTCCGCTATGAGACTGCGGGCGATTTGGCGAACGAGTTCATGGCACTTTTCAATGGCCAGACCATTTCACCCGGAACATTACACATTGCAGAAATGGCGCGCAAGGCAGCGGAAGCCAGTAGAAGAGGCCAACCTGCTGAACCAGGCCGCCCTGGGCGTTCCGCACTTCGGATTGGTATCGAATTCGCCGCGGTCTTGATTCTGGGTTTCATTATTCTCGCCTTCTTAAATCGTCAAGGCATCACTGCAACTAATGCGACCCCAACTCCTAGAGATCCAAATATCCCTGTGGGCAGATTGCATTACGACGACTCAGGTGCTATTATGGCTGGTTTTACAGTCTCGCTCGATAGTGTTTCACTGCCTGGAGAGGGCAAGCATTTGGAAGGTTGGCTCATTAGTGACACCGGCGCGGACCCGCAAGGCGTAGGGCCAGTCTCTTTTAATGCTGCAGGTGTAGGGTTATTGGATTACGCAGATCCAGGAAGCAACAACATCCTCGAAACCTTCGATCGGATCATCATTACTGAAGAACAAGGCAGCCTTGAGACTGAAACCCCTGTGACAGAACCATCCGAAATTATTCTTTATTCTTCAAAGTATCCTGCTAATACTTTAAAATATATTCGGGAACTGTTGGTCTCTCATCCAGACACACCTGACCCGACTCCGGATACACCTGGTGGCGAGGCCGCGATTCAAGGTTTGTATTACTACAGTGGCCAATATGTTGATCTGATGATAAATGGAGATCCTGCGATCGATCCTGAATTGACCTCGTTGGTAGAGGCACTTCAGAATGGTGACGAACCCACATTCCGCAAACGGACCGAGGAAGTCATCAATTTGATCGTTGGCGATGCAAGTGATTTATACATGGACTATGACGGTGATGGAACAATCGACCAGTACATTGGAGATGGCTACGGCAGTTTGCCCGCCGGAAACAGGTTGGGCTATTTTCAGGCAACAGCATTGAGTTCAAATCAGCGGCGGAAGCGGATGACTCTACATCGAATATCCGAACTCGTAATGAGAATATTCAGGCCTGTATCCAAACTCTTGAGGACTGGACCCAACAACTTCTGCCCCTTGCACAGCAGCTTGTGGAGTTGCCGATAGACTCACCTCAAACGCAACAAATTGTCCAGGAAATGTCTGATCTGGGAACCTATGTTTTGGAAGGCCGGGATGGTGATGACGCGAATAACCTTATCGATGCTAATCTCGGCGAATGTGGAGCAAACACGATTTATTCAGAGGCAAATTCGATGGCAGATATGGACATCTACTTAGGTGCAGATCGGACACTTCCTGATGGAAAATAAAATCTCCCGCAAGCGGGAGATTTTATTTTAAGATTAAGAGTTGCTCCACAATCACGGTGTAAAAGTCGGACTGATCTGATTTAATATGTCCTGCAATTGGGGCCCAAGAAGGCTCGCCAGACCTAAGATAACTACAAAAATACAACAGAAAATTGCGAAGAATGGCAGGAGCAACGAAGCGGCGGCCTTTCCCCAGTCAAACTGGTTGACAGCTTTCACAGCCATTACTTCCAGCACGAGAACGTATAATCCCGCAATCAGACTAACAAAACCAAAACACAAGCCCACAAACGGGATTGCTGCCAATGCCGTAAGGAGCGCACTGATCAGTGTGAAAGGGACGGTAATGGCAGCCAAAACATATACCAGTTTCTCAAAGGACCCTCGGCCGCCAAACAACCCGGCGATCCACTGTACAACACCGGTAAATGCTGCAAACAGCACAACCGAAATCGCTGCCAACACGGGCGCACCACAAAGCACACCGACTAGGCCGGTACCCATCTGGTTTTCAAAACCTGAATTCTGCATCATTTGACTCATCAAGACGCCCTGCATCAAAAAAACCACAAAGGACTGGATCAGAGAGCCGACAAAAACCCATAATAAAGCTGTGCTTGTTTTTGCTTCAGGGGAAGCAGCAATCTGAGCGTAGGTTTCTTCATTTGGCTTTGTAAGAGCATTCATCCATGTCTGCACGATGGAGCGCGACCCGCCGGATAACATTGGGGCATTCGGCTGTTCGTTCATGAGTTCCTCCGTTAATTTAAGATAGATTCATCTCATTATGGCATACTTGACAACCAATTGCAACCGTCTAAACCCAAATGCAATGTAAGAGTTACACATGAAGTAAAATTACAATCAATGGAAATTTCTGAAAAACTTCAGGGCATTCTTGCTACGCTTCCAGCAAAACCTGGCTGCTATCTAATGAAAAACATCGAGGGGAAGATTATTTATGCCGGGAAGGCAATCAGCCTGAAAAACCGCGTCAGATCATATTTTCACGCGGATGCCAGTCACGATGCGAAAACGCGGCGCCTTGTGCGCGAGATCGTAGACATTGAGTGGATTGTCGTTGGGTCCGAACTTGAGGCGCTCATCCTCGAGATGAACCTGATCAAGAAACATCGCCCAAAATACAACGTCCGCCTTAAGGACGATAAACGATATCCCTATATCAAGATCCACTGGGCGGACCCATTTCCCAAAGTCACTGTGACACGTCAAATGGTGGATGATGGCTCGCGTTATTTCGGTCCCTATACCTCTGCCTGGGCCGTTTACCAAACACTGGATGTGCTTCGCCGGATCTTCCCATATCTAACTTGTGACCGCAACATCACTGGAATGGATCAGCGTGCCTGTCTTTATTATGACATTAAACTTTGTACCGCACCCTGCATCGGCGCTGTCAATCAAATTCAATATCGTCAGGTAATTTCTGACTTGATGGATTTCCTCAGTGGGCACAGTGAAGGCATTGTTGAGCGTCTACAGTCAGATATGGAAAAAGCGTCAGAAGAGATGCGATTTGAAAGAGCTGCTGCCTTACGCGATCAGCTCAAAGCCATTCATTCGATTATTGAGCGGCAAAAGATCGTCTTTGCAAGCGATTATCTTGACTCAGATGTCTTGGCGATGGCTCGTTCGAATGGCGAAGCCTGTGTGCAGATTTTCTTCATTCGCGGCGGAAAACTAATTGGACGCGAATACTTCATCTTGGAAGGCACAGAGGACGAGGCAGACAGCGAGATCATGGAACAGTTTGTAACTCAGTTCTATACAGAAGCCGCGACGATTCCGGAACAAGTCATGCTTCCTAATGAGATCGAAGAGGCCCGCATCATTAGTCAGTGGCTGCGTTCGAAGCGCGGTGGAGAAAAGGTGGAATTCTTCGTACCTAAGGAAGGACAACCACACGAATTGGTGCAGATGGCGACAGAGAACGCCAAAGAGACTCTGCAGGCTCTGAAAGCCCAATGGCAGGCTGACACCCACAAACAGGAACAGGCACTGGCTGAGTTACAACAGGCGCTGAATTTACCTGAGCCGCCAAATCGTATTGAGTGTTACGATATATCCAACACACAAGGGACTGCAATTGTCGGCGCGATGGTCGTATTTACGCAAGGCGTGCCCGATAAAAAGCTTTACCGTAAGTTCAACATCGAAAGTGTAGTGGGTGCACCCGATGACTTTGCGTCCATGGAGGAGATGTTGACGCGGCGATTCCGTCGGTGGCGATCGGCTCAGGAAACGGCAAATGAGCCGGGGGCGAAGCTTGACCCGTCCTTTTCCTTCCTCCCTGACCTAATCATAATTGACGGCGGTAAGGGACAGTTGGGACGCGCTGTCCAAGTCCTCGAGAAGTTTGAATTGCTGGATAAAATTCCGGTGATTGGGCTGGCCAAACAACAGGAGGAAATTTTCTTTCCTTACAAGTCTGATTCCTCGTTGCTGCCGCGGCACTCGCAGGGTCTATATTTGATACAACGCATCCGTGATGAGGCCCATCGGTATGGAATCACCGCGCATCGTAAGAAGCGGCAAAAGCTGGGGATGGCTTCACAACTGGATTCCATTCCAGGAATTGGCCCGGCGCGGCGCAAGGCCCTTTTGAAGCATTTTGGCTCCATTGACAAGATCAGGGAGGCTTCGATTCAAGACTTACGAGCCGTTGTGCCAGAAGAAACAGCACAATCCATCAAGGAACACCTGGAATGAAGCAAGTATGGATCGTTGACGACGACGAAGAGATGAATCGTGCAGTCGGACTGATGTTAAAATTGCTTGACTGTGAAGTTGCTTCTTTTTTCAATGTGAGAGCCGCTGCACAGACTCTCCTCATCGGAAGACGTCCTGATCTCGTCATTCTGGACCTAAATATGCCCGAGGTATCAGGACTTGACATGATCGAGTTTCTGCGGCGCAGACCCGAATCAAAAAATATACCAATCGTGATGCTTTCCTCGGAATCGGCAGACTCCATCATCGACAAGGCACTGGCGCTGGGTGCAGATTCATATATTATGAAGCCTGTAACCATAGAAGAACTTGAAAAGGCTATGACAACTGCCTTTGAGAAACATCCTGCATTGTGAGAATATAGAATGGCAAACAATAGATCGAAAAACAAAAATCAAACAAAATCGAAAGAGAACCGGCCGACCACGAGCAGAGTCGTACAGATCGTGGTCATCATCTTTTCTATTATCCTGATCCTTTCGATGGTGTTATCGCTCACGTCAAATTTCTAACACTACAGACCGGGATGATATAATTTTGCCGCGCGGCGGAGTATGCCGCGCGTTTATTATGGTATACAGTACAAGAAAATACATCGCATGACTGAAGGCATACATGCTCGACAAACTAAAAGGTATAGAAGACCGCTACCAACAACTTGGCAATGAATTGCTCAACGTGGGCAATAACTATCAACGCGCCGCGGAAATCAATAAGGAACGCGTGGATTTGGAAGCTATTGTCGAGAAGGCGCGCGAGTACCGTCAGGCAATGAAAAGCCTTGAGGAAGCCAGGGCAATCCTAGAATCCGAAAACGATGCCGATCTGATCGCATTGGCGGAATCAGACGTGACCGAACTCAGTCCCAAAATCGAGTCCCTCGAAAAAGAGATCAAAGCAATGCTGGTTCCCAAAGACCCCCGCGATGATAAGAATGTCATCGTCGAAATCCGCGCGGGCACAGGCGGGGATGAGGCGGCGATCTTCGCCGCGGACTTGTTCCGCATGTACACACGCTACGCCGAAAGCCAGCGATGGAAAAATGAAATCCTTTCCGAAAATGCGATTGGTGTCGGCGGGTATAAAGAGGTTATCTTTGAAATTCGCGGCAAAGGGGCCTATTCAAAACTCAAATATGAATCCGGTGTGCACCGGGTGCAACGCGTTCCTGCCACCGAATCACAGGGTCGAATTCATACATCTACATCAACGGTCGCTGTGCTGGCAGAAGTGGATGAGGTTGAAGTTGATATCCCCGAAAGTGATATTGAAATCGAGGTGTATCGTTCGTCAGGCGCGGGCGGTCAAAATGTACAGAAGAACTCGACTGCAGTGCGTTTGACCCACAGGCCCACAGGCATGGTCGTGACTTGTCAGGATGAGCGCTCGCAATTGCAGAACAAACTACGCGCCCTAAGCATCCTGCGCGCCAGGCTTTATGAAATGGAAGAAGAGAAGCGACGTTCTGAGATTGAATTGGATCGGCGCTCACAAGTGGGAACTGGCGAACGTTCCGAAAAGATCCGCACCTATAACTATCCACAGAACCGCGTGACAGATCATCGCATCGGGTTATCCAATTACAACCTGCCGGCGGTGATGAATGGCGGGATCGATGAGTTCATTGAAGAACTTTCCACACGAGATGAGGCAGACCGATTAGCCAGTAGTGGCATAGACGATGAGTAATGTATCGAACGATAATCCCGCCTTTGGGGCGGGGTTGCAGCCATTCATGGGCATTCCATCGTTCATGCGATTGCCCGTTTCGCGTGAGTTGAAAGATGTGGATGTTGCGGTTTTGGGCGTGCCGTTCGACAGCGGAACGTCCTATCGCACAGGGACACGCTTTGGTCCAAGAAAGATTCGCGAAACCTCGTTGTTGATTTGGGGGCATAACTCAACGTTGAAGGTCAGCCCTCTCAAGAAACTAAATGTCGTCGACTATGGTGATGTATCCGTTATTCCAACATCCATTGAGCATACGATGGAGGCAATCACCAAAACAGCCAGCGAAATTATCAATTCAGGCACTACGCTGATTACACTTGGTGGCGACCACTCCATTGCCTTGCCCCTTCTGCGTGCACACGCAAAAAAGTTTGGACCTGTTTCACTCATCCACATTGACGCGCACATCGATACATGGGAATCTGAATTTGAGGCTGTGCCATACAGTCACGGCACACCATTTCGATATGCATTACAAGAGGGGTTAATCCGTAAAGATGAATATGTACAAATCGGGATTCGCGGTCCGTTGAGCGGAGAGAATGATTATGCCGATGCTGCCGCGCTGGGGGCGCGTACAATCACGATCCATGAAGTGATAGAAAAAGGCATCCCTGAAATACTCAAGGAAGTACATTACCGCATGAAGGGACCTCTCTACGTCACAGTAGATATCGATTCTGCAGATCCTGCGTTTGCTCCTGGCACTGGCACGCCGGAAGTCGGAGGGCTGACCAGCTACCAGTTGCTCCAACTCGTGCGCGGCTTACACGGACTAAATCTCATCGGTTTCGACCTTGTAGAGGTCTCACCTCCATTCGATCATGGTGATATCACTGCGATCCTTGCATCGAATATTGTGTTCGAGTATTTATCCCTGCTGGCCATCAAGAATGGATAGAACGTCATCGCTTCATTCGGACATCACGACCCGTCTCGCTCCGATTAGCGATACACCTGCTTTAGATGCATCTGTTCTGATTTCGCACATCCTGAACAAACCGAGGACATGGGTGCTGGCACACCCGGAAACGGTTTTGACACAATCTCAACTTGGTTCCCTTGGAACAGTTGTCTCTCGTTTTGAAAATGGCGAGCCACTGCCATACATCCTCGGTCATTGGGAATTCTTCGGCATGGACTTTGAGGTCACGCCAGATGTCTTAATCCCTCGGCCAGAGACCGAGCTGCTCGTTGAAAAAGCCATAGCCTGGTTACAAGATACGAAAAACCAGTCGAATATCCCCGGGGTTGCAGATATAGGCACAGGCTCTGGTGCAATTGCTGTTTCTATTGCAGCTCATGTCCCAAATGTAAGGATCATCGCGACTGATATTTCACGTAACGCGTTAAAGGTAGCCCAACGAAATTCAGAAAAACATGATGTATCTGAAAACATAGAATTTGTTGCATGTGATTTGCTTCCCGAGAAATCGTCATCTGCAAATCATGAAGCCCTAATTGACTTCATCTGCGCCAACCTGCCCTATATTCCAACCAGAGAGTTAAAAAACTTGCCCGTTTATAACCGAGAACCGACCCTTGCCCTTGATGGCGGTGAGGATGGTCTTGATCATTTTCGAAAATTAATGAAGATCTCGCCTGAATGGCTCGCTCCCAATGGATTGATACTGCTTGAGATCGAAGCTACTCAGGGTACTGAGACACTTTCCCTGGCAAAGGAAGCCTTTCCAGAAGCGCACATTAGCCTGCACAGGGATCTGGCCGGGAAAGATCGTCTGGTGAAGATTTCACGTCGCTGATTAACACACGATTGACAGGTAACTTTAATCAACCACGGGTACAATGCAGGGGATTACAGAAAATGTTATGTCTTTCAAACATCGTCTGCATTTGGAATTCTCAAAACAATTCAAGATGAAACAAATTCGCGCATCAATGAACTGGCCGATATTTGAGGATGAAGATCAGACCCGCATCGCAGGCTTCCTATACACGATTATTTTGACGTTGGGGGTAGGGGCCACTCTATATATTTTTGTTGCACAATTCTTCTTCATTTCCATTCCCCCGTCTCTTCGACTCGTAGTCGCATTTGCAGTTCTGCTTTTGACTGCGCTTTATATTCTAACGCGTCGCGGGCACCTTCGTCTTGTTAGCATTCTACTTGTTTCGGGATTGTGGCTAATTCAGACCGCAGCCGTCTATATAGATGGAGGAGTATCCTCTCCAACCTTCGCCAGCTATGTAATCATTATTATCATAGCGAGTGTGGTATTTGGAGGGCAGATCGGTGTAATTGTTGCTATCATGAGTGCAGCCACAGGCATAATGCTACTAGTTGCAGAGAGCCAGGGCCTTCTACCAGATCCGGCGCACTCCACCACCGCCGGATGGGCTACACATTCCATGTTGTTCGTTCTTACCGCTGCGTTATTAGCACTCTTTAACAGGGACCTGAAATCTGCACTGGATAACGCCCGTCAATCTGCACAAACGATCCGCGCTCGTGAAGAGGCTCTCCGTGAGAGCGAGGTGAAATATCGGTCTCTCGTTGAACGCATTCCGGCGATTATCTATACAGCAGCCATGGACGAAACCAAAACCAGGCTGTATGTCAGTCCACAG
>Ga0075419_10001833_pt1 | contig 13795 bp, 10 predicted proteins | sample SoiMetdeltSBSDD3_FD_76900 | JGI IMG/M metagenome (GOLD analysis project Ga0075419, IMG submission 76900) | Bulk soil microbial communities from a Populus tree surrounding site in Tennessee, USA - Soil MetaG P. deltoides SBSDD3 | ecosystem: Environmental > Terrestrial > Soil > Tree plantation... | reverse complement strand
TCACGTCCTTCACCGCAACGAACGGACCCGACGGCGTCGGGAATACTCGGGTCAGCCCGGTGAGCTCCAACGGAGTGTTCATCGCGTCTCCTCCGTTGCCGGCTGCAGCACCGCCGATGGAACCGCGCCGCTGCTGGTCGATACACGCTTGCGGCCGAGTGCCGCGGTCAACGCGGCGATGACGAGTCCGCGCGCGTGCGTCGCCTGCTCGTCGTGCGCCAGCTGCGCCACCGTCCGTGGCCGCGAGAGCTCGACCGGGATAGGTTTGCCCAGCGTGGCTGGCGCCCTTTCAGTGGGGCTCACCCCTCGACGATGCTCGGGGTGACCCTGAGCTTGTCGAAGGGTCAGGGCGCCCCGAGCGAAGTCGAGGGGCCCGGGGATCATCGGAATGATCCGATCGGAGAGGAGGATCGCCTCTTCGACGTTGTTAGTGATCATCACGGTCGTCACCGGCCGTTCGCCGTCGGTGCAGAGACGAGCGAGCTCCTGCTGCAGGGTCTCCCGCGTGAGCGCGTCGAGCGCGCCGAACGGCTCGTCGAGAAAGAGGACCTCCGGCCGGGTCGCAAACGCACGCGCGATCGAGACGCGCTGCCGCATGCCTCCGGACAGTTGGCGCGGCCGCCGGTTGAGCGCGCTCCCCAGGCCGACGCGTTCCAGCGTCTCGACCGCGCGGGCGCGCTGCGCCTGCCGCGACAGGTCGGGGAAAGCAGCCTCCACCGCCAGTCGAACGTTTTCGAGCGCCGTGAACCACGGCAGGAGCGAGTAGTTCTGAAACACGAAGGCGCCGTCTTTGCGTATGCCGCGCACCGGCTCGCCGCCGATGACGATGCGTCCGGCATCGGGCGAGGTCAGGCCGGCGAGCAGGCTCAGGAGTGTCGACTTGCCGCTGCCCATCGCACCGACGATCGAGACGAACTCTCCGTGCTCGACCCCGAGTGACACGTCGCGCAGGACGTGTCGCGTTCCGGCCGATCCCGCGAACGACTTCGAGACGGCGGTCACCTCGATGAACGGCATCACACCGCCCTGAGCTTGGCTTCGGCGATGCCCATCAGGCGATCGAGCGCGAAGCCGACAACGCCGATCGTGATGATCGCCAGCAGGATGTGCGCATAGACGAGGCTGTTGTATTCCTGCCAGAGGAATCCGCCGACGCCGGGTGTGCCGGTCAACATCTCGCTGGCGACGATGACGAGCCAGGCGATGCCGAGGCTGAGACGGTAGCCGGTGAAGATGTAGGGAAGCGTGGCCGGCACGATGATCTTGGTGAAAGTGGTGAACGTCGACAGACGGAGCACCTTGGCGACGTTCCAGTAGTCCTGCGGAATCGCGCGCACGCCCATCATGGTGTTGATGACCGTCGGCCACATCGAGCACACCGCGATGGCGAACAGCGCTGCGGGCTCGGATTTCTGGAACAGCACCAGCCCGAGCGGCAGCCACGCCAGCGGCGAGATCGGCCGCAGCACCTGCATGATCGGATCGAACATACGGGTCAGCGTCGGCGAGACGCCGAGCAGGAACCCGATCGGCGTCGCCATCGCGATGCCGAGCAGGAAGCCGCGAGCGACCCGCATCAGGCTGTAGTAGGCGAGCAACAGGATGCCTTGATCCGTTTCACCACGCTTGCTCAGCGGCTCGAGGATGTACAGCTTGCTCTCCTCCCACGTTCGCGCAGGGGACGGGAGATCCGGGACGAGGCGGCTCGCCGCCCACCAGGCGAGAACGGCGAGCGTAATGCCGCACAGCGGTAGAACAGAATGCAAGATGCGTTTGCTCAATTCGACTCCTGTCGCTATCCAGCGACGCTGTTGATCGCGAACGAGCGCGCGTATTTGTCCGGATCCTTGGCGTCGAACGTGCCATCGAACAACGTGATCGATTTCTCTTCCGCGACGGTGACCTTCACGCCCAGCTCTTTCATCGCCTCGAGATAGATGTCGGATCGCATCACCTTCTTGGGGATCGCGGCATAGTCAGGCGCGCCTTTCGTCATGCCCCAGCGGCGGAACTGCGTGAGCCACCACTGGGCGTAGATCTGATGCGGGTAGTTGCAGTTCCGGTTCGAATAGATCATGTAGAAGGGGTCCTGCTCGACGCGGCCGTCGCCGTACTCGTACTTGCCCATCAACCGCTCGAGGATGATTGCCGGCGGACAGTTGATGTAGGCCGGCCGTGAGATCACCTCGGCGAATTTCGGACGGTTGTCCATCTTGTCGAGCTCGACGCTCGACAGGTGCAGCGCCTTGAGGATGGCTTTCACCGTCTTCGGGTTCTTCGTCGCGAACTCTTCGGTGAAGGCGCACACCTTCTCCGGATGGTCCTTCCACATCTGCTGCGTCGTGGTCACCGTGAACCCGATGCCGTCCTCGATGGCGCGGTTGTTCCACGGCTCGCCGACGCAGAAGCCGTCCATCTTGTCGACCTTCATGTTGGCGACCATCTGTGGCGGCGGTATCGTGATCAGGCTCACGTCCTTGTCGGGATGCACACCGCCGGCGGCGAGCCAGTAGCGCATCCACATCGCGTGCGTGCCGGGCGGGAACGTCATGGCAAACGCCAGCGGATCGCCTGCGGCCTTGGCCTTGTCGGCGATCGGTTTCACGTCCGTGGGCTTGCGCACGCCGGCCTGTTTCAGCTTGTTGTTCAGCGTGATCGCCTGGCCGTTGCGATTGAGCAGCCACGGGATCACCATCGGCTTCACCGGCGAGCCGGCGAGCCCCATGGTGGAGGCGAGCGGCATCCCGATCAGCATGTGCGTCGCCTGGTTCTCGCCGAGCGACAGCTTGTCGCGAATCACGGCCCACGACGCTTCCTTCGAGATCACCGACTCGATACCGAACTTCTTGAAGTAGCCCAGCTCGTGGGCCATGACGATTGGCGCACAGTCGGTGAGCGCGATGATGCCGAAGCGGATCGTCTTCGTCTCGGGTGAATCGTCGGCATAGACGCTGCCGACCCAGCCTGCCGGCACACCCGCCAGCAGGGCACCCGCCGCGGTCGCTTTCACGAACCCACGCCGTGTCCAACTCTCGGACGTGACACCTGGAACCTGAGACCTGGTACCTATGCCCTCACCTTTGACCTTTGATCTTTGACCTTTGACATTCATCTATCTCTCCGCCAGGAAGACATAAGTGACCATCACGTAGGGCTGGCTGTACGACGCGCCCGGCGTGGCCTGCTCGAGGAACGCCCCCGTGAACATGTGCGCGTACCCAGCCGCCATCTGAATTTGCGGCGTCAGCGCGCGCGTGACCTGAATATCGATCTCCTGCCCGACGTGCGTGCTGGAAGCGCCACCGGCCACACGCGCAATGGCGGCGCCGCTGGCCGCGTAGAGCGCGTCGTTGCGCGAAGCGAGCCACCAGGAGTGATAGCTGACCGAGATCGGTGTGGCCTTGATCGGCGTGAACTCGAAGCCTTCGCGGATGTGGTGCACGTTGCGCCAGCCGACCTGATCGGCGAGCCCGAGTTTGTCGTGGCCCGTCGGGTAGAGCTGATCGAACGTTTGACGCGTGCCGTCAGTCGGATTGTCGTCGCCTGACGCGAAGTTGTATTCGGCAATGAGCTTGATCGCGCCTGCACCGGGCAGCGACTCGCGGATCTGCCAGTGGCCAGCCCAGGCGTCGACCGAATCGGCCGCGAGCGAGCCGCGCTGCATCGCCATCTCGACGCCGTAGTCCAGGCCGACCGGCAGCTTGCCGGCCACTCGCGTGCCGACGGTCGTCTGCGACAGGTTGCCAACGGTGGTCAACTCGCTGCGCAGGTTGACGTCGCGCCGCCAGAACAGGAATGGCTCGACGGATGCTTTCGGTATCAGCTTCCCGGTCGTGGCGTAGACGCCCGCAAGACGATTGCCGTAACCGCTCTTGTCGAACTCGTCTGGCAGGCTTCGTACGAGTGAGGCGCCGAAGATGTCGGCTTGGAATGCTTTCGACCGCAGAATGACGCGTGCGGCATCCCACGATCGCCCCGTATTGACCCAGGCCAGATGGCCGAGCAGGCGTTGTTCGCCAAAGGCCAGCTCCTGCCGGCCGAGGCGGAACGCAATCGGCGCGGTCGCGCTGCCGACGTCAGCGAACGCGGTGCGCAGGTCGAACGGGCCACGGAACGGCGCGGTCGTCGGTCCAATCGTCTTGTCGGCGACGCGCGCGTCGTGGACATTCGCCTGGAACGACAGCGACTTCGATGCGGTGACGGTCGCGTTCAGGCGTACGCGTGTGAGCGCGTAATAGTCATCACGTCCGGCAGTGAATCCGCCGTTGTCGAATCCCTCGAACCGTTCGCGGAATTCTCCACGCAGACGCAGCCACGACGGCAGGACGGTGTTGACTCGATTGGGAAGCGGCGGAATGGGGGCTTGTTGAATCTGCGCCGTGGGTGCGGCGCTCGGTTGGATCTGCTGGATCTGCGCCGCTGGCGCGGCGTTCTGTTGAACTTGCGCCGCTGGTGCGGCGCTTTGTTGAACTTGCGCCGCTGGCGCGGCGCTTTGTGCGGGCGGTTTGCTCTCAGGCGTCTGCGCCAGCGCCATCGATGGAGCGATGGCGGCCAGCGCAGCTGCACAGAGTCGTGCGCGTGCGGACGATAGATTGATCACGTCGACTCCTGATCGGCGGGTCTCAAGACCCCGCCTCTACAACGATCGCTATGGCGCCACAGCTACGACGGTTGAAAACGGACGTCGTAGAGGCGGGTCTTGAGACCCGCCGGCGTGAGGAAGGCGACGTGGCCGATCCCGACGCGCGGCCTCGCGGCCGCGCCGTTCGATCTCGACGCGCCGCAGAGCAAGTCGCGTTCCGCCCGTTGTCGAACCGCGGACGCGTGGCCCGCGCGATGCGATCGACGGGGTTTCGCGCGATCGATTGCGTCGGTGTGGAGCAGCTCGCGTCCGCCAAATCTGTGTCACGCCGGCTGACTTCGCACAATTTGGTTGGCTTCCACATCGATGCCGGTGAATCGGCCGTCACGCTCTCGCGAGGGCCGACGCCGACGGCATCGACGTCCCGAATCCGGTCAGGAAATCGCGCCGTGCCGCGGCGATGGCCGTTGGAGATCAACGACTTGACCGTGCTTCTCGACTCTCTTCCAAAAATGTCGAATTCATTTCGCCTCTCAACAAACGCGTCGCTCTTTTGAACCCGCTCGCACGGCGACCGACCGCGATTCACGCGCAACGTCGCGTATCGCGTCGTCGTCACTGCCGACGGCGCGATGGATGCATACGCGCCGGCTAGCCTGAGGTGTATTTGAGTTCGTTACCGCTGATGAAGCGCGCGGCCGAGGATGGGGTCGCGCTCGCTCGACTCACGCCGAGAACACGTCACGTCGATGCGCCGGTCATCGTGCCGCTGCTGCGCCGGCGATCAGGGGAACCAGTTCCGAGGATGCCGGATCGCATGCCGCGTGTGGGCGAGCAGTATCGCTTTCACGTGGACATGCGCACGTGCATCGGCTGCAAGAGCTGTGTCGTCGCCTGCAACGAGCAGAACGGCAACCCGGCGCCGATCAACTGGCGTCGCGTCGGAGAGATCGAGGGCGGCTTCTTTCCACAGGCGTCGCGCTCGTATCTGTCGATGGGGTGCAATCACTGCCTCGAGCCGACGTGCCTGGCCGGATGTCCCGTCGATGCCTACACGAAAGATCCGGCGACCGGCATCGTCACGCACAGCGCCGATGCCTGTATCGGTTGTCAGTACTGCACCTGGAACTGCTCGTACGGCGTGCCGCAGTACAACCCCGAGCGTGGCGTTGTCGGCAAGTGTGACATGTGCCACGGCCGGCTCTCGCTCGGGCAGGCGCCGGCGTGCGTCAGCGCCTGTCCTGAAGGGGCGCTTCAGATCGAGATCGTCAAGGTCGATGCGTGGCGGCGCGTCGCGAGCGTGCCCGCGACGCCGGGCCTTCCCGTCGAGGACGGCAGCCTGTCGACGACTCGCGTCACGCTTCCAGAAACGATCCCGCCCGACGCGCGGCCGCGCGACATCACCCACGTCGTTCCCGAGCACGCCCATTGGTCGCTCATCGTCATGACGGTGCTGACGCAGATGTCGGTTGGCGCGTTCGTGACGATCTGGCTGCTGCAGCTGCTCGGCGCGTCCACACGGCTCGGACTCGTCGCCGCGGTGTCGCTCACCGTCGGTGGACTCGCGTTGTCGGCGGCAACACTGCACCTTGGCCGCCCCGTGCACGCGTATCGAGCCATTCGCATGTGGCGGCGCTCGTGGCTCAGTCGCGAGGTGCTGCTGTTCGGCGCGTTCTCGGCGGTGGCGGCGGCATATGCGCTGCTGTTGCTCGTAGGTGCCGCGTCGAGTGCCTGGGTCGGCGGCCTCACCGTCGCGTGCGGTCTGGCCGGTGTGCTCGCGAGCGCGTTCATCTATCGCGTGCCGGCCCGTCCGGCGTGGAACACGCCGTACACGCTGCTGCAATTCGGCCTCACCGGAGGCATTCTCGGACCGTTGTTCGCAGCGGCGGCTGGTGTCGGCGACAGCCGCTGGCTCGCGATCGCTGCCGCCTCGATGGCCGGAGCGCAGGCCGCGGTGTTTGCCCTGCGCTTCTTCCGCTACGTCGCCTCGGACAGCCTCGAGTTGAACGGGACCGCACGTCTGCTCTCGACCGTGCTGGCGGGACGGCTGCTGCTGCGCGGGTTGCTGCTCGCTGTCGGCGCCGTCGCGTTGCCGCTCATGGCCGCGGGGTCGCTGCTGCCCGGCCCGACCGCCGTATTCGGACCGGTCCGCATCCTCATGCTGCTGTCGCTCATGCTCGCGCTCGCCGCAGAACTGCTCGAACGCTACCTGTTCTTTGTCAGCGTCGTTCCGCGACACATGGCCGCGCCTTACATCGCGTCGGCACGCGAGGCCGTATGACCCTCAAAGAACTGCTTGGACTCGACACGCGCGCGGATCGCTATCGCTACGAGATCGACCCGGTCGCCGGCTATGTCTCGGCGCAGAAAGTCCCCGACCGCTGGGTGCCGACGACATGCGGCTATTGCTCGGTGGGATGCGGCATGTTCATCGGGGTCAAGGACGGCCGCGCCGTGAGCGTGCGCGGCAATCCCGATCACCCGGTGAACCGAGGCATGCTCTGTCCGAAAGGACTGTCGGAGCATCACACGATCGGCGCCGACAACCGGGCACGCTTCCCACTGCTGCGTCGTCAGGGGCGGATGGAGCGCGTCGGCTGGACCGAAGCGCTCGGCACGATGGCCGATCGCTTTCGCGACATTCAGGCGCGACACGGTCTCGGCTCGATCGGCGTGATCAGCACCGGTCAGCTCGTGACCGAGGAGTTCTATGCGCTCGGCAAGCTCGTGCAGCTGGGGTTGCGAACACCGAATTACGACGGCAACACCACGCTCTGCATGTCGACCGCCGTGCAAGGGTACAAGCGGTCGTTCGGGAGCGACGGTCCACCTGGCGCGTACGAGGACTTCGAGCGCGCCGACGTCATCATCCTGATCGGAGCCAACATCGCGGAGAACCATCCGATCCTGTGCTGGCGCCTGCGGTCGAACCCGGGCACGACGCTCATCGTGGTCGACCCGCGTGTGACGAAGACCGCGATGATGGCCGATCTGCATCTGCCGCTCTCGCCACGTTCGGATCTCGCGCTCGTCAATGGTCTGATCCACGTCGTCATCGCGCACAACCTCGTCGATCGCGAGTACGTCGAACAGCACACCACTGGATTCGAGGCGTTGCGCGAATCGGTCCGGGAGTACACCCCGGAATATGTCGCGGGGATCACCGGCCTCGCCGCGGATGTGATCGTCCGTACGGCGTGGACCTACGCCCGTGCCGAGGCCGGTCTCATCGCCTGGACGATGGGCGTGAACCACAGCACGAAGGGCACCGAGACGGTGAACGCCATCAACAACCTGGCGCTCATCACCGGCAACATCGGCCGCGCCGGTGCCGCGCCGATGTCCATTACCGGGCAGTGCAACGCGATGGGCACGCGCGAAGCCGGCTTCGCGTCGATCATGCCCGGGTACCGAAAATTCGAAAGTGCGGCGGATCGTGAGGAGCTTGCCGCGTTGTGGAACGTTCCGGTCGATCGGATTCCGACGACTCGTGGGTTGTCGTATCCGGACATCATCGAAGCGGCGCTCGATCGACGGATCCGCGGTCTGTGGATCATTGCGACCAACCCGATCGTGTCGTTCCCGAATCTGCACGCGCTGCAGCAGGCGATTGGCGGACTCGAGTTCCTCGTGGTCCAGGATGGGTATCACCCGACGCCGACGTCCGACTACGCCCACCTGATGCTGCCGGCGGCGATGTGGGGAGAGAAGGAGGGGACGTACACGAACACCGAGCGGCGCGTCAGCAAAGTCAATCGAGCCGTGGCGCCGCCGGGCGAGGCGCGTAGCGATTTCGACATCTTCCTGGATCTCGCCTGCATGCTCGGCATGCGAGACGAGATCTTTCCGGGCTGGACGAAACCTGCAGATGCGTTCGAGGAGTGGAAGCGGGTCTCGGCGGGTCGGCTCTGCGACTACTCCGGAATGTCCTACCGGTTGATCGAACAGCACAGCGGGGTGCAGTGGCCGTTTCCGGCGAATGGCAGCGACGCCGGTGCGACGCGGCGGCTGTATGCGGACGGGCGATATCACACCGACGATGGCCGCGCGAAACTGATTCCGGTTGTGTGGGAGCCGTTTCCCGAACAGCCGTCCGAACAGTATCCGTTCGTGCTCAACACGGGACGCACGGTCGAGCACTGGCACACGCGAACGAAGACCGGAAAGGTGCCGATCCTCGAGCGGCTCTCGCCGCAGGCGTGGGTCGAGATGAACCCGCGCGACGCGCGCACGTTGCGGCTCAAGCCGCAGGATCGTGTTGACGTCGTGTCGCGCCGCGGTCGCGTTCGCAGCATCGAGCTGCGCGTGACCGAGACCGTGGCCCCCGGCCAGATCTTCGTGCCGTTCCACTACGCGGAAGCGAACGCCAATGAGGTGACCCAAAGCGCCTTCGACCCGCACTCCCGCGAGCCGAATTACAAGCAATCTGCCGCGCGAGTCGAGCCGGCCGTTGACCCGCGAGGCGGCGCGGGGAGGGCGCGATGAGCCGCCTCATAGTGGTCGGCAACGGCATGGCCGGGATGGCCTGCGTGGAGCAGATCATCAAGCACGGGCCGCGCTACCAGATCACCGTGTTCGGCGACGAGACGCACGTCAACTACAACCGCGTGATGTTGTCGTCGGTGCTCGCCGGCGAGAAAGCCGACGACGACATCGTCATTCACACGCGCGAGTGGTATGCGCGCAATCAGATCGATCTCCGCGTCGGCGTGCGCATCGTCGACGTCGATCCGGCGCGCAAGACCGTGACGGGCGACGATGGCAGCACGACTGAGTACGACACGTTGCTGCTCGCCACCGGCAGCTCGGCGTGGATGCCGCCGATCGCCGGCCTCGACAAGGACGGCGTGTTCGCCTTTCGCACCCTTGACGATACGCGCGCACTGCTGAATCGTGCCGGTCCGCAGACGAAAGCGGTCGTGATTGGCGGAGGGCTGCTCGGGCTGGAGGCCGCGCGCGGCCTGCAGGTGCAGGGATGTCAGGTCACCGTCGTGCACCTGATGGCGACGCTGATGGAGCGCCAGCTCGATGCGGCGGGCGGACAGTATCTGGTCGCGAAGATGGAGCAGCTCGGCATCCGCGTCCTGCTGGGCCGAAGCACGACGGCGATCATCGGCAGGGGCCGCGTCGAAAGCGTCGAGTTCTCCGACGGCGAGCGCCTCGAGGCCGACCTCGTCGTGGTCGCGGCGGGGATACGACCGAACGTCGAGTTGGGCCGCAAGACGGGCCTGCTGGTCAAACGCGGCATCGTCGTCAACGACTACATGGAGACCTCGTCACCGGATGTCTTCGCCGTCGGCGAATGCGTCGAGCATCGCGGGATCTGCTACGGCCTCGTGGCACCGCTGTACGAGCAGGGGAGGGTGCTCGCGGCCACGATGACGGGTCATCGCGGGCCGACGTATACCGGAACCGTGCAGGCGGCGACGCTGAAGATCATGGGCGTCGACGTCTTCTCCGCGGGCGACTGGGCGAACGCGCCCGACCACGTGCGCTTCGAAGATCCGAGGGAGGGCTGCTACCGCCGCGTCGCGATCAAGGATGGCGCGCTCGCCGGCGTCATCCTTGTCGGCGACACATCGGACAGCCACCGCTATCTGGACTGGCTTCGTACTGGGGACGTCGTGACTGGCCGGCGCGAGCTGCTGTTCCCTCCGCCTTCGAGTGACGCCGGCCTCGATGTCGCCGAGATGGCCGACAGCGCGACGGTCTGCGGATGCGTCGGCGTCAGCAAGGGCACGATCATCCAGGCGATCCACGAGCAGGGCGTCCATACGTTGTCGCAATTGAAGGAGGCCACGCGCGCGTGCACCGGCTGCGGGACGTGCGCGAGCTTGTGCCAGGGATTGTTGCGCGCGGTGGCTCCCGACTTCGAGGACGAGAAGAAAACGGTGATGTGCGGCTGCGTGCCGTTCGCCGAGGATCGCCTGCGCGAGATCCTGCGCAGTCAGAAGCTGCGCTCGGTGCAGGAGGTACTCGAGATCTACGGGAACGGTGTCGGCTGCGAGGTGTGCAAGCCAGCACTCAGTTACATGCTCGACATGCTGTGGTGCGGCGATCACGAAGAAGACAAGTCGGCGCGCTTCATCAACGATCGCGTGCACGCCAACATCCAGAAGGATGGGACCTTCTCAGTGGTGCCCCGCATCCACGGCGGCGTGACGAGTCCCGCGCAGTTGCGGCGCATTGCCGACGTCGCGGAAAAGTACCGCGTGCCGATGGTGAAGATCACCGGCAGTCAACGGATCGATCTGCTTGGTATCAAGAAGGCGGATCTTCCGAAGGTGTGGGCCGATCTCGGGATGCCCTCGGGACAGGCGTACACGAAGGGCGTCCGCATGGTGAAGACGTGCGTCGGTACGGAGTTCTGCCGCTTCGGCACGCAGGATTCGACCGGCGCGGGCATCGAGCTGGAGCGGCGCTTCGAGCAGCTCTATACCCCGCACAAGGTGAAGATGGCGACCGTGGGGTGCCCGCGCAATTGCGCCGAAGCCACCGTCAAGGACATCGGGCTCGTCGGCATCGAGGGCGGATGGCAGGTGGTGGTCGGTGGCGCCGCCGGCAAGAGCGTGCGCAAGGCTGATCTGCTGGTGACGGTCGAACAGACCGAGCAGGCGCTCGAAGCGGCGGAGATCTTCTTTCAGTACTACCGCGAGCACGCCAACTATCTCGAGCGCACCTACGACTTCGTCGAGCGCCTCGGCATCGAGAAGGTGCGGAAGGAAACGGTCTACGCGCCCGAGGCGGTGCGCGACGCGCTGCGCGATCGGTTCCGGAAGTCGAAGGCCCGGGCGCGTGATGCGTGGCTCGAAGGACAGGCGCCGGTCAACCCGACGCAGTTCGCCACGCTCGTGCCGATGGAAACGTGATCGACGCATGAACGACATTCGATGGATTCGCGTGGCGCGGTGCGAGTGGATTCCCTCGCGCGAAGGGCGAGCGGTGCGGATCGGCGACCAGGAACTTGCCATCTTCAATCTCGGAGACGGCTTCCTCGCCACCGACAACGAATGCCCGCACAAGGGTGGCCCGCTCTGTGACGGCATCGTCACCGGACGCGCCGTCGTCTGCCCGTTACACGGCTGGAAGATCAACCTCGAAAGCGGCGTGATCGAGCGCCCGGGCGGGGCCGGACACCCCGGCGTCCGCACCTATCCGGTCCGCATCGTCGAGGGCGTGGTCGCGGTGGGCATTCCGGGGGGCGACCCGAATGACAGCGTTGATACGGGTACGCTTCATAACTGTCACCAGATTCAGGCGTAACTACACAAATGTCTGCTCGACCCCCCTTGTGGCCCGCTCGCCGGGTGTGTATCTTCGATCGCAGGCGCGTCCCACGACCGCACGCGCCTATAGCCACGTCGCTCCACCGGTGAACGATCGAACTCGCGACTCTCGGACGAGCGCGTCATTGTCAGGATACCTATGAGGACGAGCTCACTCGCACGCGAGGTCATCGTTCGCGCCACCGCTGTTTCGGATACCGACGTGAGCGACAAGTCCGACATCGATCTGCTCCACGAAATCGGCAGCCGTCTCGCGGCCGCCGATCCGCTGCACGCGGTTCTGTCCCGAGTCGTCGATTTCGTCTCGAGCGTCGTGCTGTGCGATTCGTGCTTCATCTACGTGCTCGAGGAGGACGCACTGGTGCTGCGCGCCTCGAAGACGCCGCATCCCGACGTCGTCGATCGTCTGAAGCTGCGCGTGGGCGAGGGGATCACCGGGTGGGTCGCCGAGCATCGGCAGCCGGTGGCCGTCGGCACGCGCGCGTTCGAGGATCCGCGCTTTCAGACGTTCAACGAACTGCCGGAGGACAAGTACGAGGCGTTTCTCTCGGTGCCGGTGCTGTCGCGCGGCAAGCTCGTGGGCGTGATCAATCTGCAGCATCGCCAGCCGCACAATCACAGCCGCCGCGAGATGCAGATCATCTCGACGATCGGGTTCCTGGTCGGGGCCGAGATCGAGATGGCACGCCTCGAGGTCGAGAACACGCAACTGTCGGAACGCCTCGAGACCCGCAAGATCCTCGACCGCGCGAAGGGCATCCTGCAGCGCGATCTCGGGCTTACCGAAGAAGACGCCTATCTCACGATTCAGCGCCAGAGCCGTCAGCGCCGCAAGTCGAAAAAGGAAATCGCCGAAGCCATCATCCTGGCGGACGAGCTCCGGCGAGGGAAGCCTGGTACGTAGGGTCCGGCTTTAGCCGGACCGTCAGACCGTCAGAAGAACACCATCAGCGCACCCAAATCGATTGGTATTGGACGTTGCAGTTGAACGGGCACGGCACCCGCGCGTCGTTCTCGTCGAGCGTTTCCACGCTGAACGCCGTGTAGTTGGCCGACAGCGCCAGGGTTGGCGGCGCCACCGACACACCGCCGGGGCTGCGAAACCGCGAGTTGATCAGCGAGCCCACGATCCGCTGGACGCCGCGGTATTTCGGGACGCCGTCGAGGGTCACGATGCCCTCGATCACGATGGCAACCGGGACTTGGGCGAGGTTGTTCTGATTCGAAAGGTCTTTCACGCCCCAGAACGCCTGATATTGCCCTTCGAGCACCAATCCGTTCGACAGGTCCCTCGCGGTGTAGGTGATTCGTCGAGTTGCGCTGGTTGCGCCGAACGTTGAGCGTCCACTCGGTGTGGGGTACTGAAACTCTGGACTGACGTCCCAGGTTCCAGTGAGTGGGTCGGCGGTCTTGAGGTACGAAAGGGCTGCCGGGAAATCAGCCGGCGAGTGGTCGTATTCGGCGAGACTCTGCCACGGAAGGCCGTACTTGCCCAACTCGTTCACCATTTCCGTCAGCGTGTTCGCGTTGGTGAGACGAGCGTTCGACGCGCTCGATGCGCCGGTTTGGCTTGGGCCGATTGGCGACGTCTCTCCACAGGCGATGCACGAGGCAAGGACTCCCGCGACGACCAACAGTCGATGATTCTTCATGGCACTCCTCCTGGCGGGTTGCCGGAATTGCCGGCAGCCGCTCACTTGAAGAGGCGCAGGAAGTCGCGGACTGGATCAGGCGTCGTGGGTGCCTGATCTTGGAAGTCGTCGGCATGGGCATCGGCCCTAAGACAAATATTGTTTGAAGAGCAGACTTTCAGGTTCGCGGCGGATGCGTTCGCCGAAGAAGGTCAAGAAACGGGTCGATTTCAATGTGTCGGTCGTCGTTCCGCGGGCAAGGGCGTTGCAGCGCTACGCTGCAGGCCTCCGATGAC
>Ga0075419_10001832_pt1 | contig 13796 bp, 9 predicted proteins | sample SoiMetdeltSBSDD3_FD_76900 | JGI IMG/M metagenome (GOLD analysis project Ga0075419, IMG submission 76900) | Bulk soil microbial communities from a Populus tree surrounding site in Tennessee, USA - Soil MetaG P. deltoides SBSDD3 | ecosystem: Environmental > Terrestrial > Soil > Tree plantation... | reverse complement strand
GACTTCCTCGACGGTCAGCCCGAAGGTCGACGGGCCGGGACGGTCGACTTCCCCGGGGTCGTCGATCAGGTGCAGCAGGAAGAAGAAGTCGCCGCCGTACTCCCCGAACATGAACGACGAGTAGTCCTCGTCATCGGTGCGACGCGTGACGTCGTACCGCAGGCCGAACGCCTGCTGGTAGAAGGCGATCGCCTGTTTCGCGTCGTCGACCGCGATCTTGATCTGCACGGGCCGGCACCCAGCTGGCAGCTCGGGCATGGTGAGTCCTTCCTCGAGAAAACGGTCGACGTCGCGGAGCCGGTCGGCCAGCATGCTGCGCTGACGTTCCAGTCGGCGGCGGTGGCGGATCAGCAGGTCCTCGGACTGTGCCGGAGCGGCGATCAGCCGGCGGATCTCGTCGACCGGCAGGTCGACGCAGCGCAGCGCGCGGATCAGCCTCGCCATACGCATCTGGTCACGGCGGTAGCGCCGATATCCCGACACCGAGTCGACCTCGGCCGGTGCCAGCAGCCCGACGTCGTCGTAGTGCCGCAGCGCATGGATCGACAGCCCGCTGAGCCGCGCGAACTGCCCGATCGGAACCAACTCGTCTGCCACCCGACCAGCCTGCGGTCTCGGGTCACCCGAGAGTCAACAGCGAGTCCGCCGCCACGGCTCATCCGTGGCGGGCGATGCCGTGACTCGTGGCGGCCGGTGAGACTGGCACGGTTGTACCGGTTCGGGAGGGTCGTGATGGCGAGGTGGCAGGGCAAGATCGCGGCCGACATCCAGGAGTCGGTGCCGGACTGGACGCCGTTCGTGCAGCCGATCGGCCTGCTCCCGGACGACGTGCGGCTGTCGCCGATCAACCCGGACGGCGATCCCGACGGCGCCACGGGGCCGTCGGGCCAGCCGTGGCCACGGCGCCCTTCCACGACCACGAGAAAGAGCTCCAGGCCTGGCTCACGCGCGACTGAGCCGTGGCCGCCCGCACGGTAGGAGCGACGATGCCGGCCGTTGACCCGAGACTGCTCGCGCAGTCGCGGGTGGTCCGGGTGCTGCTGGTGCGGTCCGCCGCTCTCGGCGTCGCCACCGCGGCGCTGGTCATCGCCCAGGCCTGGCTGCTGGCCCGGCTCATCTCTGCGTCATTCGAGGATGGCGCGGGACTTGCCGAGCTGCGCGACCCGCTGCTGGTCCTGCTCGGGGTTGTGTTGGCGCGGGCCGTACTCGCCTGGTGGGTCGAGGTGATGGCGCAGCGCGCCGGTACGCGGGTCAAGTCGGAGCTGCGGATGAACCTGCTCCGGCACGTTGTCGGGCTGGGCCCTGCCTGGCTCACCCGGCAGCGGACCGCCGACCTGGAAGCGCTCAGCACCCGTGGCCTCGACGGCCTCGACGGCTACTTCACCCGGTACCTGCCGCAGCTCGTGCTGGCTGTCGTCGTGCCCACGGCCGTCGTCGCCGCGGTGGTCACGCAGGACGTCGTGGCCGCCGCGATCATCGCCGGCACGGTCCCGCTGATCCCGCTGCTGATGTGGGTCGTCGGGGCCGGCACCAGGGCGCTCACGGCCAGGCGCCTCGCCACCCTGCAACGGCTGGGTGGCCACTTCCTGGACAGTGTGGCCGGGCTGACGACGCTCAAGGTGTTCGGACAGGCCCGCGCCCAGGCCGACCTCGTGCGGCGTACGACCGACGAGTTCCGCCGGGAGACGATGGGCACCCTGCGGGTGGCCTTCCTGTCCGCGCTCGTGCTGGAGCTGCTCGCCTCGCTGTCGGTCGCCGTCGTCGCAGTGGCCGTAGGGATCAGGCTCGTCGGCGGCGGGCTGGACCTCTCGACGGGCCTGTTCGTGCTCGTCCTCGCACCCGAGGCCTACCTGCCGCTGCGGACGCTCGGCGCGAGCTTTCACGCGAGCGCGGACGGGGTGGCGGCCGCGGACCAGGCGTTCACGGTTCTGCGCAGTCCGCTCCCTGCCCGCCGTGACGGTGCCGGCGTACCGCGCCACCCGGCCGTGGACCTGCGACTGGACGAGGTCCGCGTGACCTATCCCGACCGGGCCGCGCCCGCGCTCGACGGGGTGAACCTGTCGGTCTGTCCGGGCGAGGTGGTAGCCGTGACCGGACCGAGTGGCTGCGGCAAGTCCACCCTGATCGCCGTACTCCTGGGCTTCGTCGGCGTCGACTCCGGACGGGTCACCGTCTGCGGATCCGACCTCGGCCGGCTGGACCTGGACCAGTGGCGCCGGCAGGTGGCCTGGGTCCCGCAGCACCCGTACCTGCTCGCCACGACACTGGCCGACAACATCAGGCTCGGCAGACCGGACGCCCCGGACGCGGAAGTGCTGCGCGCGGCACGCGACGCGGGACTCGGCCGGCTCGTCGACCGGCTGCCGGAAGGTCTCGCGACCCCGCTGGGCGAATGCGGCGCCGGGCTGTCGGCGGGTGAGCGACAGCGCATCGCACTGGCGCGGGCGTTCGTGATGGATGCGCCGCTGCTGTTGCTCGACGAGCCGACGGCCAACCTCGACGGCGACACCGAGGCATCGGTGCTGGACGCGGTACGGCGGCTGGCGGACGGGCGGACCGTGCTGATGGCCGCTCACCGGCCGGGCCTGGTCGCGCTGGCGCACACCGAGATCCGGCTCGACCGTCCGAGAGTCGTGGACCGCGCATGAAGACCGTCGTGACGACCCGGCTGGCCGCGGCCACCCTGCTCGGAGCGGGTGGTGCCGCCGCCGGCCTCGGTCTCGCCGCCACCGCGAGCTGGCTCATCGCGCGCGCCTCCGAGCACCCGAACATGGCGGCCCTCGGACTCGCCGTCGTGGCGGTGCGGTTCTTCGGGATCAGCCGCGGTCTGCTGCGGTACGCCGAACGCCTGGTCGGGCACGACGCCGCGTTCCACGCCCTGGCGGACCTGCGGATGCGGGTCTACCGCAAGCTCGAGAACCTGGCCCCGGCAGGCCTGCCGGTCTTCCGCAGCGGTGACCTGCTGGCCCGTCTCGTCGACGACGTGGACTCGCTGCAGGACCTGCTGCTGCGCGTCGTTCCGCCGTACGTCGTGGCGGCGGTCGTCACCGGCCTGACGGCCGGGCTGGTCGGGATACTGCTGCCGAGCGCCGGTGTCCTGGTCGTGGTCGCGGCGCTGCTCTGCGCGACCGCCGTACCAGCGCTGGCACAACAGCTCGTACGGCGGTCCGAGGCGCGCCAGGCCGAGACCCGCGGCGAGCTGTCGACGACCGTGGTCGACCTGGTCCAGGGCGCGCCGGACCTGATCGCCTACGGCGCGACCAGCAGCCAGCTGCGGCGGGCCGCGACGGCGGACGCCGAGCTGACCCGGGTGGCGCGCGCGGCGGCCCGTACCGCCGGGATCGGGTCGGGCATCACCACGCTGCTCGCGGGGCTGTGCGTCTGGGGCGTGGTCGCGGTCGGCATCCCGGCCGTGCAGGACGGCCGGCTTCGCGGTGTCCTGCTTGCCGTCGTCGTCCTTGTCCCGCTCGCTGCCTTCGAGCTCGTCGGTGGTCTCCCCCAGGCATTCGCGACGCTCGAGCGGGTACGCCGTTGCCGCGACCGGGTCGATGCAGTGCTGGACGCGGCCGCGCCGGTCCACGAACCGCCGACCCCGTCGGCGATGCCGGCCGCGCCGTACTCGATCCGGCTACGCGGAGTGCGCGCCCGCTATCCGTCCGGACGACTCGCGCTGGACGGGCTCGATCTGGATCTGCCTCCGGGGCGCCGGGTGGCGGTGGTCGGTCCGAGTGGGGCGGGCAAGTCCTCGCTGGCCGCCGTCCTCGTACGGTTCCTGGATATCGAGGCCGGCACGGCGACGCTCAACGGGGTCGCACTCGGCGACCTGGACGGCGGCGACGTCCGTCGCGTCATCGGCCTCGCCGCACAGGATGCGCACCTCTTCGACCGCACGATCGGCGGCAACCTCCGGCTGGCGCGGCCGGACGCCACCGAGGCAGAGCTACGGTCGGCGCTCGCGGCGGCGAGGCTGCTGGACTGGGCCGACAGCCTGCCGAACGGCCTGGCCACCGAGGTCGGCGAGCACGGCGCCCGGCTGTCGGGCGGTCAGCGACAGCGGCTGGTCGTCGCGCGCGTCCTGCTCGCGGACTTCCCGGTGCTGGTCCTCGACGAGCCGGCCGAGCACCTCGACACCGAGGCGGCCGACGCGCTGACCGCCGACCTGCTGGCGGCGTCGTCGGGTCGTACCACCCTGCTGATCACGCACCGGCTGAGCGGCCTGCACGCCGTCGACCAGATCCTGCTGCTCGACGCCGGCCGGGTCGTGGAGGCCGGCACGCACGCCGAGCTGGTCGCGGCCGGCGGCGCCTATGCACGGACCTGGGCCAGGGAACGAGGAGATTTCATCCGACCGGGATGACGACTTCGCCGGTGATGCCGGTCAGCCTTCGGAGACGGGCGAACTCTCATCGCGGAGGGCGATCAGCTTCGACGGAAGGCCATTGATGGACCCGACCGATCTGGCGCGCATCCAGTTCGCCACGACCAGCATCTACCACTTCGTCTTCGTCCCGGTCACGATCGGGCTGGCGTTCCTGGTGGCCCTGCTGCACACCCGGTGGTTCCGGTCGGGCAACCCCGAGGACAAGCGACTGACCCGGTTCTTCGGCACCTTGCTGCTGATCAACGTCGCGGTCGGCGTTGTCACCGGCCTGGTGCAGGAGTTCCAGTTCGGCATGAACTGGTCGGCGTACTCCCGGTTCGTCGGCGACGTCTTCGGTGCGCCGCTGGCGATGGAGGGCCTGGCGGCGTTCTTCCTCGAGTCGACGTTCCTGGGTCTGTGGGTCTTCGGCTGGAACGTCCTTCCTCGCCGTGTGCACCTCGCCACCGTGTGGCTGGTCGCCGTGGGGGCGGCGTTGTCGGCCGCGTTCATCATGGCCGCCAACTCGTGGATGCAGCACCCGGTGGGCTACACGACCGACCCCCAGACCGGTCGTCCCCAGCTGAGCTCGATCGCGGACCTGTTCACCAACCCCGTCTTCATCTGGGGCTACATACACGTGATCCTGGCGTCCCTGGTGACCGGTGCCGTGGTGATGCTGTCGGTGTCCGCCTGGCAGCTCCGGCGCAAGTCCGACAGCGCGCTGTTCGGCCACTCGGCAACGCTCGCGCTGGTGGTGCTGGTGCCCGCCTCGATCCTGGCGCTCGGGGTCGGTAGCCACCTCGGCGTGGTGGAGGCGGAATACCAGCCGATGAAGATCTCGGCGGCCGAGGCGCAGTGGGAGACCTGCCAGCCCTGCTCGTTCTCGCTGTTCCAGGTCGGTGGCGGCAGGAACGACGAGACGCCCACGCAGCTGATCGAGGTACCTCACCTGTTGTCCGTACTCGCGACGGGTAGCTGGAACGGCGAGGTGACGGGGCTCAATGAGCTGCAGGAGCAGGACGCCCAGCAGTACGGCGAGGGCAACTACGTGCCGAACGTGTTCATCCAGTACTGGTCGATGCGGGTGATGGCCTACCTCGGCAGCCTGGTCGCACTGCTCGCGCTGTGGGGAGCCTGGCTGCGGTGGCGCCGAAAGCTCGCGACCTCACGGGTGTTCCTGGTGGTGGCGACCTGGGCCGTCCTCGCGCCCTTCCTGATGAACACGGCCGGGTGGATGCTCACCGAGAACGGCCGCCAGCCCTGGCTCGTGCAGGGACTCATGAAGACAGCCGACGGAGTGTCCACGTCGGTCAGCACGACGGAGCTGGCGATCAGCCTCGCGGTGTTCATCGCGATCTACCTGCTGCTCGCCGTCGTCTACGGATTCCTGATGCTGCGCTATGCGCGGCGCGGCCTCGAGCTCGAGCACGCCGAGGAGGAGCCGGGGGGCGACTCGCCGCGCACCCCTGCCCTCACCTACTGACGGAGGCCGGACGTGGGACTGCCCGAGCTGTGGTTCGTGATCATCGCCGTCTTCTGGACCGGCTTCTTCGTCCTGGAGGGATTCGACTTCGGGGTAGGCGTCCTGCACCGTTTCGTCGGACGCACGGAGCGGGAGCGCCGGGTGGCGATCAACACGATCGGCCCGTTCTGGGACGGCAACGAGGTGTGGCTGGTGGTCGGCGGCGCGGCGATCTTCGCGGCGTTCCCCGGCTGGTATGCCACCTGGTTCTCGGCCAGCTACCTCGCCGTCGTCCTGCTGCTGGGCGCGTTGATCATCCGCGGCGTGTCGTTCGAGTTCCGCGGCAAGGTGGACCAGGGCGGCTGGCGCCGGCTGTGGAGCGGCACCCTCACGGTCGGCAGCGTGCTGGCGCCACTGGTCCTCGGGATCGCGCTCGGCGATCTGGTCGCCGGTCTTCCCATCGACGCGAACGGGGAGTTCACCGGATCGTTCTGGGACCTCTTCACGCCGTACGGTCTGTGGACCGGGATGACCCTGCTGGTGCTCTGCCTGCTGAACGGGGCGACCTTCCTCGGCCTCAAGACCACGGATGAGCTGCGGCTGCGCGCCCACGCCGCCGCTCGCCGAATCAGCTGGGCGAGCGTCCTCGTGGTCGCGGCGTTCTCGGTGTGGACAGTGATCATCGCCGACCAGGGCTGGGCGCCGATCGTGGTTCTGGTACTCGCGCCCGTGGCGTCCTTCGCCGCGGCCTGGGCAGTGCACCGAGGACGCGACGGCCCCGGGTTCGCCCTGACGGCGGCGGCGGTGGCGTGCACCGTGACGGGGCTGTTCGCCAGTCTCTATCCCAACGTGCTCGTGTCCAGCACCGACGCCGCGAACAGCCTCACAGTCGGCAACACCGCGTCGGCCGACTACGCGCTCACGGTGATGAGCGTCATCGCACTGGTGTTCTTCCCGCTGGTGCTGCTCTACCAGGGATGGTCGTACGTCGTTTTCCGCCACCGGCTGAGTGCGTAAGGAATTTCCCGGACGGAGGAACGTCACCCCACCCGGATGATGAATCTGGTCGGACCGAGCCGTTGAGTGGAGATATGGCAGGCGACCAGCACTATGACGTGATCATCATCGGCACCGGGGCCGGCGGCGGCACGCTGGCGCACCGGCTCGCACCGTCGGGCAAGAGTGTCCTGCTCCTCGAACGCGGCGACTACCTCCCCCGCGAACGGGAGAACTGGAGCTCCACCGCGGTATTCGTCCAGGGCAGGTACCGCGCTCCCGAGTTCTGGTACGACCAGCACGGCCACGAGTTCCCACCCGAGACCAACTACTACGTCGGCGGCAACACGAAGTTCTACGGCGCCGCGCTGTTCCGGCTGCGTCCGGAGGACTTCGGCGAGCTGCGGCACCACGGCGGCGTCTCCCCCGCCTGGCCGATCCGGTACGAGGACCTCGAGCCGTACTACACCCAGGCCGAGCACCTCTACCTCGTGCACGGCCGCCACGGCGAGGATCCGACCGAGGGGCCGGCGAGCGCCGAGTACCTCTACCCGCCGGTCGAGCACGAGCCACGGATCCAGCAGCTGAGCGACGACCTGGAGAAGCAGGGTCTGCATCCGTTCCACCTGCCGATCGGGGTCAACCTCACCCAGGACGAGCAGGGCCGGGCAACAAGGGACAGCGTCTGCATCCGCTGTGACCGCGTGGACGGATTCCCGTGCACGCTCAACGCGAAGTCGGATGCACAGGTCATCTGCGTCGACCCGGCACTCGAACACGACAACGTGCACCTGCTGACGAATGCCCACGTTCTCCGGCTGGAGACCGACCCGACCGGCCGGACCGTCACGCAGGTCGTCGCGGCCGTCGAGGACGGGTCAACGGTCCAGTTCAGCGCGGAGATCGTGGTGGTGGCCTGCGGCGCGGTCAACTCCGCCGTACTCCTGCTGCGCTCGGCCGGCGACCAGCATCCGAACGGCCTCGCGAACAGCTCGGACGTCGTCGGCAGGCACTACATGCGGCACAACAACCTGGCGCTGATGGCCGTGTCGAAGGAGCCGAACCCGACCCGGTTCGAGAAGACGCTGGCGATGAACGACTGGTACCTCGGCGCCGACGACTGGGACTACCCGCTCGGCGGGATCCAGATGCTCGGCAAGTCCGACGCCGATCAGGTCCGCAGCGGCGCGCCGCGCTGGGCGGCCAAGGTGTCACCGGACATGCCGTTCGAGACGATCGCGCACCACGCTGTGGACTTCTGGCTGTGCGGGGAGGACCTCCCGCAGCCTGACAACAGGGTGACCCTGGACCAGGACGACGCGATCCGCCTCGCGCTCGATGAGACGAACAACATCGAGGGCGTCAAGCGTCTCAGGCACAAACTGCAGGGCATGCTCGGTGACCTGGGCATGCACGAGCACAAGCTGCTCGACCACAGCATCTACCTGCACAAGGGCATGCCGATCGGTGCCACCGCGCACCAGGCGGGCACGGTGCGGTTCGGCGACGACCCGAAGACCTCGGCGCTCGACGTGAACTGCAAGGCACACGACCTCGACAACCTGTACGTCGTGGACACCAGCTTCTTCCCGAGCATCGGCGCGGTGAACCCGTCGCTGACCGCGATCGCGAACGCTCTGCGGGTCGGGGACCACATCGCCGACCGACTCCGGTGAGCCCGCTCGGGCTCACCTGACGGAACTGATTTGGGAGACCCTCATGGCAACAGCCACTGCCGACATGGACGCGCTGGTGATCTTCGGCGCGACCGGCGATCTCGCGAAGCTGGAGACCTTCCCCGCCCTGGTGGGACTGGTCGACCGAGGGGTCCTCGATGTTCCGATCATCGGGGTCGCCAAGAGCGGCTGGGACCTCGACCAGTTCCGCGACTACGCCGCCGCGTCACTGCGCCTCAACGACATGAGCACGGACACGCCCGCCGCGGCCAAGATGCTCGGCCTGCTGCGCTACGTCGACGGTGACCTCGGCGACGAGTCGACGTACGACGCGATGGCCGGCGAGGTCGGCAGTGGCGGGCGGGCACTGTTCTACCTCGAGGTGCCGCCGCCCCTGTTCGGCCGCATCGCCCAGGGCATCGCCGCCGCCGGAAAGGCCGACGGCGCGCGAGTGATGGTGGAGAAGCCCTTCGGCACCGATCTCGCCAGCGCCGAGCAGCTCAACACGACCATGACGCAGGTCTTCCCCGAGCACGCGATCTACCGCGTGGATCACTGGCTCGGCCTGGACCCGCTGGAGAACGTCCTGTTCACCCGCTTCGGCAACTCGGTGATCGAGCCGCTGCTCAACCGGAACCACGTGGAGAGCATCCAGATCACGATGGCCGAGAGCTTCGACGTCTCGGACCGGGGCAGCTTCTACGACCGCACCGGCGCGATCCGCGACGTGGTTCAGAACCACATGCTGCAGGTGCTCGCGAGCGTGCTGGCCGACCCGCCGACCACGCGGGGGCAGGACGGGTGGCGGACCGAGAAGGCCAAGATCGTGGCGGCGCTGCGCCCCCTGACCGCCGCGGACGCGGTGCGTGGGCAGTACGACGGATACCTGGACGTTGCGGGCGTCGATGCCAAGTCCACGACCGAGACGTACGTCGCCGTCCGACTGGCCGCCGATACCTGGCGATGGGCCGACGTGCCGATCGCGATCCGCGCGGGGAAGTGCATGCCGGTCACCGCGACCGAGGTGGCGGTCCGGTTCCGCCGGCCTCCGCAGGACTTCCTCGAGCTCGGTCCATCCGCCAGCCCGAACCTGCTGCGGTTCCGGATCTGGCCGGAGAGCGAGGTCGGTCTCACTCTCACGGGCAAGAAGCCGGGCGCCGGCTGGACCGCGCAGACCGAGGACCTCGCCTTCGCCCAGGCGCCGGGATCCGACATGCGGCCGTACGACCGGCTGATCGGTGCCGCGCTGGAGGGCGAGCAGTGGCTGTTCGCCCCGCAGGACACGGTCGAGGCCGCGTGGCGGGTGGTCGATCCCGTGCTCGGCGATGCCGTCCCGGTCGTGCCGTACAGCAGGGGTAGCTGGGGGCCGAAGGAGGCCGACGCGCTGCTGCCGCAGGGTGCCACCTGGCACGACCCGCGCGGATGAGCCGATGAGAAGCGAACGAGCTTTCACGATGTAGCAGTCCGCGCCTGGTGCGCAGACCGCTATCGCAGCCGAACAGGAGATGCGCCATGGACCAGTACCCACCCATCGCTGAGCACGGGCTGATCGGGGACCTGCAGACTGCCGCGCTGGTCACCACCGACGGCTCGGTCGACTGGTTCTGCTGCCCGCGGTTCGACTCCCCCAGCGTGTTCGCAGCCCTGCTCGACCACGAGCGGGGCGGCTCGTTCAGGATCGGGCCGACCGGCACCGACTACACGACCAGGCAGCTGTACTTCCCGGACACCGCCATCCTGATCACCCGGTTCATGACCGAGGACGGGGTCGGCGAGGTCGTCGACTTCATGCCCCCGGCGGGCAGCGAGCCGACGGCGAACCACCGGCTGGCGCGGATGATGCGCTGCGTGCGTGGACGGGTCAGTTTCGAGGCGACCATCGCACCTCGTTTCGACTACGGCCGGAAGCCGCATACTGCGCACCTGACCGAGCACGGCGGCGTCTTCGAGACCGACGACCTGACCCTCACGGTGCACGCGGTGCGCGAACCGGGCGACGAGCGGCTGGCCCGGATCACCGGGGACGGCAGCGACGTACACGTCACCTACGACATGGTGGCCGGACAGGTCAGAGGGCTGGTGCTGGAGTCCGCGGCGGACGGACCGCCTCGCGAGATCGGAGTGGCCGAGTTCACCCGGTGGTTCGACGACACGACGGAGTTCTGGCGCCGCTGGCTGTCGCAGTCGACGTACACCGGCCGGTGGCGGGAGATGCTGCAACGATCGGCGATCACGCTGAAGCTGATGACCTACGCGCCCACCGGAGGGCTGGTGGCGGCTCCTACGGCGGGGCTGCCGGAGCAGGTCGGCGGCGAGCGGAACTGGGACTACCGGTACACGTGGGTGCGGGACGCGTCGTTCTCGATCTATGCGCTGCTCGGCATGGGCTTCACCGAGGAGGCAGCCGCGTTCTGCGGCTGGCTGCGCGACCGGGTCCAGGAGAAGATCGGCGGCGAGGGTGGCCCGCTCAACATCATGTACCGGGTGGACGGGTCCTCCGACCTGGTCGAGGAGTCCCTCGAACACCTCGACGGCTACCGCGGCTCGCGACCGGTGCGGATCGGCAACGGCGCGTCGGACCAGCGGCAGATGGACATCTACGGCGAGGCGCTGGACAGCATGTACTTCGCCGACCAGCACGGTATCGAGCTCGACCACCAGACCTGGATCGCGCTGCGTAGCATCGTCGACTGGCTGACCGACAACTGGGACCAGCCGGGTGAGGGCATCTGGGAGACCCGCGGCGGGCAGCAGGACTTCACCTACGGCCGGGTGATGAGCTGGGTCGCGTTCGACCGTGCGATCCGGCTGGCCGCGGCGCGTGGACGTCCGGCGGCGGTGGACCGCTGGAGGGCGAGCCGCAACGACATCTACGACCAGGTGATGCAGCGCGGCTGGAGCGACAAGGTCGGGGCGTTCGTGCAGCACTACGGCGACACCGTCCTCGACTCGTCACTGTTGCGGATGGGAACGGTCGGCTTCATCGCACCGCACGATCCGATGTGGCACTCGACCCTGGACGCGATGGATGCGGAGCTGGTGGTCGATAGCCTGGTCTACCGGTACGACCCGGCGGCGTCACCGGACGGGCTCGCCGGCGACGAGGGCACGTTCTCGCTGTGCACGTTCAACTACGTCGACGCGCTGGCACGAGCCGGACGCCTGACCGAAGCACGGCTCATCTTCGAGAAGATGCTCACCTACGCCAACCACGTCGGGCTGTACGCCGAGGAGATCGGCCTGACCGGCGAACAGCTCGGCAACTTCCCGCAGGCCTTCACCCACCTGGCCCTGATCGACGCCGCCATCACGCTCGACGCGGCGTTGGACGAAGCGCGGACCAAGGGTAGGTCGTCGGCCACGGGCATCCCTCGTTCACGAAGCCGGCTGGCTCCGCCGGCGACCTGAGCAGCCCGGGCTACGGACGGGGTCCGCCGACCTCGTCCTGAGTGCGGGTTTGCCGGCGGTCGATCGCCACGGCGATGGCCGGGTACACCAGTACCGACAGGACACCCGCTCCCACCAGCGCCGCGGCGTTCTCGGGGAGCATGTGGCCGGACTCGAGCCCGATCTCGCTGAGCGCGACGAGCAGCGGCAGCGCGGTCGACACCAGGAACGCCAGCTCGACGCGTTCCACCCCCGGCAGCGCCTTCCGATACACCAGCAACGTCGGAAGGCCGCGGACGGCGAGCAGCAGGAGGAAGAAGAGGAAGAGCCGAGCCGGTGCCTCGAGGATGGAGCGCAGGTCGAGAGCCATTCCCGACGACACGAAGAAGATCGGGATGAAGAAGCCGTAGCCGACGGCGTCGAGCTTCCCCTCCAGGGACTCGACGTCCCCGGGCGCCCAACGGCGCAGCACCATACCCGCGAGGAAGGCACCCAGGACGACGTCGAGTCCGAAGTCGTTGGCGATGACCAGCAAAAGGAGCAGCAGCACGACCGTCCACCGCAGTGTGGTCTGCGCCGTCGCGTGCTGCCCTTCGGTGAAGATCCGCTGGAGCCGGCCACCGCGCGCCAGCCGTGGCACCTGGCTCAACAACCCGGCGATGGCGCCGACCGCCAGCAGTGAGATCAGCCCGAGGAACTCGCCGTGCGATCCGAGGAAGATCGCGATGGCCACGACCGGGAAGAGCTCGCCGACCGCACCGGCCGCGAGCACGTACGGGCCGAACTTCCCGCCGAGCATGTTGTTGTCGCGCAGGATCGGCAACAGCGTTCCGAGCGCCGTCGTCGTCAGGCCGAGCGCGACCGGGACGAACGCGTTCACGAGACCGACGGCCGCGAGCGCTCCGACGACCACACCGGCCGTCGCGACCGTCACGAGCCAGCCTGTGATGGCGAGCTTGCCGGCCCGCTGACGGAAGGACTCGAGCTCGACCTCGTAGCCCGCCAGCAGGAAAAGAAAGCCCAGGCCGACGTTCGAGAGCAGCTCGATGCTGTCGGGGTCCGCCAGGTCGAGCACCTCCGGGCCGACGACCACGCCCCCGACGATGAGCACGACCACCTGGGGAATGCGCAGCCGCGCGAGCAGTCCCACGATGAGGGGCGCGAGTGCCGCCACCAGCGCGACGACCAGAAGGCTGTCCAACCCGCGACCGAGCTCGCTGCCCATCGCAGCAGTCTGACTCCGCAGACGACCGGCGACCTCCCGCAGGAGGGATGATAATGGCCAGTCGCAGCGGGAACGGGCGCCGCTCCGCTCGGTGACTACGACCAGGTACCGCCGGCGTCGTCGGAGGAGTGACGTACTCCGCCTCCCTGTTGCCGAGAGACCAGTCGATCGACTCGTTCTCGGTCACGGTGATGAACACGTTCCACGGCTCGGTCACGCGCCTAGTGGGCTCGTCGTGGGCTGGCGGCAAGGCCCACTAGCTGCTGTGTTGCTAGGGGATCTAGCGTACGATCGTTGTGTTCAAGGCGATGCGTCGGCGCGAGGTTGTGCGGGCGCTCACGGCGAACGGCTGCAACTCGATCGGCAGGCAGGTGGCATGCCTCGAGGAAGGATGGTTGTCATGAGCGCCTACAGCGCGACCGTCGTTCGCGAAAGCCGCTGGTGGGTCATCACGGTGGCAGGCATCGGCGTCACGCAGGCTCGGCGCCTCTCGGAGGTCGAAGCGCAGGCTGCGGGACTCGTCGAAGCAATGACTGGCGATGCCAACGCGGACATCACGGCGGACGTCAGACTCCCTGCTGGCGCGCGACGCGAAGTTGCAGAGGCGAGGCGCCTTACGGCGGCTGCCGCACAGGCACAGCTCGATGCCGCCGAGCGCTCCCGGGCGGCCGTGCGCCACCTGCTGGAGTC